>Ga0136613_10002384_pt1 | contig 10062 bp, 15 predicted proteins | sample AntDrymUQ2722106_2_FD_106649 | JGI IMG/M metagenome (GOLD analysis project Ga0136613, IMG submission 106649) | Polar desert sand microbial communities from Dry Valleys, Antarctica - metaG UQ272 (21.06) | ecosystem: Environmental > Terrestrial > Soil > Desert | place: Antarctica: Dry Valley... | reverse complement strand
CCTCGAGACCGCCGAGCCAACGCGCGCAGTTAAGCGGTCACGGAGCGCTGTACTAACAGATCGGCCGGATTGCGCGCTGAAAAGGCCGAGGTCGAGGGTGATGAACGCGGCCACCTCCGTGTGCCGGCTCACTGCGCCCTCGGCGCGGAGGTCTGGCTCTCGGGCGAGCGGTTCGAAGGCGCCGGCCTGCGGAAACCGTGACCGCATAACTGAGACGTTTTCGCTCGACCTCCCACGCTCGTAGCACAGCGCTCAGGCGGAGATGCTTGACATGCAAGAGGTCACTGGTTCGAGTCCAGTGTCGCCCACCACCCACCGATTCCGCGCTCGTCGAGTCATTTTCAGCGCGCAATCCGGCCGATCTGTTAGTACAGCGCTCCGTGACCGCTTAACTGCGCGCGTTGGCTCGGCGGTCTCGAGGCTCGACGCAGTCGGACTGCCTGACGCATCGGGCTCGAGGTTGACCGGCAAGGCGAGTTCATGGCACGGCGTGCTACGGATCGCGCCTTGCCAGTCGCGGCACAGCGGGTCTCCAACGTCTGGGCCGGGCGACGGAGCTGGGGAAAAGGCCCCGTCGCCGGCACTGATCATGCGACGACGCCTCGAGGGCCTCGTCCGTGGCCCTGTTGGCAGCGACCGCCACAGGCGTCGCGGCCTCGTCACCCTCCGCCGCGGCCTGCGCCTCCTTGGCGTACTCCTTCTTCGAGCGGCCCGAGAGCATCCTCGAGCGTCGCCACGACGACCTCGGTCTTCCAGTGTCACTTGCGTCACTGTCAGGTTCGACCCAACTGCTTGTCCGGTAGGCGCGAGTAGAGCACCAAGTCGCGTCGGCCTCGCCGATATTGGCCCGCAGAGCGCAGCACGCCCTCGCGCGTGAAGCCAGCCCTCTCGGCAACTGCTTGCGACGCGAGATTGTCGACTTCGGCCCGTATCTCGAGTCGCTTGAGCTGGAGCTCGTCCAGCCCGAAGTCCGACAACAGCTTGACCGCGCGCGTCGCCAGGCCTTGGCCGCGGCGATCCGGGATGGTGAAGTACGACACGTTCGCGATCTCGTGATCGTGTACTCGGAGTTCGCACCCCCCGATCAAATCGGCGCTCCCAAGAGCGCGAACCGCGAACGCAACCAACCGGCGCGTCCGCCAACTTCGCTGCCAGCGCGTGATCGCCCGGCGTGCCTTTCCGGTCGCAGGAGGACCCGGCGGAAAGTCGAACCGCTTGGCCATTTCCTCGTCCCGGTTCGCCTCGACGAGCGCACCGACGTCGCGCAGAGAGAAGGGCGTCAGGATGATCACTCCGTCCTCCAAAGCCGGCTGCGAGTGCGTCACCTCAATCGCCGTGCCGGAGCAGAGCGACGAAATACGACGCGTTTCGCGTCACATCGGCGTAGTCGGCCGGCCGGAGGCTACCCGTCCGGTTGTAGCGCTCTACGAAGCGCTCAGCCGCCTTGCGGCCGTCGCTCCGGCCCAGACCGCTGGACTCCGGGGTGAAGAACGGGCAATCCATGTACACGCCGACCGCGAACCGCTTGCCAGTGGCTGTCTCGAGAGTTGTGCCGTCCATCCGGCGGGTGAGTCGGAGCAGTTCCTCGTACGTCACCCGGCAAGAATACTTAGCCGCGGTTTTGGCCGCTGTAACGGTTCAACCCACAAGGACCATCTCGGAGGGAAGCCCCGACACGACCTAGCTCGTATCCACTCCCGTCGCGCCGGTGATCAAGAGGATGGGCACGTCAACGCGGGCAAGCCCGACCGTGGCGTGACCGCGCCTGCTGCGACGTCATCTCCCGGCGCTTGCCGGCATCGTCATCCCACTGGCGCGTCTGGAGGCGCCCGTCGACGTCCACCAGCTGGCCCTTCGACAGGAACTGGCCGCAGATCTCCGCCAGCCGATCCCATGACATACGCTTGCGTGCCGCGTATTATCGTGCCGTCGGACTTCGCTCACGAGATCAGCACCATGCCAGCGTACGGGTACATTCGCCTGTCGGTCGTCCACGATGACGCGCGCAAGGACGCGACGCCACCGCAGCAAGAGGCCGCCATTCGCGCGCTGGCCAAGCGGCACGACGACGACGACGTGATCCTCCTCCAAGACATTGACCGTTCGGGCAAGCTGGACCGCCGGCGTCGCGCCGGATGGGATCAGTTGTTGACCGCCATCGAGAGCGGCGAGGCTCACGCCGTCTATGCTTACTCGCTGTCGCGGTTCGCCAGATCGGTACCGCAGCTGGCCTCATTCGCCGAGTTGTGCGACCGCCACGGCGTCAAGTTCCGAGTCGACAAGGACAATATCGACACCTCGACGGCGAGTGGCAAGCTGGTCTTCCATGTGATCGCCGCTTTGGCGCAGTTCGAGTCTGACGTGGCCAGCGAGCGCATCAAGGACTCGTTCGCCGCCAAGCGAGCTGCCGATCCGGAGTGGCGACTGCCTGGCAACTGGGCCTACGGCACACGACCGAGCGAGGACTCCGGCGAGGTGGTGCGAGCCTTCGATGAGGCGCAGTCCTACGACGGCGCCGCACGGTTGCTCAACGAGCGCGCCGTTCCTTCGCGACGGTCCGTGTGGCACGGCTCGACGGTACGCGGCATCCTGGCCAGGATCGACCCGGACCGATTCGGACGCACCGGAGTAAAGGGCGTGCGTGCCGGCGCCGGCGACTTTCGCCTGTCGCGCCTGCTGGCGTGTGGCGCGTGCGGGACGACGATGACGCCATCGGTCGACTCGCGAACGCGCGAGGTGCGGTGGTACTGCCGCAATGCGCGGGTCGATAAGGCCACGCATGGCCGCGGATGGGTCTCAGAGAAGTTGCTCCTGGCCACGGTCGAAGCCGAAGCCGACCACGCGTACCTGATGAGCCGCAAGGCCTGGACCGGTAGTCCCGAGGACAATGCTCGGGCTGATGAGTTGGAGCAACGCCGCGAACGGGTGCTCGACGCCATCGAGTTGGGCCTGATCGCCAAGGACGAGGCGCGCGATCGGCTCGACGCCATCGCGGCTGAGGCGCGAACGTTGTCCACCAGGCGACTGGTCCGCCGAATCACTTTGCCCGCGCTGATCACCGACAAGGTGCTGGACGACGGGACCGAAGTCCGCGCCAACGAGCCGCGCGAGGTCAATGAGTACCTGCGACGCCTGTTCGAGTCAATCACCGTCGATGACATGGCAACGCCGGCGAAACGCGGTCCGGCGAAGTCACCCATTCGGCTGTCGTTCGCGTGGCGCGATCCGACGCTGCGGGCTGAGGTGCCGCTGGTCGAATGAGGCGATCAGACTCGGTCAGGACCGACGCGTTCACAGGATGATGTATAACGTCGTTGCACAACGAAATAGCGAATACGGCTGACTGAGGATCGCTTGAGCCGTCTATCAAACAAGCGAACGAGAGAAGAAGTTCCGGCGAGTGTCGCCGGTCCGTTATAACCGGAGTCTGTTACCTAGCGAAGAGCTCTATCGCCAGGTGTGTTTCACCACGCACCTGGAGATAGAGCTCATGCTTTCCACCTCGAATGATAACGTCGCACGCGCTGAGCGCATTCGCTCGCTGCGCCTGAGCCTTGGCCTGACTCGCCAACAGGTCGCCGACGAACTGGGCTGGCATCAAGCGTCGCGCGTCAGCGTCTACGAGTTCGGTCACCGGCCGTTCTCGGCGAAGATGGAAGCGAAGATCACCGCTGCCATTCGGCGCGTTGCCGCCCTGAAGGCTGCCGACCGTGGCTGATCGGAAGGTGCATGTCACCTGGCAGATCAAGGCCGATGACTCGTCGATTCGTCGCCTGGTCGCTGAGTGCGATGACGAGGTCACCTTCGTCATGTTCGCTGGCGCGCCAGTGTTCGATGAGAGCGATGCCAGGCGAATTATCCGCGAGTTCGGTCCGTCAATGGTGATCGAGCATCGAGCGCAATGCTCATCGTGCCGGAAGGCCATGGACTCGTGAGCTCGCTCGACCTGGCCATCGAGGCTATCGAGCAGACGGGATGGCCGGCGTTCTTCGTGACGGCTGAGAAGATTCCATATCGCGGGACGCACGGGCACCTCGACGCCACTGATGACGTTGACGCGCTGCGCGACCTGTGGCGTTCAGATTCGCTGCCAGCGCTCGCTGTACCGCCTGGGCGCGTTGTGGTCGACGAAGACGCGCCTGGCGCGCTCATGGCGGCGTCGTTGGTGATGCCATCAACGCCGACACAGGCGACGCGTCGCGGCGTGCACTACTTCTGTCGCGGTGACGCGCGGCCGGCGGTCGCGGTGGCACCTGGCGTTGATCTTCGCGGCAACGGGTCTTACGTCGTCCTGTACGAGGCGTGGTGGCTCGATCCTCGTGAGCTGGCCACCGCGCCAGCGTGGGTCTCTGACCATCGGCGCGAACGCCTGGACCTGGCGTCCGAGGAGGCAGAGGCCTTCGGTGATGGTGAGCGCGACGATGCGCTGACCCGTGCTGCCGGTCAGATGCGCGCCATCGGCATGACGGCCAACGAGGTGTATGCCGCGCTGTCGGCGATGAACCGTGACCGGTGTCAGCCACCGCTGGATGCGTCACAGGTCGCGAAGATCGCGCGGTCGTCGCTGCGCTGGGACCGAGGATCGACGCCTCGGGTCACCAAGCGCCGCAAGCCCGAATACTGGGAACCGAGACGATGAGGGCCGGCGAATTCTTCCGTCCGATCATGGACGTGACGACTGGTGAGCCGCCGCCACCACTTGAGCACCACATCCTCGCGCGTGGCTTTCATATGCTGCTGTACGCCTTCGGCGGATCAGGCAAGGGCGTGATCGCTGCCTGGATCGCAGCGCAGCTGACCAAGGAAGGCGTCGTCGTCGGCATCCTCGACTTCGAGGACAACGCCGAGGAATGGCGCGCCAGGATCGAGCGCTTCGGTGGTCACATGGACCTGGTGCGCCTCGTCCAGCCTGTGCCTGAGGGCGCGCTGAGCGGTGCGCTGTGGGACCAGGCCGAGGTGATTCGCGACTTCGTGCGCGAGCTCGGCATCGAGTTCCTGATCATCGACTCGGTGCTGCCGGCCGCGCAGGTGACTGGCAGCGACATCGGCGCGCCGGACCTGCCAACCAATTACCAGCGCGCGCTGAAGACCATCGGCGGCACCACGCTGTCGCTGGGTCACGCAGCCGGCACGATGAAGCGAGAGTCGCTGGCTAAGCCTTGGGGCAGTCATCAGTGGCGAAACACGTTCAGGCTGACGTGGGCTGCCTGGCAGCAGGGCGACACCCTCGACGTTTGGCTGACCAAGACGAACCAGTATCCGCGGTACAGCTTCCGACTGCCATGGGCCTGGGCGCGAGAGCTTGGTGCTGGTGAGACGCCACCAGACCTGGAGTGGTCCGAGGTTGACGCGTCGACCGCCGACGCCGCTGGCGTTGCAGGTGCCGCCGAATCGCTGGAGTCGTACCTGGAGGCACGACTGGTCCGCGCTGCTGAGGAGCTCGCACCTGACGGCGTGAAGACGATCAAGCGCGACAAGCTCTGGGACTGGCTGGCCGCGAACAATCCGCCTGGCAAGAAGGGCAGCAGCGAGCAGCGGTACGCCGCGCTGCATCGTGCCATCACTCGTGACCTGGGCCTTGATCGAGTGGTCGAGGTCAACACGGGCAAGAAGTTTGGGAACCGTGAGGTCATGGTCTATCGCTTTGCGACGGCCGACGAGGAGGTCACCGAATGAGGCGCTTTCGCAGTTCGAACTGCACTCCGAAACAGCCTCCGGCGAAGCCTAACAAATCCGCAGTTCGCAGTTCGCAGTTCCTTAGGGTTAGAACTGCGGAACTGCGAGGTTCCGCCGTTCCTAGTTCGCAGTTCGGTTCGCAGTTCGAACTGCGGAACTGCGGGGCACAACGATGACGCTGTACGAGGTCCTGCGGGTCGATCCGTCAGCGGACCAGGAGCGCCTGGCGATGGCGTATCGGCGTGCTGCCAAGCGTGCTCATCCTGACGCCGGTGGCTCAGATGCCGCGATGGCCGAGGTCAACGCCGCGTGGTCGGTGCTGCGTAGTTCGAGTTCTCGGTACGAGTACGACTGCTCGCTGCGTCCGGCACGGGTTGGGATTCGCATACCGCTGGTGGTCGACCTGCCGGATGTCATGCCGTTTGGCAAGCATCGCGGCGAGGAGCTCGACGACGTGCCAAGCGATTACCTGCGCTGGGTGGTGCGCGAGGCGAACTTCGCCAAGCCTTGGCTACGCAGCGCCGCTCAGAAAGCGTTGAATCGCCGGCGCCAGGAGCGCCGTGGCGTCGAATACGTCAGTCGTCCTGGTGGCGTCACGCACCTGTCGCTCGACGGCGATCTGCCGCTGTGTGGTGCGTGGTGGTCCTGGCGCGGCAACGAGGACCGATCGGTGACTTGGACCAGTGGCCGGTCCTGCAACAAAGGCTGCTTCCGATGATTGAGCTCGATCTTTCCGACCATAACGCCTGGAGGCATCCTCCCATGACTCTCGCGATTCGACCGACCGACGCCGCGCCGTTGGTCTGCGACGTGCCGCTTGCACGACGATTCCCTGACGCGCCTCATCGCGCGACTGATCAGTACCTCGCAGCGGTCGAAGACCTGCGCGCGGTGTGGCCATGCGAACCAAACGAGGAGCGCGTTCGCTATTACGTCTGGGCTTCTCGGCAGCTGCGCGACTGCCAAGCCGCATTAGAGCGCGCCTGGGATGCGCTGCACGCGGTTCAGACGCTGACCACGATCCTTGCCGATGACCTGGACGCGTTCGCGCGCACTGGTCGCGTGCCGGTGCTGGAGGACGAGGACATGAATGGCGTCGGCGCAATGGCGCTGATGCTTCGCGATCAGTCGATGCCGCCTACGCCTACCGCGACGGGTACTTCGGCACCGCTGGCGTTGCCGTCGAGCGAGGGTGTTCAGCACGGCACCTTGCGCGCCTACAAACAGGACAAGTGCCGCTGCGAAGCATGTACGCAAGCCAATCGAGCTTACATGCGCGATTGGCGCGCTGACAAATCGAGAAGGAGCAAGCGATGATTGCGGCTGGCCACTACCTTCGCAGCGACGGCACCTGCGCCGCGCCGTGCGCCGCCTGCAGAAGGCGAATCCCGCAGGGTCCGGCCACTCGTTCTGGTGCATTCGGCCGCAGTCCCACCGGTCTAAGACTTAGAAACCGCACTTTTGGCGGCAAGCAGGCTAGGTCACAGCGGCCGCAGCTGGCCTTAGGTCCCAACGATTCGCGAATGCCGAAACGGGCCAAACACGGACTGTCAGCCGTCGAGCTCCAGGCGATGCTCAGAGCACAGGGCGGCGCTTGCGCGATCTGCCGTCGGCCTATCACCGGCATTGGCGAGGCCGCGGTCGACCACGATCACGCGCTGGCAGCACAACACGGCCATCCGATAAGCCGAGGCTGCCGCCTGTGCGTGAGAGCGCTCCTGGATTCGATGTGCAACACGGGAATCGCGTACTTCTCCGACGATCCGGACCGCTTGGACGCCGCAGCGGCGTACCTGCGGCGTTGGAAGGCACGCTGAGATGGCTGTTCGATGCCAGGTCTGTCGTGACGGCAAGGGCGAAGCCGTCAACGCGCTGATGCTCGCTGGCTGGTCGCGCGTTCGGATGGCGGAGGAGCTCGGCCTGCCTTACCAATCCGTAAAGAATCACATCCAGAGGCACGGACCGCAGGTCAGGACGCCCGCGCCGTCGAAGCAGGACCTGGACACGATGATTCACGGACCTGCACCGCTGGCCAGCGCCGTCGAGACGTTCGCTGCCGCGTTCGGCCATGAGCCGATGGAGCACCAGGTCGAATACCTAGGCGAAACCGCGAACCTGGTCTTCCTGAAAGCCAGACAGGTCGGCGCCACAGAGGCCGCTGCTGGCCTTGCGATCCATACCGCCAGGTCGCGACGCGGCGCGCTGATTGTCCTGGTTGCGCCATCCCAACGCCAGAGCTCAGAAATCGCGATGAGAGCGAGGCTGGGCCTGATGACCTTAGGCGAGAACCTGATCCAGGACTCGGCAACCGTCATTCGACTCGACAATGGCAGCCGAATTGTGAGCTTGCCTGGCACTGATCGAGGTGTACGCGGCTATCCGGCCGACCTGTTGATCCTCGATGAGGCGGCCTGGATTCCTGACCTGACATGGCACGCCGCCAGGGCGACCGTGGCCGCAACCGGCGGCCGCGTGGTGGTGCAGAGCACGCCTGGCGTAGAAGCGGGCTTCTACTACGACCTCGTCGAAACGGTGCCGCCAGGCTGGAATCTGATGAGGGTCAAGGCCGAGGATTGTCCGACCATCGACCCAGAGTTTCTCGCTGCTGAACGCGCGCATATGGATCCGGTGTTATTCGCGCAGGAGTACGAGGCCACCTTTGCGCCTCCTGGAGGTGGCAGAGGCCTGTTCAGCGCCGACCAAATCGAGGCGATGAAGGTGGACGGTGACTCGCCGTTCGCGAGATTGGAGAACAAATGGTGAATGAGCTCGACAACACACGACTGCGACTTCATGTAGGAACGGTGATTCATGGCGACGATGCGGCAGTGGCCATCGTTGAACACCAGCGCGTCGTCCCTTCAGACCCTTGGTCCGCGGTGCGAACCTGGCGACATTACGTTCATGCGGTCCTGCGACCGCCGCCCAACGTGGACAAGGTCGCGGACCTCCTGGCCGAGATTGCGCGCGACTACGCGGTCGCGCAGCCACGCGTATTCGTGGTCCCAGACGAGCTTGGCGCGGCCTTGCACGACGCTCTGACACAGGAGCGACGACGCGCTCGCGACTCGGGCTACGCCTCGGCGATGATCGCTGCCGGCCGTGTGCCCTTCACAGGCCGTGCGCACCTGTATCGCAAGGTCGGCGCAGCCCAGCAAGACATCCTCAACAAGCTCAGCACGGCTCAGCGCGCCGGACTCCTGGAACTGCGGCGTGGCATGAAGCACGGCCAGGCGGTCGACAAGGCCTTGATGTCCTACGACCGCACCGCGCGCGATGAGCGCTATATACCTCCAATCGTCGCGGCGCTGGCCGTGACACTTTGGGATCCGCGCGCCGGCGGCGAGCCTCGTGTGGTCGGCAAGGACGGTCAGGTGTACGCGAGCATGGAAGTCGCTCACGGCGCCGGCACAGGCGTGGCGTACTGATGATTGCCGCTGATCGACCCTGCTCGAAGTGCGGCGAACGACCGCGGGTTGTCTTGGCGGCCGGTCACGTCGATTCGTGGTGCCGCGAGTGCCGATCTGCGTACAACCGCGCCAGGAAGGCCGCTGATCGTGGAAACGTGCTATGCCGCCGATGCGGTGGTCCGAAGGAGTTTGGTCGAGGCCGTCAGCTGTGCGTCGCGTGTCGCGCTAGCTGTGTCTCCTGTGGCGTACCGACTCAGCCGATGATGAACCGCGGCTATCCGAAGGACCACCGCTGCGGTCGCTGCAAATCGCAGTCGACGATGCAATGGATGAGTCGTGCTCATCGCGTGGGCACGTCGTGTGTGAGGTGTGGTCTTCGGCCCAAATACACGTCGCCGTCGAATCTCACAGCGTCCTGGTGCGCGCGATGCGCGATGGACGCTGACAACAAGGAGCGGCTCACGCTCAAGAGCCGTCGCCGACGCGAGTTGCAGGCCGGCGTCGTCTGCACGATCCGACATCTGAACCGTGACCGTATTTGTTACCTGTGCGGCAAGCCGCTGGCTGGCAAGACGCACATGGACCACGAGCCCGCGCTGGATCATCGGCCGCTGCTATGCCACCTGCGCGAGGTCCATGCGTACTGCAATCAGGCCAAGGGCAACCGACCAGCGTCGGAGGTGATGCCATTGCTCAGGCCGTGACATCAGACACACCGAATCCGAACCACCCACGATCAACCTTAGAAGGAGAACGAAGACATGACTAGGAAGACCGCAGACGATCTGCGAGCGGCGTATATGCGTGCGACCGCGCCGCTGCTCGACAGATTGGCTGAGCTTCGAGCCGACGATGAGCGAGCCGCCGCTGGCTTGGCGCGCACCCTCGCGCCGGCACAGGCACAACAGGAGCGCGAAGCGCTCAAGCGAAACTTCGAATACCTGGACAGCCAGGGCGCATCGGCCATGGAAGTCTG
>Ga0136613_10002383_pt1 | contig 10063 bp, 6 predicted proteins | sample AntDrymUQ2722106_2_FD_106649 | JGI IMG/M metagenome (GOLD analysis project Ga0136613, IMG submission 106649) | Polar desert sand microbial communities from Dry Valleys, Antarctica - metaG UQ272 (21.06) | ecosystem: Environmental > Terrestrial > Soil > Desert | place: Antarctica: Dry Valley... | reverse complement strand
CGAATGTCCGCCTCGTTGAGCCGCGCGCGGGCGTCGGCCAGCTGGCGGACCTCGAGAGGGTCGGCCGCCTCGCGCTGCGCGATCTCGAGCGCCGTGCCGAGGCGCTGCCGCATACCGAGCTCCTCGTCGGCGCGGCGCGCGGTCTCGACCAGGGAGGGTCGCCGGCGAACGCTCAGCGCCAGCCACGCTACAGCGCCCGTGAGCACGACCACGCCATGGATCCAGGGCAACGACTCGATCGGGAAGGCTCGCCCGAGCAGCTGGACGGCGGCCAGCAGCAGCGCGGTTCCGGCGATGGCCACCAGCCCGATTCGGGCGGCGCGGCGCCACCACAGCCGGCGGCGCAGCTGGCGTAGTCGGACCAGCGTGTCGCGACCGAGCCGCGCGAGCACGGCGTCGCTGACGAGACGGTCGCTCATGGCGCCGGCTTCTCGGGAGGAGGAGCGTCGGAGCCGAGCTCCTCGATCGTCGGCGTACCCTCGGCGCCCGAGTCAACGGTGACGCCGGGCGAGGGCGTGAGGAGAGCGTGCCGCCGCCGCGGGCGGGTGAACGCCCAGCGCATGCCCGTGGGGACCACGAGCCGCATCGAGGCGAGGGTCAGCAGCACGGACAGCACCACGAAGGTGATGCTCACCCGCGGCCACCAGTACCCGGAGGCCGACTCGGCATCCTCGATCACGTTGCCGAACTGGTCGACGGCCACGCACACGTTGCCGTTGCACTGCATCCCGCCGCCGAAGTTGAACTCCTCGCCGCGAAGCTGCGCGAGCACGCCGGTGATCGCTCCGAAGCCCCCCGGCTCCGTGTTGGAGACCACGTCGAGCATGCCGACCACCGGGTTGATGTACATGAGCTGCTCCGGCGCACGATCCTGCCTGCCGAACCCGCCCCCGCCGCCGTCCTGGTTCATGACGACGCTCCAGAAGATGAAGAGCATGGTGGTCCCGAGGGTGAGCGCCAGGAGGCTGATGTAGGTCAGGACCGTCGCCGCCTGCGTCCGCTTGAGCAGAGCGGAGAAGAAGAGGCCGAGCGCGCCGAGTGCCAGCGCGGTCGCGAGCAGGACGATCTGCTGGCGGACGATGTCATCGGGCGAGGCGCCGCCGTACATGAGGACGATGGCGGTGATCGGGATCGCCGCGACGATCATGAGCACCACGAAGGCGAGGGCGGCAGCCAGCTTGCCGATGACGATCGCCCCCGGGCGCATCGGCGTGCTGATGAGCAGGTCGAGGGTCTGCTTCTCGCGCTCCATGCTGATCTGGCCGGCGGTGAAGGCGGGAGCGATGAAGCACACCAGGATGAGCTGGAAGATCGAGAGCACGCTGAAGATCGTCTGACCGATGAGCGCCGATGCGTTCGCGCCTCCGCCGCCCATCCCGGGGGCGAAGCCACCGCCACGCGCGGCCGGAGCCACGGTGGCGTACACGCCGTACGTGATGAGCGCCAGGATCGCGAGGTAGACCGTGAGCACGATGAACGCTCGTCGGCCGCGCATTCGCGAGCGCAGCTCCTTCACCATGATGGTGACCACGGATGCCCCGAACTCGCGCAGCGCCGAGCGGCGAGTCCCGCCGAACGTAGCGCTCGTCGCCGTCATGCCGCTGCCTCCTCATCGGTCTGGCCGGTCACCTTCAGGAATATCTCCTCGAGATCGCTCGTTGCCTGGCTGAACCCGACGACCCGGTGGCCTGCCTCGATCATCTTCCGGAGCAGGTCGGCCTGGGCGTCGCCGTCCCCGTCGAACGCGGCCTCGAGCCTGATGACGCCGCCTCGATCGGGTGCAGCATCCAAGACGTCGCCGACCCGCGAATCGGTTCGAAGGAAGTCGGCTGCCGCAGTGCGAAGAGTCTCGTCGCCGAGGATCTCGACTCGCAGCAGGGCGGTCGCGCGCAGCGAGCGCTCGATCTCATGGATGCTCCCCGAGCGCAGCAGCCGGCCGTGGTCGATGATCGCCACGCCGGTGCACATCTCGGCAAGCTCGGGGAGGATGTGGCTGCTTACCAGGATGGTCTTGCCCATGCCCCGCAGCTCGCGAAGGATCTCGCGCATCTCCACGCGCGCCCGTGGGTCGAGCCCCGACGCCGGCTCATCGAGGATCAGCAGTGCCGGGTCGTGCACGAGGGTGTGGGCGAGGCACAGCCGCTGGCGCATGCCGCGGCTCAGGGCCTCGACGTAGTCGGTCCGCTTCTCCTCGAGGCCGACGATCGAGAGCAGCTCGCCGATCATCGGCCCGCGACGGTTGGCCGGGACGCCGTAGCAGCGTGCGAAGAAGTCGAGGTACTCCCAGACCTTGAGGTCGTCGTAGACGCCGTAGAAGTCCGGCATGTAGCCGATGCGACGCCGCACCTCGATCGGGTCCGCATCCACCGGGATGCCGGTCACGTAGGCCTCGCCGGCGGTGGGCGCCAGCAGGGTCGCCAGGATCTTCATGGTCGTCGTCTTGCCCGCGCCGTTGGGACCGACCAGGCCGTAGATCTCGCCGGGGCCCACGACGAGGTCCATCCCGGCCACGGCGACGTGGTCTCCGTAGCGCTTCACGAGGCCGCGCGTCTCGACCACCGGCGTCGCGGTCATCATTCGCCGATCACGCCGGTGACCTCGGCGCTGACGAAGACGCTGGCTTGGCCGAAGTTCGGATCGATCTGCCCGCCGCTGATGCGCACCTCGATCCGCCCACCCGAGCTGATCGCCGTCGCGGGGTCATCGATCTCGAAGCTCGAGTCCTGGCTGATGTCGCCGAGCGGGCTCCATTCGCCGGTCTGCGGGTCGCGGATCTCAGCGGTGAATCCCGCCGGCCAGAAGCCGCCGAAGCCGCCCTGCTCGTTGAAGACCATGTGCGGGTCGGGGCCGACGATCACCGTGAGCTCGCTCACCGCCATGCCCGAGGCCTCGAGCGGCAGCGTCACGCCGAACGTCACCGAGCCCTCGCCGATCATCATCATTCCCGGCCCGCCGGAGCTCGCGTCGCCATCGCTGGCGATGACGGCGATGGACATCTGGGCGGGGCGGATGGTGATCTCGCCGGTCCCGAGGGGCGGCCGCACGCTCAGCACCTCGACCAGCTGCGAGTAGCGCTCGGCCACGAGCCCGTCCACCAGCACCGGCAGCGGGCCGTCCTCGTCGCGCCACCCGATGAGGAACGGCCCGCGGCCCGCGCTCGGGATGTCCATGCCGCCGGGCATGAACGCTCCGTAGCCCACCAGGGAGTCGATCACCTGGCGTCGAACGCCGATCTCGCGCTGCTCGGGGTCGGCCATATCGAAGCCGCCGAACCCGTACACCTGGTCTGCTGCCGAGGACCCGTTGAAGTTGGTCCTCGGCACCGTGAACTCCTCCTCCTGGCCCGGTGCCAGGTCGCCGATCCGCTCGCCCACCGAGCTGCTGACGTAGGCGACGTCGTTGAGCGGCGAGTCGCCGGTATTCATCACGGTCCCCACCAGGTCGCCCTCTTCGTCCTGCCGCCAGGAGATGGTCAGGGCGGGCTCGTAGTCGACCACCGCATCGGCGCGCACGCCCTCGAAGCCGAAGACGCTGATGGCAAGGTCACGCAGCTGCGCCGGGTTGCCCTGCTCCATGGCCACCTCTGCGGTTCGGACCTCGGGACCGCCGAAGCTCAGGTTCCGCAGCCTGGAAATGAGCGCATCGGCCTCGACGCGGAGGTCATAGCTGGCTCGCTGGGGCGAGAAGATGCCGGCATAGCTCTGGACAGTGGCCGCGCCGCCCGCCGTGCTGGTACGGATCAGCGAGATCTGGTTCGTGATCACGTCGCTGCCCTTGAGCGTGTTGCCGATGCCGTAGGAGCAGGCGGTGAAGAGCACCACCAGCACGGGAGCGGTGATCCACGCCAGCTCGCGCCGGTCGAGGCGCCGCAGCACCAGGTAGCTGATCGGGCCGAGCAGCAGGATGTAGCCGACGATCACCGCCAGGAGCAGCTCGGCCGGCGGCACCTCGAGAGATGGGATGTTGCCGAGCGCCTGCATCATCGAGTTCATCGCCTCTTCGGCGATGGGGAAGCCACCGCCGAAGAATTGGTCGAAGTTCTGGTTGGCCGGGATCAGCCGGGTCCAGAGTCGCGGCGAGCCCTCCCAGCCACGATACGGTTCGGTGGCGAGGTCCGTGCCCACCAGGATGGTGCGGCCCGCCCCGACGGGGCGCATGGAGAGCAGGATCGTGCCGTCCGGCGCCGTCACCAGCGCGCGCGCGTCGTCCCGGAGCGGACCGCTCGCCACCGTGTCCGCCGCGACGGCGGGCGCCGGGGCGCCGGACCACGCGGCAAGCTCGTCGTGCGCGATCCCGTCGAGCGCGGCGACCGAGCTCAACGGTAGAAGGTCCGCGAAGGCGGCGGTGCGTGCCTGCCAGTCGGCGCCGGCGACGACGATGAGCTCTCCGCCGCCCGCCACCCAGCGCTCGATGCTCCGGCGCTGTGCCTCCGAGAGCGTCGAGCTGTCGGCCGCCCAGACCATGGCGCCGATGCCCTCGAGGGGCTCGGGTCGCTCGGGAATGTCGCCTGGGCCGACCGTGATCGGCTCGGGGGCGGTCTCGTCGAGCGCGCCGGTCACCTGTGGCCGCAGCGCCCCGGTTCCATCGCCGACGATGGCGACCTGCGATCCGGACTGCTCCATGACGCGGACCTCGACCTCCGCCTCCACGGTGCCGTTGGGCTCCTGGAACTCGACGGTGATGCGGCGCTGGAATGCCTCCGGCTGGACGTACAGCATCACGACCTTGCGCGCGCCGGCCGGCATCTCGACGAAGCGCTGGACGGTGCCACCGCTGGTGTCGGCCGTGAGGTTGCCCTCCGTCGGCTCGCCCTCGTTGATCAGGGTGACCGACACGGCCGCCCAGCCACCGACCTCGTAGCGCCCACCCATGAGCGCACGGAGCTGGATCTCGACCGAGCTCGCGGCCCGCACGGGAACGACGATGAGCATCGTTGCCAGCAGTCCCATGAGGACCGCCGCGAGCACGGCGGTGTAACTGGCACGCGAGAGGAGGGTCCAGTTCGTCATCGTTCCCTTCGGTTGGTCGAGCTTCCGGGGCTCACCGGTAGACGCGCCGAACCGTGCCTGGGTTGCACAGGCCGCTCGGTGCGACGAGTGTACGGGAGCCACTTCGGCCAGTGCTAGAGTGCAGCGCCCCGCATGCATCCTTCCTCAGACCCGCCGGACATCGCACGGCACCTCGACGACCAGGTGCGCGCGCAGGAGCGCCAGCTGGTCATCGTGCGGCTGGCGGTCGTGGCCCTCGCGACCGGCTTCCTCATCGTCTTCGGCGATCCCATCGACAATCGATTCGCCCTGATGGGCGTCGTCGCCGGCGTCGCCGGGTACTCACTGCTGATCGGGGTGCTGCTCACGCGCCTCGCAACCCGGCCAGTCGCCGTTATGGGCGTGACACTGGACGCGCTGGCCGTCACCGCCGTCGTCTGGCTCGCCACGAACGTCCCCGACGCCTACCTGTTCTACAGCATCGTGATCCTGGGGGCTGCGATCAGGTTCGGCATGATCGCTTCGATCGCGCTCTCGATCGCCATCGGCGTGGCGTACCTGGCCGTTGTGGTCGGCAGCCCGCCGCTCGACGCGCGCGTCGGCGAGCTCCTGCCGGTGCGGATCCTGTTTCTCGTCACCTTCGGTGTGGTGGCGGGGCTGTTCAGCCGGATCATCATCGGCGGCGTCGCGGAGAACGCGCGCCTCCAGCAACGGCTCCAGGCCGAGGAGCTCGAGCGGGCGCGCGCCAGCGAGCGCGAGCTGCTCAGCCGTCTCGGCCGAGACTTCTCCGCATCCCTGAATCGTCGGGCCACCGCGCGCGCCATCGTGTCCGGGTCGGCTCCGCTCCTCGGCGATGCCACGTTGCTCCTCAGGGTGGCTGATGACGAGCTGCTCGTCCCGGTCGCGGCCGAGGGGGCTGACGTGCAGCTCGTTGCGCGCTGGAAGGCACACGTTGCGGTGCGCCGCCCGAAGTCGGGGGAGGGGATCATCGGCTCGGCGGCCGCCACCCGGACCTCGCAGCTCGGACCGGGTGCCAGCGCGGGCGGCGACGCGGACGACGTGGATGAGCTCGGCGTCGATTGGATGCTCGCGGTCCCGGTCCAGGTCGGCGGACGGTTGCTGGGTGTGCTGGCGACCGCCGGTATGGCGACGCGCCCCGTGGACGAGGCGATGCGGCGCGTGGCGGAGGCGCTCGCCGATCGCGCCGGGCCGGCCCTCCAGAACGCCCAGCTATGGACCGACCTCCAGAAGCGCATGCGCCTCGAGAAGGAGGCCCAGCAGGTCAAGGACGACTTCCTGTCGGTGGTCAGCCACGAGCTCCGCACGCCGCTGACGAGCATCCAGGGCTACTCGCAGCTGCTCGAGGCGCGAATGCGGGCCGAACGCGGCTCGAGCAAGGAGATGGGGCACGTCCGAGTGATCCTCTCGCAGGTGATGCGCATGCGGCGCCTGGTGGACGACCTGCTCGACATGAACCGGATCGACCGCAGCGGAGGCGTGAGCATCGAGCCGGTCGACTTCGATCTCGCCGATCTGCTGCGCGATGCGGTGAGCCGCATCAGTCGGGCCGAGACTGATCGCGACATCGCCCTCACGGCGCCGGACAGCCTGGCCGTGCACCTGGACCGCGACCGAATCGACCAGATTCTCGGCAACCTTCTCGAGAACGCGGTGAAGTACTCGCCCGAGGGTGGGCCGATCAGGGTGGCGGCCGTCGAGCACCGCCACGAGGTCGAGGTGAGCGTCTCCGACTGCGGGATGGGCATCCCTCCAGACCGGCGGGAGCACGTGTTCGAGCGCTTCTACCAGACCGATGACGGCCAGGGGCTGCGCCGCTTCGGCGGCCTCGGGCTGGGCCTCGCGATCAGCAAGGCGATTGTCGAGGCGCATGGTGGACGGATCTGGGCGGCCGCCAACGAGGAGGCCGGACGCGGGTCGATCATCACGTTCCGGATTCCGCGGACGGCCTTGCCGGCGGCGCCGGGTGCCGACGATGGCGACGACGCGCCGTCCTTCGTACGCCGCCGCGATCCATCGTGACCGCCATCTCCCGTGACAGGCTCGCCGAGGCCGCTGCCCGCCACGGGCTCGACCTCGTGGGCGTCACCGACGCCGCGCCGCTCCCGGACGCGCGGGAGCGAATGGCCGCGAGCGTCGAGGCGGGACGCATGGGGCTCATGGGCTGGATGGGCGGGGAGCGGCCGCGGGTCGCGAGTGAACCGCGGCGGCACGGCCCCGAAGTGCGATCGGTGGTCGTGGTCGCGGCTCCGTACGCCGGCGCGGATCGGGCGCGGTGGGACGCACGGCCGGACGCGCTGCGTGACGTGTTGGCGCCGCTCCTGGCATCGGCTCCGGCCGAGCCGGCCGGACGGATCGCCCGCTATGCCCTCGGGACCGATTACCACGCCGAACTCCGGAGCCGGCTTGAGGCGCTGGCGACCGAGCTGCGCGCCGAGGGCCTCGAGAGCGGCGACGTGGCCTACGTCGACGATCGGCCGCTGGCTGAACGCGCGCTGGCGGCCCGTGCCGGCATTGGCTGGATCGGCAAGAACACCAACCTGCTCACCCACGCGCGCGCCGGCTCGTGGGTCTTCCTCGGGGCGCTGCTGACGTCCGCGGAGCTCGAGCCCGACGAGCCGATTCGGACGACCTGCGGCTCCTGCACGCGGTGCCTGACGGGCTGCCCCACGGGGGCCCTGGTGGCGCCGCAGACGATCGATGCGCGCCGCTGCATCAGCTATCTGACCATCGAACGCCCCGGCGTCCTCGACGCGTGGGAGGCCGAGGCCATCGATGACTGGATCTTCGGCTGCGACGTCTGCCAGGAGGTGTGCCCGGTCAATGCGGACGCGGACGACAGCGGGCCGCTGCTGGTGCCATTGCTGCCGCTCATCGAGTGGCTCCTTCCGCTTGGGCGGCGGGAATTCGACCGTGCGGTGGGGGAGTCGGCGCTGCGCCGCGCCGGGCGACATCGGCTCCTTCGCAACGCGATTGCCGCACTCGGGAATGCGGCGCGCGACGGGCGGCTTGGCGATGCGTCCGAGGCTCGCTCGCTGCTGGAGCGCGCGATGGCCGACACCCGCGAGGAGGTTCGCCAGCAGGCATCCACGGCGGTGGCCTTCATCGGCTGATCCGTCGGCGGGCTTCACCGGGGCGGTGGATGGCGTCCTTTCCACCGGGATGGCTATTGTTGCCGGCATGCCGCGCATCTCGCCGTTCCGCGGCCTCCATTACTCGCTCGGTCGCTTTGCTGCCGCCCAGCTGCCGGAGCGGATACGCACGCCCGAGGACGCGGACGCTCCTCCGGCGCGGGTCGCCGATATCACCGACGTGGCCTGCCCGCCCTACGATGTCATCGGCGACGAGCTGCGCGGCGAGCTGGCCGCGCGACACGACCGGAACGCCGTGCGGCTCGAGTACAGCGCAGAGGCAGATCCGCACGCGGCGGCGGCGGAGGCACTGCGCGCGTGGCTGGCCGACGGGACGCTCGAGCGCCGTGCCGATCCCGCCGCCTACTACTACCGCCACGCGACTGCATCGGCTCCTGACGAGCTCACCGTGGAAGGGGTGGTGGCCCGGGTGCTGCTCGAGCCGTGGGGCGGAGGCGTGCGGCCGCACGAGCACACCATGCCGGGCCCGAAGGCGGATCGGCTCGGGCTCCTGCACGCGACGCGCACGCAGCTCAGCCCCATCCTGGCGGTCTACTTCGACCGCTCGCAGCGGTACCACCACGTGATGAGCCGCGCGTGGAGCGACGAGTGGCGCGCGCGCGACGACGACGGCCTGCTCCATCAGCTGGCTGCCATCGAGCCGGACGACCGGCTTCTCGGGTACCTCGGCCGTCAGACGCTGTTCGTCGCCGATGGACACCATCGGTATGAGACGGCACTCGCCCACCAGGCGGATGTGCGCGCGGATGGGCGCTTCGCCGGCGCGCTGCCCGGAGAGCTCGAGGCCGATTGGATCATGATGCAGCTCGTCAACGCGGAGCTCAGCGAGCTCGAGATCCGCCCCACCCATCGGCTCATCCTCGACGGCGACGCCGATGCCCTGGCGAGCGTGGCCACCCATCCCGACTTCACGGCGACACCGATGTCGCCGGACGTCCTCGCCGATGCACTGGACGAGCGGCGGCACGATCCGGCCCCCATCTTTGGGTTGGTGCTCTCCGAGCAGAGGAGTTGGCTGCTGGTCGGCGACTCGGCGGCGCTTGCCGCACGGCTGCGCCTGGAGCCGATGAGCGCCGCGGTGCAGCGGCTCGACCTCGCCGCGCTCCACGTGGCGCTGCTGCGAGACCGCCTGGGGATCACCGACGACGATGTCGCCGCCGGTAACCGCCTCGCCTACACTAGGGACGCGGCCGAGGCGATCGCGCGGGTTGCTCGAGGGGACGCCGCCGCGGCCCTCCTCGTCCGTCCGACGCGAATCGACCAGATGGCGGACGTGGCGAATGCCGGGGACGTGATGCCACAGAAGTCCACCTACTTCTACCCCAAGCTGCTGACGGGGATGGTCTTCAACCCGCTCGAGGAGTAGGCGACAGCCATGGTGCAGGCGATCAAGCGCGACGAGGTCTTCATCGAGCCCGAGGGGATCCACGTCGAGACGCACCAGCCCGAGCGTCGCTCACGGAAGCCCCCGCTGCTGCTGGTGCACGGCGCGCTCACCGGGTCGTGGATGTGGACCGATTTCGCGGCCTACCTCGCGGAGCGCGGTTGGGAGGCGCACGCCATGAACCTGCGTGGCCACTTCACGAGCGATGTGGCCGAGCTGGACGAGACGCGGATGGCCGACTACGCCGATGACATCGGCGTGGCGATGCGACACCTCGGCCGTCCGGGGGTCATCGTCGGCTGGGGAATCGGCGCGCTCGCCGCGCTCATGTACGCGCAGAGCCACCCCGTCCTGGGGCTGGTCCTGCTGGCGCCTTCGCCACCCGCCGCCGCGTTGCCGCGCCGGCCGACCGACCACGAGCTTCGCGCCGTTCCCGCCATGTACGACGCGAAATGGTGGGGCTGGACCGGCAGCATCGAGCAGCTGCGCGAGCGGATGCCGGACATGGAGGACGACGAGCT
>Ga0136613_10002382_pt1 | contig 10065 bp, 9 predicted proteins | sample AntDrymUQ2722106_2_FD_106649 | JGI IMG/M metagenome (GOLD analysis project Ga0136613, IMG submission 106649) | Polar desert sand microbial communities from Dry Valleys, Antarctica - metaG UQ272 (21.06) | ecosystem: Environmental > Terrestrial > Soil > Desert | place: Antarctica: Dry Valley... | reverse complement strand
CCGAGCGTGCTCGCGCGGATGGCAGTCACCGTCGATCACATCTCCGGAGGGCGTGTCGACGTGGGCATGGTCGCGGGCTGGTACGAGCGTGAGCACCTCGAGCACGGCTTTCGGTTCCTCGACGCGAAGCAGCCGCGAGGAGAAAGCGACGGTCGTCGGCGGAGTGCCGACGATCTGGAACGACATCCTCAAGTTCGCCGCCGACAACGAGGTCGACTTCTCCACCGTGCGTCTCGGCATCTGCGGCGGCAGCGCCGTCCCACGCGCCCTGATGGAGAGACTCGAGCGCGATCACGACGTGATGGTGATCCAGGGCTGGGGGATGACGGAGACCAGCCCGGTCGCCGCGTTCGCGTTTCCGCCGCGACGGGCGACGGAGGAGGAGAAGCTCGACTGGCGTGTCCGGGCCGGCCGGCTCGTGCCGGGGGTCGAGCTGCGCGTCGTGGCCGAGGGAGATGGGATCGTCGCGCTGCGAGGAGGTTGCCGCCGCGGGGTGCCCGCTGCTCCTGATCGTCGTCTCGGCTGCGATCTGCGCCGAGCTGATCGGCCGCAATCGGCACGGAGGACCAGCAGCGCGCCTGGGTTCCGGGGCTCGCCGCCGGCGACAAGATGGCCTTTGCGATCACCGAGTCGGACGCCGGCTCGAACAGTCACAACCTGTCGACCACCGCTCGACGCGACGGCGACGTATATCGACTCCGTGGGAGCAAGACGTACGTCTCCGGCTTCGACGAGGCCGAGCGCATGGTCGTCGTCGCCCTCACGGGTGAGCCCGAGGAAGGGCAGACTCGGCTCTCGCTCTTCGTGGTCGATACCGGCGCCGAGGGTCTCGAGAGCAGCTCGATCCCCGTAGAGGTGCGGATCCCGGAGAAGCAGTTCCTGCTGCACTTCGACGATGTCCCAATGCCGGTCGATCGTCTGCTCGGCGAGGAGCACGGAGGGCTGCGCGCCGTCTTCGGAGGCCTGAACCCCGAGCGGATCACGACCGCCGCCATCTGCGCCGGAATCGGCCGGTACGCGCTCGAGCGCGCGAGCAGCTACGCGACCGACCGCAACGTGGGGCGTTCCCATCGGCGCCCACCAGGGAGTTGCGCATCCGCTCGCTGAGGCGAAGATCGAGCTCGAGCTGGCGCGGCTGATGACAGCCAAGGCGGCGTGGAAGCGGCACGGTTCCGCGTGACGTCGCTGGCGAGCGCGAAGACGCCGCGCGGACGCGAGCGGCGACAGCTCCTCCTGTCGGCGACTGTCGACCTCGTCTCCGAGCGCGGCTTCCACGCCGTCGGCATCGCCGACATCGGGGCCGCCGCCGGGGTGACCGGCTCCGCCATCTACCGGCACTTCAAGGACAAGACGGAGCTGCTCGTTGCGCTTTTCGACCACGTCGTCGACGAGCTGCTCGTACGGGCGAGCGACGTCTCTTCCGAGATCGCCGATCCTGCGGACGCGCTCGACGCCCTGGTGAGACACCACATCGAGTTCGCTATCCGGCAACGGGCTCTCATCGCCGTCTACAGCCAGGAGTCCCACAACCTGCCGGAAGCCGACCGCAGCCGGCTACGACGAAACCAGCGGACCTACGTCCTCCTCTGGTCGTCGGCTTTGCGTCGATTGCGCCCGGAGCTGTCGGACGAACAGGCGCACACGCGCGTGCAGGTGACCTTCGGCCTGCTCAACTCCGTCTCCAATTTCCCGAACCGGCTCGACGAGGAAGCGCTTGCCTCTCTTCTACACACGATGGCGACGGCGGCGCTCGAGAGCTGATGTCCGTGATTTCTGACGCCGCTTCGCACGGTGCTCCGGTCGAGCTGGAGCGTCTGGACGGCGAGGTGGTCGTCGTCACCTTGAGCCGCCACGCCGAGCGGAACGCGCTCTCCAGGGATGTGCTCGAGGCGCTTTTCGAGGCGCTGGAGGTCGCAGCGACGGGTGCCCGAGCGATGGTGCTGACGGGCGGGCCGGATGTGTTCTGCGCCGGCGGCGACCTCGGATTCCTCCACCGCGCGCTCGCTGCCGGAAACCACGCCGAAGTGCGAGAGACGTTGTTTCTGCTTGTGGACGTCGTCCGCCGCCTCCGCGCCCTGCCGATGCCCACGATCGCGGCCGTCGAAAGGCCTCGCGGTCGGCGCCGGCCTCGCGCTCGCATTCGGCGCCGATATCAGGATCGCCGGTCGCCGAACCAGCTTCATTCCCGGCTACCTCGCGGTCGGCGCCTCGCCGGACGGCGGGGTTTCGCACCATCTGGTTCGCGCACTCGGATCGTCGCAAGCGCTCGCCGCTCTCGTCCTGAACAAGAGGCTCTCGAGCGAGGAGCTGCTCGCGACCGGGCTCGTGCAGGAGGTCGTGGACGACGGCGCCGCTCTCGAGCGGGCAGTCACCGTGGCGCGCGGTCTCACCGAACTCTCGCCGGACGCGCTCCTCGTTACGCGGAAAGTGCTGGACACCGCGTCGACGCTCGGATTCGATGCCCAGCTCGAAGCGGAGGCGGAGGCGTTCGGACTGCTCCTCGATACGCCTGCCTTCCGTGAGGCCATCGCGAAGTACGGCGGCGCCTGACAGACGTGAGGTCGAGCCTCGCCGCAGGGATTGAGGCTCGCCTCGCTGTAGGGGCGAGGCTTGCCTCGCCCTCAGTAGCATCCCACCCATGACAACTACAGAGCTGACCGGGGCGGAGGACATCGCGTGGGATCTCTCCGACCTCTACGAAAGCGGTGACGACGCCCGCCTCGAGCAGGATGTGCAGGAGGCCGAGAAGGCCTCCGAGAACTTTCGCGACACGTACTACGGCAAGATCGCCGACCTCGATGCGGGCGGTCTCGCAGATGCAATATCCGAGCGGGAGCGGATCGAGTCGATCTTCACCCGCGCCATCTACTACGCGCATCTCTGGTTCTCGACGGACACGGCCGATCCGGCGCGTGGGGCGCTTGTCGCGCGACTGACGGAGAAGGGCGCCGCGCTCGACACACAGCTTCTCTTCTTCGGATTGGAGATCGCCGACCTCGACGACGACCGCGCCAACGCCCTCATCGCCGCCGCGGAACTCGAGCACTGGCGCCACTGGCTGCGTTCGCTCAGGAAGTTTCGGCCGCACCTGCTCTCGGAGCCGGAGGAGAAGATCTTCACGGAGAAGTCCGTGTCCGGCGTCAGCGCCTGGTCGCGGCTGCACGAGGAGCTCTTGAGCGCGCTCAAGGTCGAGATCGACGGCGAGGAGACCAGCTTCGAGAAAGCGATGGCAAAGCTCTACTCCGGCGATCGCGATGAGCGGCGCTCCGCCGCCGAAGCCGTCACCGAGGCTCTCGCCCCCGGTCTGCGCACGCGCACGTTCGTCTTCAACACCATCCTCGTCGACAAGTCGATCGACGATCGCCTGCGCGGGTACGAGACGTGGATCTCGTCACGCAACCTGCGAAACGACACCACCGACGGGGCCGTGCAGGCGCTCATCGATGCCGCCGTGTCCCGCTACGACGTTCCGCAGCGCTACTACCGCCTCAAGGCGAAGCTCGTCGGCCTCGACCGACTCACCTTCTACGACCGTTTCGCGCCGATCGCCGACGATCCCAGCAAGGCGTCCTGGGACGAGGCGAAGGACGTCGTCCTAGCGGCGTACCACGACTTCACTCCCGAAGCGGGCGACGTCATCGAGCGCTTCTTCGAGGAGAATTGGATCGACGCTCCCACCCGGGAGAACAAGCGGACCGGCGCGTTCTGCGCCACCAGCGTCCCCGGCGTGCACCCGTACATCCTCATGAACTTCACCGGGGATCGGCGCTCGATCCTGACCCTCGCGCACGAGCTCGGCCACGGCCTGCACGGCTCGCTCGCCCAGCCACTCGGGCTCTTCAACGCCGACACGCCGCTGACAACCGCCGAGACCGCCTCCGTCTTCGGCGAGGCGCTGACCTTCAAGCGGCTGCTCGCCCTCGAAGAGAATCCGCGGGCCCGCCTGAACCTGCTCGCGGGGCGGATCGAGGACTCGATCGCGACGGTGTTCAGGCAGATCGCGATGAACCGCTTCGAGCACGCCGTGCACACTGAGCGGCGAGAGCAGGGTGAGGTCGCGACCGACCGCTTCCAAGAGCTCTGGCTCGAGTCGCAGAAGCAGATGTTCGAGGACTCCGTCGACGTCGAGGGGTACGGGACCTGGTGGAGCTACATCCCGCACTTCCTGTCGACCCCTGGCTACGTGTACGCCTACGCATATGGCTTCCTCTTCGCGCTCTCGATCTTCCGGCGCTATGAGCAGGAGGGCGAGGCGATGGTGGAGCCGTATCTCGACGTCCTCCGTGCGGGTGGATCGAAGCCGCCCGAGGAGCTCGCCGAGATCGTCGGGCTCGATCTCACCGATCCGGCGATCTGGGCGAACGGGATCGAAGCGCTCTCGTCCGAGCTCGACGAGGCCGAGGCGCTCGCGACGGAGATCGGGCTCGGATGATTTAGACGGTCTCCTACTCTTGCGCCGGCTGTTCACATTTCATGGCAGAGCGGGCATTTCGGAGCTACCCTCGCCTGTGACAGGCAGGTATCGGCGTGGAGACATAGGAGGGAAGTGTGCGAAAGCTCATCGCGTGTGGGGTCGCTCTCGTCGGGGCCCTCGCGCTTACGGTGCCCGGTGCGCTCGGTGGGGCGGAGCAGACACCGGGCGTAACGGCAAAGACGATCACGATCGGCGGGACGTTCCCGCTCACAGGGCCTGCGGCGGCATATGCCCCGATCCCGCTCGGGATGAAGGCCTACTTCAGCTACATCAACGCTCGGAAGGGCCCCGACGGGAAGCGCGGCGTCAGTGGGCGCCAGATCGTTTGGAAGTACTACGACGACGGCTACAACCCCGCGAACACTGTTCAGCTGACGCGCAAGCTCGTGGAGGAGGACAAAGTCTTCGCCACGGTCGGCCAGCTCGGAACTGAGCACAACCTCGCGGTACGGCCGTACCTGAATCAGGCGAAGGTGCCGCAGGCGCTCGTCTCGAGTGGGGCGTCGTACTTCGGCACGCAGTTCAAGGAGTACCCCTGGACGACCGGCTGGCAGCCGGACTACATCGCGGAAGGCCGCGTTTACGGGCTGCACATCAAGGCCAACCATGGGGGCAAGAAGATCGCAGTGATCTACCAGAACGACGACTACGGAAAGGACTACTTGTTTGGCCTCAGGGTCGGACTGGGGAAGAGCTACGCGGATCAGAACATCGTCGCCACGGAGGGGGTCGAGGTTACTTCGACTAGCTCGGCGTCTCAGATGGCGAAGATCAGGTCCTCGGGAGCGGCGGTGTTGGTCATCTTCCAGACCCCGACGCCGACAGTCCGGTCGATCGCGACTGGCAAGGCGCTCGGATACAACCCCGATCAGATCTACATGAACTCGGTTTCCGCCTTCCGGGCGCCGATGGACGGAGCGGTCGCGTCGGCCGGCGCGGCCTACGTCAACGGGCTTCTTTCGGTCACGTACCTCAAGGACGCAGACAGCCCGCGGTGGGACAACGACCCGGCGATGAAGCTGTATCGCCAGATCGTCGAGAAGTACCTGCCAGGACGGAACTTCCGAGACGGCCAGATCTACTACGGCTTCGCCAAGGGCGAGACGTTCGTGCAGGCGATGTACAAGGCCGGGAAGAATCCGACCCGCGCGAGCTTCATGAACGCGCTTCTGAGCCTGAACTCGGCGAACAAGTTCGCGCTTCCAGGCGTCACGCAGAAGACGACGAAGTCGGATCGTTGGATCATCAGCCAGATGCAGCTCCAGCGCTTCAACGCGAACGAGAAGGTCTGGGTGCCGATCGGCAAGCTGATCGACGGCCGGCCGCGCTAAGCGCGATCTAGGTCGACGTTTCCGTAGGGGCCGGGCATGCCCGGCCCCTACTGCGGTCCGGCCAGGAACTCTTCCCAATACCCCTCCATCGTCGTCAGCCGCGTCGAGGCGTGCAGCAGATCGTGCGGCGCGATGTTGACGGCGCGGACGATCGCATCGGCGGGCCATTCGTCGCCGACGTCGAGCACGTTCACGCATCCCGGCGCCTGCTCGAAGTGGCCGAGAAACATGCGCTCGCCGGTCAGGGCATAGGAGAGGATCGCACGGTTGACGGCGCCGTGGAGGACGGCGAGCACCGTGTCCCAGGTCTCGTCGGCGAGCAGACGCTCGAGGGCGGGGAGGACGCGGGTGAAGAGCTCTCCGATCGTCTCGCCGCCGAGGAAGCGCTTGTCGAGCGGGACGATGCCGCGAAACGCGTGCACGAACTGCTCTTCGAGATTCTCTGAAGGGATCTCGGAGAGACGCGCGCCCCGCAGCTCGCGCAGGTCCGTCCACTCCTCGATCTCCATCTCCGGCGCGACGATCCGCGCCGTCTCCAGGGCGCGCGGAAGTCCGCTCGTCAACACGCGGTCGAACGTCAGGCCGGCGAGGAAGTCATGTGTCGCCTCGGCTTGCAGGCGGCCGGTGTCGTTCAGGCCGACCCCTTCCTCCTGGACCGGCCGCCCATCGGGCGAGAAGTACGAGACCGCCCCGTGGCGCATGAGATAGAGCCGGCGTCGCATCGCGCCATAGGATCGCACGATGTCGTCGGGCGACATCGTCGAGACGGTTGCCGCTGCGACCTCGAGACCGCCGTTGCTCGTCATCGACCGGGTATGCGCGTTCCTCGACGAGCATCGCCTCGGCTCGGGGGAGGTCCGGGCGCGACGGATCGGCGAAGGGGGCGGGTCGAACTTCACCTTTCTGCTCGAGCGCGGCTCGGACCGCTACGTGCTGCGGCGCCCTCCCCGTCCGCCGCTTCCACCTTCGGCGCACGACGTGGTGCGTGAGGCGAGGCTCCAGCTGGCGCTACGTGACGCCGGCTTCTCACGCCTACCGACGATCCTCGCCGTCGCCGAGGACGAGAGCATTCTCGGCGTGCCGTTCTACGTCATGGAGTATCTGGAGGGCCACGTCGTGGCTGACGAGCTGGTACCAGGACTCGAAGCCGAGCCGCAGCGCGGGCGGTTGGGAGAAGATCTCGTCGACTCGCTCGTCGAGATCCACGACGCGGACGTCACGACTCCGGATCTCGCGGCCTTCGCGCGGCCGGGCAGCTACAACGAGCGCCAAGTCCGGCGCTTCACCCAGCTCTGGGGCATCAACAAGACGCGCGAGATCCCGACCGTCGAGCGGGTCGCCGAGTGGCTCGCCGGCAACGTTCCGTTGCCGCTGCCGGAGACCGTCGTGCACGGCGACTTCCGCCTTGGGAACACGATGGTGGCGCCGGACGACCCCTCGCGGATCGTCGCCGTGCTCGACTGGGAGATGGGCGCGATCGGAGATCCGCGCGCCGACGTCGGCTACCTGCTCGCCACCTACAGCGAGCCCGGCGGCCCTCCGAACCCGCTCGGGACGTCTCCGGTGACAGCGCTTCCCGGCTTCCCGTCCAAGGCTGAGCTCTCGGAGCTCTACATTGAGCGGAGCGGTCGCGCCGTCGAGTCACTGTCGTGGTTCGAGGGGCTCGCCCTCTGGAAGGCGGCCGTCTTCTGCGAGGCGATCTACGGCAGGTACGTACGAGGCGAGCTCGGCGCCGAGGACGAGCGCGCGGCGCGGTTCGAGGAGGGTGTTCCGTATCTCGCCGAAGCCGCCCTCGAGGCGATCTCGCCGGATTCGTAGGGGTGAGGCTTGCCTCGCCCTCGCCTACCCGTGGAGCACGGAGGGCGAGGCGAGCCTCGCTCTACAGCGCGATCTCCGCCAGCGCGCGTAGCGCTTCGGGCTGCTGCGTCGAGACGAGCAGCGACGTCGCGCCCGACTCGCGCCATGCCTCGACGCGCTCGGCGATGCGCTCCTTCGGCCCGACGAGCGCGACCTCGTCGATGAACGAGTTCGGAACAGCGGCCTCGGCGTCGCGCTTCGACCCGCCGAGATAGAGATCCTGGATCTCCTTCGCCTCGGCCTCGTAGCCGTAGCGCGCGAAGAGGTCGTTGTAGAAGTTCTTGCCGCGCGCGCCCATGCCGCCGATGTAGAGCGCGTAGTAGGGCTTGAGGAAGTTGCGCCCAGCCTCGACGTCGTCGATCAGGATCAGTGGCGCCGTGGGGGCGACGTCGAAGCCGGGCGGCGTGCTCTCTAGCGCGGAGGCGTAGACCAGCCGCGCTCGCTCGGGTGACCAGAAGAGCGGAAGCCAGCCGTCCGCGATCTCGCACGCCTGCACTACGGCCTTCGGCCCCATCGCGGCGAGGTAGATTGGGATGTCGGCGCGCAGTGGCCGCGCCATCAGCTTGAGCGGCTTACCGAGCCCGGTCCCGTTCGAGAACGGGATGTCGTAGTGCTCGCCGTGATGCTCGACGAGCTCGCGGCGAAGCGCCGTCCGCACGATTTCGACGTACTCGCGCGTCTTCAGTAGCGGCTTTCCCCACGGCTCCCCGTGCCAGCCCTCCACGACCTGCGGCCCCGAGGTGCCGAGCCCGAGCAGAAAGCGGCCTTCCGAGAGCAGGTCGAGCGTCGCCGCCGTCATCGCCGTGTTGGCGGGCGTGCGGCCGGGGATCTGCATGATCGCGCTCCCGAGCTTGATCTTGGTCGTGGTCGCGCCCAGCCAGGCGAGGACGGTCACGCAGTCGGTTCCCCACGCCTCGGCGGCCCATGCGGAGTCGTAGCCGAGGCGCTCCGCCTCCTGCGCGAGCGCGATCGGCTCGAGCGGGCTCGTCCCCGGCGGCGCGTATCCCATGTAGAACCCGAGGCGCACTCAGCTCACTTTGAACGCATAGGTCACTCCTGCGATGCTAACGCCATGACGATCACGGATCTACGGCCGACTGACGAGGTGCTCGAGCTCAGGGCGCGAGTTCGCGCCTTCATGGAGGAGCACGTGTACCCGAACGAGCGGGCGCTCGACCGTGAGGACGACGATGCCGACGCGCTCGTCATGCGGCTGCGAGGTCTCGCGAAGGAAGAAGGTCTGTGGGCGCCGCACCTTCCCGTTGAAGCCGGCGGGTCCAACGGGAGCTTCCTCACTTACGCCTTCCTGAACGAGGAGATCGGGCGCTCGCTCTGGGGCCAGCTGGTGCTCGGGTGCCAGGCACCGGACGCGGGCAACGGCGAGATCCTCTGGCAGTTCGGAACCGATGAGCAGAAGGAGCGCTGGCTGAAGCCACTGGTCTCAGGAGAGATGCGCTCGTTCTTCTCCATGACCGAGCCGGACGTGTCCGGGTCCGATCCGACAGGACTCAAGACGCGGGCCGTGCGGGACGGCGACGAGTGGGTCATCGACGGTCACAAGTGGTTCTCGTCGGGCGCCGAGGGGGCGTCCTTCGGGATCGTGATGGCGGTCACGGATCCCGACGCCGAGCCGCACCGGCGGGCGTCGCAGATCATCGTCCCGGCCGATACGCCTGGTGTCGACGTCGTTCGCGCTGTGCCCACGATGGGCCATCGTGGCCGCGGCTGGACAACGCACTGCGAGGTGCGCTACTCGGATGTCCGCGTTCCGGTCGAGAACACATTGGGCGAGGAGGGCGACGGCTTTCGGATCGCGCAGAAGCGGCTCGGCCCAGGCCGTATTCACCACGTCATGCGCTGGCTCGGGCAAATGCAGCGCGCGTTCGAGCTGATGTGCACCTATTCATTGGAGCGAGAGACGTTCGGTGGGCCGCTGGCGGAGAAGCAAACCGTCCAGAACTGGATCGCCGATTCGGCAGCCGAGATCCAGGCCTGCCGCTTGTTGACGCTCGACGCTGCCCACAAGATCGACCAGGGCGACGAGGCGCGGGTCGAGGTCTCGCTGATCAAGTTCTACGCGGCGAAGGCGCTGAACGACGTGATCGACCGCGCGGTGCAGGTGCACGGCGCGCGCGGCCTCACTGACGAGACGCCGTTGGCGGGCATGCTGGCGCAAGCGCGCGGCGCGCGCATCTACGACGGCCCGGACGAGGTGCACCGCATGGTCGTCGCCCGGCGGATCTTGAAGTCGTTTGCCGCAGGAGACGGCTGGCGCTTCGAGTGACAACGGTCTGGGGTCAGGCTTCAGCCTGACCCCGGCCTTAGGGTGTTGACTCGGAGCACGAAACCTTTGAGGCGAGGTCAGGCTGAAGCCTGACCCCAGCGAGGTGGTCAGCCGCGTTT
>Ga0136613_10002381_pt1 | contig 10069 bp, 13 predicted proteins | sample AntDrymUQ2722106_2_FD_106649 | JGI IMG/M metagenome (GOLD analysis project Ga0136613, IMG submission 106649) | Polar desert sand microbial communities from Dry Valleys, Antarctica - metaG UQ272 (21.06) | ecosystem: Environmental > Terrestrial > Soil > Desert | place: Antarctica: Dry Valley... | reverse complement strand
GGCCTTGGCGACGAAGTAGCCGATCAACAGGATCAGCAGGAACCCGACCAGCTTCGGCAAGAACTCCAGCACCGAGCTGAACGCCCCCTGCACCGACTGCCCGACGTCTACCTGCGCGAGATACATGGTCAAGTCTCCTCCAAAAACGTTGTGGGATCGCCCTATCCCCCGTCGTGGCGCAGCGTAACCGAACGCGGCGAATGACCGCGTAGCGTCAACCGACGGCTCGTCAGGCGGCCGGCGTCGGATCGTCGACGGCGAGGCGGATCCGCTTGTTGGCTCGGCCCTTGGACTCGGTCTTGGTGACGCGCACGCGTCCCACTTCGGCGGTGGTGGCGACGTGGGTGCCGCCGTCGGCCTGTTTGTCCAGCCCCACGATGTCGATGACCCGCAGGGGGTTGACCGCGGCGGGGATGAGATCGGCCTTGGTACGGATCAACGCTGGGTCGGTGCTGGCCTCGCCACGGTCGACGAAGGCCACCAGCACCTCGCGCGCATGCTGGACCTCGGCGTTGACGCGGCGCTCCGCCCAGGCGCCCAGCTCGGCCGACATGGCGTCGAGCTCAAAGTCCAGCCGCCCCTCGCCCGGCTTCATGTTGCCGCCGGTCACCGCCACCCCGTAGTCGGCCCAGATCACGCCGCACAACACGTGCAGGGCGGTGTGGGTGCGCATCAGCCGGTGGCGGCGCTGCCAGTCCAGTGCGCCCTCCACGTCGGACCCCGGCTCGGGTAGAGGGTCGTCGTCACCCAGCCAGTGCCACACCAGCGCGCCCTCGCGGCCCACCTTGACGACGGCGGCGCGGCCGTCGCCCCAGCGCAGCTCGCCGAGGTCATGCGGCTGGCCGCCTCCTCCCGGGTAGAAGGCGGTGCGGCCCAGGGCCACACGATGCTGATCGGGGTCGTGGCCGACGACGGCGGCCTCGAAGGTGTGCAGGTAGGCGTCGGTGGCGAATAGCTGCTCGGTGGGTCGCATGCCGTGCAGTATGCGCCCGCCGGGTCGCTCGGCCAGCCGGACGGCCCCTGCGCGGCGCGCCCGTGATGCCGATATCCACAGGGGACGACGATCGGCCTCCCAGGCCTGCTCGTCACACCCTACGGTCCGCCGATGAACCATCCGCGCGTGGTCTCCTGCCTGCGGCTGCTGTGCGTGCTGGCGGCCGAGGGCACCAGCGTGCTGGCGCTCCACCGCCTCGGCCGTGTGCCGTGGCTGGTCGTGGGATGGCACGAGCTCGCCTGGTGGCTGCGAGTCACCCCGGCCGAGGACGCCCTGGTGGCGGTGCTGCGGTCCGCGGCGCTGGGGGCGGCCTGGTGGTTGCTGGCGAGCACGGCGCTGTGCCTGCTGGCGCGACTGTCGGGTCTTCGCCGTGCGGTCCGTCTAGCCGACGGTCTGGCGTTGCCGGTGGTCCGCCGGTTGGCGCAGCGCGTGGCAGCGGCCGGCTTGAGTGCCGGCCTCGCGCTCGGCCCGGCGGCAGCCCGCGCGGAGCCGGTCGTGGTACCGCCCGACGCCGCCGCGGTGTCAACGATCGACGATGATCGATCCGGTTCCCGCCGCAACGCGCTGTCGCCGCGGCTGCGATCGCCCAACAGCGCGGGGGACGACCGTGCGCGACCCCGACCCGCCTCGCAGGCGCTCAGCCCAGCCGCCGATCGGCAGGCCGCCCCAGCCGCCCCCAGGGCCGCTGTGGCGTCGCAGGCGGCCGGTCATCAGCCACCGGACCGCTACCGCGTTCGCCCTGGCGACAACCTGTGGACGATCGCGCAGCGACAGGCGGCAGCGGATGGGGCAGACGACTCGACGGCGGAAGTCGCTGGCTACTGGCTGCGACTGGTCGAGGCCGCGACCCCGTCGCTGCGCTCGGAAGATCCCGACGTCATCCATCCCGGCGAAGTGATCGCCTTGCCTCCACTGCGGCGACCATGAGCGCCCACGCTCCGGCGGGATGGTCACCGCCGCTGTAGCTGGTCGCCGCTCTGGCTCGCCGCAGTCTCACGGCGAGCCGCGGGGTGACACGGTGGCACGGACGCTGATGCGCAGCGGACCTCGGTCTGGCGCCAGCAGCCGCAACAGTGTCAGGTCGACCGCGCCTCGGACGACCACCGTGACTTGATCGGCGTCGGCGGCCGCCGAGAAGCCGGTCATCGACTTGCTGTCGGGCTGCGCCCGCACGCTGCGGGTAGCCAGCGATTCGGCGGCCGCGGGATCAAGCCGCACCCTGCCACTGCCTCGAAACGCCGCCTCGTCCAGCGCCGCCGCACCCGCGATGGCGGCGCTGTCGGCGATCCCCGCGAGCGCGCGACGTTCATTGAATCCGCGCCACAGGTCGATGGCCAGGCCGCCGAGAGCCAAGATGATGAGGACGAGACCGAGCAGCCACAGCGTGATGCTGCCCTCCTCAGAGCTCATGGCAGGCTCCGGTACGGGTCGATGACCTCTCGGTGGGCGGTCGTGTAGGTGAAGCCGCCCACCTCGGTCAGCCCCGGGAAGCTGGTTGCGGGCATGTCGACCGTCACCGTGGCGGTCACCACCTGCCCACGGCCCAGACCGCCCGATATCCGTACGGTGATGGCGTCCGCAGGCAGTCCGTGATTGACGGCGATGCGGGTCACGACCTCGGAGGCGATCGCGGATGCTTGCTGGGGGTCAGCTGCCACCGCCACGCTGCGCGCCGCCTCCTGTGCCGCCACTCGGGCCATGGATTGGCGTTCCAGCCATGTGGGCAGCAGCAGGACGAGCAGCGCCATGGGCAGGACCAGCAGGCCGATGCCCAAGGAGAGTTCCACCGCGACGCTGCCTTGTTCGGGTTCGGCCGACGCATTCGTGAGCATCACCAGACCGGCTCCGCGACGGCCTCGGCGGTGGCCGCAAACGACCAGCTGGGAACCAGCGGCGCCCATGCTGGAAAGGACGCCTGCGCACTCGCGGTGACGGTGGCCTCCCGGCGGGAACAGCGCACCTCGACGCTCTGGCCCAGAGAGCCCGACAGCAGGTCGCCGAGCACCGCCTCGGTCCTCGCCTGGCACTCGCTGGACGAGGCGCCGGCGCGTGATCCGGCCCGCACCCCCTCGTCGAGCGCGGCCCGCACGACTCCGCGCCCGTAGGAGAACACCAGCAAGTTGGCCAGGCTGGCCAGCAGCACCAGGGACAGGCCGACGGCCAGCAGGTGCTGGATGGTCAGGAAGCCATCCTCGCCGTCAGACCCCGAGCTGCGCACCGATCCAGTCGATGATGTCGACGCCCAAGCCCTGCATCAGCGCCCAGATCGCCACCAGGGCGGCGATGCCGAGTGCCGCATTGCCCAGCAGCTCGGCGGTGCTGAAGGCTTCTTCTTCTCGCTGCAGTCGCTGCAGTCGTTCCACCGGTATCTCCAAGGTCGGGGACGGCGCCTCAGCGCCCTCCGAACACGATTGACGGCAATGGCGCCGCCACGAACAGCAACATCACGGGAGCCAGCACGCCGATGATCGGCACCAGCATGGCCGCACGGCGCTTGGTCGCGGTCCGCTTGAGCGCCTCGACGCGCTCGCTGCGGATCTCCTCGCTGAGGTCGCGCAACGCCTCGGCCAGATCGGTGCCGTACTCCACGCCGCGCGACAGCAAGCGGTAGGTCCTCGCGGCGTGCACCTCGGGGGTGGTCGCCGCCGCCTGCTCCAGCGCCGCGGCGATCCGCCGCCCGCCCCGGTGGGCGTTGAGCACCTCGCTCAACTCGTCGACCACGGTGCCCTGACCGCGGGCGACGACCCGCTGCAGCGCTTGCACAACACCGCCGACGCGCACGCTCATGGCCAGCAGCTGGTTGACGGTGTACAGCTCGACCTGCATCCGCAGGCGCCGGTCTGCGATCGCCTTGTCGACTCGCGCGCGCTCCCGCGACATGCCGTAACCAAGTCCGAGGCCGGCGAGCACCAGCACCGTGGCGGCGCCCTGTCCCGTGACGAGACCGACGCCGGCCAGCAACGCGGTCCAGGTCACCGCCTGGCGCAGCTGCCGCAGACGGTACGCCTGCAGCCGGCCGACCACCGGGAGGTCAAGGTCGACCCCCGCCTGGCGCAGCCGCAGCAGCAGCGCCTCGTCGCCCCCACGGTCGATCACCCGGCCCAGCCGCCCAGCGAGCGCGCGGACGAGGTCGCCGGCGACCACGGCCACGCTGCTGCCCAGGCCACCCGGGCGCGCCACCGCCACCTCGGGTGGGGCGCCAAGGGCAGACCGCGCTGCCGCCGTGTAGGGCCGCACCCGGGCGGCCAGCCGCGGTGTCGGTGGCACCACGAGCCGCACGGTCAGGGCGGCGGCAGCCGCGCAGGCTCCGGCTGCCAGGAAGGCGGCAAGGCTCATCGCGCCGCCCTGTCCGGTCCAGCAAGGACACGGGACTCCAGCGGCTCGCGTGCCAGGCGGCCAGCAACCGCGGCGCCGGCGAGGCTGAGCAGTGCGGCCACGGCGACCACCCCCAGACCGCCGGATGACTGGTAGAAGTCCCGGAACGGGCCCGGCTTGGCGGTCAACGTCAGCAGCACGATCCACGGCAGCACGAACACCGCACGCGCGTTGATCTTCTGCTCGAGCGCGTCGGTGGTGATCTGCTCCAGGGTGCGGACGTCCGCGGCGGTAGCGTCCGCCAGGTCACGCAAGATGTCGCTAACGATGCGTCCGCCGCGCTCATGGGCCAAGATCAGGATCTCGACGACCCGATCCGTGGTGGGGTCGGCCACCTCCGCCTTGACGATCTCCAGTGCTGTCACCATGCCCACCGTGCGTAGCAGCGCTGGGAAGCGGGCGAAGGCGATCCGCAAAGCCGCAGGGCCGTGATCGGCAAGGGCGGTCACAGCCTGCGGCAGCGACATGCCCGCGGCGATGGCGGCGTGGATCTCCCGCAGCCCGTCGGGCCAGGCTTCCTGTACGGCCCGCAGACGTCGCGTCCGCCGGCGGGCCAGCACCATGCGCGGCAGCAGTGCCGCCGACACCGCCGGCACCACGGCGACGACCGGGGTGTCGGTCACGGTGGTGATCGCCAACGCCACCCCGCCGCCCAGCGTTGCGCAGGCCGCCGCAAAGCGCCCGGGTGTCGTGGCGACCCCAGCCTGCTGGAACCACTGGGCGCGGGCCGCCCGCGCCGCGCCATTGCCAGCGTGCCGCCGTCGCAGCTGCGGAGTCCGACCGGCCGCCACCGCACCGAACAGGTACACGGTGGTCGCAGTCGCCAGCGCGGCCAGTAGCCTCACCGCGGCCAACTCCCGCTTTCCAGCAGGCCGCGCACCGTCAGCTCGGGCGGCAGTGCACGCTCGATGTGGTCAGCGGTCGGTGGCAGGATGCCGGTCCACTCCAGTGGGCCGCCGATGTGCTCGCGAGCAAAGATCGGCTCGGTCGAGAAGTCGTCGTGCAAGGATGGGACCACGGCGATGATCTCCATGACCTGGCGCCGCAGCCCGCGCGCGGGATCTGCACGGTTGGCGTCCTCCAGATCGCAGTGGACGACCAGGTCGATCGCCGAGGCGAAGACCTTGCGCACGATGGGCTCCTGCACGTTCTCCCCTGCCATGATGGCCGCGTTGACGAGGGCGTTGAGCGCGTCGCGGGCCGAGTTCGCGTGCACGGTGCAACTGAAGCCGCAGCCGGCGTTGACCGCACGCGTCAACTCGAAGGCCTCGGAGCCGCGCACCTCCCCCACGACGATGTGGTCAGGGCGCATGGCCAAGACGAACTTGACCAGGTCGCGCAGCGAAACCTCGGCGGTCCCGTCCATGCCGGGTGGGCGGGCCTCATAGAAGGAGCCGTGCGTCAGCGGTACGTGCAGCTCACGGATCTCCTCGCAGCAGCGGATGCAGTGGCTGGACGGTGCCGCGGCGAGCAGCGCCGACAGCAGCGAGGTCTTCCCGGCCCCCGGCGGTCCAGAGACCAGCAGACTGCTGGTGGTCTGCATGGCTGCCCACAACAGGCCCGCGGCACCCGGTGACAGCGTCCCGCGATCGAGCAAGCCGGGCAGCGTCTCGCGGCGCAGCGTGTGCCGCCTGATGGTGGCCGACAACGCGTCGGCCACCGGCGGGATGGCGGCGGTCAGCCGCGCCTGGCCCTGCAGAACCCGCGCCTGCACCAAAGGATTGCCCGCGTCGAGATGGCGTTGCGTGCCGCCGAGGAGCCGGTCGACCACCTGCCGGTTCTCGTCCTCCGTGGCCGGCGCCGACAGGCCCTGCAGGCGCCCGGAACCGTCGATGTAGGAGACGCGGGCGCCTTCGATGAACACCTCCTCGACGTCAGATCTGGCCAACAGCTCCGTCATCGGGCCGTACTCGGTGATGGAACGCAGCAGCCGAGCCACCATGTCCGGCGGGTCGCGCAGGGCTGCGCCGTCGCCGAGGTGAGCGCGTCGTTGGTAACCCTCGACCGCCGCCACCACGGCGGCGCGCACACCGTCGACATCGGCTGCCGGGTCGAGCCGGTCGCGCTCGATGGCGCTGATCGCGTCGCTGCGGATGCGGTCGTAGGCCCCGACGGCGAGCACCGTCATCGCCGGCCCGCCAGCCGACGGCGTCCCGAGCCGTGGAGTCCCAACATGGTCGCCGCCAGCGGCTGCACGGCCCGGTTGAACGGGCCGTCGCTCACGACGCCGCCATCCCATCCGGCCTGCGTGACCCGTGCGTCCTCCGGCAGGAACGTCAGCTCCGCCGGGTTCAGCACGCGACGAACCTCCCGCTCCACCTCGCTACGCCGGAAGCGCGACGGCGGCGTGCGGTTGAAGGCCACGCGGACCGGTGTGCGCGGCGCGATCGAACGAGCCTGCGCCAGCCAGCTCAACAGCCGTGCAACGCCCACGGGACTCGGCAGGCCAACGCCGAGCAGGCTGTCGGCGCGGGCCAGCAGCGCCCTGCTGACGCCGTAGCGGCTAGGACCGTGGGCGCCCAGGTCCTCTAACCGGGAACCCAGGTTGGCGATGACGTCCACGGGCAGGGACAGCAATCGCTCGGCGACATCGGTCACCTCGCTGGGCCGGACGTGGGTCCAGTCGCGAGGGGCGCTCAGTCCCGGCAGAACCGCAAACCCGGCCTGCGTCGGGACGAGGCTGTCTTCCAGGACGCCGTCGTGGTGCTCGACCGCGGCCACGGCGGAACGAAGGTTGGGATAGGGACGGACGCCGAGACGCTGGGCCAGCGCCGGGGCGGTCTCGTCGGCGTCGACCAGGACGGTGCGATGCCCGTGCCGTCCGGCGGCCGCGGCCAGGGCGAGGGCGACCTCGGTGGCGCCGCACCCGCCTGGTGGGGCTCCGACCGCGAGAAGGCGGCCGATCTTGGCCGTCGTGGGCCCAAGCTCGGGCGGAGCAGTCGCGGCGGGCTCGAGGGCGGCGACCATGCGCGTGAACTCGTCCGAGCCGGCCCCCTGGGCCAGTGCCGCAATGATCTGGACGAACTCACCCGCCGGCGCATCCCGGGCAATCACGTCATCGACGCCCAGATCCAGCAGTTCGCCTTTGCCCGCGGCGTCGTCCCCGTCGTAGACGCCCAGAACTCGGCGGTCGAGGTGTTGCAGCGAGCTCACGAGGTGTCGTGACAGGAACGAGGTCGTGTCGTCGGCCACGAAGACGTCGCAGTGTTCGGCCAGCGCCTCGTGTGGATGCAGGACCGTGGCGCGAACGCGACCGCCGCCGTGGTCGGCGACGTGGCGATGCAGGCGCTGCGCCCATTCCCGTGGTGACGCGGCGAGGACGATCTGCGGCTCGAACATCTACCGGTCCGCCTCCAGCTGCCCAGCGGCAGGAGCAGGTGTTGCGCCGGTGGATCGCACCACGTCGACGGACTCCGAGCGGATGGCAAGGGCCAGTCGCAGTGCGGCGTCGGCGTCCACGGCCACCGTGATGCTGAAACTGCCGATCCCGCCGAGCCCGCCCGCCCCGTCACCGGTGACGGCCAGCACCTCCGCGCCCGTGAGCACGTACGCGGCGCGGTCGTCGATCACGTCGATCACGTCGACACGGTCGCCGACGCGCAACGCGCCGCCGGCGGCATGCGCCGGGTCCACCGGGATGCTCATCGCCCGCTGGCCGTCGGGCGCGGCGTTGCTCCGCAGGTCGCTGCGGCGCAGGAGGTCGCCGGCTTGCAGGTCGCGAACGGCGATCCAGTCGCCGCCCGCGGCAGCCACGGCCTCGGTCACCAGCGAGCCCTGCAGAGAACGGCTGGCGCCGAGGGGTTCGTAGCGCAACGCGTCGGCGTCGACCAGCTCGCCGGCAGCGACGGGGCCAGCCAGGACGGCAACCGCCACCCGATCATCCCCGGACCGCAGCGCCACCAGGTTCAACAGCCCCGCCACGACCGCCGCCACCACCATCAACACGTGTCCGGCCGACAACCGACCCGCCCAGCGTGGTCGCGAGGTCGCCGGGCTGGTCCCGGCGGCGCCGGAACCACGCGACAACTCGGTGACGGCCACACTCCCCCTCGGTGGCGGCAACAGCCTCGGGAAGGTAAACAAGGTCTCGCCGTTCCACAAGAGCGCATTTCTCGCCTTGTGGATAGCGCTCAAGCCTTGTCGACACCGGTCTTCAGCCGCCAAGATGGCCGAACACCCGTCAGTGTGGACAACACCATGTTATTGCTGTCGTCGTCTGCTAGCGTCGGTCAAGATGGCTGATGATCGCGACGACTACCCACAGGTGTTGGACGCCGCGCAAGTCGCGCGCTTGCTGCGGCTGAACATTGACTACGTGCGCAAGCTGTCGCGCGAAGGCGTGCTGCCCGCGCACCGGCTCGGGCCCAACGGCCGCACGTTCCGCTACCTCAAGGACGAGATTCTCGACTGGCTGCGAGGCCAGCCCGTCGGCGACCCCGATGTCCCGCGGGGTTCGTCGCCGCAGGCGGCGTCACGTTCGGACCGGTAGTCACCCGGCGTCACGTTCGGACCGGTAGCACCCACGCGAGCCGGACCAAGGGGACGAACCAGCGGCTGCCGTCCGGTTCGTCGGCCACCACGTGGTCAGTGGCCACCGCCGCGAGTCGAGCGACCAGCGTGTCGTCGGGCGAAGCGACGCCCAGATGCAGCATCGTGCCGACGGCCTCGTGCTCGCGCAGTCGGGCCGTGAACGACGTCGCGCCGCCAGCACGTCCGAGGCCGCCTCGGCGGTGGCGGACGAGCACCTGCCAGGTGGTCACCGAGTCGACGTGCAGATCGACGGTGCCCAGCGCCGTGCCCAAGCAGGCGACGTTGCCGGCGGCGTGGATCAGGGTCCCGGTAAAGCGTCGCCCCGCTGCCTGCACCGCCACCTCGTCGCCGCGGTGCAGCAGCTCCAAGGCGACATCGGCGAGGTCGCGGCCGCGCAGCAGGTCGCGGGCCGCCAGCTCCTCGTAGGCCTCGTCCTCCGCCCGGTCGTCGGGGTCGCGGCGGCTCATCTCCCAAAGTGTGGCAGGCGGCGAGCACGGCGGACACTGTGCGGCGGTGTCGCTGCCTGCCGGCCGGTTGTCGCTGTCCGCGGCGGCGCCCCCGCTGCGAGCAGGGCTTGGGTCGAATGGTCAGGGCCGGCGGCGCACGCCCGGTTCGCAGAGCCGGAACCCGCCGCGCTGTGACGCGCGGTAGTCATAGCTGCGGCCCTGTGCCTCCAGCACGACCTGGTAGCCGTCAACCAGCGCCTGGGTGTACTGCTGGCCCGGCTGCGGACAGCCCAGCGAGCCGTCGGGGAAGGTCCTGGCCTGCGCACTGACCACGCGGACGGCCGCGGCATCCACCCCGCTGCGCGTCGCCACGTCGGCGGTCAGTTGCTCTAGCAGCTCGGCAGGCACCATGGCGCTCTCCTCGGTGGGGGACGGCGTGGCGGCGGCGGACGGCGTAGCCGTGGCGGTTGGCGTGGGGATCGGCCTGGCCGTGGGGCTGGGCGTGGCGGTGGCGCCAGGCGTCGAGGTGCGGGTGCCCGCCTGTGGACCGGCAGAGGCGCAGCCGGCCAGCAGCAGCGCCACGCCCACCAGCAGCGCCACGCCCACCAGCCACGCCGTCCGTAGCGATGTGCGACAGCGGCAGCTTTCCACGAATTCCTCCTGAGTGTGCGTCGCCAGTTCGACGCCGGCGGAGGGTGGTGAGTTCCATAGGGTCAGCGCAGGT
>Ga0136613_10002380_pt1 | contig 10072 bp, 7 predicted proteins | sample AntDrymUQ2722106_2_FD_106649 | JGI IMG/M metagenome (GOLD analysis project Ga0136613, IMG submission 106649) | Polar desert sand microbial communities from Dry Valleys, Antarctica - metaG UQ272 (21.06) | ecosystem: Environmental > Terrestrial > Soil > Desert | place: Antarctica: Dry Valley... | reverse complement strand
TGGAGGACGTGGTCTCACGGCCGCCGGATCGCTCGCAGCTCAAGGAGATCTTCCGCCGCTTCGAGTTCCGGGCGCTGCTCGGTCGCATCGACACGCTCGACGACGCCTTGCCGGCGGCCGAGAGACCCAAGGCCGAGTCGCAAGCCGTCGCGTGGCGCGAAGGCGAGCTGCCGAAGCTCGGCGGCCACATAGGCCTTGCGGCAGCCGGAGGCCGCGTTGCCGTCGCAACCGGCAGTGGCGTGGTCGTGTCGAGCGACCCAAGTGACACTGTGTCACAAGGAGACAAGATTGCGATCGCGGTTCACGATGCCAAAGCGCTTCGCCTGCACGCGGCCGACGACACGCTGATCGCCGCGTACCTGATCGATCCCGGCCGCGCGGAGTACCTGCTCGACGACCTCGCCGCCGAATACGGCTTCGAGCTCGAGCCGGAGCCGCAGACGGAGGCCGAGACCGCGGCCCTCGTCCGCCACGCAGAAGCAACCCGCCGTCTCGCTCCTCTCTTGCGCGGAAAAGTGCAAGAGCGTGGTCTCGAGCGGCTCTATGACGAGATCGAGCTTCCGTTGTCGACCGTGCTTGCTTCGATGGAGGATGCGGGAGTCCGCATCGACACCTACCGCATGGGGGAGATCACCGCGCGGCTATCAGACAGGGTGGAGGAGCTCGAGGCGCGCGCGTACGAGCTCGCCGGCGAGGAGTTCGTCATCGGCTCGCCGGTTCAGCTCGGGCGCATTCTCTTCGAGAAGCTCGAGCTTACCCCTGGCCGCAAAGGCAAGACGGGCTACTCCACAGACGGCAAGGTCCTGCGCGCGATCCGGGCGGATCACGAGATCGTTCCGGTGGTCGAGGAGTGGCGCGAGCTGACCAAGCTCGTGAACACGTACCTCGGCCCGCTGCCGACGCTGATCGGCGAGGACGGGCGGCTCCATACGACGATCAACCAGCATGTCGCCGCGACCGGGCGGCTTTCCACCTCGAGCCCCAACCTGCAGGCGATCCCCATCCGCACCGAGCTCGGACGTGAGATCCGCTCTGCGTTCATCGCGGAATCCGGCCATCGGCTTCTCTCCGCCGACTACTCGCAGATCGAGCTGCGCATCCTGGCTCACGTCTCCGGCGAGCCGAAGCTCCGCGAGGCGTTCCTCCGCGGTGAGGACATCCACACGGCGACTGCCGCCGAGGTGCTGGGCAAGGATCCGGCGACGCTGACGAAAGCCGAGCGAAACGTCGCCAAGATGATCAACTTCGGGATCGTCTACGGAATCTCGGCGTTCGGACTCTCGGAGAACCTCGACATCCCGAAGGAGCAGGCGCAGACGTACATCGACGCGTATCTCGCGCGCTTCCCCCTGGTGCAGGCGTTCATCGCGAGAACGATCACGCAGGCTGGCGAGGACGGGTACGCAACCAGCCTGCTCGGGCGGCGAAGACCAGTGCCCGAGCTGCGCGCGTCGAACCGCCAGACGCGCGGGTTCGGGGAGCGCGTTGCCGTGAACTTCGTCATGCAGGGCTCGAACGCGGACATCATCAAGGTGGCGATGGTGGCCATTCACAGTCGACTCCGCGCGGAGGGCCGGGGTGCCAGGCTCGTCCTCCAGGTGCACGACGAGCTCCTGCTCGAGGTACCGGAAACGGAGGTCACGGCCGTGCGCGAGCTCGTACGCGAGCAGATGATCGCCGCATATCCGCTCGACCCGCCGCTCGCAGTCGACGTGGGGGTCGGAGACGACTGGGCGGAGGCGAAGTCATGAGTGAGAGCGCCCGCGCAGGCCTGAAAACGGCCTGACCTGGCTATACTCCGCGATCCGATGGTGAACGACACGGTGGAGAAGCCGGCAGCGGTCGAGGAAGGTGTCTGGATCACGGGCCCCGACGGGGAGCTCGTACCGGACTACGAATCGTCGTTTCCCGAGATCAACGAGGGCGAAGTCGTCCACGGCACAGTCGTGCGCGTGGACAAGGACGAGGTGCTCGTCGACATCGGCTACAAGTCAGAAGGGGTCATCCCCGTCGCCGAGCTCACCATCCGTCGCTCGGTCAATCCGGCGGACGAGGTGTCCTTGGGCGAGGAGATCGATGCGCTCGTCCTGACCAAGGAGGACGCCGAGGGCCGGCTCATTCTCTCCAAGAAGCGGGCCCGCTTTGAGCTCGCCTGGAAAAGGATCGAGGCTGCGGCCGAATCCGGGGAGGCGGTTGTCGGGAAGGTCATCGAGGTCGTCAAGGGCGGCCTGATCCTCGACCTCGGCGTGCGCGGCTTCCTTCCTGCGTCGCTCGTGGACATTCGCAGGGTGCAAGACCTCGACGAATTCATGGCTCGCGAGCTGCGCTGCAAGGTCATCGAGCTGAACCGCTCGCGCAACAACGTCGTCCTCTCCCGTCGCGCCGTCCTCGAGGACGAGCGCAAGGAGATGCGCCAGGCGATCCTCGATCGCCTGAGCCCTGGCGACGTGATCGAGGGTCAGATCTCCAACATCGTCGACTTCGGCGCCTTCGTAGACCTGGACGGAATGGACGGGTTGATCCACATCTCCGAGCTCTCCTGGAGTCACGTCAACCATCCGTCGGAGGTGCTCGAGATCGGCCAGACCGTCGAGGTCAAGGTGCTCGACATCGACCGCGACCGCCAGCGAATCTCACTCGGGCTGAAGCAGACGCAGAGCGATCCCTGGCAGCAGGTGCTCGACTCCTACGGCGAGGACGACGTCGTCGAAGGCCGCGTGGCGAAGGTCGTGACGTTCGGAGCCTTCGTCGAGATCCTTCCCGGCGTCGAGGGCCTCGTGCACATCTCCGAGCTCGCCGCGCATCACGTCGAGAACCCGCGCGAGGTCGTCGCCCAGGGGCAGGCCGTGAACGTGCGCATCCTCGAGATCGACGGCGATCGGCGCCGGCTCTCGCTCTCGCTGAAGCGCGTCGAGGAAGGCGACCAGCCCGTGCCCCGCGCGGACGGGGCGGAATCCGTGCACGAAACGCCGAACCTGGTGCTCTCGGAGGAAGCGTTCCCTGCGGGTGGTGGAACGACCGTGTTGGCAGACGAGGAGGGCGAGGCTGCCGAGGAGCCGGAGAGCGACCCCTGGGTCGAGGATGCGGGGGTCGAGATCGAGTCCGAGGCCGTCGCCGCACCGGAGATCGGGATCGAGCCCGAGGCAGACGCGGAGCCGGAGATTTCTACCGAGATCCCAGCTGATGCCACGTCCGAGAGCGAGCCTGAGGCAGACGCCGAACCGGAGATCCCGGCCGAGATCCCAGCTGATGTCAGAGCCGAGATCGAGCCCGAGGCTTCCGCGGAGCCCGTCGACGAAGTCGAAGCTGCCGGCGAGCCGGTCGAAACCTCGGACGACCAGTCCGAAGCCGACGCTGAACCCGAGCTCGACGAAGAACCCAGCTAGCCAGTTGCCGCCTCCGATCGCGGTTGCGATCACCGGCGGCATCGGCGCCGGCAAGAGCTCGGCGCTGCAGAGCTTCCGTCGCCATGGGGCCGCGACCGTCTCGAGCGACGAGATCGTCCACCACCTCCTCGCCGCCGATCCAGACGTCAAGGGAGCACTCGTCGAGCGTCTCGGCGATGAGATTCTCGGTGAGGACGGAGCACCGGATCGTGAGCGAATCGCGGTTCACGTGTTCAAGGATCGAGAGGCTCTCGAGTTCCTGGAGGGGCTGCTGCACCCGCTCGTATCGCGCGAGTACCTCGCTTGGCGTGAGCAGCTAGCCGCTTTGCCCACTCCCCCTCGAGTCTGCGTGACCGAAGTGCCGCTGCTCTATGAGGTGGGCGCCGAGACTCGTTTCGACAAGGTGGTCGTCATCACTGCGCCCGCGAAGCTCCGTGAGGCTCGTCGCGGCGGCCGCAAGGACGACCGCGAAGCGAGGCTGCTGCCCGACAAGGACAAGGCGGAGCGTGGCGACTTCGTCTACGTCAACACCGGCACGCCGGAGGAGCTCGACGCCTGGGTCGCGGGCGTGATGGCGAACCTGACCGCCGCAGATCGTGAATCGACATCGGTGTAGGGGCGAGGCATGCCTCGCCCCTCCTGGTTGGGAAAGAGCGGGCACCCGGTGCGCTTTCTGACCCTTGCAGCGATCGCCGTCTTCACGGTCGCCGGTGTCGTCGCGTGGGTGACGAGAGCCGAGCCTGACATCTACCTGCGCGCGCGCTATCCGCTCGAGTTCGAGCACATCCTGCGAGGCCACGCATCGAACCACGACCTCGACCCGGCGCTCCTGGCGGCGGTTGTCTACGTGGAGAGCAGGTTCGATCCGCAGGCGGAGTCGGTAGCAGGGGCGGTCGGGCTGATGCAGCTCTTGCCGGACACCGCGAAGGGGATTGCGCTCCGCACCGGCGGCGAGCAGTTCGTCGTGGACGACCTACGCGACCCCGAGATCAACGTCCGCTACGGCTCCTGGTACCTCGAACATCTGCGGGACAGGTACGGGGATACGAGGCTCATGCTGGCCGCGTACCACGGCGGCCAGGGCAACGTCGATCGCTGGCGCGCCGACGGAACCGGGATCGCGTTCCCGGAGACGCGAAGCTACGTGGCGGACGTTCTGCGCATCAGGGATGCGTACGCGGACGCGTACTCGTCGGAGCTCGGTCTGTAACGGCCGAACGCACGAACTCGATCAAAGCGTCGACGTTCCGGATCGGCTCCCCCCGGCTCATCGGCTCCCAGCCTTTCTCTCGATCCAGAGCCGCACCTAGAGCTACGTCCGCACGAACACGGCCCGAGCGCTCGCACCGCTCGTCATCGGAACGGAGCAGATGCCCTTCCCACGGCACGCGCCGCTCCACTGTTTGAAGCGCCACCCTTTCGCCGGAGCGGGCGTGAGTCGCGTCGCCTCGTAGGACGGGACGAGCGAGGAGCACCGCGGGGGGCAGGCGATCCCGGGCCGCGAGCTCCGCACGGAGCCTCGACCGGTGACGCCCACCGTCAGCCGGTACGTCGCCGGCGCGAACGCAGCCGCGACGGTTCTCCCAGGCTCGACGACGACCTTGCACGTCGACCGTCCCGAGCAGCTTGCGCCCCAGCTGACGAGCTTCGTCCCTGTCGCCGGCGTCGCACTCAGCTCGAGCGCCGTACCCGCGCTCCACGTCGTCGTGCAGCTCTGGCTGCAACGTAGACCCGGGACATCCGCCGTGACGGAGCCCGATCTCGAGACGGCGAGCGCGAACGGCAGCTGGCGGTCGAGCTGGACGACCACGGCGAATCCTGGGTGTCGAACCACGCTCCCGAGTGTCCGTAGTAGTCGTCCCGTCCCGAATCGAGCGTGAGCCCGGTGATCGGTGTCTCGTCTCCGAACGGATACATCAGGTCGTACGGGTTGTCGCAGGTGTGCCCGTCGTCGGGCTCCGGGCAATGTGCGGGGCGCTGCTCGAGACGGCTCCGAGCGCGTGCACGAGCTCGTGCACGGCGGTCGTGTTCCACGGAACCCCGGGACATGCCTGCACGTAGACGACTGCAAATCCGAGACCGGACGAGCTGCTCCCGCCTTGGCCGCAGATGTCGGGCTCCACCGGCCCGTCGTAGTACACGAGGTACTTGGTGTGGCGTGAGGCGAATCCACGCATCGCCAGCGAGGAGGTGATCGCGTTGACACGGGCATCGACCGAGGAAAGCTGCGAGCTCGACTGGGTGAGCCGGAACAGCGTCAGATCCAGTTGCGACCCGCACGAGAACGCGGCGAGGTCGTTCCGCGGCGTCCGGAGTGGATCCTGCCCGCGCCACCACGCGTCGATCGACTCCGCGTCTGACTGCATGAGGCTTCCATAGGAGCTGAACCGATCCGGCCCGTCCGCAGGGAGCGCATACACCCAATGCACGGGACTGCCCGCAAGTGCGTTCGGCGCGAGGTTTGCCTGGACGGGCGTACCGCACCAGGTCGCGGCGGTCCGGGCCGGCGTCAGGGCTGACGGGGATGACGAGTCGAGCGTCCTCGCTTGCTGGCGGGTGAGGTCGTGGACGACCCAGCGGGCGTCGTCGCCTCCAGAGGCCCCGGCGGCCCCCGCGATCAGGACCAAGGCAACTGTGATCGCGGCGAGACGCGGCATTCTTGCAGTCTCGCCTCGATCGCGTTCACGTCAACCCTGCTTTCGTATAGTCGGCGCTCCGGGCGAGCGCTCGTGGAGGCCGAATACGAGCCGTGAGCGGTGCGCGGCTACGCTAGATCTCGTGCCGGCATTCCGCGCCACCGACCAGTACGCGCCGCTGGGCGACCAGCCGCGTGCGATCGACGAGATAGCCGCGTCGGTCAATCAGGGCAACCGCTTCCAGACCCTGCTCGGCGCGACCGGAACGGGCAAAACGGCCACGATGGCGTGGACGATCGAGAAGATCCAGCGCCCCGCGCTCGTGATCGCGCACAACAAGACCCTCGCCGCGCAGCTCTGCAACGAGTTCCGGGAGTTCTTCCCGGAGAACGCCGTCGAGTACTTCGTCTCCTACTACGACTACTACCAGCCCGAGGCCTACATCCCGCAGGCCGACCTTTACATCGAGAAGGACTCGTCGCAGAACGACGACATCGCTCGGCTCCGGCTCTCGGCAACGTCCTCGCTCCTCACGCGGCGAGATGTCGTCGTCGTCGCCTCCGTCTCCTGCATCTACGGCCTCGGCTCGCCGGAGGAGTGGCGCGAGCGCGTGCTGATCCTGGAAGTGGGGGAGGTGCACGACCGCGACGAGGTGCTCAGGAAGCTGGTCGAGAGCCAGTACGTGCGCAACGACACGGTGCTCGGCCGCGGGCGCTTCCGGGTGAAGGGCGACGTCATGGAGATTCAGCCCGCGAACCAGGAGACGGCGTACCGGATCTCGTTCTTCGGAGACGATGTCGAGCAGATAACGCACTTCGACCCGCTCACCGGCGAGGTCTACGCGCGGTTGGACAACCTGGTCATCTGGCCCGCAACGGAGTACGTGACCTCCAAGCCGACGATCGGTCGCGCCATCGACGACATCCGCGCCGAGCTCGAGCAGCAGGTGGCGAAGTTCGAGTCGGAGGACCGGATGCTCGAGGCCCATCGCATCCGCCAGCGGACGGAGTACGACATGGAGATGCTGAAGGAGCTCGGCTTCACGAGCGGCATCGAGAACTACTCCCGCATCCTCGAGGGCCGCGCTCCGGGCACGCATCCCTTCACCCTGATCGACTACTTCCCCGACGACTTCGTCGTCTTCGTGGACGAGTCGCATCAGACCGTCCCCCAACTCGGCGGGATGTACGAGGGCGACCGCTCGCGCAAGCAGACGCTGATCGACTACGGCTTCCGGCTGCCCTCGGCGCTCGACAATCGCCCGCTGCGCTTCGACGAGTTCTTGAGCAAGGTCAACCAGCTCGTCTTCGTCTCCGCGACGCCGGGGGCGTTCGAGCTCACGCGCTCGAAGGTCATTGCCGAGCAGCTGATCCGGCCGACCGGAATCGTCGATCCCGAGGTCGAGATCCGTCCGACCAAGAACCAGATCGACGACCTGCTGAACGAGATCCGTCATCGAGAGCAGGTGGGCGAGCGCACGCTCATCACCACGCTGACGAAGAAGATGGCCGAGGATCTGACCGACTATCTGCTCGAGGCCGGGGTTCGAGCGCGCTACCTCCACTCCGAGATCAACACGCTCGACCGGATCGGGATCATCCGCGAGCTTCGCCTCGGCGAGTACGACGTCCTCGTCGGTGTCAATCTTCTGCGCGAGGGGCTCGACCTGCCGGAGGTGTCCCTGGTCGCCGTGCTCGACGCCGACAAGGAGGGTTTCCTGCGCGGCAAGACCGCGCTCATCCAGACGACCGGGCGCGCAGCCCGCAACACGGCCGGGAAGGTTCTCCTCTACGCCGACAAGCGGACCGAGGCGATCATCGGTGCGATGGAGGAGACGAATCGCCGGCGGGAATACCAGGTTGCGTACAACGAGGAGCACGGGATCACGCCGCAGACGATCGTCAAGGGCGTCTCCGACATCGCCGAGCTCCTCTCGCTCGAGTCCCCGCACGTTCCGAAGTCGCGCCGTCGGCGGGGGAAGTCCGAGGTGGAAGGGATGTCCGGCGAGGAGCTCGAGAAGCTGGTCATCACCCTCGAGGAGGAGATGTACCTCGCCGCGGAGGAGCTTCGCTTCGAGTACGCGGCCAAGCTCCGCGACGAGATCAAGGAGCTCCGCCGCGAGCTGATGGCGTTCGCGGAAGCCATGAAATAAGGAGGACACGATGTGCCGAAACATCAAGACGCTGCACAACTTCGAGCCGCCGGCCACCGAGGACGAAGTGCACGCTGCCGCGCTGCAGTACGTCCGCAAGGTGAGCGGGGCGTCGAAGCCTGCGAAGGCCAACGAGGCGGCTTTCGCGCGGGCGGTCGACGAGGTTGCCGACGCGACACGGAGACTCCTGGCGGAGCTGGTGACGAATGCCGCGCCTCGCGACCGCGAGGTCGAAGCCGAGCGCGCGCGTGCCCGGGCCGCCGAGCGCTTCGGCCGCGCCGCGTAGCTCTGCGCGCTGGCTCGCCCTACGTGGGGTCGCTCTAGACAGAGCTCCCGGACAGCGCGTTCAGCTTCTGGCGCAGGTACCGCAAGTACGGCTGCGGGTCGATCGGCCCTCCGACGACCCGCTCGATCGTCTCCGCCGGCGTGAACCTGCTTCCGAGCGCGTACAGGTTCTCACGGAGCCATTCGTGCAGATCTCCGAACTCCCCGCGTTCGATCTGCTCTTCGACATCGGGGAGCGCAGCGCGCGCCGTCTCCCAGATCTGCACCGAGAGGACGGTACCGAGCAGGTACGTGGGGAAGTACCCGAACAGACCGCTGGCCCAGTGCGAGTCCTGCAGAACGCCGAGCGTGTCGTTCGGCACCTCGAGGCCGATGAGCTCGGCGAAGCGCGCGTTCCACGCCTCCGGGAGATCCTTCACGGCGAGCCGGCCGGCGAGGAGCTCCTGCTCGAGCTCGAAGCGCAGGATGACGTGCAGCCCGTAGCTGGTCTCATCGGCGTCGACGCGGATGAACCCACGCCGCGGCCGGTTGACGGCGCGGTGGAACCGCTCCAGGGACACGTCAGCCAGAGCCTCTGGGAACGCGGTCTGCACCCGAGGGTAGAGCCAACGCCAGAACGGCAGCGACCGACCGACGACGTTCTCCCAGAGACGGCTCTGCGACTCATGGAGCGAGGAGGAGGAACAGCCCTGCAGAGGTGTGCGCTCGAGGGAGGCTGCCGAGCCCCGTTCGTACAGGCCGTGGCCGCACTCGTGCATGGCGGTGAAGAGCGAGTTCAGGCCGTCTTCGTCGTAGCGGGTCGTGAGCCGGATGTCGCGCAACCCGACCGGCGCGGCAAACGGATGCACGGTCAGGTCGAGCCGGAAGGCGTCCCAGGTTGCGCCGAAGCGCTCGATCAGCTCTCGCGACAGCGCCTCTTGTGGCGGAATCGCGAACGGCCCACGGAGGAAATCGTCCTGGTCTGCGTCACCTGCGTGGTCGGCGACGAGCGCGGTGATCTCGGGCTGGAGCGCGGCGAAGATGACGCGCACGTCCTCGGTCTTCGTTCCCTCCTCGTAGTCGTCCAAGAGAACGTCGTAGGGGTCGTCGTACGGCGCGAAGCACTCGATCAGGCGACGTTGGAGCTCGAGCACCCGCTCGAGCGATGGACGAAAGTCTGCGAACTGCGCCTCTTCGCGGGCCTTCACCCACGTCTGGTACGACTCGACCTGCGCTCCGGCGATCTCTGCGGCGAGGTCGGTCGGAATTCTCCGGTTCTTCTCCCAGCTCCGGCGAGCGGCGCGCACGAGGCACGCGTCGTCGGCGTCGCGGGGGAGGGTCGAAGCGTAGGGCTCCAGGCCATCGAGCAGCTCGCCGATGCGATCATCGATCTGCCGGTCGTGGACGATCGTCTCGAGGGTTGCGAGGTGCGCCCCCCGTGAGCGCTCGCCCGCGGGCGGCATCCACACCTCGGTATCCCACGCCAGGAGGAGTTGCGTCCGCTGGAGATCGTCGATCTCTGCCAGACGCCGTTTGAGCTCGACGAGCGAGGATTCCATTGGCCGCAAACTCGAACTCTACGTACGTGCGAAGGTTCTGCGACCCACCTCGAGCAACGCCTGCCCATCCCAGGC
>Ga0136613_10002378_pt1 | contig 10077 bp, 11 predicted proteins | sample AntDrymUQ2722106_2_FD_106649 | JGI IMG/M metagenome (GOLD analysis project Ga0136613, IMG submission 106649) | Polar desert sand microbial communities from Dry Valleys, Antarctica - metaG UQ272 (21.06) | ecosystem: Environmental > Terrestrial > Soil > Desert | place: Antarctica: Dry Valley... | reverse complement strand
GGGCCGCTATCTGCTGTCGCTGGCGCGAGTGGCGGCGGCAGAGGAGGTAGACCTCGAAGAGATGGGCAGCGCCTCCCGGGAGGAACTGCCGGACGAGGAGATATTGCCTCGTCTGACTGCCCTGCCCGGAGTGGGACCTTACGCTGCGGCCCACATCATGATGATGATCGGACGCTATTCCCAGCTCGTCCTGGACTCCTGGACGCGCCCCACCTACGCGCGTCTGGTCGGAAAGAGCACCGTCAAGGACTCGAGCATAGTGAGGCGCTTCCGCCGCTATGGGCCTTATGCGGGCCTTGCTTTTTGGCTCTTTCTCACACGTGACTGGGTTGCCGATCCGGAGGCGGTGCTGGGGTCCCCCCCACCCGTTAGAGTTGACGGCCCAACCCAATAGGAGGTCTACATGTCACATGCACGAGCGGGGCAGCCGCCCATCCTGGCCGAGGAGAACAACGCAAAGAGAGAAGAGCTCCTTGGTCTGTTGAAGAAGGCCTACTTCATGGAGTTGGAAACGGTGATGAGCTACATCACCAACTCGGTGAACCCGGACGGCGTGCGGGCGCGTGAGATCGCGGAGTCCCTCGATGTGGACATCCAAGAAGAGCTTGCGCATGCACAACAGTTCGCCAACCGCATAAAAGAGCTCTACGGAATAGTCCCAGGCTCCATGGACTTCTCGCCCGAGCAGAAGTCGCTCCAGCCCCCCGAAAGCCAGACTGATGTGATCAGCATCATTCGCGGGGTGGTGGAAGCCGAGCAGGGCGCGATCGAGCACTACAACCACATCATCGAGTTCTGTGACGGACTCGACTGGGTCACCCAAGACATGGTCATTGCCATTCAGCGCGACGAGGAAGGGCACAGGCGCTTGTTCGAAGGTTTCTTGCGCGGTTTCGAGGCGGAGGGCAACCTCTAGAGGATCTGCGCCGCACACCACTCTGGGAGAGATATGCAGGACATCAGTCTTTGGGATCAACAACTACAGGGAGCTCTCGCCGCCGAGGGCCCGTTCGTCTCTCTCTACCTCAACACCGAGGTGACGAGCGAGGCTTCACCGCACGACATCGAGCTGCGGTGGCGCGCCCTGCGCAAGCAGGTGGAGGACGAGGGAGCGGTGCAAAGCGCCCTCGCGGGGCTCGACGCCCAGACCGATGGATCGCACAAGCGCGGGCAGGGACTGGTCGCCATCGCCAATGCCGAAGAGGTGCTCCTGACGCGCAACCTGAGCCGCGGAGTCCGCGATCAAGTCGAATTCGGTGCTCTGCCCCACATCGTTCCGCTGATCGAGTGGCGGCAGGGCCATCCCTCCTACGTGCTCGTGCTGGCGGATCGAGTCGGAGCAGAAATCTATGTCGTCCAGCCGTATCGCCGACGCGAGACCGTATCGGTCGATGGGGAGAGCGGCCCCGATATCAGTCGGTCTTTCGCCGAAGAGTCCCCCGGCCACGATCAGCAGCGCGCCGAGAACCTCTGGGAGTCGAATGCCGCAGAGGTTGCCGAGGAAGTCGCCAACATCGTGCGTGCCCAGGGGATCGAGCTGATCGCGGTCGCCGGAGACGTGCGCGCCGTCGGTTTTCTTCGGGAGCACCTGCCCGAGAAGATGGCAGACAGCGTGTTGGAGGTGGAAGGGGCCCGGGCCAACTCCTTCGAGGGCGTCCAGGAGGATCTCGAGAAGACCCTGGCGGCGTTCGAGGCCGGCACCACCGAGGCGGCGCTCGATCGGTTCCGGTCGGGTCTCGGGCAAGACCTTGCGGTGCAGGGAATGGAAGCGACCCTCGACGCATTGCGAAAGGCGCAGGTCGACACGCTGCTGATAGCGAGGCGCGGCGACGCGGAGGCCGCCTGGTTCGCGGTCACGGAGCCGAGTCAAGCGGCCACAGATCGTGACCTGCTTGCCGGACTAGGCGTTGAGAGCCTCGCACAGGGACCCGTCCAGGATGTGCTGGTGCGGGCGGGCTACGCTACCGGGGCCAAGGTTCGGGTGGTTCCCGAGGAGCAGTCGCCGTCCGAGGGAGTGGGGGCGATCCTCCGCTATTCATAGACGGGCCCGCTTTACGTCCCCGTGCCCGCTCTTAGCGCTCCTCCCCGAGGGCCGCTTGCCGCAAGCACCTCCCCTAATCAAGGGGACGGGCTTACTGATACCTTGCGTGTTCATGAACGAGTTCACCGACACTCAGGCCGAGCTGACACCCTCCGAAGCGGCGCGCCGGATGGCCCAGGAGGACCTGCTGTTGATCGACGTTCGGGAGGACTACGAATGGGAGGCGGGCAGGGTCCCTGGGGCTCGTCATATTCCGATCGAGAATGTCGCTTCCCAGGCGTCCTCCATTCCCAATGACCGCCCGGTCGCCTTCATATGCCTCGGCGGTGTCCGGTCCGCCATGGTCACGAGGGCCTTCCGGGACGCCGGGTACAACGCTCTGAACGTCACAGGCGGTTTCGCCGAGTGGTTCGCACAAGGGCTGCCCACCGAACCCGACGCCGCCGCCGTCGCTCCGCACTGAGCTGCGTCGAGAACAGGAGATGGCTGTGAGGCACCCGACCTCGAGCTCTGCACCTCCACCGGGGATCCACATGCGTTCGGGCGACTCGGACGCAAATGCAGTTGCCGATCGTCTGGTTTGGGCCCACGAGCACGATGTCGCCGAACGGATCTGGCGCAGGGACTACACACTGTGGGGGTCGGAACCCAACGAGATCTCGGACCGCCTCGGCTGGCTGACCGTCGCCGATCACATGCGCGCTCAGCTTAGCGAGGTGGACTCATTCGTCGCAGAGATACGGGCGGAAGGTTACACCCATGCGGTATTGCTTGGTATGGGCGGCTCGAGCCTTGCGCCCGAGGTTCTGCGCCTGACTTTTGGCACCGCCCCAGGTCACCTCGAGCTGCGCGTGCTCGACTCCACGCACCCCGATGTCGTGACCGCGGTGGGCGGTGAGCTGCCTTTGGCGCAGACGTTGTTCATCGTGTCCAGCAAGTCCGGGGGCACGCTCGAGACCCGCTCCTTCTACGCCTACTTCCGCGACAAGATCGACGATGGCGCCCATTTCATAGCGATCACCGATCCGGATACGTCTCTGGCTGATCTCGCCGCCAAGGAGGGTTTTCGCCGCACCTTCAACGCGGATCCCGAAATCGGAGGGCGTTACTCGGCATTGTCTCCCTTCGGAATGGTGCCGGCTGCGCTGATCGGGGTGGACCTCGGCGACGTGTTGGGCAAGGCGGAAGCCGCCGAGAAGGAGTCGACCTCCGCAACGCCCGGAACCAATCCCGGTCTCTGGCTCGGAATTGCCATCGGCGAACTGGCGCGGCGCGGCCGGGACAAGCTCACCTTCGTCGTTTCCGAACCCATCGACAGCTTCGGCCTCTGGGTCGAGCAACTCGTAGCCGAGAGCACCGGCAAGAAGGGAACGGGCATTGTCCCGGTGGCGGACGAGCCTCTCGGCGCACCGGGCGGGTACAGCGAGGATCGAGTCTTCGCTTACCTGCGCAACACGTCTGCTCCGGATCGAGAGCTCGACCAGCGCGTCGATGCCCTCGCGGAGGCCGGCCACCCCTTGATCACGGTTGATTTTTCAGAGCCGTCTGATCTCGGCGCGCAGTTCTTCCTGTGGGAGCTCGCGGTGGCAGTCTCGGGCGTGGTGCTGCAGATCAATGCGTTCGATCAACCCAATGTCCAAGAGGCGAAAGATCTCGCAGCGCAGACCATCGAAACCTATTTGAGTAAAGGGCGCTGGCCCGAAGAAAAGCCCGATGTCGTCCACGGCCAGATCGAGGTCTTCGGCGCGCCGGGCGCAACAAGCCTCGATGAGGCACTGGGTGCGCTGGTGGGCAAGGTCGGGCCCGGACGCTACTTCGCAGTCATGGCCTATGTGCCGCCCAGCGCAGGCGCAGACGCTGCCCTCACGGCGATACGCAGCTCGGTTCGCGAGGCGCGCAAGTCGGCAACGACGGTCGGGTACGGCCCTCGCTTCCTGCATTCCACCGGCCAACTTCACAAGGGAGGGCCGAGCGAAGGAGTGTTCCTGCAGATCGAATCGGCCGGTGAGGGAGTTGAGATCCCCCACTCGCCATACGGCTTCGACGTATTGATGCATGCTCAGGCGCTGGGAGACCTCGAAGCGCTCCGCTCCCGCGACCTGCCGGTGCTTCGGGTACACCTGGGGGGCGATCCCGTCGGGGGGTTGGAGACGATCGCCCAGGCGGTTGCCCGCATTACGAGTGCTCCTGCGGGGAAGTAACGCCGGCGTCCAGGGCGACAGCCTCGTCGATCTGGGGCAGAAGAAGGTGTGTCAGGCGCGCCGGAGAATGCTTGCGACGCCCTTCAGGTCGTCGACGAACGCCGCCATCTCCGTTCGGCGAGCCTCGTCGTCTCGGGCCAGCACAATGGAAGAGGGATGAACGGTCGCCGTGATCCACTCGGCGAGAGGTGACTCAAACAGCTCCCCGCGCTGCTTGGTGACTCGAAAGTCCTGGCCCAGCAGAGACTGCGCCGCGGTCACCCCCCAGGGCCACGATCACGCGTGGGTTGACCGCCTGCACCTCGGCCTCGAGCCAGGGTCTGCACGCCCGCACCTCTTCCAGGTTGGGCTTCTTGTGTATGCGTCGCTTGCCGCGCTCCTCCCATTTGAAGTGCTTGACCGCGTTGGTCACGTAAGCCTTGCTGCGGTCGATACCGGCGGATTCGAGCGCCCCATCGAGCAACCGCCCCGCCGGCCCCACGAACGGCTCACCGGAGATGTCCTCTCGGTCGCCGGGCTGTTCGCCGACCAGCATTACCTCCGAGCCGGTCGTTCCCTCCCCGAACACCGTTTGAGTGCCGCGCTCCCACAGGCCGCAGCCTTGCATTCGCGTGCCGCCGATTGCAGTGCGGGAAGATCGATCTTGTCCGGCAACCACGGCGGCGCCGTCGGTGCTACCTGTGAACCCTCCATAACCTCCTACTCCCTTGATAGAGCTTCCTGCGCGCCGGTTTGCCTACGTCCTGCACCTTTGAGCCAGTTGCCAGGGGCAAAGCCAACCGCGCTACCTGCCGATGAGACCGGACCTGTCGCCAACGGGACTTCTCATGATCGGCAGCGAGGGCAAGGCCACTTAGCGTTCTTTCAGGAGGACGTATTTCTAAAGGCGGACAGTTTTCTCTACCGGCCAGAGATCCGGCGTCGCTGGCCGACAGATGCGCAGGTCGTCTAGGAGTTCGGAGACCGAGTCGTTCTGAGGCCAGTCTCCAGTGATCCGGTCTGGGCCGTTCTAGACACGACCACATTCGCGTTGAGCACCGAAGACATACCAAATAGTGGCGCATGGTTCCCGCGAACGTTGAAGAGGCTAATGGCGACGGGGGGCGGTCGGGGAGACACTCCGACCCAATAAGGACGGACCAGTTCTCTCGAGGAAGCAACTATGTGCCCCGATGGCTCGTTGAAAAGGACAGTGGCGACCAGGGAAGGAGCTCCAATGCATGGTTTTCGTGGGGGATACATCCTGGGGGCGAGGCCGTTGCGGTGCCGCTGATATATCGGGTGGAGAACTGCCTACGGGGGAGGGCGCTTTGAACCACAAACGACCGGTCATGAGGTCACTTGTCGTCATCTCATTGCTTGGAGGATTGCTGGTAGGGATGGCGCCTTCAGCGCACGCTGCCTACTACTGCTTTGGCAGGCGGGCGACGATCGTTGGCACCAACGGGGCGGATAGCCTGATAGGCGCACCGTACAGGACTGATGTGATCGTTGGCTTGGGGGGCAACGATTGGATCAGTGGTGGCAACGATTATCCGGAGAAAGGCGATCCTCCAGATTTCGTATGCGCGGGGCCAGGAGCGGACGAAGTATACGGCGGCCCTGGTGCAGACAGGATGCTGGGCGGCGATGGTGCCGACTCCCTTGAGGGCAGCTTTGGCCCCGACTACATCGATGGCAACGTCGGCGATGACAAAGTGTACGACGTAGATTCCGAATACGAAGATGTTGCCGACACCCTCAAAGGGTCGCAAGGCAACGACGAGATCGTTGGCGACTACGGCGCGGACGTTCTGTATGGCGGAGACGGCGCGGATCATCTGACCGTGGGATCGTGTGCGGATGTGCAGCGGCTTTACGGGGGGCCGGGAAACGATTACCTGGAGGCGTGGCAGCTACTAGCGTTTGGAGACAGCTGTGCGTACTCGGGGATCTCCGACCGGGTGCAGGGAGATGGCGGATATGACACCGCGGTAGTAAATAATGCAGATCGTGTGTTTACAGTTGAAAAACGGGTGAATCGCTAAGGAGCAGAGGCGAGAACACGGAGGCCTGCAGTTCTTACAGGGCGGGTTTGTTTCGACCGACTAGCACAATAGACGGGATGGTAGGAGATGCTTAAGAAGCCAGGTGCGCGCGTAATAGTTGCGCTATTTCTCGTAGGGGGCATGATTGCAGCAGCGGCGCCGTCGCAAGCGGCGGTCATGTGTTTGGGCAAGCGCGCAACGAGGGTGGGCACAAGCGCGAACAATACGATTTTCGGCACACAGAACGCGGACGTAATCAACGGGCTGGGTGGCAACGACCGCATTTATGGTTTAGGTGGCAACGACACGATCTGCGGGGGTGCCGGCAGCGACATAGAGATTTACGGCGACGGAGGTGCCGATAACGTAACCGGGGATGATGGTGACGACTACGTTTACGGCGGTCCCGGTAGCGACAGGGTCAACGGTAAGGGCGGCAATGATTCTGTGTCTGGCGGGTTGGATAACGACACGGTGCACGGTGGGGCGGACAACGATAGCCTTTTTGGGGATGAGGGCGCGGATTACGTTTATGGTGATCTAGGAAACGATGCACTTCATGAATTCGAGTACTACGACGCACGCACGACCTGGACCGACAATCTTTTTGGCGGCAGCGGCGACGACGACATCTACAGCGACAATGAGTTCATAGACGAAACCGTCTTGGACCCGGACAACGTCTACGGAGGCAGTGAGGGCATTGAGGATTATTGCAGTGCTGATCCGGAAGATTATGTGATCGAGTGCGAGCGCTTATACCGCTACTAGTCTGGACCGAATAGCAGGCCGTTGATGGGTCCGGTCCGCTATCGGCTCTGGCATTTGGAACAGGTGCGTTGGTGACCTCGACCGCGAGACAGGCTTCCATCGAGCGCTCGGGTTGTAAGGATCCGTCGCGATTTTTGTCCTCATGCATCCCATAGATTGGTGTCGAGCCAGCTGAACTCACAACCAAATCTCACGGTTTGACGCCGGCGGGTGGCCGGTCTCGGCGTCGATAAGGTCGCCGAGGGCTCTTTCCAATCGTCCTGCCGTTCGAGAACGAGCACGGGGAAACCTCCGGTTCGTGGTGAGCACGAGCCCGAAATGCACCTTGCCCATCGCCTGCCACTCACGAGCGAGGGGCCGAAAATCACGCACGTTCTCGGTGACGACAGCTCGCTCTTCATTTTGAGCGGCGAGGAAGATGTCTGCATCCGGTAAGCCCCGAAGTGCGTCCAGTTCGGTGACGGCGGTGACATCATGCCCATGCTGGTCCCGAAGGCGATTTGCGATCGATGCGGGGAACATCTCGTCGAGCAGAAGCTTCACCAGGCGGCCCGGTGCGGGTACGCCTCCTCGGCTTGACGGTCAACCTCCGCGATCCAGGCGTCCACTTCATCGGCGAAGTCCAGGTAGTAGCCCGCCGCGGTGCGAGCTTGATGAACGGAGAGGCCGGTCAGTTCGGCCGTCTTCTCGATCGCCGCTTCACCGCGCGCCTCGACATCCCGGAGCACGCGGACGACTTCCCAAACATCAGGACCCCCTGGAAGTCCCGCGCGTCGACCACCGGGACCCGGCCTAAAGACAATGCCTGGATGTGCATCCATCCGGAGACCCTCGTCGATAAGGCGTGCGGCCAGGCGTGATCGGTTCTCTGCGCCCACGCGTTGCGCTCTGGTCGTGAGGCGCTCGTGGAGATCGGCGCGGAGGCGAAGTGAAAGGTGGCGGCTCGACTCCTCGTCGGCCGGCCTGTTCGTTTGTGCCACAATTTGATACAGTGTAACACACTGTCCCGCATGCGGCTTGGAAACGTCCGGGTCCTCGGACAGTAAAAGCGGCCTGGCGTGGTTGGTCGGCGAGCGCTAGTAGCGGGGTGGGTGCGGTGCGAGCGCGGCGAGCGCGAAGGTGAGGCCGCCTCCCGCTCTGGGCCCGTGTCTGTGAGGGCGGGCGCCAGAAAGGCCCTCACCGCGTCGTCCAGGCAGTGGGGTCCGGCCCGAGGGTGCCGTCTAGGTCACACGCGTGCGTCGAAAATCGCGTTGATATCCGTGCGCAGAGCGACCGGATCGACGGCCGGCAGCCGGCGCCATCGCCTGAGCAACGCGTCCGCCGTCAAGGGCGGACGCGAGACCGGGCGCAGCTCCGCGACGGCCTTTCCCGCCCGTGTGATCGTGATCCGCTCACCCCGAGCAACGCGATCAACCACTTTGCCTGCGTGATTGCGCAGTTCCCGGATGCTCACCTCCGACATGAGCCACATCGTATGACGCGTGATACGGACGGCGGGCCTCCCGGTTCGGCCACCGTGGAAGCGGGATCGGGCGGAGTCTGCGCGGCAAATTTCAGCGCGCCCGGAGGGATTCGAACCCCCGACCTAGAGATTAGAAGTCTCCCGCTCTATCCGACTGAGCTACGGGCGCAGACCTCTAGCCTACTGCCGAACGCTATAGGGTCGACCGAACGTGACCAACTCGCTTGACGCACCCCCCATAGAGCGCCACGACGTCGACCTGCTGATCATCGGCGCAGGCCCGGCGGGCCTCTACTGTGCCTACTACGCCGGCTTCCGCGGATTCCGATCGGTCCTCATCGACTCGCTCGACGAGCCCGGGGGACAGGTGGCCGCCATGTACCCCGAAAAGCTCATCTTCGACGTTCCCGGGTTCCCTGCGGTCAAGGGGCAGGATCTAGTCGACAACCTGGTCGAGCAGGCTGCGCCCTTCGAGCCGACCTACCTCCTCGGACATCGCGCCGAGGATCTCGTTCAGGACGAGGACCAGGTGACCGTGACGAGCCACAAAGGCGTCGAGATCGTTTGCAAGGCCGTGGTCGTCACCGGGGGGATCGGGACTTTCACACCCCGGCCGCTTCCCGACGCGCAGGAGTTCGAGGGCCGGGGGCTTCGATACTTCGTTCCGAAGCTCGACGAGCTCGCGGATCAAGACATTCTCATCGTCGGTGGGGGAGACAGCGCCTTCGACTGGGCGCTCAACCTCCAGGGCGTGTCGCGCAGCATTACGCTCATTCACCGGCGCGACAAATTCCGCGCCCATGAGCACACCGTCAAACAGGTTCTTGCGTCACCTGTCGAAGTGCTGACCTTCACGGAGGTCGCCCGCATCATCGGAAACGGCAAGGTCGAGGCGGTCGAGATCCACAACAAGAGCACGGATGAGAGCCGCACTCTCGAGGTCCAGGCGGTAGTGGCTGCCCTCGGGTTCACCGCAGACCTGGGGCCGCTCAAGAAGTGGGGACTCCACCTCGAGAAGCGTCAGATTCTCGTGGACACGAACATGGCGACCAATCACCGGCGCATCTTCGCTGCGGGCGACATCACCGACTACCCCGGGAAGGTCCGGCTCATAGCGACGGGGTTCGGCGAGGCCGCCACTGCGGTGAACAACGCTGCGCCGGTGATCAACCCCGAGCTCAACCTGTTTCCAGGGCACTCCTCCAACCAGTAGGGCAACCCGCAACAACCTCGCCCACCGAACACCTGGGCGCCCCGTAATCATGCGCGTTCTTTGGTCGAGAAATGTCGCCCTGCCTACATTTTCGACCAAGGTTCTTGCTAGCGCAGCACCAGCTCGCCGGCGTTCGTCTGGACACCGACCCCGAAGATGCCGCTCTCGCCCGGCGTGATCCGGACGTGGAGAGAGTCTTGTCCGATCCAGGAGGAGATGTCATGCGGGTCGCCCGAAACGTCGACCCACGAGATGCCGAGGGGCGCGACCCGATGGTCGGCGGTCATGCGCCCCGGATGCATCCCTGGAGGGACATCCCACTGGATGAAGAACGGCCTGCACGGATCGGCCATGGCTGCCTC
>Ga0136613_10002375_pt1 | contig 10085 bp, 10 predicted proteins | sample AntDrymUQ2722106_2_FD_106649 | JGI IMG/M metagenome (GOLD analysis project Ga0136613, IMG submission 106649) | Polar desert sand microbial communities from Dry Valleys, Antarctica - metaG UQ272 (21.06) | ecosystem: Environmental > Terrestrial > Soil > Desert | place: Antarctica: Dry Valley... | reverse complement strand
TCGAGGCCCGCTGCAAGGCTCGCCACGGACCACGCCATCCACCGCCCGAGGGCGGCCCCCCTGCGCCGGCCGTGCGCGCCGCCGCTTGCAGCCGCCCACGCCATCCGCTGGATCGCCTCCGCCGGCTCAAGCGCCCCCATGCGCAGCTCTCCCAGGGTCAGGTGGGCCGCGGCGGATGCAGCATCCCCCTCGACCGCAGCGGTCGCGGCCACCCCATTGGACTCGGACGTCCACGGCCCCACGAGGTCGAGCAGGGCCGTTTCGAGCTCGGGATCCTCCACCCGGGGGCCGGGTGCCTCCACCCGCTCCTGCAGCCCCACCCTCGGCTCCCACGGCTCCGCCACCTCGACGTGATCCCATTTGTAGGCGGCAAGAGCATAGGTCGGCTCCCACGGCTCGAGGACGAGGGGAAGGTCGAGGACTTCGGCATGCGCCCGGACATCGCCTCGCAGGTCCTCTCCCCTCAGGACCCGTTCCTGGGCGACGTAAGCGGCGGTCTGAGGCGCCTCAATGAAATCCGCAAGCTCGTCCCACGAGTGCGAGAACGCGACCACCTCGGTGAGCGGCCCCACTGCGAAGCGGCCGGCGTCCGGCTCGAGCACGCCGGCCGCATAGTCGCCCGGAGCCTCGAGGGCAAGCCGGTACTCGATGTGAGCTGCGATCGCCCACAGCTGTTTGCCCTGCTCGATGGCGTCGTCACAGCGGTCGGCGAGGTCGAGGAGCTCATCCCACTCCCCGGAGTCACAAAGTGCGCCGACGAGCCGCAGAAGACCGTTGAGATCGGCTCCATCAATGAGCTCGTCGGCACGCATCGTCATGCCGGGAGCGTACGCCCCCGCCGCCCGTCCTCCGCAGGCCTCGGAAGGGCCCCGCGACGCGGCCGGCCCTCGGGACCGCCCGCCATTCTCAGGACCTCAGACCACCTGACAAGTGGTTGCGGGGGCCGAGAATGAGACCGCTCCCCCGACCCCCAATCGGCCGGCCCGCGGAACCGCGCGAAAGGCTCAGGACCGCCGACCCCCCGACGACCTAAAGAGAGCTTGCCGCTCGCTTCAGCTCCGGGTAGATGGCGTCGACCCACAGCCCGTACCCGGCGGCGCTGGGGTGGAAATCGTCCGCGCTGTTGTAAAGGGCGGGCTTTCTCCCGAACTCCGTGCCGGTGCGCTCGGCGAGGGGAACAACCGTGGCGCCGGCGGCGCGCCCGGCCGCCGCGATCGCGGCGGCGACGTGGCGGCCGCGCCATCCAGACAGCGATCGCAGCGGCTCCTGAAAGGCCGCCGCCCGCATATCGGGGGCGCCGGCGACGACGACCTCAGCCCCGGTAGTCGCCAAGCGCTCCACGACCCTTCGCATGTCGTCACCGACCTCCTCGAGCGGTGTGGCATGCGTGACGTCGTTGGCCCCGATGCCGACGAGGACGAGGTCCTGGGGCGCGTCTTCGAGCGCGGAGACCTGCTCGCTCAAAAGGGTTGCAACCCTGGCCCCCGAGACCCCGAGCGCGGTCAGCTCGACCCTGTAGCCGTCGCTGCCGAGGCGCTCGGCAAGCCTTGTTGGATAGGCGCCGGCAGGCGAGCCTGCGCCAACTCCGGCGGCGGAGGAGTCGCCGAGCACGGCTAACCGAAGCGGCTTGCCCCCCCGGGGGCCAAACGTACCCCCAAGGTTCATTGCCGGGGCGGTCGGAAGGTAGTCGCGCCTCACGGCCACGGCTATCTCAACGCCGAGGGTCACGCCAAGGGCGACGACCACCAAAAGACCCCCTAGTAGGGTGCGCCTTAGCAGCTTCAAGGTCGATCGAGGATGGGAGCGTGATGGACGACATTCTTCAGTGTCCCGAGTGCGAGCTCAGGTTCAAGTCCCGCTCCGAGCTCGAGCAGCATCTTGCCCTCGATCACCGGCGCAGACGAGAGGAGCGAGACTTGCCGCTAGAGCCGCCGCGGCGGCCTGCGTGAGCGCCGGTGCTGGCGGACCTTGGGATTTCTACGCCGGGGCCTGGCATCGGCGTCGGGGGCCCTGCGCGGCCGTTCGGCCTCGGCCTTCTCAATGGCCGCTATGACCTCCTTGGAGGTCGAGTCGTCGCTCTCGCCGGATGACAGCAGCAGCTGAAAGAGCACCGACCTCTCGAACTGCTGGACCGAGCCCGTCACCTTCTCCCGCTTGCCGGTCTGCGAGTCCCACTCGGCGATGATGCGCCCGGCAAAAGGCACACCGACCCTCAAAGGGGTCATCCCAACTCGACCTTCCCAGATCAGCTCACCCGGTTCCATAATCAACTCCCGTGGTAATCGACGAGTGTGCGGGCTGCGGATCGGCGCTTCGCCCACCTAACCAGTGCGCCGGTTCGGGCGGTCGCCGGTCTACACCAAGCGGCCTCCGAACCCAACCCAACACGGCAGAACAAGCCGGCCGGCGGCCGCCCCAGCCCGCAGGTTGGGACGATGACGCGACCCAGGACGGCGGCGATGGGCGATCTCGGCGCCGGTCCCGTGTCCGCTCAGCTTAAGCCCGGTGGGAGCGCAATGACGACGATGATCACCGCTCGGGCGGCGCTCGTCGGGTCGCGCTTGGAACACCTTGCTCCGGCCTGCCTGGTGATCGAAGGCGCGCACATCGCCACGCTTGGGTCGCCGGCCGAAGTCCGCGCCCGGCCGGATCGACACATCGAGGTGCCGGCGCTCACCCTCGTGCCCGGGTTCATCGACTGCCATGTTCACGCCGGTTTCTACCCGCCGGGGGAGATCCTCGGGGGCGGGGTGACCACGGCGCGCGACCTCGGCTGGCCGCCCGAGCTGATCTTTCCGCTCGTGGAGAGCTCGAGGCAGGAGGGCTTTGAAGGCCCTACGCTGGTTGCCGCAGGCCCGATCCTGACCGCCCCCGGCGGCTACCCGACGGCGGCGGCGTGGGCGCCGCCGGGAACTGCAAGGTTGATCAGGGGGCCGGGGGAAGCGGGGCCCGCCGTCGAAAGAACCCTGGCCGAGGGCGCAACCATAATCAAGATCGCGCTCAACCCATCGGCAGGGCCGAGCTTCGACGAGTCAACACTGAGGGCGCTCGTTGACGCCGCCCACGCACGCGGTGCGAGGGTCACGGGGCACATCGACGGCGTCGCCGAGCTCATCAACGCGCTCGACGCCGGCGTCGACGAGCTCGCTCACATGCTCCTCGGCGGGGCCGCCATTCCGGACCGGCTGATCGCGCGCATGGTCGCCGCCGGCACGACGGTGGTGCCGACCCTGTCCATTCACCGGGGCCGGGACCGCGCCGCTGCTGTAGACAACCTGCGCCGCTTTGCTGCCGCAGGCGGGTCCTTCGTCTATGGGACCGATCTCGGAAACGAAGGCCCCTCCCCTGGGATCGATGCGCTCGAGGTCGCCGCCATGGACGCCGCCGGGATCCCCGCGCGCCGCATCATCGAATCGGCGACCGTCGCTGCTGCGGCCTACCTGGGCCTGGCCACGACCGGGATCCTCGAGGTGGGCATGGACGCCGACATCGTCGGGCTCGAGGGCGACCCAGCACACGACCACTCGGCGCTAACCGCGGTCGGAGCGGTGTGGCGAAGGGGCCGGCGGGTCCTCACGGCTTCGGAGCGCGCACCTCGATGAGATCGATCTTGAGATCGCCTGCGGGCACCGAGGCGATCACCGTGTCGCCTGAGGAATGACCGATGAGGACCTTACCTATGGGTGAGTCCGGGGTCAGCACGTCGTGCTCGCCGCCCTTTTCTTCCATCAGCCCGAGCAGGTAGGTCTCTGGCGCCTCACCCTGATAGGCGATTGTGACGAGCTTTCCCGGAGTCACGACGCCGTCATCTTGAGTCGTGATGACCTCGGCGTTGTCGATCGTCTGGCGGAGCTGACGGATGCGGGCCTCCTGCAGGCCCTGCTGCTCGCGCGCAGCATGATATTCGGCGTTCTCGCTCAGGTCGCCGTGCGAGCGCGCCACGCCGATCTCGTGACTTATCTGGGTGCGGCCCTCACTTTCGAGGTAATCGAGCTCCTCTTTGATGCGATCGAAGGCAGCCTGAGTAAGTGGTGCTTTCTTGGGATCAGTCATCGCCCGATTCTACGACCGCGCGCTGGCCAACGTCGTTGCCTCGGCGGGCGGCGGTGGCGGCGCCCGAGCGGCTCCCGGACGTAAGATCCCGTCATGCGTTCCCGGCTCGAGAACAGAACCTGCATCGTGACGGGAGCCGGGCGCGGCATAGGCCGCGCCGTCGCCCTCGCTTTCGCAACCGAAGGCGCTCAGGTGGTGGTGAACGACGTCGACGCCGAAGCAGCCAAGGAGGTTGTGGCCGAGGCGAAGGCTCGGGGGGCGCGCGTCGTGGCCGACGCCAACGCGATCGGATCGGTGGATGCGGCCGAGGGCTTGCTGCGGACCGCCCTTGAAACTTTCGGAGACGTCGATGTTCTCGTCAACAATGCCGGGATCCTGCGCGATCGCATGCTTCACAACATGTCGGAAGAAGACTTCGATGCTGTGATCGGGGTCCACCTCAAGGGAACCTGGGCGTGCGGGCGCGCTGTGGTCAGGCACTGGCGGCCGCTTGCCAAGAAAGAGAATGGCACCAAGCACAGAAAGATAGTCAACGTCACCTCAGCTTCTGGGTTGACGGGGGCCGCCGGGCAGTCCAACTATGCCGCGGCAAAGATGGGGATCGTCGGATTGACCAAGACGTGGGCGAAAGAGCTCGGGCCGCTGGCAATCAACGTCAACGCCGTGGCGCCTGCTGCGCTCACCGCGATGACGGAGCCGCTTCTCACCGAGCCTGCCGCCGCCGAAGCGCGCCTTGCTCGTTTTCCCCTCGGCCGCTACGGGCAGCCCGACGAGATAGCGCCGGCCTTCGTCTATCTCGCATCGGCCGAGTCCGACTACGTGACCGGCCAGGTGTTATGCGTCGACGGCGGATTGGTCATCTGAATCCCGCTAGGTGATCAGCCCCGCCACCCCGATGATCGTGATCGGCACGACGAACAGCCCGGCCGTGAAGGTGGCAAGGCGCGGCTTGCTCTGGACGACCTCACGCTGCACCCGCCATATTAGGCGGCGCGTCCCCGGATACAGAAGCGCAAGCAGCAGCATGCTAAAGATGGTCGTGACAATGACTTCGGCAAGCACAATGCGGACGGCCGCCGGCGAGTTGAGAGCGAAGGCCGCGAGCATCGTGTCGCCGAGCGTCGTGATGTTCGCTCCCATGATGTAGGGGACGATGTCTTCGCGCTTGGCATAACGCTTGGCGACAAGCGGCACGAGCACGGTCAGTGCCACCGACACCGACATCGTGATCAAAGCAACGAGGGAGCCAAGCGCAAACATCGGCCACTTGCGCCGCATCCAGCTCATGCCCGACCGCTCGATCACCTCCTCGTCCATCTTCGGCAGGACCGTGTCTATGAGCTTGAAGGAAAGCAGCAGCACGCCGAGGCCCCCCACAAACACGAGCAGGGAAGGGAAGCCTTCGACGCGCGCAAGCAGCGGTCCGTATATGAGATCGATGACGTCGGCAAACTGACCTGGAAAGTGGATATCGAGCGAATGAAAGGGAGCCCAACTCAGGAGGGCGAGCCCGAAAAACGCACACGGAACATAGACGAGCGCAGTCGTCACGAGTGCGATCACGGCGGTCGAGACATTCCTGCGTCGCTCGCCTTGGCCCCCGCGCAACGCATAGATCACCGCGACCACAAGCACGACAAAAGCCGCTCCAAGACGCGAGCCCGTGAGCATCGTGAACCCCTGTATCTCGGATATGGATCCTGCCTCAACGAGCGTCAATGCGGTTGCGGCCATCGGGGACCCCGAGAGCACGAACAGCGCTCCGATCCATCCCAGCCCAAGAGTCGAGCCGGCGTTGCGGACCAGCAGCCCTTCGCCTTGCAAGACGTCGAGGCTTGCGGCCCCGGTCTTCATCAGCTGAAGCGCGCCGACGAACAGAAACAGGGCGGCGACGAACCTAACGAGCCTGTAAAGCCTCGCCACAACGACGGCGCCCGGTGCGCGTGTTGCGGGGCCCGGCAGGGCATTGGCGGGTACCTGCTCTCCTTCGGGCGGCGCCGCAGTGCCGGCCGGAGGGGACTCGTCCGCCGCGGTCCTAGATTGATCGGTGCGGTTCATCGCGCTCCCGTCGTCCTGCCGTCTTCATCCGCCGCTACCCGCTCATCCTCGGAGTGTTATAGCACTCCTAGGAGTGTAGGGGCCTTATGGAATTACCTACCATTTAGGCAGCTCGAGTAGCCCCTGCGCCGCCGGGCGGTCAGGATGTCGGAATGAGCCGCGCGCCGAGTCCTGCATCCTGGGCCGGGGGCCGGGGTGACGTCGAAGCCGTGCTCGTGAGATTCGGCCGTGGAGGCGTCCAGCTCGTGCTCGTAGACGGCGACGGCCGGTGGGAGCGCTGGGTTTTTGCCTCTGAGGAGAAGGCGCGCGCTGCGGTGTCGGGGCTTGGCTGCCCGGTCCACGAGGGAGGCTATCCCGAGCACCTCAGGGTCGCAATGAACGGGCGGCGGCGAGCCGCTTCTGAGTACGAGCGCGGCGCCTACCCGGAACAGGGCCGCGTCGGTCCCGTCATCCCCTATCCGGAGAATCGTCCTCGCCGGGTCGCCCGGACTCCGGAGGAAAGAGGGAGGAACGGCCCCTAGTGGACCAATCCCGCCCCGCCCCGGCGGGGCCCGGTCCTCTGGGGGCCGTCCCCGAAAGCTTGCGGCGCGCTCTGGCAGCCCACCAACGTCGCGCCGCCGCCTTGATGGTCGCTCGGGTAGGGGGCAGCAACAAGATGATCCCCACTGCGTCGGTGAGAAAGCCCGGCGTCAACAGAAACGCTCCACCCATGAGAATGAGGGCCCCGTCGGTCACCTCTTGGGTCGGGACGCCCCCACTCCTGATCGTGGTTTGAAGGCGGCGCCAGGTGGCCATGCCCTGCTGCTTGAGCAGCCATGCCCCCGCCATCGAGATGGCTATGAGGGACACCAGGGTCAGCGGGAGCCCCAGTTCGCCGGCCACCTGGACGATGATCCACAACTCGAGGACGGGGATTGCGAGAAGCAGGATGAACAGTAAGGGAAGCATCCATCAAGTATCCCGCCCCCGGCTCTGATATGAGTACGCGATGGCTGTGACTACGCTCAAGACCCTCACGATCGACCAGGCCCTTGACCACGTCGGCGGGGGGGCCGCTTTCATCGACCTTCGGAACGTCGACGACTACCTCGACGTCCACGTTCCCGAGTCCCTCCCCCTCATCTACGAGTTCGGCCCGGGTATGGCCGGACGAGCGCGCGACTGCCTTCCGCTTGACCTGCCGCTGGTGCTCCTCGACCCCGGGGGTATCGACTGCGTGAACGCAGCTGCATCTCTGCGCGGCAAGGGATTCACCGTCGTGGGCGCCGTGGAGGACGGGGTCAACGCCTGGGCGGGGGCGCGCGGCGCGCCGGCTTCAACTGAGGTGGTCGAGGGTGACACTCCGCCTAAAGCCAAGCTCCTTCACGTCGGCGACCCCGGCGCACCGGACGTTGACGGGTCCGTGCAGGTTCCCATCGAGGCCCTGTGGGCGAGGCGCGAGGAACTGGCCGGCGAAGGCGTCGTTGCGGTCGTGAGCGGCTACGGAGTCAGGGCGGCCCTCGCGGTCGGCATCCTGGAACGCGCCGGCGTCGAGCAGGTCATTTTCTGGAGGGCGTCCTGACGTCGGTGGTCAGCCCTCCTTGGCGATGAGGAACCCACGCGCCCGCTCCGCATAAGGGTACCGGTTCACGATCTCCCAGAAGCTCTCGGAGTGGTTGGGCACGACGAGGTGAGCGAGCTCGTGCACGATCACGTAGTCGCGCACCCAGGGCGGATAGTCGGCGAGGGCCAAGGACAGCCGGATGGAGCCGTCCCCGGGACAGCATGAGCCCCACCTCGAACTTTGGGTCTCGACCCACGCAATGTCCTTCGGGCGCACTCCTCCGACGTAGGCATCGGCGAGCCGGTTTGCGCGCCGCTCGAGCGCCCCATCGGAGTTGAGGCGATCGCGGCGGCGGCGTTCGGACATCTTTGCCGCCATGTGCGTCACCCATTCGTGCTCCTCGGCGCGCGAGAGACGGTCGGGGACGGAGACCACGAGGGCGCGGTCCACGATCTCGGCGGAGATCGTCTTCTTGCGCCTGGCGCTGCGGCGCACCTCAACGCGCTCGAATTCGTCCTCGAGGCCGGGAGCGGCAAGCGGCAAACGGTTGGTCGACATGGTGCCAGATTAAGTTGCCGAGCCTCCGGAGAGCCGGTTTGTATCGCTGATACAAATGAGCTGGCCTTTCTCTGCACCTTCGCCGCTTGCACGACTTTGTGAAAAGAGTCACAATCACTTACGAAGCCAACCAAAGCTTCACAACTGGAGCCCCCTCCGCTATCCGCCCATCCCCCCCCGGCGGAGGGGGCTCTTGTTTTGTGCGGTCGCGCCCGCTACCCCCCGTCGGAGCGGGCTTTGGTTTCCTGTGCCGGTCGCGGCTACCGCCGGGCGAGGGGGCTCCTGTTTTCTGTGCGGTCGCGGCCCGCTACCCGGCGGAGGGGGCTCCTGTTTTCTGTGCGGTCGCGGCCCGCTACGGCCCCGTCGGAGGGACTCCGTTCCCTGTGCGGTCGCGGCCCGCTACCCCCGGCGGAGGGGCTCCTGTTTTTTGTGCAAGCGCGGCCGGCTACGGTCCCGACGCCGGATCGGCCTCGCCCCCCGGGGCGCCCTTGCGGCGCCAGCGTGTGGCCACGGCCTTTGATGCCTTTTTGATCAGGCGCCCGCCGATCTTGTCCTCCGCCTGCCCGTAAGCCCAGCCGAGCTTGCCTTCGGCCCACCCAATGGCGCCTCCGAGACGCGGCCCCCATGTGTCCCAGAACTGTCTGCACGACTCCGGCGCGCCGCTTAGAAACGAATGGGCGATCCCACGGGCGATGGCGGAACGCATGATGGCCGTGTGCCCGTTCAATCCCTCGGGCGACACCACCCGGCTCAGCTCGTTGGCGAACAGGGCGCGATCGGCGGGCACCAGCACGTCGTTGGGCATGGCGAGGGCCAGGGCGCGGGTGCCGTAGACGATGTCTTCAGAAGCGAGACCCGCCATGAAGTTTGAGGCAGGATCGAGCTGAGATATCGATTGCGCCCCAGGGTCGGGGATCGGCGCGCCTCTCCGCGATAGCCATCCCAAGCCGTCGAGCGCAAGTCCTCCCGTAAGGGTGTCGTCCCTTATGTCCCCGACCGCGCCCGCGAGAGGCGCTCCCCCGTGTGGGGTCGAGAAGGTCACGAGATGCTCGACGCGCGGCAGCCCGGGCTCCCAGGGGCCGGCAAGCTGCTCGAGATAGGAGCGCGCCACGATTCCGCCCTGCGAGTGGGCAACGATGTCGACATCTCTCGACGGGTGGCGGGCGGCGATCTTGGCAAGAAGAGCCTCGAGACGCTCGCCAGAACGACGGAGGTCGCCGTAGGTATCGACGGCGTCGTAGTCGAGGTGCAGGCGCCGCCCACCCGTCCCCTTGTATGAGTAGTGATAGGTGCGCCGGGCCGGGTAGCCGAGGAGCCTCCCCCCGTAATCGAAGATCTCCGGCCCCTCTCCCCTTCGCGTCGAGCTCCTGATGCCTGCGATCACTACCGCAATGTTGTCGTTGGGAGCCGGAGCACGGGGGCGGAGAGCGGCGGGGTCGAGGCACTCGGCAATCCCCGCCCCACCCAGCTCGTCTGGATTCTCGACGACGGGCACGAGGTGGATCGCCCCGCTGAGGTCGAGCGGCCCGAGGTAGTCGAGAGGATCGACGTAGCGCCCGTCCAGCTTCACGCCGAAGTGAAGCCCGGGGGCCTCGCCCCTGTGGCTCGAGCCGGAGCTCCCGAGCCAGGTCCCTTGGTCGACCTCCTGCCCCCGCTGGACCCGCACGTCGGCCAGGACCGAATAGGTCGAAACGAGCCCGGAGCCATGGTCCACGGTGACGGCGAGCACCCCGGCGACCGCACCGGCAAAGGTGACGATCCCCGCCCCGGCGGCCCTCACCCCGGCGCCCTCGGTCACCGCGTAGTCAATCCCCCTGTGCCCCGGCCCGTAGTCGGTCTCCGGCGCCTGAAAAAAAGTGCTGATGGGCCCGTC
>Ga0136613_10002374_pt1 | contig 10087 bp, 14 predicted proteins | sample AntDrymUQ2722106_2_FD_106649 | JGI IMG/M metagenome (GOLD analysis project Ga0136613, IMG submission 106649) | Polar desert sand microbial communities from Dry Valleys, Antarctica - metaG UQ272 (21.06) | ecosystem: Environmental > Terrestrial > Soil > Desert | place: Antarctica: Dry Valley... | reverse complement strand
TTCCACGACCTCGGCATCACCACCGCCGGGCTCGCGGCATAGACAACTTTTTGTCGATCGGGACTCCGCAAGCGACTAGGGTCGACCGCATACGTCACGGGTGCCCGCTCGGAGGTTGGCGCGGCTCGTCGAGCGGTCGAGGCGAAATCCGTCGCACCGTTCGACGACGGCCACTTAGCGTGAGCATTCGACCGGACAGCGCCTCCCCACGGAGTGAACTACACCGGTGTAACTACGACCGGTAACATGGAGTCGGAAATCACGCCTACCCAGCAAGGAGAAGGTCATGTCAGACCCGCGAGCGTTCGCCAGCTTCGACTTCGACCACAACGAGCGAGAGCGAAACCTCTTCGCCGGACAGGCCAAGAAGGACTCTCCCACGCCGTTCACCGTCCAGGACTGGTCGAGCCACAGTGTCCTCCCCCAGGCAACCTGGGAGGCGGAGATGCGGCAGCGGATCAACAAAACCCACATGTGCATCGTCCTCGTCGGCCGCTTCATGGCCAGCGCGGGCGGCGTTGCGAAAGAGATCACCATGGCCAAGGAGCAGGACGTACCCGTGTTTGGGGTGTACGTGGACGGGGCAAACAGCTCCAGTAATTTGCCCGCCGGCTTGGCTCGCAGTCGTACTGTCTCGTGGGACTGGAACAAGATCGCGGCCATGGTCGATCAAGCGATGACCGAGGGCAAGAACGCATGAAGCGAGCCCTCCTGGTCGGCATCGACCAATATCCGCAACTCCCGTCGTTATCTGGCTGTGTCGCCGATGCTACCTCCGTCGCCGAAATAATGCGCAGCCACGCCGATGGCAGCCCTAACTACCACGTCGAGCTCATCACAAGTGAGAGTGGCGCATCTGTGACTCGAGAGGGCTTGCGAACCGCCCTTACGAAACTGTTCGGCAATGCACGAGATACCGATCTTCTGTTCTTCTTCGCTGGACACGGAGCCCAAACGCTCTGGGGCGCAGAGCTCGTTACTCAGGATGCCACCAGCAACAGTCTCGGTGTTTCGATGAACGACCTCATTACCCTGGCCAACGGATCTCCCGCTCGAAGCGTCACCCTGATCCTGGATTGCTGCTTCAGTGGTGATCTAGGTAATCTTTCTGGGTTCCAATCCCCAGCCGTCGCTGAGCCATTCAGACTAGGCACGGCAGTTCTGCGGGAGAACGTCACCGTACTCGCTGCTAGTCGCCCGTCGGAGCTGGCCGCCGAGGCCGCCGACCATGGTGCCTTCACTCGCGTACTCATCGATGGCCTACAGGGCGGCGCTACTGACCATTTAGGCAATGTCACTGCACTGAGCCTGTACTCGTATGTCAGTGCCGCGTTCGATGCGTGGCAACAGCGCCCCATTCTGAAGACTCATCTGACTGAGCCTACTGTGCTCCGTGTGGGACCACCTTGGCTCGACGCTGCACTACTGCGTCGCCTACCCGAACACTTCTCGGCGGCAGAAGCACGTGTCCGTCTGTCCCCAGCACATGAAGGTGAAGGGCGGCCGCTACCTTCGGGACAGAAGGGCACGCCCGAACAACAAGAATTTGACTACCTCGGTAGGCTACGCAATGCCGGTCTTGTAGCGACCGACGATGAACTCGCTCACTACTGGGTCGCGATGGAAAGTAAGGAAGTCTACCTGACTTCACTTGGTCGTTATTTTTGGGCGCTGGCGGCGCGGGGTGTTCTGTGACACGAATCGGCTGCACCGGCCACCAGGCCATGAGTCTTGAGACTCGCCGAGCCGTCGCGGCTACCATCGCCGCCCGCTTGATGCAAATCGAAGGCGAGTTGATCGGGGTGTGTAGCCTAGCGCTCGGCGCGGACCAAATCTTTGCATATTCGGTTCTTGCAGCCGGCGGGGAGGTTCACAGCGTCATCCCAAGTTCCGGCTATCACACTACGTTTGGCGATGGCCCTGAACGCGAAGCATACAGTGCACTGGCAACTCTAGCGAGTCAGCAACTTGTTCTTCCATTTAGCGTTCCCGGGGAAGAGGCTTTTCTAGCCGCCGGGCGTGAGGTTGCCGACAACTGCGACATACTGATCGCCGTGTGGGACGGACTTCCTGCCGCAGGAGTCGGTGGAACTGCCGATGTAGTTAAATACGCGATGGAGCAAGGCACTCCTGTCGAGGTCATCTGGCCGGATGGATCGAGGCGCCAGTAGCACGTCTGGGCATGGGTACAGTAGTGCGACGGCGGCCAACCGACAATCGGTACGACACGACACAGTGATAGCGACATTTGCGCCTGTTGCCGTCAGGGCATTGAGTGCATCTCAACGCTCGCGAACATGTACGATCGCGATGTACGAAATCTCATTTCCCGGTACATCGAGCCCGGAACTCGCCGACGTGAACCTCCTGGCCCAGCACGGTGAGCGGCAGCCCGATGGCGTCGCTGAGCACCTCGATATTGGTCGCCAGCCAGGGCGTGAAGCTGCCAGCCTCGTGCTGCCAGACCTGGCGTAAGTCCTCGATCCGCTCCAGACGGCCCAGGGCGTCGGTCGTCGCGTCCATCGGGCACTTCTAGCACGACCTGCCGACGTTCGGGCAGCGCGCGCTACCTCGGAACACATTGGAAGGATGAACGTGTCGAACGAGCTGTGGCTGCGGCACCAGTGACGCTCGCTTCAAGGTCCGACCAGAACGAGTCTAAGCGCCGAGGTGTAACCCGCCGCCCTCGCTCGTACCCTCGTGCTGTATGACAGCGATCAGGCAACGCCTCGGCCCAGCGGACCGGCGAGAGAGCACGCGGGACACGCCGAGTCCTGCCGGTGATCGACGAGATCGCGTTCGCGGGTGCGGGGACGCTGCAACACAGCGCCGGTGTCGTAGTCGTCGATGTGGAGCCCAGTCGCGGCAAGCATGAAGTGATTGACTGCCTCGCTGGCAGCGAGGCTGTTGAGGGCGATCACGCTCGGCGCTGGGACCTCGTCGATGTAGCGGGCAGCGCGTCGTTCGGCCTCGGGCTGCATGTCGATGGCCAGCTCGGTGGGATCAATGAGGTTGTTACACCACATACAGCCTTCCCCCGGCAGCAGCAGCCGGGACACGGCGTGGATCTGCCCGATGTCGCCGGTTTCCGTGACGGGGATCTTGACGCCGGCCTGGGTGGCGGGAATGACGTAGTTGTGGATGACGGTGTTCACCCAGTGGCGGGCGCTGTGGGTGTCGGCGGCGAGGAAGATCCAGTCACAGGTGGCGAGCGCCGCGCGGGCACGCTCACTCTCGACACCTTCGCCCAGTAGAGTCAGACGGGCATCAGGGTTAGCGCGACGAGCATTCCGGGCGGCAAGCTCAATCTTGGGGCGGCCGACGTCAGTGGTCTCGGCCGCGACGAGGCGCGGCAGGTTCGTATCGTCAACGTGGTCCGGGTCGATCAGGACGAGATCTCCGACGCCAAGCCGGGCCAGGAACTCGACGATGATGCTGCCGACACCGCCCAGGCCAACCACCGCGATGCGCAGCGCGCGCAGCGTCTCCTGACCTCGATCTCCGAACAGTCGGGTCTGTCGGTCGTGCCGGGAGTCAGCTTGGCCAAGGCGTCGATTGGAGGTGGGATGGGGCCGCAGCCGGATCAGGTTGTTGCCCGGGATCACCAGTTCGGCGAGGTCCCGCCTGCTGCCGTCTGGGAGCCACAGGTCCCCGGCGGCGGCCTGGGGGGTGAGCACGAGCCCACCAACAATCTGACCGGTGAGCTGGCGGAGAGTCGGATAGCCACGCTCGTGGCTGGCCAAGTCGATGCCGGAGAACCCCACGACATCGGCTTCTGGGTGGTTGTGGACGGCGAGGTATCCCAGTCGCTCGTCCCGGGCGCGGACCGCCGCATCGCGGACGAAGTCGGCGGATAGCGCGCGGTAGCCGGTGGTGCCGGGCACGTAGTCGATGTCGTCCTGGGCCAGGATGAGCTCGCGTCCGAGCAGGCGCGGGCCCCGCGGGCCCTCCGACCGCCCGGCCAGTAAGACCGCGCCGTGCTCATTGGCGTCGTTGCGGAACAGGTGCCGGGACAGATCACGCCAGAGCCGCAGCGACAGGGTCAGGCTCCACCCGATAGCCGGCGGGTTCACTGGCCGGACAGCCACACGATCACCTTCTCGGCCTTGTTGGCGGCGTTGTCGAGCTTCGGGTTCCATCTGTTCGACCGTCGCGACACCTGCAAGGCGGGCCGATCCCGCCAGCTCACCTGTTGGATCGCGCCGCCGTGCGGGTGACCATCAACCCGGCTCAGCAGACCGACATAATGGGGGTAGACGTCGGACATTGGGCAGGCCGCGCTGATGTGGAAGCCCAACCAGGTAATCGGCGGCTCGTACCGGTCGCCGACTTCTACGTCCTCGACGACCATGAAGCAGCCGCCGGCGCCGTCCGGGGTCACCTCCACCGGGTGGCCCGCGAAGTGCGCACGGACGGCCTCGACGGCGGCGGCGACCTCGGGCGTAAGACCGCTCACGAGTTGTCGTCCGGGGCGACGGCCAGGAACTCCAGGCGCGGATGCACGGCGATGCGTTCGTCGTCGCCGACGACCTGGTAGCGCTGGCCACGCTTGACTGATAGCTGGAAGGTCTCCTCGAGGAGGACTCCCTGGGCGATCGCCGCCCACTTGATCTCCAGGCCGGTCATGTGCCGCTCGGGCAGTTCGACCGCCTGTCCGTTGACCGTCACTTCGATCGGGAGGCGGCCCGGCGCCTCCGCCGACCTGTCGTGTGCCGTGCTGGTCATCAGTCCTCCTGATGTGTTCGATGGTTTCGTTCGAATTGCTGTTCGAGCTGCCCCGACCACAGGCGATCAACTGCAGCTGTTCGTGCCCGGGTTGGCGGAGTGCCGCTGGTGAGCAACACTGCTCGCCCGACGGCATGCCGCCTGTACTCGGGCCGTCGTCGTTTCAGCCGTTCTCCGTGACCGTGCCGCCAGGGTTGCGCTTGGCGGTGGCCTCGGTGACGTAGCGACCCGTGACGGCGCTGCGGTGGGCCGTCGTGGTCGAGCGGTTCGGCCCAGGAGCCTCCCGCAGACTGGTCCTCGGGTAGCGGGTCCTGGCGGCGTTGCTGATGTAGCGACCGGTCTTGGCGGAGCGGTTCGGCATGGTGCTACCTCTCGTCGACGTTGCCGACCGCCCCGGCGGCTGCCGATCACGCTGATCGAGACGCTAGCACGACTTAGCTCATGTTCGTACCGAACTAGGTACACTCCCTGTGTGGGAGGTCACCGGCGTGTCGCCCCGCCACCGACGAGACCCCGTCTACGGTCAACACGGCAGGACGGAGGTGTGAGTGGACGAGCCCATCGATGCCGACGAGCTGTCTGCCCGGGTCCGTGAGCAGCGTCGCGAGCACGGTCTGAGCCTGCGGGGAGCAGCCGACGACGCGGGCGTGCCCTTCAACACGCTGGCGCGAGTCGAAAAGGGCTACCTGCCTGACCTCGCCAACTTCGGCCGGCTCATGACCTGGCTCGGGCGGGAGCCCGCAGAGTTCTTCCGAGGCCCAGGGCGCCGACGTGCCGACAACACCACGGACACGGTCCGCGCCACCCTGCGCCGCGACCCATACCTCACACCCGAAGCCGCCACGCAGATCGCCGACATCGTTTCGAACCTCTACTCCTCTCTGGCTACGCCGTCTCACAACATCGAGCTGCACCTACGCGCACACGCTACTTTCACACCCGCCGCCGCGCGGCAACTCAGCAGCGTCTTAGAGACGCTGCAGGACGCGCTCCTTGCGGACGACGCACTGGGTGCCGAGCCAGGGTGGGATGACTGATGCGACGCGGCTTCAAGGCCGCGGCTGATCGCCACGCCTCGGACCTGCGTGACGCTATCGGCTGCACGGAAGGCGAGACCATCGATCTGGCACGGGTGGCTCGTCACCTCAAAGTCGCCGTGATTGCGGCTGACAAGGTTCTTGGCAGCCTTGACCCACTCCGTACACTCCACCAAGAGCAACCTGGTGCCTTCTCGGCTACTACTCTTGCCCTGCCGGGGCGAACGGTGGTGGCTTACAACCCGATTGATCTCGGCGGGAGTTACATCAATCCCGCTGAGGCGAAGAGTGACGGCCGAACCCGCAGCAACATCGCGCACGAGTTCAGCCATCTTGTGCTTGGTCACCAGGTACGGGAAGTGCAGAAAATTGCCGACCAATCATTCTTTACATGCAATGCCGAGCAGGAGGCTGAGGCCAACTGGCTCGCAGGCTGCATGCTGCTCCCTCGGCGACTGTTACTCGCGGCGGCTTATAACGGCGAGACCGATGACGACATTGCTAGCACCTACCATGTTACAAAGCAGATGACCGCTTTCCGCATGAACACGAGTGGGTCTCGAATGCAGGCCGCTCGGACGCAGGCCCGCCGTTCAAGAGGAAGCTAGTGTCGCAGTGTCGCATGTTGGAAGTTGTCTTGCGGTTGGCAATGTGTCGGCGTTCTTGTCAGGTAAAGGGTGCGCAGCGGTTGTTCAAGCCGTTGATGAGTGTCCAGATCGCGTCGCCGGCTTCATCGGTCTGAGGCTCGGCATCTCTAGTGGCTACCAGATCCGGCAGCGAGCCACGGCCAAGCCACGGACACAGTGATCGCATCCGAATTGTCAGAAATGCGGTATCGTACTTTTTCTGCCATAATAGCATATAGATGGAAAGCTATTGGCGACAACAGTACGAAGCTCGAATGCGACTCGGTCGGCGCGAGTATGCGGACATCATCGAGACCCTCAGCGAACTTGGTCTTCCTACGGAGTTCACGCAGACCGGCGGCATGAACGCTGCCCTCGAAGTACAGCTTGAGACGGGCGCGCACCTCTTAATCACCGACGCCGAAGAGAGCCTGGCGTGGCACCGCGGCCAGCAGCAGGGCTGGAGCGTCGGCCTCTACGCCGACCCTGAGCGCGACGAGGGACCAGAACGCTTCGAGAGCACCGAGTCGAACGAGGTCGACGCCCTCATTGAGATCATCAAGCAAGTCCTCGCTCCCGACCCGCACCCGCCGCAGCGATAGCATTCGCCCGTGGCCAGAGCCTACGAGTCATGGGCCTCGTCGGAGGCCGCCCGCCGTACCAAGGTCGCCACGCGCGGGCGTGACACCCGTCCGGAGGTTCGCGTCCGGTCAGCACTGCACCGCCTCGGCTACCGCTTCCGCGTGTGCATGCGTCCGTTACCGGAGCTGCGGCGCAGCGCAGACATTGTTTTTCCCCGCATTAAGCTCGCGGTCTTCATCGACGGCTGTTTCTGGCACGGCTGTCCCGAGCACTACAGCCGACCGCGCACCAACGTCAGCTACTGGACGGACAAGATCGCAGGAAACGTCACGCGCGACCACGACACCAACATACAGCTCAGAAACGCCGGCTGGCATGTCCTTCGGATCTGGGAGCACATCGAGCCAGCGGATGCGGCGCGTGCGGTGGCTGCGGCCGTCGACCAGCAGCGCGCGCACTAGCTAACGCTCGACGAGCTGGGCGATGACCTGACGCGCGAGCAGCGGCGGCACCGCGTTGCCCAACTGGGCTTGCATGCTTGAGCGCGAGCCGACGAGGGTGAAGTCATCCGGGAAGGTGAACAATCGCTTGATCTCCGGCACGCGCAGCCGACGGTTCTCCCAATGGAACGGACCCACGTTGGGTCCGGGTTGCGCCTGGATTGTCGGGGAGGGCCGTTCCGGACTTAACTTGAGCAGGAAACTCCAATAACGGCTGCGCCATTTGAACCGTGGCGCCGGGTGGCCGCGCTCGGCGGTGTAGTAGAGATAGTTGCCGCCAGGCGGCACGTCGGCCAGGAGGCCCGCGTACTGCCCCCGCATCACTTCCTCGGGCTCCGGATCGGTTACCAGGCCATCGAACGCCTCGCCAGCCGTCACGTGCGGTCGCTCCGGACTGCCGGAATAACGCCGCTCCCAGCTACCACCATGGGTCGACGCAGGGTGCTCAGGCAGCCGCTCGCCCTTACGCACGCCGACGACGAACAGCCGCGGTCGTGCCTGCGGCACGCCGTAGTCGGCCGCGTTGAGCACCTGGGCTCGGTAGTCGTAGTCCGCGTCACCGATCTCACGAAGCAGCCGCTCATATGATGGCCGCGAGGCGCTGTTGTTGTACGTCAGCGCATAGACATTCTCGAGCACAAAGGCTCGCGGCTTGGCTTCAGCTAAGACCCGGGTGTAGGACTGCAGTAGCGAGGCATTCGGATCAAGCCCAGTCCGTTTCCATTCTAACCAGAAACCACTCTTGCTGAACGGCGTACAGGGCGGTCCGCCGATGAGCAAGTCGGGGCGCTGTCGTCCTCTGAGGCCCGCTGCTCGAAGCAGTTGCTTTGTCGAGACGTTCAGTATGTCATCTTGAATGACTGGTGAGGCAAGGCCGTGAAAGTTCTTCATCATAGTCGCTGCAGAGTCGCGGTCACGCTCCACCGCAGCCGCCACCGTGTATCCGGCTGACTCTGCACCAAGGTCTAGCCCGCCTGCGCCAGAGAACAGAGAGATGGCCAGGCCGCGGTCACCGATCATGGGTGCATCCTGTCGCACAGCGTGGCGCATGGCAAGGACGCCAGTCGGCGTGTCGGGGTTGGCGTCAGGTGTCATCCGTGGTACTGGCGGGCTGGCCCGCGAGCAGCTTGTCGAGCTGCTTCTGCACGACGGGGCCGATCTTGAAACCGAACTTGCGCCAGTACTTGTAGAACGCCTCCGGCGTCTCGAACTCGCCTTTGCCTTGACGGAGGGTATCAATGTTCTGCACGGCGCCGATGTATTCGCGCGTCGTTGAGGAGCGCTGCTTACTAGCAATCTTCCAGGGCGGCTGGACGATCAGCTCGAGGTTGTGCACTCGCCACGGGCTTTCCTCGACCAGCGTGTAGATACCGAGGATGTCGAGATGAGTCTTGTACTCGTTGAAGGCCCGGAAAGTGCCTGGCCAGGTAAGCTGCGGATAGCGAAAGTAGGTGTTGCCGGTGTACAAGGTGATCCGGCTCTGCGTGTTGGCGGTCGGCACGCCCTTCTTGTTGACCGCCCGCTTCGCCACCTTCACGTCGACCGCGTGGTAACCGCCACCGAAGACTTCGCCCGACAGCTCGATATCGGGGTAACCACGCTCAGTGCCGCGCTGGCCCGTGGCGCCGTCCTCCTCAGCGACTCGGCAGAGCACGAAGTCGACGATGCTGACCTCGAGCACATTGGCGAGCGCGGCCGGCTCCTTGGGCAGCGGCAGGATGTGGCCGCCCTCGACCAGGGCAGTCTCGAGTTCCTCACCGTCGCTGGCGGTCAGTGGCCAGCTCGTCGTGCCACAGCGTCGGAACACGCCGCGTATATCGAACTCATACGACTCGCAACAGGACCTCAGCCACGTCTCCACGTCGATTGCCACGCTCGGTAGCGTGCCAGACGCCTTGCTGTCGAGGACGAGGGGCAGGCTCCCAACACCTCGCCACCAAGGCGTGCGGCTGGGGCTACACGTCTGGGAGCTTCGTCACGTGACGCGATCCGAGGCAGCGTTGGAGCACTGACCCGCTGTTCGTGCTGAGCTTAGACCGCCCCCACGCGACCCTCGCGACCGCTTGTCTTCGGTGACCTCCGTGCCAAGACCATCGGCGGCCTGAAGCTCAAGTCAATCATCCTCCCGCTCCACAACGCTCTTCGCCCGCTCCAAGAACTCCCGCACTGCCGGAACTGTGCTGTGCGGCTTCAAGTGGAGGTAGAGGTCACGGAGATGATCGGCACCTGTGTTGGAATCTAGGGTCTCGGCGAGGTCGATCGACTCCATCCCCAGCGCGGCAGCAGCGTCCAAGTCACGTTGCTTTCCCGGCCGGGCCCGGGCCTCGGCCAGGCGGGTCACGTAGAGCTGCCGGTCCCGGACGAATGAGGCGCTGAACTGGGCGATGCCCTCGCTAAGCAGGGTGGCCGCCTGGTCAGGTTGGCCGAGGAGCAGGTAACAATTGCCAGCGCCGACGGCGATCGCCGCCGGGTCCAGCCAGTACAGCCATGGCGGGTCATCGTCTGGCTTGAGCTGCTCGACCTGAGTGCGGGCCTGGGAGATCGCCGCCGTGCAGGCCGAGGTGTCGTGCAGGGCGGCGAAGGCGTAGGCCTGCCGGAAGTGCAGTTCGGCCAGCAG
>Ga0136613_10002373_pt1 | contig 10088 bp, 11 predicted proteins | sample AntDrymUQ2722106_2_FD_106649 | JGI IMG/M metagenome (GOLD analysis project Ga0136613, IMG submission 106649) | Polar desert sand microbial communities from Dry Valleys, Antarctica - metaG UQ272 (21.06) | ecosystem: Environmental > Terrestrial > Soil > Desert | place: Antarctica: Dry Valley... | reverse complement strand
TGAGCTTCTTCTTCACCCACCATTCTTCGTCGTGCGGGCGGTCGAGCCCTGGCAGTGGTTTGCCCTTGCCGGGCAGGTCGTCGAACTCACCGCGCGCCATGGCCTCGCGGATCTGCTGCTCGACTGCGCTCTCCCACGCGGCAGCCGATCGTACGGGTCGCTCCACCGTCCCAGTGTGCCGTTGCTCTTGGCAGGTTCACAGTCGGTTCTCACCCAGCTCACGCAATTTCGCGCGATCGTGGTGCGATGCAACACGACCCGCACGACCACGACGGAGGCCTCGCCACCGACCTGCCCCAGTTCCTGCAGCGACGGCGCCTGCTCCAAATGTTCGGCGGCGGCGCCGTGCTTGCGCTCGCCGGTGGTGCCGCGAAGGTGATGGCGGGCGCGTCGCCCTCGACCAGCCCGCCCACGAGCGACGCCGCGTCCGACGTGTCGACCGTCGGAAGCGGATCGACCGGGACGTGCACCGTCATTGCCGAGGAGACGGCGGGGCCCTTCCCGGGCGACGGCTCGAACGGACCCAACGTGCTCGCCGAGAGTGGCATCGTCCGCAGCGACATCACCGCGAGCTCGGCGAGTCGACGACCGTGGCGCACGGGGTGCCACTCACCGTCTCACTCGTCATCACCGACACGTCGAACAGGTGTGTCCGGTTTGCCGGGGCCGCCGTGTACATCTGGCATTGCGACCGCGAAGGCCGCTACTCGATGTACTCCGACGGCGTCACCGGCGAGAACTACTTGCGCGGTGTGCAAGAGGCCGGCGCAAACGGCGCGGTGACGTTCAGAAGCATCTTCCCTGGTGCGTATCCCGGCCGCTGGCCGCACATCCACTTCGAGGTCTACGCCACCGTTGACGAGGCTGTCGCAGCCGGAAAGCCGATCGCGACGTCGCAGCTCGCGTTCCCCCGTGAAGTCTGCGAGGAGGTCTACGGAACTGACGGCTACGACGCCAGCGTCGGACACCTCGCCGCCATGACGCTGGAGGAGGACGGCGTGTTCGGAGTCGACGGCGCCGTGACGGAACTCGCCACGATCACCGGCGATCTCGCCGACGGCATCATCGCCGAACTCGCGGTGGGCGTGTACGGCAACGCGCCCGTCTCGGGCTGATCTCGGGCAGACTCCTGCACCGTGGAGTCCACTCACGACGGCGGCCACGCCGACGATCACACCGAACAGGACGACCACGCCCACGGCGGCACGGCCGGCGGTCATGGCGACCACAGCCATGTGTCGATCCGATCGGGTGAGCGCCACAAGTCGAAGCTGCTCGTCGCGTTCGGCATCCTCTCCGTGTTCATGGTGGTCGAAGTCGCCGCCGGCCTGGTCACGAACTCGCTGGCCCTGATCTCCGACGCCGGGCACATGCTCACGGACGTCATCGGGCTCGGGATGGCATTGGCGGCCATCCAGCTCGCCAGCCGGGGCACCGAGCGGCGTCATCGCACGTTCGGGCTATATCGCCTGGAGATCCTCGCCGCGCTCGCCAATGCCGTGTTGCTCTTCGGAGTGGCGATCTACGTGCTGGTCGAAGCAGTGCGGCGCTTCGACAACGCACCAGATGTGATGAATGGCCCGATGCTGGTTGTTGCAGGCGCCGGCCTGGCTGCCAACGTCGCTGCGTTCCTCCTCCTTCGCGCCGGCTCCAAGGAATCGATCAATGTCGAGGGCGCCTACCTCGAGGTGCTCGCCGATCTCGCCGGGTCGATGGGCGTGATCATCGGCGCCATCGTGATCGGCATCACCGGGTGGGAGTGGGTGGATCCGATTGTCGGTGTGGGCATCGGCGTGTGGATTCTGCCGCGCACGTGGCGCTTGGGCGGCCGGGCCTTGCGGATCCTCGTTCAGGCGGCGCCGCCGGGCATGGATTTGGACGCCATCGAGTCCGAACTGGCGGCCATCGTCGGAGTGGTGGACGTGCACGACCTGCACGTCTGGACGCTCACGTCCGAGATGGAAGTTGCTTCGGCGCACCTGATGGTGAGTGCGGCAGCAGATGGCCATGCCGTGCTCGACCAGGCGCGGGCGATGCTCCGGGACCGGTATGGGATCGACCACGCAACGTTCCAGATCGAGCCGGAAGGTCACCAGGGTTGCGACGAGGTCGCCTGGTGACGGGCGAGGGCTAACTCCCAGGTCCGGCGGGTACACGCACGGCATGTCGGAGCAGTCGAATCCGGAGACCGCAGGATGACGACGCAGTTCGGAATGACGCTGTCGAGCGAAGAGCACGCGCCGAGACGGCTCGTCGAGTTGGCTGACCTGGCGGAGGACCACGGCTTCGACTTCGTATCGATTTCCGATCACTTCCATCCGTGGCTCGACGAGCAGGGTCACGCTCCGTTCGTCTGGTCGGTGCTCGGCGCGATTGCCGATCGCACGTCGTCGATCGGCGTGGCGGTGGGCGTCACGTGTCCGACCACACGCATCCATCCGGCGATCCTGGCGCAGGCCACAGCCACGATCGGCAACCTCCTCAATGGCCGGTTTACGTGGGGCGTCGGCACCGGAGAAGCGCTCAACGAGCACATCCTCGGCGACCGCTGGCCGCCGGCTCCGCTTCGTCGTGAACAGATGGAAGAAGCGGTTGACGTAGTCCGCAAACTCTGGGCCGGCGACACCGTTGATCATCACGGCACCTACTTCACGGTCGAGGACGCCCAGCTCTACGATCCGCCGGAACACGATATTCCCATCGTCGTTTCGGCGTTCGGGCCCAAGGCGGCCGAGACCGCCGCCCGAATCGGCGACGGCCTCTGGACGTCCAGCGCCGACACCGTCGGCGACTGGGTCGACGCAGGCGGCACCGGGCCGGTGTACGCACAGGTGAGCCTGTGCTGGGATGCCGACAAGGACAAAGCCATCGAGACCGCGCACCGCGTGTGGCGCAACACCGGCGTGCCCGGTCAGCTCAGCCAGGATCTCCCGACGCCGACGCACTTCGAACAGGCCACGTCAATCGTCACCCCGGCGATGGTGGCCGAGGCGGCGCCTTGCGGACCGGATGCCGACGCCGTCGTGGCGGCTTCGATGGAGCTCATCGAGGGTGGCGTCGACCACATCTACTTCCACCAGATCGGTCCGGACCAGGAGGGCTTCTGCGAGTTCTGGGCCCACGAGCTAGAACCGGCCCTACGGACTCACGGTTGACGTTGGTTCGTCTTCCCGACGGCGCGCGGGAGCACAACCCAGAGGCCGACGAATGTCGCCGCCGCAGCAATGGCAAGAATCGTGGCCTCGGCGGTACCGAACACCATCCGTACGATGCACCACAATGCCGCCGTGAGCGACACGGCGAGGAGCACGACGCCCGCCAGGGTCATTCGCACGCCCCACTGCAATCGCGCCGACCGAGCGGTTCGGTCGGCGACACGGTGAAACACGGTGGGAGTCAGCAAGCAGATGATCGAACCGAGCGCACTCACCAGTGCGAAGAGGTACGCGTCGCGCCCAGCGGCGTCTAGCTCGTTGAATCGTGATGCAAACGGGGCCGTGAGGAGAAACGCCATCAGCACCTGCACGCCGGGCAGGACGACCCTGAGTTCCTGCAGCAAGCCGTAGTAACGCGAACGCAACTCCTCGCGATCGGCGACGTCGTCGAGGTCGCGCGCGTCGCGCTCGGACTCCACGGTTCGCTCGCCCACACGGCGACAGTACCCACGGCGCTTGCGTCGCGTGGTGTTCCTGGCAGGTGCTACCGGCCGTCTACTGTGTCGCACGACACAGCCGCCGGTGGGGGTCGGCAGCAGAGAGGGGCTCCAACAATGATGCAGCGGTTCTGGTCGTGGCTTGCCGTGGAAGTTGGCAAGCGAGCCGGTGTTGTGGCGTTGGTGGGCTTGATCATCACCCTCGTCCTCGGCTTCGGCATCACGAAGCTCGACTTTGCAACCGGTCAGGACAGCTACCTCAACAAGGACGAGCAGACGTACAAGGACAGCGTCGCCTATCAGGACCTGTTCGGTGGTCAGGCGATGCTCGGCGTCATCACGATGGACGACGGGCACACGATCGACGAGATCTTCGACGCCGAGGGCATCGTGCAGTTCCAATCGATGCACGACGAGCTCAGTGCGATGAAGGCCGCCGCCGGCGAGCCGGTGTACGTCTCGATCATCACGCCACTCATCGCGCTGGAGTACACCGACGATCTCATTCAAGGCGGTGAGGTTGGTGGCAACCCGGCGACTGCGCTTGCCGGTCAGTTGCTGCTGCGAGCGGTGGGCACCGAGGAGGAAGGTTCGGAGGCGCGCACCCTGCGCGAGCAGGACTTGGCGACATCGCTCACCCGTATCGGCGAGGTTCCCGAAGCTGATCGATCGATGGAGAACGCGGACTGGGTGAAGTTCTTGATCTTCGGGAACGACGGACTACCGAGGATGTCGCTGCGGACGTTTTCAGCGACGACACACACGGGCTGATCATCATCCGGCTCCAAGGCAATCAATCGATCGAGGATGAAGGCGCTGTCGCGACGACGGCGATGGAACGCATCAACGAGATGGAGTTCCCGAACGCGTCGATCGTGTCGAGCGGCGCACCAATCCTGTTGCGGGACATCAACGACTATCTCCGCGGCGGCATGCTCCTGCTCGGCGGCATCGCGGTGGCGATCATGGTGCTCATCCTCATCGTGTTCTTCGACGTGCGTTGGCGACTGCTGCCGATGGCCGTCATTCTCATCGGTTGCGTCTGGGCGTTCGGACTCGCGGGGTTCTTGGGCATCCCGCTCACTGTGGTCACGATTGCCGGCCTCCCCGTGATGCTCGGCGCCGGTATCGACTACGCGATTCAGATGCACGCTCGAGTGGAGGAGGAGGTGATCCTCGACCGTTCCGACCATCCGATCCAGGAGACGGCCCGCAACCTCGGACCGGCGCTGCTCGTCGTTACGTTCGATGCGGTCTTTGCCTTTGCCGCACTGCGCTTCGCCAAAGTGCCATGATCCGAGACTTCGGCCTGCTGCTCGCCGTCGGCATCGCCGCGATCTGCCTCAACTCGATCATCATGCCGCTGGCGGCGCTCGGTATCCGCGAGTTCCGCTCGCCGACGAAAGGCAAGGACTTCCGCGAAGGGATCCTGGGCCGCCTCACCGTGAAGCTGGGTTCGTTGCCGCAGGTGTTCGCGGTCCCGTTGGCGGTTGCCAGTGTTGTCATCTTCGTGGGTGGCGTGCTCGTCGAGGACGATCTCGTGTTGCAGACGGACCCGATCCAATGGGTCAACCAGGACTCGGACACGATCAAAAACATCCGCGTAATCGAGCGCGAAGTCGATACCTCGCAAGATCTCGGAATCTACGTCCAGTCGGACGACGTCTTCAGCGACGAGACGATGGCGTTCATGCACGAGGTACGCGCCGAGATCGAAGAGAAATTTGGGCCTGAAAGCGGCGCGCCCCGGCGCTTCTACACGGGCGGGAGCCTCGACGAGATCATCACGGATGTCGCCGGCCTCGACGGCGCCACCCCGCTCGTCCCCACCGGTGCGGAGGCCAGGGCATTCTTCGAGATCGCTCCGGCCGATATTCAGGCGGTCCTGATGAACGCCGAGGGAACTGCCGCCAACATCACGTATCGCGTGAGTCCCGGCGGAATCGACGAACTCGCCGTCGTTGTCGACGAACTCAAGGAGTCGATCGTGCCGCCGGACGGGATGCGGGCGACGCCCTCGGGCCTGGCGATCGTCGGCGTCGGGCTGCTCGAAAACCTCGAGTCCAATCGCGTCCTCCTGACCTATCTCGCCATGCTGTTCGTGTTCTTGTTCCTCGCCGTCCGGCTGCGCTCCATCGTCCGATCGTTGCTGTCGCTCGTCCCAGTAGCAATCGCCGTCGGATTGGCGTCGCTGGTGGCGTGGGCGTTCGACCTCAAGCTCAGCCCAATGACCGCGGTCGGAGGTCCGCTCGTGATCGCCGCCTGTACCGAATTCACGTCGTTGATCCTGTTGCGTTTTGTGGAGGAGCGCGCCCGCGGGCTGGAGCCGCAGGAGGCAATCGACGTGGTTGCCGCCAGAACCGGCCGTGCGTTCATCGTGTCCGGGTTGACTGCCACCGCCGGAGTGGCGGTGCTGGCGTTCTCGTCGCTGCCGCTGCTACGCGACTTCGGCCAGATCGTGGCGATGAACGTCGCCGTCGCGCTGCTCAGCGCGCTGGTCGTGCTGCCGCCGCTGTTGGTGTGGGCGGAGCGCCGCGGGTGGGTGACCAGGGGTCTGATCAAGACGCAGGCGCCATTCATCGAGACCCCATACCGCCATGATCAGGAACCGTTGGCGCCAGGAGCCGACCCGGCACCGGAACCCGCATAGCAACCGGGGTAGGCCGCGAAGCCCCGACCCCACGACGACGCGACCTCGGTCTGCCAGCGCGGAGCTCGCCCCGTACCGGCGGCCGGCGCGTGAACCTCCCGCCAATGAGCCGTCCATTTGGGCAAAGCTCGTTCGTCGCAGGAGTGGAGAACCCCCGAGGAGGAGCGATGCGCTACATACTCATGATCTGCAACGACGAAACCGCGATCGGCGCCCTCAGCCCGGAGGAGAGATCGGCGGCGACGGCCGAGTACGCTGGGTTTGGCGAGGAGCTGGGGCGCCTGGGCCTGCTGCTCGGCGGCGAGCGGCTGCGGCTCACCACCGACGCCACCACCGTGCAGGTCCGCGACGGTCAGGTGCTCGTGGCCGACGGCCCGTTCGCGGAGACGAAGGAACAGATGGGGGGCTACTACCTGATCGACTGCAAGGACCTGGATGAGGCCATCGAGGTCGCCTCGAGGATCCCGGGAGCGCGGCACGGGACGGTCGAGGTGAGGCCAATCTGGGAGATGTGAACGGAGACGTCGAGGTGGCCGTCGCCCGGGCGTTTCGGAGCGAGTGGGGACGGATCATCGCCACCCTGATCCGGGTGACCGGCGACTGGGACCTGGCCGAGGAATGCGCCCAGGAGGCGTTTGCCCGAGCCCTGCAGCGCTGGGGCCGAGACGGCATCCCGCGCAATCCGGGCGCCTGGCTCACCACCACCGCTCGCAACCGGGCCCTCGACCAGCTGCGCCGATCCAAGATCGGAGCGGCCAAAGAGCAGGAGGCCGGTGTGCTCGGGTCCGCCGATGAACCGAACGAGCCGGACGGCAGTGGCATCGTCGATGATCGGCTGCGGCTCATGTTCACGTGCTGTCATCCGGCGCTGTCGCTCGACGCCCAGGTTGCCCTCACGTTGCGGACCCTGGCCGGGCTGACGACAGCGGAGATCGCCCGAGCCTTTCTCGTTTCCGAGCAGACCATGGCCAAGCGCCTGGTGCGGGCCAAGGCCAAGATCCGCAACGCCCGGATTCCCTTTCGGGTGCCGCCCGGCCACCTGCTTCCCAATCGGACGGCTGCGGTGCTCGGAGTGCTGTACCTGCTGTTCAACGAGGGATACAGCGCCACAACAGGTATCGACCTGGTCCGGGAGGGGCTCTGCGACGAGGCCATCCGGATGGCCCGCGTGCTGGCCGAGCTGATGCCGGACGAGCCCGAGGTCTCCGGGCTCGTGAGCCTCATGCTGCTGCACCATTCCAGACGGTCGGCTCGGGCCGACGACACCGGCGCCCTCGTCCCGCTCGAGGAACAAGACCGAACCCGGTGGGATGCCGACGCCATCGCCGAGGCGATCGAGCTGCTCGAAGTGGTTCTCCGCCGCCATGAACCCGGTCCCTACCAGGTGCAGGCCGCCATCGCCGCCTGCCATTGCACCGCCGCCGAGACGGCCGACACCGACTGGGCCGAGATCGCCCAGCTGTACGAACAGCTCAGCCACATGCTGCCCAGCCCTGTGGTCACCCTCAACCGAGCCGTGGCGGTGGCGATGGCCGACGGGCCAGCGGCCGGACTCGAGCTGGTGGAGGAACTGGAAGACTCCGGCGCCCTCGCCGGTTATCACCTCCTGCCGGCGACCCGGGCCGATCTGCTCCGTCGGCTCGGCCGATATGCCGAAGCAGCTGACGCGTACCGGCGGGCCATCGAGCTGGCTGGCACCGACGCCGAACGCCGCTACCTGTCCCGCCGGCTCGCCGAGACCACGCCGGCCCCGGGTAGCGAGAGCCGGCCGTAGACCGGATTCCCGGCGCGCGTGCACTCACTCGCCTGGTTCTCCCTGGTGGATCAGCTCGAGTTCGATCTCGAGCTGGATGCGCTTGGACACGAGCAGGCGACCGCTGTCGAGCGCCATGTTGTTGGTGAGGCCCCAGTCCTCACGGTTGATCGTGGCGGTCGCGCTGAACGCGGCGCGGTCGTTGCCCCAGGGATCTCGCGCGTAGCCCAGGTACTCCACGTCGAGCACCACCCGGCGGGTGACGCCCTTGATGGTGAGGTCGCCCGTCACTGTGCCGCCGGTGCCGCCCATTGTGATGGCGGTCGAGCGGAACCGCGCTGTCGGGTGGTTGTCGACGTCGAAGTAGTTGGCCGAGCGCAGGCTGTTGTCGCGATTGGTCGATCCGGATTCCACCGATGCCATGTCGATGGTGACCTCGATTGTCGAAGCGGTGGGGTCGGCGGCAACGTGCAGAGTGCCGTCGACGCCGGTGAACCGGCCTCGCGTTTTGGTGAGCCCGAGGTGTCGGCCGACGAAGCCGACCTCGGTGTGGCCGGGGTCAACTGACCAAATCCCGGCGACGGGCACGTCGACGCCGTCGACGATCTGCGTGGCGCTCATGGGAAATGCCTCCGATCTGGTGTGCATGTGTGGGCACCCGGTGGCGGGGTCCTCGCCCTATCGACGAACGACGGTGGCCCCGATGGACACGCCGGACCGCGAAAAGACGCGTCCATCAGTCAGTTGCGGCGCGACGTGACCATTGATCCGACAGACGACAGGTGCGCGAAGGAGCGGTTCGGTGGCACGGCGCTGCAGATCACGCCATGCCCGTTCGTATCCGGCGACCCAACGCATCACATCGTCACGATCATGTGAACACTCCTGCTCCCCACGCCGTCCGTTGCGTGGTAACGCCGGGCATCGCTGACATGCTGGCGGGTGTGATTGGTTCAGCGGCATTGCTGGGCGGGGCGACGGCGCTCGGCTACGTCGGGTTGGTGAGCGGCGCATGTCCAATCGATCTTGGGATCGGGCGGCGCATCGCGTCACTCGGCCCGCAGCTCGTCGATATCGCCGCTCCCCGTGACGTCGTCTTTGACATTGTCGCGGCCCCGTACCTCGATCGCACACCACGCGCGATGGCGGCCAAGCTCGAAGTGATCGAGCGCGGCAGCGACATGGTGCTCGCCGCGCACTACACACCGCTTCATCGTCGCCTCAAGGCAACCACCGTCGAGACGGTGCGTTTCACGCGTCCGGAACGGATCGACTTCCGGCTCGTTCGCGGTCCCGTACCCCACGTCGTCGAGGCGTTCATCCTCGCCGACCACGACGGAGCAACGCAGCTGCGCTACGAAGGCGAGATCGGCGCCGACCTCTGGCGGCTCGGTCAGTGGTGGTCCGGTGTCGTCGGCCGCAAATGGAACGCCGTCGTCGCCGACTCGCTGGCGTCGGTCAAGGTCGAGGCCGAACGGCGAACCGCGACCCGGCCGGGCCCGCACGCCGTGACGTAACAGGCTGCGTCTCCTTGTGATCGCCGGCGTGGAGTCTCCACCGTCGGTGACGAGCGCGCCGACCATTCCCACCGTGCGGTGGTAGTCGCTGAAGTAGGGTGCCGGAGGCCCGCCGTCGTCGCCCACGCTGTGCCGGCGCGAGCTGTATGAGAATGGTCTCATCGTACGTTCATGGTCGGCTCATTTGCCGGCGTCATCGTCGGAGCCATGGTCGGCATCGTCGCTCTTCGCGCCCGGTTCCAGAACGCTCAACAGCCCCTCGATCGAACCGACGAGGCCTGATCGAGGGCGAACACACGGCGTCCGAACCGACGCAGTTCCATGAAAGAGCCGGTCAGCGCGCCGGCGGATTCGAGCGACTCTCGATCGAGCGAAACCCGGGGCCGGCTATTGTAGGAACCGGTTCGAACGGGTCGCTCGCATTCCGGACATCGCAACCGTTGCCGGTCGCGGCACGAGCACCTACTCGAGGCCGTGGCGTAAGGCGACGGCGGCGGCTTCGGTGCGACTGTTCAC
>Ga0136613_10002372_pt1 | contig 10090 bp, 12 predicted proteins | sample AntDrymUQ2722106_2_FD_106649 | JGI IMG/M metagenome (GOLD analysis project Ga0136613, IMG submission 106649) | Polar desert sand microbial communities from Dry Valleys, Antarctica - metaG UQ272 (21.06) | ecosystem: Environmental > Terrestrial > Soil > Desert | place: Antarctica: Dry Valley... | reverse complement strand
GCGGCTCCGCGCGCGAGAAGCGCCTTGGGGTTGCTGCCGCGCTTCTGTCCACAAGCTCACGTGCGAACCGCTGGAGTCAGTCGAGACGGTGGACCCTGACGAGGTCGTCGATGATCGCCATGTCTGCGATGTCTGCCGTGAGGAGTGGGACATCGTGGACGTTCGCGGTGGCGGCGATCGCGAGGTCGATCGCTCGGCGGCGCGGCTGGCCACCACGCTCGGCTACGGCTGCGGCAAGACGTCCCCATTCCCGCGCGACAGGTGCATCGATCGGGAGCGGCTCGAAGGTCGCCTCGATCACGCCAAGTCTCTGCGCTCGTCGCGCCCGCTCGTCCGGATCGCTCGCGACAAGTGTCCCGAAATGGAGCTCGGCCAGCGATGCGGCGCTGATCGCTCCCTCCAGGTCGCCGGGATCGTGGTCGCCGATCAGGAACGAGGTGTCGAGCAGGACGCGGCTCAACCGAACGGGTCGCCGAGGGCGGCCGGGAGCCGCTCGAGATCCTCGCGGAGGGACTCCGGCGCCGGGGTCTCGAAGACGCTCGCGAGCGCGGGAGCGCTCACCCAGCGTCGCTTGGCGCCCGGACCGAGTTGGGCGACGGGTCTGCCAGCGACGGTGATCGTGAACTCCTCGCCGGCCTCGGCACGGCGAAGCACGTCAGCGATGTTGTTGCGAAGCTCCTTCTGGGGTATCGTCGCCACAACAGCACGGTAGCACTTCTGCTACTAAGTCTCCTCTGCCGGTAAACGACGGCCCCGCCTACCCCTCCGGATTCAGCAGGTAATCCACCAGCGTCTGCAGCTGCTCCGGGTCGAGCTGGTCGCCGTAGTTGTCGGGCATCGTGCCCGCCTGGAAGCCCTGGACGACGAACTCGTCGGGCGCCACGATCGCGGCCTCGGTGTATTCCTCGCCGTCGGTCCCCGAGACGCGCTGGTCGGCCGCCGCGGCAAGCTCGTCGAGGCTCGGGCCGATCGTGGCGTCGGTGCCGGCCGGGGCGAACGTGTGGCAGCCGCCGCAGCCGCCGGCGGTGAAGATCTGCTCCGGCTCCTCGGCGCCCGCGAGGCCCGCGGCGGCCAGCGCGCCCGTGTCCTCGCCCGGAATGCCCGCGACCGTGGCCACGTAGGCGGCCACATCGCGCGCGTCCGCGCCGCTCACGAGATCCTCGGGCATGATGCTCCCGCGCCTGACGTTCGAGATCTGGCGCTGGACGACGCCCTGCACGGTCTCCTCCCCGAGGCCGTCGCCGCGGGCGGGGCCGAACGCATCGTCGAGGTTCGGCCCCTGCGTCGAGGACGTCCCGGCGCGCTCCAGAGCGTGACAGGTGCCGCACTGCTCGACGAACAACTGCTTGCCGTTCACGAGGTCCTCCTGCTCCTGGCCGCAGGCGCTGACGGCGGCCGCCAGGCAGAGGGACGCCAGGCCGGCCACCGCGGCACGCCGCAACGGCGAGGAGCCGCGAGGACGCCCGATCCCCGGGAAGCGAGCGGTGAGCGGTGTGCCGAAGCCGCGCAAGGCGCGGGAAGACTATCCGCTCAGGTGGCGTCGGGCCGCGGTCACGAGGCTCCTCCGGGGGCCGGCAGCTCGTCGATCCGCCCGGTGGCCGCGGCGATCACGCCGTCGGCCACTCGGTCCCAGCCGTACCTGCCGCGGGCGGTCTCCGACAGCGCCGCCGCCGCCCGCCCCCGCCGCGCTTCGGGGGCACCGAGCCAGCCGAGGAGACGGTCGGCGATCGCGTCGACCGCCTCGTCGTTCACCTCGAACGCGAGCAGCGGCCGCAGGTCCGCCTCGACGGCGGGCGCGAGCGTGGCCGTGACCTCTGCGAGACCGGAGTGCGCCGCCGAGATCGGAAGCACGCCGCAACACGCGGCCTCCGCCGCCACCATCCCGAACGCCTCCGGGAAGGTGCTCGGCACGACCTGGGCGGAGCAGGCGCCGAGCAGGTCCGGGAGGTCGCCGTGCTCGAGCGCGCCCGTGAAGTGGACCCGCTCGAACGCGCGGGGGGCCGCGTCGAGGTAGGCGGCTGCGCTCACGGCCCCGGCCAGCCGCCTCCCCTCGAGCCGATCGAGGAACGCGGTCAGGTGACGGAGCGCGTGGCGCGGGCCGCCCTCGAGCTCGCGCCCCCGCGCCGCCACCTCGCGCGCCGCCGCGAGGTCGCCGGCCGCGAGCGCCGCCGCGAGCCGCAGGAGCCCACCGCGGTAGGTGCCGAAGCCGACGACGCAGAGGCGCGCCGCGGGCGCGCGCGCGACCACGAGCGGCCAGGCAGCGAGCAGCAGGTCAATGCCCTTGGAGACGATCAGCTTGCCCACGTACGCGATGATCGGCTCGCGGGCGGGATCGAGCATGCGGAGCGCCTCCGCCGCGCCGGCCTCCCCTCCCCAGCCGGTCGTCGCGCTCCGCTCGAGGCGTTCGGCGAGCGCCGCGAGGTCGGCGGCCGCTCCGACCGGCCCGCGTGGACGAAACGCCTCGACGTCCACTCCCGGCGGCCCCAGCCGGGTGCGGGCGGGCAGGCGGTCGTCCGCCATCACCTCCCACAGGCTCTCCGCCGTGTGTCGGGAGCCCACCAGCACGGCCGCGGCCGCTTCCAACCCCTCGCGCGCGTAGGGGAGGAAGCGGTCGCGGTGCGGCCTGACCGTGTACTCGAGCGCGCTTCCGTGAACCTTGACGGCGTAGGGGACGCGGCCCGCGAGAGCGCGGGCGAGGACGGCCGGCCCCATGACCAGGTGGTTCGCCAGGGCGGCTTCCGGCTGCATACGAGCCGCGACGTCGTCGACGGCGGCCGCGTTCGCCGCCAAATAGCGCTCGATCGCCTCGCCGTCCAGATCGGACAGCGGCACTGCGGTGAGCCCCTCGTACTCGTCGGCGACGTAGACCGGCAGGACGCCACCGATGTCCGGGCGGTACGCGGTGCAACTGACCGGCTCGCGGAGCGTCCGGACCCGTAGCCGACCGTCGTCCCAGTCGCCGACGGCGTCGACGAAGGGAAGCTCCCCGGGCGACCGGTCCTGACAGAGGATGTGGACCTCGTGACCGCCGCGCGCCAGCGCCCGCGCGAGGCTCGCGGTGTAGACGTTGCTGCCGGTCCCGCGCAGCAGGTAGCCGTGGAAGATGAGGACGCGCATCGCGGCGAGTATCGCGGCGGCGGCCCGCCCGCGGCAAGCAGCGCTTGAGCGGCGACTGCCAGAAGGACCGGGTGCCGATCGCCACTTTCGCGACCACCCCCATTGCTAACGTTGCGCCGCCGTGGGATCAGGCCAGAGATACCGACTGAGGGCGCGCTCCGACCGCGAGGTGGTCCGCGAGATCGAGCCCGGCGCCGTCTACGTCGACCGCGAGAGCGGCGAGGAGTTCGAGGTCGTGGGCAAGCTGCTCCCGCTCGCGCCGTCGCAGAGCGAGCTTCCCTGGGCGGTCGAGAATCTTCGCATGTGCGGGTGCTCGCTCGAGCAGCTCGCCCCGAAGGACGTCAACGACTGCCCGCACTGCGGCCGCCGTCTGCCTGCGGTCGGATCCTGACCCTCATGCGCCTCCGCGACCTCACCGTGCTCGTCCTCGCGCTGCTCGCGCTCGTCGCGGCCGGCTGCGGCGGCGACGACGAGCCCGCCCCGGCGGCCGAGGAGACCGAGGCCACCGAGCCGAAGGACGAGGAGCGGCCCGACCCCGCCGACAGCGGCGAGGAGACCGCGCCCGCCGAGACCCCGGTCGCCGAGCCCGAGCCGCCTCCGCCTCCCCCGCCTCCGCCGCCCGCCGAGCCACCGCCGCCCCCTCCGCCCGCGGAGCCGGCTCCGCCGCCGCCCAGCAAGCCGGCGCCCGACCCTTCCAAGCCCGACGGACCGGACAACGACACCCCGCCGCCGGAAGGCAGTCCCGCCGACAAATTCGAGGAGTACTGCGAGCAGAACCCGGGCGCCTGCGGCTAGAGGCCGAGGCGCGCGGTTTCGGGCCGCAGCACACGTCCGCGGCGCGGGCTCGGCGGGTCGCCGTCCGAGCCGGCCGCTGGGCGGGATTGCTTCACGAACGGCTCGCGTACATCCTCGTGCGCTTCTGCGAGGACCGGATGCCGAGCTGTAACGGTGCATCGGACCTGGGACCTCGAATGCGCCCATAGGGCGTCTTAGAGAGCCCAGGTCGCCAGAGGCCATGTGCTTTCGAACGGGGGCGTCAGCGGTGTGACGAGATGCCGACAGGCCTGCGACGGCGCGTTACGTCTGGAAGGGTGGAACGCCCGGGGCACCGACCTCGTGAGGTAGCCCGGCAGGGCCAGCCGGTCAGGCCCGGTGAGCCGGGACCTGCGGGCGCGGGCGCCGCACGCGAGCGGGCAGCGGTCCCGGGGTCGGTCGGGCGCGCCGCTTCGGGCCTGGCCTCGACGGTCGGCCGTGGTCGCGCAGTCGCCTCTTGCCCGTTGGCAGCGCCCGTCCGGGGCCGCGCGGGCCGGAGCCGTCCTCGGGTCGCGGGCCCGAGCCCCCTCCCCCGGGCCCCTCGTCGGCCGGGTCGTCGTCGTCTGCGTCGCGCAGCCTGAAGAACCACACGAGCCAGGCCGCCAGCAGGCCGAGGTCGAGGACCCGAAGCCCTACCAGCAGGACCCACGCCTCGGCCGACATGCGCGGATGGTAGAGCGTCGCGGCGGAGACGAACACCGCCGGCTGAGGGGACCGAGTGCGGCGAAAGCCGGCCGGCGCGCTACTTGTAGCGGTAGGTGATGCGACCTCGATCGAGGTCGTAGGGGGAGAGCTCGATCTTGATGCGGTCGCCGGGCAGGATGCGGATGTAGTGGCGCCGCATCTTGCCGGAGATGTGGCCGAGCACCTCGTGACCGTTGTCGAGTTCGACACGGAACATCGTGTTCGGGAGGGCCTCGGTCACCTCGCCCTCCATCTCGATCTTCTCTTCCTTGGCCAAAGCGTCCTAGGGCCGCCGCCGCGCGCGCCGGATCGCGGCGCGCGCACGGCGGACCGCGCTAGATCTTCTGGACGTTTACGGCCTTCGGGCCCTTGTCGCCGGCCTCTTCCTCATAGGAGACCTTGCTGTTCTCCTGGAGCGACTTGAACCCTTGCCCATCGATGCCGGTGTGGTGGACGAAAAGGTCGCGGTCACCCTCATCGGGGGTGATGAACCCGTAACCCTTCGCGTCGTCGAACCACTTGACCGTTCCGGTTGCCATCAAGCACCTTCCCTGTGTCTCGTCATGCCTGCTCGGTGCTCTTCTGGCTACCCGAACTACGGCACTTGCTTTCGGCCGAGGATTGCCCCGACCCACTGATGGGCGAACGCTAGCAGCACTGAGGGCGGAGACTCAGCCCGCCGGGCCGCCTTGCCCGCCGTCCGCGGGGCGCGTCAGCGGCCCTCGAAGCTCGTCTTCCCCGGCCCTTGCTCAAGGAACGAGTCCACCGCCCGCTGAAGGTCTTGGGTGTCGAACAGCGGCGCCGCGATCTCCCCGACCCGCGCATCCGCGCCCCGGACCCCCTCGTCGAGGAACGCACGGACCATCCGCTTGGTCGCGACGTTGGCGAGCGTGGGGCCGGCGGCCAAGCGCTCGGCGAAGCGCATCGACTTCTCGGCCAGCTCGGCGTCGGGTACGACGCGGTTGACGACGTTCCAGCGCTCGAGCGTGGCCGCGTCGTAGAGGCCGCCGCTCATCACGAGCTCGCGCGCCCGCGCGGGCCCGGCGCGCTCTGCCACTCGCTGCGTGCCGCCCATCGCCGGCGTCAGGCCGACCACGATCTCCACGAGCCCGAAGCGCGCCGACTCGGCGGCCCAGATCATGTCGCAGGCGAGCGACAGCTCGAAGCCGGCCGTCAGGCACAGGCCGTGGACCGACGACAGGGTCGGGATCGGCAGGTCTTCGAGCCGGTGCGTGATCGCGACCAGCTCGGCGAAGAACTCGCTCGCCTCGGCGGGCGTCTTGCCCTGGAAGACGTGCACGTCCGCGCCGCCCGTGAAGACATCGCCTTCGGCGCGGACCAGGAGCGCCCGGGGCAGGTCCTGGGCCGCCTCGTCGAGCGCCGCGATCAGGTCGCGCGTCAGCTCCTCGCCGAAGAGATTGAGCGGCGGCGCGTCGATCACCACCACGCCGACGTCGCCTTGGCGCTCGAGCCGTACGGTCGCCAAGCCCCCTCCTCAGCCGCGAATCTCGCCGGCCACGGCGCGCAGCTCGTCGGCGGCGGCCGGACGCGGCCGGGTGGGCAGCGACAGCGGGTCGTCCTCGTAGCGAGGGATGACGTGCACGTGGAAGTGCCACACCGTCTGCCAGGCCGCGGGCTCGCACGCGTTCAGGAGGTTCAGTCCGTCGCAGCCAAGCCGGTCGCGCATCGTGATGGCGAGCCGCTTGGCGGCGGTCGCGGCGTGGTGGAGGTCGTCGCCGCCGACCTCGTAGAGGTTGCGCGAGTGGGCGCGCGGGATCACCAGGGCGTGGCCGCGCGTCCACGGGTTGATGTCCATGAAGGCGATCGTGTGCTCGTCCTCGTCCACGATCTCTGCCGACATCTCCCCGCGGACGATCGAGCAGAAGATGCAGTCGTCGGCCATGGCGCGCGCGAAGACTACCGGCCCTAGGGCTGCGTGTCGGGGCGGCCGGGGCCGGCCCGGCGGGCGAAGGCCACGGCCTCCTCGCGCGTCTCGATCTCCCCCGCGAAGCGCGCCTCGGCGAGCTCCGCGAGCAGTCGACCGAGCTCGGGCCCGGGCTCGATGGCCAGCTCGCGCGCCAGCTCGTCGCCGCGGATCGGCGATCGCGGCGGACCTTCGGCGCGCCACGCCAGCCCGTGCCGCATGAGCTCGCGCGCCAGGTCGAGGTGTGCGTCGATCGCCGCCTCGGCGTTGCGGCCGCGCGTGGCGAGCCGGTCAGCGCAGGACAGCGCGGTGACCTCGACCTCCACCGGCTGGGTGGTGGTGAGGTAGCGGAAGATGCGCCGGCGAGAGAGCGGATGCTCGTGAACGAGGAAGCCGAGGACGAGGTGGTGGCGCGTGATCGCGGCGAGGAACGCGCGCAGGCGCTCGCTCGTGCATAGGCGCCGGCACACCGCGCCCACCATCTCGTCGCCGAGTGCGTCGTGCCCGATGAAGGTGACGCGGCCGTCCGGCCGCAGGGCCCTCGTCGGCGGCTTGCCGATGTCGTGGAGGAGGGCGGCAAAGCGAAGCGCCTGGCCGCGTGTCATGCCGTCCGCGAGCGGCTCGGCCAGCACTGAGCGAAGCGGCTGAGCGAGCTCCCCGAACAGGTCCTCGAGCCGCTCCTCGAGCTCGAGATAGCGACGCAGCACCTCGAGCGTGTGGGCGTGGACGTCGAGGTGGTGGAAGTGGCTCTGCTCGATGCCGCGCAGCGCGTCGACCTCAGGGAGGACGGCGGCGGTCAGGCCGAGCCGGTTGCAGAGCAGGAGGCCGGCCATGACCCCGTCGGCGGTGACGATCCGCCGCAGCTCGGCGAATACCCGCTCCGGGGAGGCGCGCGTCACGCCGGGGGCCGCGGCGCGGGTGAGGCGCTCGGTCTCGGCGTCGGGGGCGAGCGGGAGCTCGGTCGCGAGCCGGGCGAGCCGGAGCGGACGCAGCGCATCGGCAGCGTACGCGTCGGGGCCGAGGACCCTGAGGACGCCGCGCGCGGCGTCGGTCGCCCCGTCGTGGAGGTCGAGGAGCTCGCCGTCCGCGAGGGCGACGGCCATCGCGTTGACGGTGAAGTCGCGTCGCGCGAGGTCCGCTTCGATCGCTGCGCCCTGGAGTGGCGACACGTCGCAGGCGAACCGCCGCCGAGCGTCGAGCGCGCGCCAGGCGCCGAACTCCTCGGAGAGCTGGAAGACCGGGCCTCCGATCCCGTCCGCGACCCGCCGGGCGGCCGCCTCCGCGTCGCCGGCCACGGCGAGGTCGACGTCGGTGAGCGGCCGCTCGAGAAAGGCGTCGCGCACCGTTCCGCCGACGACCCAGGCGGCGTCCGCATCGCCGAGAGCGTCGCGGACGGCTCGGACCCGAACGTCGCGGAGCAGGCGCTCGACGCGCGCGTCGCTCACGAGCGGACGTAGCGACGCGCGACACGCGAGGTAAGCGCCGTCGTGACCTCGTAGTTGATCGTGTCGATCCTGCCCGCCACCTCCTCGCAGGCGATCCGCTCGCCGTCCTGGCGGCCGATCAGGACCGCGGGATCGCCGGGGACCACGTCCGTCTCGGTGCCGAGGTCGATCGTCACGTTGTCCATGCTGACCGTACCCACGAGCGGCCGCCGCCGGCCGCGCACGAGGACGTCGGCGTTGTTGGTCAGGGCGCGGCGCACGCCGTCGCCGTACCCGATCGGCAGCACGCCGACGCTCGTCGGCTCGGGGGCGCGCCAGCGCCGTCCGTAGCCGGCGCTCTCCCCCGGTTCGAAGCGCTTGACCTCGGCGACGTAGGAACGCAGCTCGAGCGCCGGCTCGAGGTCGCGGCCAGCAGCGTCCTCGCCGAACGGGTCGAGCCCGTAGATCGCGATGCCGCAGCGCGCCATGTCGAAGTGGCTCGCGGGCTCGCGGAAGACCGCGGCGCTGTTGGCCGCGTGGACGGTAAGGCTCGGCTCGAGGCGCTTCGCAGCGGCGGCGAACTCCCGGAAGGCGCGGAGCTGCGCCGGGAAGTGGTAGTCGCCGGGCTCGTCGGCGGTGGCGAAATGAGTCATCACGCCGGCGAGCTCGAGCGAGTCGTGGCGCGCGACCCGCTCACAGACCGACAGGGCCGCGTCGGGGTCCTTGGTCCCGAGCCTCCCCATCCCGGTGTCGAGCTTGACGTGGACGCGCAGCGGGTGCCCGCTCCGCGCCGCAGCGGCGCCGAGCTCCTCGACGAAGCGCTCGTCCCAGGCGACCACCTCCGCGGTCGCGGCGGCCGCCGTGGCGGCCTCGGCGCCGGTGAGCGCGCCCATCACGAGCAGGCGACCGTCGACGCCCTCCGCGCGAAGGGCGGCCGCCTCATCCCCGGCGGCCACCGCAAGCCAGGTCGCGCCGCCGGCGAGCGCGGCGCGCGCGCACTCGACGTCGCCGTGCCCGTAGCCGTCCGCCTTGACCACCGCGCACAGCTCGGAGCGCTCCGCGAGCAGCAAGCGGATGCGGCGGCAGTTGCGCTCGATCGCGCCCAGGTCCACGCGGGCGACCGCGCGCTCCACCGCGGCGGCGGCCGTCACGCCGCCCGCGAGCGCATGCCCGCCGGGATGGCTTCGATCACGTCGCCCGCGATCACGTGATCGGCGCCGTGGCGCCGCGCGGCGGCCTCTCCGGCGCGGACGTGGGCGAGCACGCCGACGGCGGCGGCCGCGAACGGGTCGAGGCCCTTGGCGAGCAGCGCGCCGACGATGCCCGAGAGCACGTCGCCGGTCCCCGCGGTTGCGAGCGCCGGCGTGCCGCCGGGGCTCACCGCGACCGGGCCCCCGGGCGCGACGACTATCGAGTCGTCGCCCTTCAGGATCACGATCGAGTCGCTTCGCTCAGCCGCCTCGCGCGCGCAACGGAGGCGATGCGCGCTCACGGCCTCCGAGTCGATCTCGAGCAGGCGCGCGAGCTCGCCGGCGTGGGGTGTCAGGACGGTCGGAGCCGCCCGCTCGCGCAGCGACTCGAGCGCCCCGGCGTGAGCATTTAGGCCGTCGGCGTCGAGCAGGATCGGCGCCTCGACCGCGCGAGCGGCCGCCCGCGCGAACGCGAGCGCGCCCTCGGTGCGGCCGAGCCCCGGGCCGAGCACCACGCAGCCGGCGCGCCCGGCCAGCCGCGCGATTTCGTCGACGCCGTCAGGGACATGCGTACCCGCCTCGTCGGGCAGCGCCACGGTCATCGCCTCGAGCAGGCGCAGCTCGAACGACGCCTCGACCGACGCGGGGACCGCCACCTGGACGTAGCCTGCGCCCGCGCGCATCGCCGCCAGCGCGGCCATGCACGGCGCGCCGGTCAGGCCTCGCGCTCCGCCGGCCACCACGACGGTGCCCGAGTCGAACTTCGAGCCCGCGCGCGCCCGCGACGGGACGAGCCCGAGCGCGAGGTCGGCGATCCGCCCGACGGCGGCCGGCGCGGGCGCACCGCGCGGGATGCCGATCTCGATCACCCGCACGTCGCCGGCGTGGAATGCGCCCGGGGCCACGTGAAGGCCGACCTTCGACCCGTGGAAGGTCGC
>Ga0136613_10002371_pt1 | contig 10096 bp, 9 predicted proteins | sample AntDrymUQ2722106_2_FD_106649 | JGI IMG/M metagenome (GOLD analysis project Ga0136613, IMG submission 106649) | Polar desert sand microbial communities from Dry Valleys, Antarctica - metaG UQ272 (21.06) | ecosystem: Environmental > Terrestrial > Soil > Desert | place: Antarctica: Dry Valley... | reverse complement strand
GGTCGTGGCGCAGGTCCCCGAGGACCAGATCGTGGCCAGTCTGCTCGACCTGGCCAACGAGGTCGCCGACGAGATCCGCGCCGAGCGCGGCCAGGGCTCGCCCGTCGTCGTCGCCTGACCCCGCCGCAGGGTCTCTTGGTCATGAGCGCTGTCGTGCTGGTCACCGGCGGCGCGGGTCTGCTCGGCAGCGCGCTGCTGGCCACCGCCCCCGCTGGCTCGCCGGTGCACGCCACCTGGCGTCGGTCGCCGGTCACCGGCGCGACCGGACACCGGGTGGAGCTGTCCGATCCCTCGGCCGTCGGTGATCTCATGGCCCGCGTGCGCCCCGGTCTGGTGGTGCACACCGCCTATGGCAAGGCCGACGGCGAGCGAGACATCGTCGCCGCCTCACGGTCGGTGGCCGCCGCGACCGCCGCCGTCGGTGCGGACCTGGTGCACCTGTCCAGCGATGTGGTCTTCGACGGCGAGCATGCGCCCTACGCCGAGGCCGACGCGCCGGCGCCCCTCACGCAGTACGGACGTTGGAAGCACACCGCCGAGCGTGAGGTGCTGCGGCTGGTGCCCAAGGCGGTGGTGATCCGCACCTCGCTGATCCTCGCCGCGCTGCTGCCCGATCCAATGACCGCCTGGATCACCGGAGGGATCCGCGCCGGCCGCGGCGTCGACCTGTTCGTCGACCAGCTGCGTTGCCCCATCGCCGTCGAGGACCTCGCCGCCCAAGTGTGGGAGCTGGCTGGTCTGCCGGCCGCCGAGCGAGCCGGCGTCTGGCATCTCGTTGGGCCCGAAGCGGTCAGCCGCTACACCCTCGGCGTGCTGCTGGCCACGCAACTGGGGCTGCCCACTTCCGCGATTCGCCCCGCTTCCAGCACCACGCGCTCCGGCGTGTCCGAGCCGGGGCCCCGAGATCTGCGCTTGACCACCGCTCGCGCCGACGCCGTGCTGCGGCACCGCGCCCGTCCTATCAGCGACGTCCTGTCAGATCGGGCACCCCACGCGCCCCGGTCATGACCAGTGCCCCACGAGTGGGTGCGTTAGCCGACGCTGGTGTCCGCAACGGCACCCGGCCGGGCGGGGGGTCGGCTGCTCGCGTCGAGCGGGTGCGACAGCGGACGTTGGTGTCCGGAACGGCACCCGGCTGGTAGGGAGGTTGGCGGGTGGGCCGTTATCGTCAGTCGCTACCGGACAGGAACGACAGCAGCACGAAGCGGCGGCCGTCGGTGACGTCGAGGACTTCGTGCAACAACGAGCAGGAGAAGATCAACGCGGCGCCGGCGGCCGGGCGATACCGCTGGGGACCGTACTCGGGAAAACGCAGGTGCCCGCCGGAATAGCCATGGTTCAGGTTGAGCGTGAGCGCGAACCTTCGGTGCGCGGTTGACGGGCTCAGGTTGTCGCGGTGAGCGCGGAAGAACCCGCCCGTAGTGGCGTCGTAGCAGCCGATCTTGAATCCCTCGAAGCGGCTCGCGCGGAATGCGAACGCCTTGGCGATCTCCGGCATGATTCGCCGGCCAACCTCCGAGGCGGTCCGCTGGGACAGTGCCTGATCGGTGACCGTGTGATCGCGTCTGCGCTTGTAGCCGACCGCGATGGTGTCGGCCCGGCGCCCCCCGGCCGACGACTCGACGCCCGTTTCCACCGACCCTTGCTGCTCCCAGACGTCCATCAGCTCGGCGCACATGCCGGCGCCGAGCGCGTCGGGGATCAGCAGCACCGGCGCTTGGGCGGTGATCTCCGAGGGTTCCTGCCGCGGCAGTCCGGCGATGGCGGCGCGCACCGCCTCGGCGGCGTCACCCGGCGAGGCATCGGTCCAGCCGTCGAGCACGCGCAGGTTCGGGTCCAGCACGTAGCCGGTCACGCCCGGCCCGGCGCGGTAGGCGGCGTGGACCTTGCCGTCGACGTCGGACAGCACGTCGGGATCTCCAAGGGAGGCACCGTTGTGCAACTCGTGCTGGAGGTCGGGACTTGCACCCGGGCGAGCCACCCGGTGCAGGGACACATCGAGGCCGTCGACCTGACCTAGTGCCGTGGCCAGCGCCGTGACGGCCTCCACCTGCCCCGACTCGCCGGCGTCGAACAGGCAGATCACTGCGGGTCGTCCTCCCGCGATGGCGTAGAAGCGCGTCGGCGTCTGGTCCGTGCGAGGGAGGACGAAGTCGGGCGCGCGCAGACCTCGCGCCAGCAAGGGTCCAGCAGTGTCCATGCGGCTTCCTGTCGTCGGCGGCCACCAGCCTGCGCTCCGCAGCCATTCGCCGCCACCGGTACGCTTTTGCCAACCGTCTGGAGGCGTTGCATGCCACCGTTGTCCACCGCCGAAGCCGAGTCGTTCCTGGCGCAGCGCCACTGGGGCGTCCTGGTGACGCTCAAGTCCTCCGACGGCCGGCCACAGCTGAGCAACGTGGCCTACGCGCTGCTGGACCGGCGCATCCGCGTGTCAGTGACCGACGGCCGCGCCAAGACCGCCAACGTGCGCCGGGACCCGCGTGTCAGCCTCCATGTGACCAGCGACGACTTCTGGACCTACGTCGTCGCGGAGGGCGATGCCCAGCTGTCCCCATTGGCTGCCGAAGCGGGCGACGAGACCTGCCGACGGCTGCTGCGGCTCAACGAGGCAGCCACTGGCCACCCACATTCCGACCCCGACGAGTTCTTCGAGGCCATGGTCGCCGACCGGCGGCTGGAGCTGTCGTTCGAGATCGGCAACCTGTACCCGACGGCGCGGTGAACCTCCGCTAGCAGCACCGTTGCCACCGAGGCGTTGCCGGGCGCGGCGCCCTTTGCTACTGTCGGCGTTGGACCGGTCGGACCGGGAGGTTCTGCGCGTCCGGGGTGCCCGTGGAACGCACGGGAGCGCCGCCCTGCACAACCGAGCGACCGAATGCGAAAGTGGGCTTCCTGGCCCACTTTTTGTTTCGTTCGCGTGCCGAGCGCGTGCCGAGCAGACAGGAGGTGACATGGCGCGGGACACTACGGTGATCCGGCGTTGCGCCACCACCGTCGCCACCGCTGCAGGTTTGGACCTCGTCGAGGTTGAGGTCAAGGGTGCGGGTCCCCAGACGATCGTCCGCGTGGTGGTCGATCGCAAGGGTGGGGTCGATGTCGGGACCTGCCAACAGCTGTCGCGCGATCTGTCGGGACAGCTGGATGCCTCCGATCCCATCAGCGGTCGCTATTCCCTGGAGGTCACTTCGCCGGGTACCGACCGCCCGCTGCGCACGCAGCGCGACTTCGACCGCGTCGAGGGCCGGTTGGTGCAGCTGCGACGGCAGGAGGCCGATCGCGTCGCCGAGCTTCGGGGCACGGTACGCGAGGCTCGGGACGACGCCGTCGTGCTGGTCGTGGACGGCGCCACGGTGGCGGTGCCCTATGTCGAAGTGGACTCGGCTCGACAGGCGCTGCCGTGGTGATGGCGCGGGGATCAACAGAGGCGAAGCACGGGGCGACCAAGGAGCCGAGATGATGAAGCCCGTCGACATCAACGCCCTGCGCAGCATCGAGCGCGAGAAGGGCATCGCCTTCGACACCATCATCGAGGCGTTGGAGGGGGCGCTGGCGAGTGCTTACAAGCGGTCGCAGGCCGACGCCGAGGAGGCTCGCGTCGTCATCGACCGCGGCTCTGGTGCGGTCACCGTCTTCGCGCAGGAGCTCGACGACGACGGCAACATCGTGGCGGAGTGGGAGGACGACCCGCACGACTTCGGCCGGATCGTGGCCCAGACCGCCAAGCAGGTGTTGATGCAGCGCTTGCGCGAGGCCGAGCGCGAGATGACCTACGGCGAGTACTCGGGCAAAGAGGGTGACCTGGTCACCGGCACGCTGCAGATCCACGACCGAGGGCTGACTGTGCTCGACCTGGGCAACGCCGAGGCCGTGCTGCCCTACGCAGAGCAAGTGCCGACCGAGCGCTACGAGCACGGCACCCGCTTGCGCGCCTACATCGTCGAAGTGCGCCGCTCCTTCAAGGGCCCCCAGATCATCTGCAGCCGCAGCCATCCGAATCTGGTCAAGGAGCTGTTCCGCCTGGAGGTGCCCGAGATCGCCGACGGGCTCGTGCAGATCCGAGGCATCGCCCGGGAGGCGGGCCATCGCACCAAGATCGCGGTGGAGACCACGGACGCCAATGTCGATCCCGTCGGCGCCTGCGTTGGTACGCGCGGCACTCGGGTCATGGCGGTGGTCGAGGAGCTGTCCGGCGAGAAGGTGGACATCATCCCGTTCTCCGACGAGCCAGCGCAGCTGGTTGCTAACGCCCTGTCGCCCGCGAAGGTCAGCGAGGTCTACCTGTACCCCGACGACGCGACCGCCCTGGTCGTGGTCCCCGATTACCAGCTGTCGCTGGCCATCGGGCGGGAGGGGCAGAACGCCCGCCTGGCAGCCCGGCTGACCGGCTGGCGCGTCGACATCAAGAGCGAGACCCAGTTCGCCGAGGAGCAGGCCGCATTTCAGGCCGCCTACGAGCGGGGGGAGATCGACGAGCACGGCAACCCGATCGCCGACAGCGCGCCGGTGGCGGTGGAGGCTTCCGGAGAGCCGGAGGGCTAGACTTGATGGCAACCCCCATCCGCTCCTGCCTGGTCTGCCGGCGACGCGCCGACAAAGCCACGCTGCTTCGGCTGGTGGCCGTTGACGGCACCGTGACGGTCGATCCCGCAGTGGCGAAGCCCGGACGCGGTGCCTACCTGTGTGACCGGTCCGCATGCCTGCGCCGGGCACTTGACAACAACGGTGCAGTGGTCGCCCGAGCGCTGCGACTGCCGCGCGGGACGGCCACGGTGGACACCGACGCCCTTCGGGCAGCACGACACGCTTCGGCCGGTGGTGCACGCACCACGGCAGGAGCAGGAGCACGAGCAGGCAATCTTCCAGGAGTGAGTGAGTGAGCAAGGTCCGAATCTATGAGCTGGCCAAGGAGACGGGACTTCCGAACAAGGAAGTCATCCGTCGCCTGACGGAGCTCGGCGTCGACGCCCGGTCGCATTCGTCGACCGTGGAGCCGCCTGACGCTGCGCGCTTCCGCGACAGCCTCGGCAAGCTGCGCGATGCCCGCCGCAAGCAGCAGGAGGACCACGAGCAGCGCGAGGCCGAGGAGTACGACGTGTCGGCGCTGCAGGGCCCCGCCAGCGGGGCTAAGGCCCGTCGTGTCCTGCCTCCGCACCTGCGCCGCCAGACCACCGAGCAGGCGGGAGCGGACGAGGCGCAGCCCGCTGCCCCCCGCTTCCGGCCTCCCGCGACGCCCTTCAAGCCCGGCGCGCCCACTGGCATCAGCGTCGGTGGCGCCGACGAGCCGCCCGCCGCTCCGGCGGCCCCTGCGGCGCCCGGCGAGCCCGCGCCCGTTGAGGTGCCGGCCGCAGCCCAGCAGCCTGGGGTGCAGTACCCCGGGTTCCAGCAGCCGGCAGCAGAGCGTCCCGCCACCGCGGCCGAGGCCGCCCGAGCCGGCATCGTTCGCCCACCGCGGCCACCTGCCCCGCCGCGAGCGCCCGTCCAACCCGCTGAGGACGAGGGTCCGCGTGGTGTACCGGGTGTGCCACGTCCCGGCACGCCACCCCGCCCCGGGCAGCCGACGGTGCCACCGCGCATGCCGCTGAGTCCCACGGCGCCCGGCGCCCCTGTCGAGCCGCGCCGCCGTGTCGAGCCCAACCTGCCTCGGGAGGGCAGCGGCAGGCGGTACATCCCACCGCCGTTGCGCCCCGCACCCAAGGACACTCCCCTCGGCGGCCCAGGCCGCAGCGGTGTTCCAGGTCGCCCCGGCGGCCCCGGGGGCCCCGGCGCGCCCGCTCGGCCGGCTCCAGGGGGCGGACCCGGCCGTCCCGCCGGCGGTCCCGGCCGTCCCGGCGGCCCGGGTGCTCCCGGTGGCCCCGGCGGTGGCCCCGGTCGTCCCGGCGCGTTGCCCGGCAAGAAAGGCAAGAAGGGCAAGCGCCGCAAGGAACCGACGCTGCAGGAGCAGTTCGAGGCCGAGGCGCAGCCGCGCGCTCGCCGTGGCGGACCCGTCAAGGCGACCGTCATCGGCCCCGTCGACGTGGTGCCTGGCATCACCGTCGGCGAGTTCGCCAAGCTGGTCGGGGTCGGCCCGACCGACATCGTGCGCCTGCTGTTCGGCCTCGGCGAGATGATCACGGTCACCCAGTCCATGTCGACCGACCTCATCGAGATCGTCGCCGCCGAGCTGGAGGCGGAGGTCAACTTCGTCACGCCCGAGGACCTGGAGTTCGGAGCCGAGGAGGCCGACGACCCCCAGCAGCTGCGCGGCCGGGCCCCCGTCGTCACCGTCATGGGTCACGTCGACCACGGCAAGACCCTGCTGCTCGACGCCATCCGCGAGGCCGACGTCGTCTCCGGAGAGGCCGGAGGCATCACCCAGCACATCGGCGCCTATCAAGTCACCAAGGACGGCCGCAAGATCACCTTCATCGACACCCCCGGTCACGAGGCGTTCACGCAGATGCGAGCCCGCGGTGCCGAAGTGACTGACGTGGCGATCCTGGTGGTCGCCGCCGACGACGGCGTCAAACCGCAGACCGTCGAGGCGATCAACCACATCAAGGCGGCCGAGGTGCCGATCATCGTCGCGGTCAACAAGATCGACAAAGAGGGTGCCGACCCAACGCGGGTGCGCACCCAGCTGACCGAGTACGACCTGGTCGCCGAGGAGTTCGGCGGTCAGACGACGATGGTGAACGTCTCGGCCAAGACCAAGCAGAACCTCGACGACCTGCTCGAGATGGTGCTGCTGCAGGCGGACGTCGCCGAGCTGCAGGCTAACCCCGACCGCCGGGCCCAGGGCGCGGTGATCGAGGCCCACCTCGACCGCGGCCGCGGCGCGGTGGCCACGGTGCTGATCCAGGCAGGGACCTTGCGCACCGGCGACAACCTCGTCGCGGGAATCGCTGACTGCAAGGTCCGCGCGATGTTCGACGACGAGGGCAAGCCGTTGGACGAGGCTGGGCCGTCCACGCCCGTCCAGGTGCTCGGCTGGAACGAAGTCCCCGACGCGGGTGACGAGTTCCGCGTCGTTGACGACGAGCGCACCGCACGCGACATCGCCTCGGGCCGCCAGAACCGCCAGCGTCGCCTGGAGCTGGCAAACCGCCGGACCCTGTCACTGGAGGATCTCTCCGGTGCGATCGCCCAGGGTCGGCTGCAGACGCTGAACCTGATCGTCAAGGGCGACGTCGCCGGCTCGGTCGAGGCCGTCGCCGACGCCATGAACAAGCTGGAGCTGCCCGAAGTCAAGGTCCGCATCATCCACAAGGCCGTGGGTGCCGTGACCCAGGACGATGTGCGTCTCGCCGAGACGTCCGATGCGATCATCATCGCCTTCAACGTCAGGCCTGAGGCCAACGCCCGCCAGGCGATCGAGGAGTCCGGCGTCGACCTGCGCCAGTACTCGATCATCTACCAGGCGACCGAGGACATCGAGCAGGCGGTCAAGGGCATGCTCGCCCCGGAGTTCGAAGAGGTCGTTACCGGCCGGGCCCAGGTCCGGGAGGTCTTCCGCGTCCCGCGCGCGGGCTTCGTCTTCGGCTGCTACGTCACCGACGGAGAGCTGCGGCGCAACGCGACGGTCCGGGTGATCCGCGACGGCGTCGTCGTCGCCGACGACACCATCTCGTCGCTGCGCCGCTTCAAAGACGACGTGACCGAGGTGGCGACGGGCTTCGAGTGCGGCGCCGGCTTGGAGCGGTTCCAGGATGTGAAGGTGGAGGACGAGTTCGAGGTCTATGAGTCGCGTGAGGTGGCGCGCGCGTAGGTGTTGCAAGGTCGTCGCCGCGTCGCCTCCAGGGCGCTGAAGGGCGGGTCGTCACTCGGTCTCCGGCTCAGCGGGGACCCCTACCCCGAGTCGCCTCCGACCGAGCAACGACCCTGGAGCTAACCGGTGTTTGCTGCGCTTGTGACGGTTGAGTTGCACATTCCGATGGCGGGGTCGTTGAAGGCGAAGCGGGGTGTGGTCAAGTCGTTGGTGGCGCGGTTGCGGCAAGATTTGAACTGCTCGGTGAGTGAGGTCGGGTATCAGGATCTGTGGCAGCGGGCGGTGCTCGGGGTGGCGGTGGTCAGCGGCACCGCGTCGGGGGCGCGCAAGGTCGCCCAGCAGGTGGAGCAGGTCGTGTACCGGGAGCCGCGCGTGGAGGTGGTCAGTGTGCACGTCGAGCTGGTGACGCCGGAGGCATGACATGAGCCAGCAACCGAGTCCGCGGATACGCCGGATCAACGAAGCCGTCAAAGAGGTGCTGGCCACACAGCTGGTGGACCTGAAAGACCCGAGGCTCGGGTTCATCACGGTCACCGAGGTGCGGACCACCTCCGACCTGCGCAACGCCGACGTCTACTACACCGTCCTGCCCGACGACGACGAGTCGCGCTCGGCGACCGCGGAGGGCCTGCGCAGCGCCTCGTCGCTGTTGCGCCGGGAGCTGGGCGTGCACCTGCGGACGCGGCGAGTGCCCGACCTACACTTCGTCCGCGACCCATTGCCAGCCCAGGGCCGGCGCATCGACACGTTGCTGCGCGGCGAGCAGGCACAGGAGGGCAACGCCTGATGGGCACCCAGCAGCGTGGCCTCGACGGCGTCATCGTCGTGGACAAGCCGGCTGGCATGACCTCCCACGACGTCGTCGCCGCCGTCCGTCGGGCGGTCGGCGGTCCCCGGCGGGGTCCGGCCGCGACCAAGGTGGGGCACGCCGGCACGCTGGACCCGGACGCCACCGGTGTGCTGGTGGTCTGCCTCGGCCGTGCCACCCGGCTGGTGCCCTACGTCCAGGCCTCGGCCAAGACCTACGATGCGCGCCTGCGCCTCGGCGCCACCACCGACACCCTGGACGCCTCGGGTTCGGTGCTCGAACGACGCGATGCCTCCGTCGTGGACGAGGCCGCCCTGTGCGAGGCCTTCAAGGTCTTCGTGGGCGAGATCCGCCAGATCCCCCCGATGGTCTCGGCGATCAAGGTCGGTGGCGAGCGACTCCACGCCAAGGCCCGCCGAGGCGAGCAGGTTGCCCGCGATGCCCGCACGGTGACGATCCACGACATCGTGCTAGAGGACTTCGAGCCCGGCCCGAGCGCCGAGGCGGCCTTCTTGGTGCGCTGCTCTGCGGGCACGTACATCCGCACGCTGGCCGCCGACGTGGGAGAGCGGCTCGGCGTCGGCGCGCACCTCGCGGCGTTGCGCCGCCTGGGTTCGGGACGCTTCTCACTGGACGACGCTGTGGACCTGGACAAGGTCGCCGGCCTGGCCTCGGCCGGGCGACTGGCGGAGGCGCTCGTGACGCCGGCCGAGGCCATGGCCGACTATCCCGCCGTCGTCGTCGACGAGTCGCAGGCGAGATCGATCGCTCATGGGCGACCGCTGCCGGCCACGGGGCAACCGGGTCCGGTGGCGGTGCTCGACGGCCAACGACGACTGCTCGCGGTGGTGCACGACGACGACGGGATGGCGCGGCCGACGGTGGTGTTGGCGCCGGCCGGGGCGAGGGAGTGAGCTCGGGGCTGATCGTCGAGGGTCTGCGGGCCATCGAGCCGGCCCCGTCGGTGGTCAGCATCGGCTTTTTCGACGGTGTGCACCGCGGGCACCAGTCGATCATCCGGCGAGCCGTGCACCGCGCGAGCGCACAGGAGTTGCGCAGCGTCGTCGTCACCTTCGACCGTCACCCCATGGAGGTCGTAAACCCGGGCAGCCAGCCACAGCTGCTCATGACGCTGGCACGGCGTGCCCGGACCTTGGCCGAGCAGGACGTCGACCTCGTCGTCGTGCTGCCCTTCGACGACGACGTGCGCCACTGGTCTGCCGACGCCTTCGTCGACAACGTGCTGGTGGATGCCCTGCAGGCCCGAAACGTGGTGGTGGGCACTAACTTCCGCTTCGGGCACAAGGCCGCCGGAGACCTCACCACCCTGGGCGACCTCGGGCCAGGGTGCGGGTTCACCGCGGAGGGCGTCGCCCTGCTGGAAGTCGATGGGGCCGTGGTGTCGTCCACCGAGGTGCGGACCGCGGTCGACGCCGGGAAGGTCGAGGTCGCGGCGCGCATGCTCGGCCGGCCTCATCTGGTCGACGGCGTGGTGGTGCGAGGCGACCAGCGGGGCGCCGGACTCGGCTACCCGACGGCCAACG
>Ga0136613_10002370_pt1 | contig 10097 bp, 7 predicted proteins | sample AntDrymUQ2722106_2_FD_106649 | JGI IMG/M metagenome (GOLD analysis project Ga0136613, IMG submission 106649) | Polar desert sand microbial communities from Dry Valleys, Antarctica - metaG UQ272 (21.06) | ecosystem: Environmental > Terrestrial > Soil > Desert | place: Antarctica: Dry Valley... | reverse complement strand
GTCCATCATCCCGGCCCCGGTGGCGTCGCGGAGCCGCTTGACGTCGGCGGCGGTGAAGTCGGGCACGGTGTACTCCTCGGTTCGCGGGTGAAGCCTGGTCAGCGCTGCTCTGGCGTGACCGGCATGTCGGGATTGTCGGCGTCGCCGGGTGTGGCCACGGCCTCCCGAGCCGCCTCGTCGGCGGAGCCGGGGCCGGACGGCGGCGTGTCGGCCGGCGGCTCGGCGGCGCCGGTGTCGGTTTGCTCCGCGGCAGCGTCGGCCTGCGCCTGCTGCACCACCTGTGCCTCGCCGGGCTTCTCGGTGGCGTGCCCGGGCTGTGGTGCGGACACACCACCGGCCCGTGCGGCATGGCGAGCCGCCTCCTCCTGCTGCAAGGCGATCTCCCACTCGGCCAACGGCTCGGCGGCGGGCTTGGTCGGGGCGGCCGGAGCCTGAGCGGCGGCGGCCGCCGCAGCCGCCTGCTCGGCGACGACGTCGTCGGCGGTGCGGCTGGCGCGCCGGACGTAGCCCTCGGCACAGGCGTCGGCGATGATCCGTGTCAGCAGGGCGCCGGAGCGGATGGCGTCGTCGTTGCCAGGGATGATGTAGTCGATCACGTCGGGATCGCAGTTGGTGTCGACGACGGCCACCACCGGGATGCCGAGGCGGTTGGCCTCCTTGACGGCGATGTGCTCCTTGACGGTGTCGACGACCCAGATGGCCGACGGCGGCTTGGTCATGCCGCGGATGCCGCCGAGGTTGCGTTCCAGCTTCAGGCGCTCACGCTGGAGTGACAGGACTTCCTTCTTGGGAAGCAGCTCCGTCGTGCCCTCGGCCTCCATGGACTCCAGCTCACGCAGGCGAACCAGGCGCGTCTTGATCGTCTCGAAGTTGGTGAGCATCCCGCCCAGCCAGCGATAGTTCACGTAGGGCATGCCGACGCGTTGAGCCTGCTGCTCGACGGCTTCCTGCGCCTGCTTCTTGGTGCCGACGAACAGGATCGTTCCGCCCTTCGCCACGCTGTCGCGTACGAAGCCGTAGGCCTGCTCGAGCATCCCGATCGACTGTTGGATGTCGATGATGTAGATGCCGTTGCGCTCGCTGAAGATGAAGCGCTTCATCTTCGGGTTCCAACGGCGGGTCTGGTGACCGAAGTGCACACCGGCTTCAAGCAGCTGGCGCATGCTGACGACTGCCATGAGTGTTCCTTGTGTTGTCGCGGTTGGGCCTCGCGAGAACCGGGCCGCCGAAGCGACGTCCAGGCCTTCCCCCCATCGGCATGTGCAGCCGCGGGAGACCGCAGGCCTCGCGGTTCCGCTGTGATGTCCGCCCCGTCACCGAGGCAGCAAGGATTGGCCGGCCGAAGCCGGACCGTGGTCGAGCATAGCACCCGCCCCAGCCTGCCCGAGTCGGCCACAGATAGAAGGATTGGTCACACTGTTGTGACCAATCCTTCTATCCGGTAGGCCGGCCCAGCCAGCGGACCGGGTCCTGGGCCACCCCGTCGAAGCGCACCTCGAAGTGCAGGTGCGGACCCGTGGACAGCCCAGTGGACCCGACGGCGCCGATCGCCTGCCCGGTCGCGACCCGCTGACCCGCGCCCGCCGCCAGGCTCGACAGGTGCGCGTACCGCGTGGTCAGCCCGCCGCCGTGGTCGACGATGACCAGCAGACCGTAGCCACCGGCGGCGCCGGCGAACGTGATGGTCCCGCCGCCCGCCGCGGCGACCGGGATGCCAGACGGCGCACCAAAGTCGATCCCGGCATGAGCCCGCACTTCCCCGGTGATCGGGTGCGCGCGAGTCCCGAACGGCGACGTGACGGGACCCGCGATGGGCGCAACCAGATGCCACTGCTGCCCGGTGCCGGCCACACCAGTGTCCAGGGCGCCGGGACCGCGGCCCACGGCCTGTGGCGAGGTAACCCACCGTGCCGGCAGCTTGGTCACCGTGCTGTCGGGGCTGGTCAGGTGCACCTGCCAACGACCGAGCAGCGACAGCGGGTCGATGTAGGTGTCACCCACCCGCGCACCCCAGTCCAGGTGCAGCGCACCGTCGGCCACGCGCCCGAGTCGTTGCCCCGACTTCACCCGGTCGCCGGCGCGCACCGAGCGCGGGTCGAGCGGCCCGTAGGTGGTCGACAGTCTGCCGCCGTGGTCGAGGGTCACCCAGCCCACACGGACCACCGTCCCCGAGAAGCTGACGCGCCCGTCCAGCGCGGCCCGCACCGGTTCGCCGGGCGCCGCCGCCAGATCCACACCACGGTGTCCTGCGCCGTAGCGGGAGGCCGGCGGATCGAAGGTGCGCAGGACCGGGCCGCGCACCGGTGGCACCCCGGCCGTCGGCGACCGGGACTGACCGACCGCAGCGAATGCCGAGGCGGCGGGCGCGGACCCGCCGGGGCCGGCGGGGAGCCAGGTAACGACCAGCGCCAGGGCGGCGAACAGGGAGGCGGTGAAGCGCTGCATGACCGGACGCTACGACGCCGCGGGCGAAGCGCCCCATGCGATCTCAGCCCGGCTGTGGAAGAGCCGCCGCGACGGCGACGGCCATGGCTCAAAGCGGCTGGTCAATCACCGGCCAGCCGCTGGTCAGGCGCCCCGCTCCCGCAGCTTGGTCCGCAAGCCGAGCACGGCCTTGGTGTGCATCTGGCACACGCGTGACTCGGTGACGCCGAGCACCTCGCCGATCTGGGCCAACGTCATGCCTTCGAAGTAGTACAGGACGAGGACGGTCTTCTCGCGCTCGCCCATCCGGTTGAGCGCCTCGCCGAGCATCGAACGCAGCTCGGCGTCCTCGAAGCTCGCCTGCGGGTCTGCGGCCTTGGGATCCTGCAGCGTGTCGATCAGGGACTGACGGTCGTTGTCGTCGCCGCCGAACGACTCGTCCAATGCCACCACCGACACCAGTGACACTTGCGTCAGCATGGCGCGCAACTCCTTGATGCCGATCGACAGCTTGTCGGCCAGCTCCTGCTCGGTCGGCGTGCGACGCAACTGCAGCTCCAGCGACGCCATCGCCTGCTCGATGTTGCGCGCCTTGGCACGCACCGAGCGCGGGATCCAGTCGATGGACCGCAACTCGTCGATGATCGCGCCCCTGATCCGCGTGATGGCGTACGTCTCGAACTTGACGCCTTTCTCGAGGTCGAACTTCTCGATGGCGTCGATGAGCCCGAACATCCCGTAGGACACCAGGTCGGCGTGTTCGATGGTGGCGGGGAGGCCGACGCTGACCCGGCCCGCGACGTACTTGACCAGCGGCGAGTACTGCAGGATCAGCCGCTCGCGAACGGAGGGATGCTCGTCGACCTTGTAGCGTTGCCACAGCGCCACGACCTCCGGGTCGGCGCTGACCCGCCCCTGCCCGACACGCTGACCGCCGCGATTTGCGCCGGATGCGGTGCGCGCTGCCGAAGAGGGCATCGAGGGTCCCGTCACGCCCGCGGGTGGGCGTGCTCGTAGCTGGCGCGCAGGTGGTCGCGCGAGACGTGAGTGTAAATTTGGGTCGTCGACAGGGCAGCGTGGCCGAGGAGCTCCTGGACACTGCGCAGGTCGGCGCCGCCCTCCAGCAGGTGCGTGGCGTAGCTGTGGCGCAGGGTGTGCGGGGTGACCCGGCCGAGCTGCGCCCCAGCGGCGGCCTTGGTCACCACCGCGCGCACGTCGTTGGGCGTCATGGCCGTCCCCCGCCGGGTCAGCAGCACGGATGGCGACCGTTGCGCGCCGGCGACGGCGAACTGGGGCCGCCCGTCGCGCAGCCAGCGCTCCACCGCGATGCAGGCCGGTTCCCCCAGCGGCACGACGCGGTCCTTGCTGCCCTTGCCGTGCAGGCGGACGCTACCGCTGGCCAGGTCCACGGCGTCGACCGGCAGGCCAGCCAGCTCGCTGACCCGCGCTCCGCTGGCATACAGGAGCTCCAACACCGCGCGGTCGCGCAGGCCGATCGGGGTGGCCGCGTCAGGGATCGCCAGCAGCGCGCCGACCTGGTCGGCCCGCAGCACCTTGGGCAGTCGCCGACCGGCCTTGGGTGTGCCGAGGTGCAGCGCAGGGTCGCGTGCCACCAGACCGCGTCGCGCCAGGAGACCGAAGAACCCCCGGGCGGCGGCCGTCTTGCGCGCCAACGACGCGCGAGCGTAGTCCTCCTTGGACAGCTGCGCCAGCCATCGGCGAAGCACCAGTGGCTCCACCTCGTCGGGATCGTCCACCCCGAAGCCGGCGCAGAATCCGGCCAGCTGCCGAGCATCCCGCAGGTAGGCCTCGACCGTCAGGCCGGCCAGCATCCGCTCGTCGCGCAGATGCCGGGTGAAGACGTCCAAGGCGTGCGCCCATGGCGGTGGCAGGTCCTGCCGGATCTCCATGCCACTCCTTTCGGGCGCCGCGGTTGCTGTGACCACTGTTGCAGAGTTCAGTACACGACGATTGCACCCCTTTATACCCGTACTGACCGTCACGATGGGCGTACGCTGTGCTTTCAGGACCACCACGGCGGACGTCTGTGCGATACCTCAGCGCTGCGCTGGTCGGATTCCTGCTGTTCCTGCTGGCGGGCTGCGGCACGCCGGCCGAGGAGCTCAGGCGGTCGTGGCTCCCTGCGCCCGCAGTCGCCGGCGGAACACCGGAATGAGGCCCCCCGCCAAGACGATCTCCGCCTGCCGTGGCGACAGGCGGTGGCCAACGGTGTAGCGCTCGTCCTTGGTCGTGTTCACCAGCTCGACCCGCCGGTCGTCTGACTCCAGGGCCGCGCGCAGCCCCGTCAGCTGCAGCACGTCGTCGCGCTCGATCCGGTCGTAGTCGGCCGGGTCGGTGAACTGCAGGCCGACGATGCCGAAGTTGGCCAGGTTCTGCCAGTGGATGCGGGCGTAGCTCTTGGCGATGACCGCCTTGAGCCCGAGGTAGCGCGGGGCAATGGCGGCGTGCTCGCGCGACGAACCTTGGCCGTAGTTGTCCCCACCCACGATGAAGTGCCCGCCGTCGGCGGCCTTGGCGCGCTCGACGTAGGTCTCGTCGACCTGGTAGTAGACGAACTCGGAGATCTTGGGGATGTTCGAGCGGTACGGCAGCACCTTCTGGCCCGCCGGCATGATCTCGTCGGTGGAGACGTTGTCGCCGACCTTGAGCAGCACCGGCGCGCTGAACTCGTCGGGCAGCGGGTCGAAGTCAGGCAACGACGAGATGTTGGGGCCCTTGACCAGCTCCTCTTTGACCGCCACGTCGGGCGCCAGCGGTGCGACCAGCATGTCGGTGTCGACCAGGTTCTCCTCGGGCTCCTGAAAGCGCGGGTAGGTGATCCCGAAACGCTCGGTCAGGTCGCGGGGATCGGTGATCTGGCCCGTGAGGGCGGCCGCCGCCGCCGTCTCAGGAGAGCACAGAAACACCGAGTCTTCCTTGGTGCCCGACCGTCCGGGGAAGTTGCGCGGGAAGGTGCGCAAGCTGTTGCGCCCTGAGGCCGGCGCCTGCCCCATGCCGATGCAACCCATGCAGCCCGACTGGTGCAGCCGCGCACCGGCCTGGATCAGCGGCATCAGCAGGTTCATCGCCGACAGGTTCTCCAGCACCTGCCGCGAAGAGGGGTTGACGTCGAAGGAGACGGCGTCATCGGTCTGGCGGCCGCGCACGATCTCGGCGACGACGGCGAAGTCGCGCAGGCCAGGGTTCGCCGAGGACCCGACGACGACCTGGGTCACCTCCTCGCCGGCGACCTCGGCGACGGGCACGACATTGCCGGGGCTGGACGGCTTGGCGATCAGCGGCTCAAGGGTGGACAGGTCGAGCTGCTCGTGCACGTCGTAGGTCGCGTCGCCGTCGGCCAGCAGCTCGGAGAAGTCGTCGCCGCGCTGCTCGGCGGTCAGAAAGCGGCGCACCTCGTCGTCGGCGGGAAACACCGTGGTCGTGGCGCCCAGCTCGGCGCCCATGTTGGCGATGACGTGGCGGTCCATCGCCGACAGCCCCGCCAGGCCAGGGCCGTGGTACTCGATGATCCGCCCGACCCCGCCCTTGACATCGTGGCGGCGCAGCATCTCCAGGATCACGTCCTTGGCGCTGACCCACGGGGGCAGCTCGCCGGACAGCTCCACGCCCCACACCTGGGGCATGGTGATGTACAGCGGCTCACCGGCCATGGCCATCGCGACCTCGAGCCCCCCAACCCCGATGGCGAGCATGCCGAGGCTGCCGGCCGCCGGCGTGTGGCTATCCGAGCCGACCATGGTCACGCCCGGCTTGCCGAAGCGCTGCATGTGCACGGCGTGACTGATGCCGTTCCCCGGCTTGGAGTACCAGATGCCGAACCGGCGGCAGGCGCTGTGCAGGAACAGGTGATCGTCGGCGTTGCGCTCGTCGGTCTGCAGCAAGTTGTGGTCGACGTACTGGGCCGACAGGTCGGTCTTGACCGTGTCCAGACCCATCGCCTCCAGCTCCAGCATCACCATCGTCCCGGTTGCGTCCTGGGTGAGGGTGTGATCGATGCGGATGCCGACCTCGCTGCCAGGGGTCATCTCCCCGGTCACCAGATGCGAGCCGATCAGCTTCTGTGCGACGTTTTGGCCCATGGTCGGACCTTTCCCGCGATCCCCGCGACGAACCTCGCCAGCGCCGCGCCGGTCAGCGGCTTACAGCGGGACTGCGCGCAGCATCGGCACGGGATTGGGCGGACTCGGGCAGCGGCACCGTCTGACGGGCCTTGCGGCCGATGACCAGCGCGCTGACCAGACCCGCGGTGACAAAACCGAGACCTGAGATGCCGAACATCGCCCGGGGTCCCGCGACCGGCGCGAGCCAGCCGGCCAGGAAGATCCCTGCCAGGTAGGAGCCCTCCATGATCGCCTCAGAGGCTCCCATGACCCGCCCGCGGACCGCGTCGGGGGTCCGCTCCTGCAACAGGGTCTCGTACGCGATCGCTCCGCAGGCGTTGCCCACGCCCGCGATGATCCACAGGACCACCACGATGCCGAGCGCGCTGGCCTGCGACGCCACGATGACCGACAGGCCGACGACCGCGACACTGACGGTCAACACCTGCTCACGGGCCCAGCGCTTGGCCGCAGCCGGCGCGACGATGGATCCGGCGACCATGCCGGCTCCCCACGCTCCACCGAGCAGGCCAAGGGTCGCCACCGATCTGCCCAGGACGCTCTGCACGAAGGTCAGCTCCACCGGCGAGCGCACGGCCGAGGCGATCATCGCCAGGCAGGTGACGCTAAGGACGCCACGCACGAGCGGTGTGCGCCAGGAGTAGGACAGCCCTTCACGCAGCGCGGTGAGCGGGCGGGCTGCGACGACGGCCGCCGGGCTGTCGGGCACGCGGGCCGACCACACCAGCAGGGCGGAGAAGCCGAACGTCGCCGCGTTCACGCCGAAGGCCACGGCGCTGCCCAGCCGCAGGGCCATGATCGCGCCCACCATCGGCCCCACCATCACCGCGAGGTGGAAGGTGGCCGAGACCAGGGAATTGGCGGCCACCAGCCGCTCGCGGGGCACCAGATTCGGCAGCGAGGCGGAGAAGCTTGGTTGGAACAGGCTGCCCATGGCGCCGAGCGACACCGAGGCGATCCCGAGGTGGACGATCGAAGGGGTGCCGGCCAGCACCAGGGACCCCACCGCGACGGCGCGCACCAAGTCAGCGACGATCATCAGGCGCCGGCGTGGAAAGCGGTCGACCAGGGGCGCCCCGAGGAGCCCGACCACCGCGGCGGGCGCGACCTGCAGCACCAGCAGCACGGCCAGCGCGCGGGTAGGGTCCTCCTGCCCGGCAAGGCCGGTGGCGACGGTCAAGGCGAAGACCCAGTCGCCGAAGTGGGAGACCGCTTGGCCGCCCCAGAGCCGCAAGAAGTCCGGGTGCTGCCGGAGCTCGGCGAGGGGGCGCAATGAGCGGGGCAGCGGGTGGGTGCCGCAGACCCGCCACAGACCCCAGATGGCGCCGGCGACGATGAGGATGTCGCCGACGCTGAACACGTTCGCGAACGGCCACGAGGCCGGCAGCGCGAAGGTGTCACCCAGCAGGGACAGCCGCGAGCCGTTCAGGGCAGCGGAGTTGGAGAAGTCCGCCGGCACGGCGACCATCCCGGCGCGCTCCAGCGCCATGCGCGACGCCGGCATCACGCCGCCGTTGGCGGCGATCGGCAGGAGGTTCAGCAGGCCGCCGAGGCCAAGCAGCGGCAGGCCCGGCACGTGAATGTTGGCGATGACGAAGGTGCCCGACAGCCCGTAGCTGAGCAGGTGCACGGCACCGTGCAGCGCCCGCTGGTCGGCGGGCAGCAGGTGCAGCATCAGCGCCACCTGCAGGGCCATGGCGGCCACCAGCAGGAAACCGCCCCGCAACTGGATCTCGGCTAGGCGCGTCAGGCGGCCCCCCGAGGCGATGATGACGGCAATGCCGACTGCGAGTGCGGTCAGCAGCAGCGGCACACCGCTCCCTCCTGTCGCCTACCGAACGTCAGGAGACTGACGGTCGGGCATTACCACTTGCGCGGTGCGCCCAGCGTGGAGACGAGCATGGCGATCGCACCGAGTAGCAAGACAACGCGGTTCTTCATGGTCGTTCCTCCCCCTAGGGCCCGGCCTCTCCCGACCCTCGGAGGAAGAATCGACACAAAGGGCTCATTTCTTGAGTTGCGGCTTGCAGGACCTGCCCACGGGTTCACTGGCTGCGCAACTCGGTCGGCGCCGCGTGGGTCAGCACGGGTCCTCGGGGCGTGGTGCGCACCATCCCTGCCGTCTCCAGCTCCGCGACGGCGGACAAGATCGCGGTCACCGGTCGATCGGCGGCACGGGCCAACGCCCCGGGCGCAGCGGGAACCGTCCCAATCAGGGTGAGCAGACTGCCCGCTTCCGCCGACAGCCTGGCGGCCACGGAAATCGGCCGGTGACCTGTCGACGGGACCGGCGCCGTGGATCCGCCCTCGGCACCGGCCTCGGCACCGGCACCGGCACCGGCACCGGCAAGTCCGATGACCTCGAGCACGTCGCCCAGACGAGTCAGCGGCGTTGCTCCGTCGCGGATGAGGTCCAGCGGCGCTCGGCTCGCGGGATCGTTGACCGAACCGGGTACGGCCATCACCTCACGCCCCTGGGCGGCGGCCAGCCGAGCGGTGTGCAGGGCGCCGCTCCGCACGCGGCCCTGCACCACGACGGTCACGTCGGCCAGACCCGAGATCACACGGTTGCGCCAGAGAAAGTGCCGCGGTTTGGGACCGAGACCGGGCGGGAGCTCGGTGACGAGGGCGCCGGCGGCGGCGATCGCCTCCCGCACGGCCTCGTCCCCCGCGGGGTAGTCCACGCCGAACCCGGTGCCCAGGACGGCCACGGTGGCGCCGCCGGCCCGCAGGGCTCCCCTATGGGCCGCCTGGTCGATGCCCCGGGCCATGCCCGACACGACGGTCACGCCATGGCGGGCCAACAGGCGACCCAGCGCCTCGGCCGTCTCCACGCCGTCGACCGTCGGGTGGCGGGATCCGACCACGGCCACGGCCGGGGCTGCGGGCACTCGTCCGTCGGGAGCACGCAGGAACAGCCACAGCGGCGCGCCCAGCTCGGGCCAGGCGTCGTTGAGTCTCGGGGGATAGCCGGGCTGGCCGACGATGGCCATGCGGGCACCGTGGCGCAGCAGGGTGAGGGCGACCTCGCGGACCTCAGCAGGCTCCGGCAGCGGACGTCGGCGGGCGTCACCCTCGGCTTCGAGTCCCGTGATCACGTCGTCGATCGCCACCGAGGGCTGGTCGAGAAGCGCTTCCACGACGCCGCGCAACCGCTCGGGATGCACCCACGGCGCGGTCGCCAAACGCAGGACGCGCTCCACCAGGCCCGGGTCCGGGCCCGCCGACAGCTCGGCCGCCCAGTCCGCGGCCGTCACCACTCCACCACCGCGGCGGCCGGCCCCACCGCGGCCGTTCCGACAGCAGACGGTCTGGCGGGCGCTGGTCGGGCGGCGGCTGGTCCGATGGCAACCGGCTGTTGCGGCCGCAAGCCCAACCGGTGTGCGTACGCCTCCAAGACATGGTCGCTGCCGACCGTCTCGCTGCCCTCCAGGTCGGCGCAGGTCCGGGCCACGCGCAGGGCGCGGTCATAGCCGCGGCCGGTGAGCGCACCGGCCTGGACGGCGTTGGCCAGTGTCCGCAGCGCCGCCG
>Ga0136613_10002368_pt1 | contig 10097 bp, 9 predicted proteins | sample AntDrymUQ2722106_2_FD_106649 | JGI IMG/M metagenome (GOLD analysis project Ga0136613, IMG submission 106649) | Polar desert sand microbial communities from Dry Valleys, Antarctica - metaG UQ272 (21.06) | ecosystem: Environmental > Terrestrial > Soil > Desert | place: Antarctica: Dry Valley... | reverse complement strand
TCGACCAGGTCGGCGTCGGCAAGCTGATCCAGATGGCCTGCGATCTGGGCCGCCGCACCCGTCCCGACCTCAAGCTCGGCATCTGCGGCGAGCACGGCGGAGAGCCTGGCGCGGTGGGGTTCTGCGACCGGCTGGGGATGAACTATGTCTCCTGCTCGCCGTTCCGGATTCCGATCGCGCGACTGGCCGGCGCGCAGGCGGCGCTGAACGCGCGGGGGACGATGGATCGGACGCGGGCGACGGTGTGAGGGGCAGGGGGGCAGCCGGGCAGGAACGGCACACCGGCCTAGCACGTCATCACACGCATGCCCGGGCCGATCCCTCGCTCCGCTCGGGATGACGCTTACGCCCGAGCGAAGATCTCCACCATCGCATGCGCCACCAGATTGAAATCCGCGCGCGGGCCGGGGAACACCTGGTCGGCGATCTCCACCGCTTCCATCTTTTCCGTCGCGAAGGTCCGCCAGCCGGGCACGTCTCCTGACTTGCTCCCTCCCCCTGTCTGATAAGCGACCAGCAACGCCTCCCCGGCTTCGTGGATCCCGACGAGATGCGGCTCCACCGTGCGGGGCACCCCCTGGTAGACAAAGCTCAGCGCCCGGTGCTCCAGCGTGGCCCGCACCACGCGCTCGGTGTCGGTGAGGTCCGCGGCTACTCCGACCAGCGCGCGCGCTTCTCGATCCGTCGACATGGTTCCCTCCTTTGCGACCCGCTGCGGAGTCCGGGCCGGTGTGCCGTTACTGCCCCCCTGCCCCGCCGCCCCCCCGCCTCGCTACCCATTAACTTAGTCCCCGTCCGTTCACCGCGGAGATCGTCCATGGCTCAGCCGCTCGTCGGGATCGTGATGGGCAGCGATTCCGATTGGGAGGTCCTCCAGCAAGCCGCGCGACGCCTCGCCGAGTTCGAGGTGGCGCACGAGGCTCGCGTCGTGTCGGCTCACCGCACGCCCGACCTGCTGTTCCGGTATGCGGAGGAGGCCGCCGGTCGCGGGCTCCGCTGCATCATCGCCGGCGCCGGCGGCGCGGCGCACCTGCCCGGGATGCTCGCGGCCAAGACGACGCTTCCGGTGCTCGGCGTACCGGTCCCCTCGAAGCACCTTCAGGGACTCGACTCGCTGCTCTCGATCGTGCAGATGCCCGCTGGGATTCCGGTGCCCACCTTCGCCATCGGCGGCGCCGGAGCGCAGAACGCCGCGCTCTGCGCAGTGGCGATCCTGGCGCTCCTGAACCCGGCGCTGGCCGACCGGCTGGAGCGGTTCCGCCGGGAGCAGACCCAGCGGGTCCTCGAGCTGGAGCTTCCCCGGGAGCCTGCATGATCCTGCCCGGCGCCACGCTCGGCGTGCTGGGCGGGGGGCAGCTCGGACGGATGTTCGCGCTCCGCGCGCGAGTTATGGGATACGGAGTGGCCGTGCTCGATCCCGATCCTCGGAGCCCGGCGGGCCAGGTGGCAGACTGCCACGTTCGAGCCGAGTACACCGATCCCGAAGCGCTGGACCGTCTCGCCACCTCGTGTGCCGCCGTCACCACGGAGTTCGAGAACGTCCCGGCGGAAGCGCTCGAGCGCCTCGCGCGGTCGGTGCCGGTTCGGCCCGCCGCACAGGCGGTGGCCCTGGCCCAGGATCGCATCGCCGAAAAGAGCTTCCTCGCCTCCGGCGGGTTCGCCACCGCGCCCTTCCGACCCGTGCGGGACGAGGCCACCCTCGGGGAGGCGCTCGCAACCGTTCGCCTGCCGGCCCTGCTCAAGACCAGCCGGCTCGGCTACGACGGCAAGGGGCAGGCACTGGTGACGCATCCGGAGGACGGGCAGGCCGCCTTCGAGCGCCTGGGCCGGGTGCCCTGCGTGCTGGAGGAGCGGCTGGAGCTGGAGCACGAGCTCTCGGTGGTGCTGGCGCGCGGGACCGACGGAGCCGTGGTGCCCTTCCCCGTCGGAGAGAACCGTCACCAGGATGGCATCCTGGAGAGCACGGTGGTCCCGGCCCGGCTGCCGGAATCCGTCGCCGCCCAAGCCCGCGAGCTCGCCGGCACGGTGGCGACGGCGCTGGAGTACGTCGGTGTGCTCGGCGTGGAGCTGTTTGTCGCCGGGGGCGGCCGGCTCTTCGTCAACGAGCTGGCGCCGAGGCCGCACAACACCGGACACTGGACCCTGGATGCGTGCACCACCGATCAGTTCGAGCAGCAGGTGCGCGCGCTGTGCGGCCTGCCGCTTGCAACGCCGCGGCTCTTGAGTCCGGTCGCCATGGTCAACCTGCTCGGCGACCTCTGGAGCAACGGCCCGCCACGGTGGATCGAAGCCTTCCGCCGGCCTGGCGTCCGGCTGCACCTGTACGGCAAGGCGGAGGCGAGGCCCGGGCGGAAGATGGGCCACCTGAACTGCCTCGCCGCCGATCCCGACCGCGCGCTCGCGCTGGGGCTTGAAGCCCGCGACGCGCTGCGCGCTACCTGACCCCAATCGGAGACATCACGCATGTCACTCTTCGCCACCCTCATCGCTCTCGGCCTCGCGGCACCCTCTCCCGCCGACACGGCGTGCATCGTTCAGAACCCGGAGCAGATGCCGGCGAAGGGCCGGCAGAGTCCGCTGGACTCCCTCACCTTCCAGGTCGGCGGACGGCCGGTCAAAGTCTGCTACGGCCGGCCGGCGCTGCGCGGACGAAACATGATCGGCAGCGCCTCGATCCCCTACGGCAAACTCTGGCGCACCGGGGCCAACGAGCCGACGATCTTCTACGCGCCGGTCGCGCTCGAGGTGGCGGGCATCGAGGTGCCGCCGGGGCTGTACTCGCTGTACACCGTGCCGGGCGAGGACGAATGGGAAGTGATCGTGAACCGCGCGACCTCGCAGTGGGGGCACGAGGGCAGGTACACGGCCGAGGTGAAGGCGCAGGAAGTCGGCCGGGGGGAAGTGGCCGCGGAATCGGTGAAGCAGCCGGTCGAGAAGTTCACCATTCGGGCGGAGCCGGGGAGTGGCGGGGGGCAGGCGGTGGTGCTGGAGTGGCAGAACACGCGGGTGAAGATTCCGGTCAAGGCGGGCTGAGCTTTCCGCTCGCGGCAGGTGCGCTCGGGGGCTTGTGGGTGGAGTTGCGGTGGTTTTCGTAGCTCCGCGGTGGGTGGCCCCGCGTTGGGATGCCTGCCTCCGCGAGCGGGAAGCGGGGGGAGGCGGGCGCCCGGAGGGGTGTGCTGTCATCCCGAGCGCACGGAGCACCGCCCGCGATCGGGGTGTGTCCGCCCTCCGCACAAGCGCACAGTGCTCCGGTCGGACACACCCCGATCGCGACAGCCGCAAGAACCCCTCCGACGAGCGAACTACCGATTGAACCGAGCCACGCCCGCGATCAGCCGGTCCACCTCCTCCTCCGTCTTGTAACAGGCGCAACCCGCGCGGAGCAATCCCCCCTCGCCCACCCCCAGCCGCGACACCACGGTCGTCGCGTAGAAGTCACCATTGGACACGAAGAGCCCCTCTCGCCCCAGCGCCCGCGCCACGTCCTCCGAGCTCTGCCCGTCAACCGTGAACGCGACCGTGGGCGTCCGCGGCGACCCCGGCTCCGGCCCATAGAGTCTGACGCCGGGCACGGCCGCCAGCCCCTGCCAGAGGCGTTCGAGCAGGAGCTGCCCTCGAACGTGGAGCGCTTCGTAGGTGGCGGCCAGCCGTTCCCGCCGTGTGGCGCCGGGGGCGAGGGAGGCGAGGAAGTCCACGGCCGCGGCGGCCCCGGCGATCCCCTCGTGGTTCAGCGTCCCCGTCTCCAGCCGCTCCGGTGCCGACTCGGGCGCTGGTGTCAGCTTGGGCACGTCGAGTCCCCGTACCAGGTCGGCGCGGCCATAGAGCACTCCGACGTGCGGTCCGTAGAACTTGTATGCCGAGCAGGCGAGGAAATCGCACCCCAGGCGGCGCACATCCACCAGTGTGTGAGGCGCGTAGTGTACCGCGTCCACGAAGCAGAGACCGCCGGCCGCGTGGACCAGCTCCGCGGCCCGCGCCACGTCCGAAATGGTACCCAGCGCGTTGGATGCGGCGCCGATGGCGAGCAAACGGGTCCGCGGCGTCAGCGCCTGCTCCAGCATGTTCCAATCGAGGCCGCCGGTGTCGGGAATCAGGGGGACGGTCCGGAGGGTCACGCCGCGCTCGCGCTGAAGTGCCTGCCAGGGAGCCACGTTGGCGTGGTGGTCCAGCTCGGTAACCACGATCTCGTCGCCCGGCCCCCAGCCTCGACCGAGCGCCCGGGCCAGATGGAAAGTCAGGGTGGTCATGTTGGCGCCGAACGCGATCTCGTCCGGGGTCGCGCCGAGCAGGTCGGCCAGCGCCGCCCGTGCCCCGGCCATCATCGCGTCGGTCTCTTCGCTGGAGGGGTAGTGCCAGTGCGTGTTCGCGTTGTGGTGGTAGAGGTAGTCGGTCATGGCCTGGACCACCTCGCGGGGGACTTGGGTGCCGCCGGGCCCGTCGAAGTAGGCGACGGGCCGGCCCTGCAGCGTTCGCTCCAGCGCGGGAAAATGCCGGCGGATCCGGTCGGCCGTGGCTTGTGGGGGCGGAGCAATGGTCAGGGTTTCCGGCATAGGGAGGCTCCGAAGGTAGTCGCACTTCACATATAAGGTTATCGGATAGCTGTTAAACCATTATTTGCATTAGATTTAGCTGAGCGGTATAGACAAACCATGAACACCGTTCCACGGCTGGCGGAGTTCCGGGATGCCCTGTACCTTAACCCGACTCGCCGTCCCAACAATCCTATGAGGATTTTCATGGCTGTTCCCCACCATCGGCGGTTCGCGCCGAGGCCTACGGTGCTCCTCGCTTTGACGGCCCTCGCCGGATGCGGGGGCGGATCCGAGCCGTCCACCCCGACCGCCATCGCCGTCGCCCCTACCGCCATCACGTTCACCGCCATCGGCCAGACTCAGCAGCTCACCGCCGCCATCACGGATCAGGACAACAATCCGGTGGACGGGTCCGCGGTGGACTGGAGCAGCAGCAGTCCGGCCGTCGCGACCGTGAGCTCGACCGGATTGGTCACCGCGACCGGCCCGGGTGCCGCCCAGGTGACGGCGGCCGTTGGCGGGATAGCGGGGATCGCCACGGTGGCGGTGACCCAAACGGTGGCCGACTTCGAGGCGGTTGGGGGTGGCGGCCAGAGCGGCGGGGCGGGTGCAGCGCTACCCCAGTCGCTCGTGGTGGAAGCGACGGACGCGCTGGGCAACCCCATTCAGGGGCTGGCCGTGGAGTTTCGCGTCGCCGCGGGAGGCGGGAGCGTGCAGCCCGCTTCCGCCAGCACCGCTCTCGACGGACGGGCTTCTGCCGTCTTCACCTTGGGCTCCGACGTCGGCTCACCCCAGCAAGTGACGGCGACCCTCGCCGGAACCGATCTGGTCGTCACCTTCGCGGCCACGGCCACTTCCGGATTCGACATCACGTTGCGCTACCTGAGCACACCCACCAGCGCCCAGGGGGAGGCTTTCGCCAACGCGGTGGCCCGCTGGGAGACCATCATCATCGGAGACGTGGCCGATCTCCGCGCCAACGCGGCGGCAGCAAGCTGCGGCGACAACTCCCCCGCCCTGGCGCAGCTGGTGGACGATATCCTCATCTTCATCACCCTGGAGCCGATCGACGGCCCTGGCAGCGTGCTCGGCGCCGCGGGTCCGTGCTTCATCCGGGTGCCGGGAAATCTCAGCGTCGTGGGCCGGATGCGCTTCGATACCGATGACCTCGCGGTGCTGGAGCAGGAGGGCGCGCTTCAGGACGTCATCCTGCACGAGATGGGGCACGTCCTGGGCATCGGCACCCTCTGGCCCCAGTTCGACCTTCTGGTGGGACCGTCGCTGTCCGGCGGACTCGATCCCCACTTCGCCGGCGCTGGGGCCATCAGTGCCTTCAATGCGGCAGGCGGCGGCACATACGCTGGCGGAAGCAAGGTGCCGGTCGAAGATACCGGCGGTCTGGGCACGGCCGACAGCCACTGGCGGGAAACGGTCCTGGACAACGAGTTGATGACCGGCTTCGTGGCCCAGGCCGGCAACCCGCTGAGCGCCATCACGGTGCGGTCGCTGGCGGACATGGGCTACGTCGTCAACCTGTCCGGCGCGGATTCGTTCACCCTCGGCGCCAACCTTCGCGCCGGCCCGCTCGCCCGGCGCTGGCACCTGGAGAACGACGTCATTCGCGGCCCGATCTACCGGATGGACCAGACCGGCACCGTGGTCGGCGTGGTCCATCCGTGAAGACACGGGCCTGGCTGTGCGCTGCACTGGGTCTCTCCCTCGCCTGCCGCGCCCGCCCCGCGGAGGCGGGCCCGCAAGCGTGCTCACCGTCGGAGTCGTCCCTGGCACCAGATGCTTCCGTCGAGGGCCTCGCCGGGCAGTACCGCCTTCAGCTCGTCGCGTCCTCGGGACCGAACGCGGGGAGTGTCGCCGCCGGCGAGCTTCGGCTCCTGCCGTACAAGAGCGCCTCGCGACCGGGAGCGACCTACCCATTCTATGGCGCGGCCGAGGTAAGCCTGGAGAAGGTGGGTGCAGTGGCCGGCGATCCGGCCTCGCTCGACCCCGGCGCCCCGGGTGTGCTGGTGATGCGGATCGCTCCCCAGTCCGATACCGCCGCGACCCGGTTGATGCTGCGCCTCGGCGCGGAGGCAAACCGGCCCGGCGTCGTCCGATTCGACGGAGGTTACACTGTGCTCCGGGTGCGGGAAATCGAGGACGACGGATTCGCTGGGGACTGGGAGAGCGGCGCGCCGCTGCCGCGGGCGCGAGGGCATTTCTGTGCCGTGCGGATGGGCGACGAGGACGACTGAGCCCCAGCCACATACATCATCCCGAGCGCCAGGGAGGGAGACCTGCTCCGCGGGTATCGAGCCCCGGGTGAGCAGGTCCCTCGCTGGCGCTCGGGATGATGTAGTGGAGGCGCAGGGAATCGAACCCTGGTCCGAGCAAGCTTCCAGAACTGCGTCTACGTGCGTAGGCTCGGCTTCGTACCGTGGCCTCGGGGCGGTGCCGAACCGACCACCCCTCGGTCTAGCTCCTCAGATCTCGTCGCGAACGCCGGAGCGGCACCCTCGACCAGCCCAGATTTGCGATCCGACCCACGGCGCCCCGGGCGGGCTCCGTCTGCCGGAGGTGCAATAAGCGAGCTTAGCTCAGCTTACGCAGCCATTGCCAGTTCAGTGTTGGCAGTTAGAACGTTCCAGATGGTTTAACCAGGACTCTGGACCTGGGCACGCTGCAATCCCTTCATCAAACCCGTCGAAGCCAGTCGCCCCCGACGCATGAAGATAGGCGGACGGACGGACAGACGGTAGGACGGGCAGTGCAAGAATCGTCACTGCCCGTCTGCCCGTCTGCCCGCCTGTCCGTCCCCGCTCCCCGCCTTCTCCACCCGATTCCGCCCGCTCCGCTTCGCCACGTACAGCGCGGCGTCCGCCTGGCCGTAGAGTGCCTCGAAGGAGTGGCTGGTTTCGGGGCAGGCTGCCACGCCGAACGAGGCGCTGAGGGGCCAGGAGCGGCCCTGCCAGGCCCAGGCGGTGGTGCCGAGCTTGATGCGGATGCGCTCGGCGATCTTGGCTCCGAGGTCGAGGCCGGTTTCGGGTAGCCAGATCGCGAACTCCTCGCCGCCTACCCGCGCCGCGATGTCGGCGCCGCGGACTTGCTCCCGGAGGATTCGGGCGAAGTGGACCAGCGCGGCGTCGCCCGCCGGGTGGCCCAGGGTGTCGTTGAGCAGCTTGAAGCGGTCGAGGTCGGTGAAGATGAGCGCGCCTCGATCGGTGACTGCCCGGCTGAGTGCCGAGTCCAAACCCTTCCGGTTCTGGAGCCCGGTCAGGGGATCGATCTCGGTCTGGCCCCGGATCCGGTCGGCCTCCAGCGCCGTGACCAACCGGGGGCCGGCGTTGGCGAGCGACTCGATGATCTCGGTCCGCACCGATCCGCTCGGCTCGCGGCCGCCGGTGAGCCAGAGGGCCACGGCGCCCACCTGCCGGTCTCCCGCGCGGATCGGCAGGATCAGCACGCTCGTCGGTCGCTGCCGGCGATCGGCCACGACGCTGCCGAACGGGTCGCCCTCGACCCGGGCCTGGTCCACCTCGCCCACGGCCACCCGGGCCAGCTCGCTGTCGTGGGGCAGCACGCTGTGCAGCAGCCGGCGGTCACCGCGGCCGGAGACTCCGATGACCCGAACTCTGGGCGCCACCCCCTCGCCCTCGCGCGCGACCTCGAACCCGTTCTCGTAGGCGGAGACGACCACCTGGCCATTGAGAGTGCGCACCAGCTGATAAGCCAGGCGGAGGACGACGCTCGAAGCCGACTCCAGCGACGCCTCCTGGGTCCGCGCCTGGGCCAGCTCAACGATATGCGGGCGGCGCCGCACGCCGTCCAGCAGGCGCCGGAGGTCCGATTCGACCGTGGCGAGCCGTGCCGCCTCTTGGCCCGCGGGAAGCAGCAGGCCCACTGCGGCGCCGCTCTCGGCATGGAACACCAGCGTGCTCCCCTCCATCCGCTCCACGCCACTCTGCTCCTGGTCGCGGGCCCGTTCCATCCGGCGGTCTACCGTGACGATCTGGGCCACGGCCAGCCGGTCGGCATCCACGATCCGCTCGGCTCGGGGCTCGCCGTGTCCGGGATCCACCTCCGCCACCCAGACACCGAGCGCTCCATGCGAGCGGCGCAACCACTCCAGCGCCGGATCGGGCAACAGGTGGGGCGCCACGCCAGGGGCGAGGCCGGGAGACCACCGCCGTCGCGCCAGGAACCAGCCCGCGCCCCCGCCGACCAGCAGAGCCATCAGCTCGGCGGCGACGCTCATCCCCGCATCCACCCGCGCCGGCGGAACCAGATGTAGATCGCGGCGGTGATGGCCCCCATCGCGACCAGCACGCCTGGATAGCCCCAGCGAGAGCGCAGCTCGGGCATGTAGTCGAAGTTCATCCCGTACACCCCGACGATGAAGGTGAGCGGGAGGAAGAAGGCGGAGAAGAGCGTCAGGACCCGCATCACCTCGCCGCTCCGGTGCGACGCCAGCGAGAGCTGCACGTTGAGCAGCGTGTTCGCGTCGTCGAGCAGCTCGTCGGCGTAGAAGTGATAGCTCTCGACGTTCTCCTGCACGTCGCGAAACAGCGGAAGCGCCCGGCCCGCCGTCGGGATGATCCGGTGCACCACCTCCAGCGTGCGCCAGAGCAGGCGCTTGGTGAGCGTCAGTTGACGTTTGGCCATGTGGATCTCGCGCAGATCCCCGCGGAACCGCCGGCCCGCGATGGTGCGCTCGACGAAGACCTTCTGCTCGAAGTCGTCGAGCCGGCTCTCGACCGCTTCCATCGGCCGCAGGTAGGTGTCCGCCACTCCGTTCAGCAACTGGCTCAGCAGATACAGCGTCGGGCCATCGCGGACCTTCCGGGCCTTCCGCTTCTCCCGCACCGCCGCGGCGAGCCGCTGCTCCAGCGCGGTCAACCAGCGCTGTTCCTTCCGGTGAATGGTGACGAGAAAGGAAGGGCCGTGGAAGATCGCGAGCTTCCGGGTGACTTCCTGTACCGTCGTGCAGTCGCCCGGCGCGTCCTCATCCCAGGCACGAAGGATGGTGAAGGTGTAGCTGTCGAAGGTCTCGAACTTGGGGAGGTGCTCCGGATCGAGGCAGTCGCCCACCGAGGTGGGATGCAGCGAGTAGCGCTGGGCGATGTCGGCCAGCTCTTCGCGGGTGGGGCTCACCACGTCCAGCCAGATGAACGCGGGCTGGGCCAGCTCCAGGATGGCGCGAATGGTCATCGGGAGCAGATCCGGCTGGCGGCGGCGGCGGCCCCGAAGCCGTTGTCGATGTTCACCACCGTGACCCCAGACGCGCAGGAGTTGAGCATGCCGAGGAGCGCCGCGAGCCCGCCAAAGGCGGCGCCGTAGCCCACGCTGGTGGGCACGGCCACGACCGGCACCGACACCAGCCCGCCGATGACGCTGGGCAAAGCACCCTCCATGCCGGCGACCACGATCACCACCCGGGCCTGGTGCAGGCGGTCGGCCGAAACGAAGAGCCGGTGCAGACCGGCCACGCCGACGTCGGTCAGCCGTTCGACCCGGTGACCGAACGCCTCCGCCACGACGGCCGCTTCCTCGGCCACCGGAAGGTCGCTGGTG
>Ga0136613_10002367_pt1 | contig 10098 bp, 12 predicted proteins | sample AntDrymUQ2722106_2_FD_106649 | JGI IMG/M metagenome (GOLD analysis project Ga0136613, IMG submission 106649) | Polar desert sand microbial communities from Dry Valleys, Antarctica - metaG UQ272 (21.06) | ecosystem: Environmental > Terrestrial > Soil > Desert | place: Antarctica: Dry Valley... | reverse complement strand
GGCGGCTGCTCGAGCTCAGAGGGGACGAGGCGCTGGTCGTCTTCGACTCCCCCAGGACTGCCCTCAGAGCGGCGGTCGATCTTCAAGCCCGTTTGCTTGACGCGACCGAGGCCGAGCCTGAACGGATGTCGGCGATCAGAAAAGTCTGAATGCCGCCCGGTTTCATTTTCCCCGCCCGAGTCACCATCACAGTCTATTGCGCGGCCTCTCTGCTGGTGATTGGTGTATTTCGCCGATCTCTATCTACTGTTGGCTATTCGCTCGAGTAGTCGCCGATCAATCTCACGGCGTTGGCATCGTCTACTGCGGCGCACAATGCCCGGTCCCCGGTCCACAGGATCACATCGAGAGTGAGGGCAAGCGCGACGTAGGAGGCGTCATAGCCAGACAGGCCGTGGCGGAGCGCCAAACGAACACTATCTAAGGGCTCCGGGTCGACCAGCCGAACGCCTACGCGGATTAGGTTCTGGAGGAGAGTGAGACCCTGCCGCTCGGTGAGACGTGATCGGCGGACGCTCGTCACAACCGCATTCCCTACCTCATAGATCCAAAGTGAGGGAGCCAGCATCTCAAAGGCGCCCGAGATGGCATCGTCTCGCAATGCGACGGCGGCTTCGACCGAGTCTTCGTCGTCGAACGCCCACTTGAGTGCGACGCTTGCGTCCACCACAACGGCGGACGCGGAACTCATACTTTCCGACCCTCGTCTATCAATTCGCGGATGGGTATTCCAAGACGGCCGTTGCGCTTGCGAGCGCGGTCGATTGCCGCGGCGGCCGAGCGAGCCGTATCCGGCGTCGGTGAGCCGATGCCGTCGTCCTCAAGCCTTCGGCGGATAGCCGCCACGCAGTACTGGCTGAGCGTCACACCCGCTCGCGCCGCCGCGACCCGGACCTGTTCCCCGACCCGGATGTCGTCGAGATAGATGTTGAGCCTAGGCTGTTTCATCTACCCACTATAGCACTAAAGTGCTCAAGCACCAAGAGGTGGGCGGGCCTGTATGTCCGCCGGGAACAAGGCGAGCTGAGACTGCGTCCAACCGACATGCGAAAGACACCCATCTACTTCCTCATGTTGTTGGCACTTGTTTCCTGCGCTCCCTCGGCGGAAGGCAGAGGCCCGAGCTCCGGCGTCGTCGGCAAGGTGCTTCTCGGCCCCCAATGCCCGGTCGAGCAAGCCGGGAGCCCCTGCCCCGACAAGCCGTTGGCGGCAGAGGTCCAAGTCTTCACCGCGGGTTCCGACGAGGTGCTGACCAGCACTGATTCCACCGAGGCTGGCCGCTTCCGCATCGATCTCGAGCCGGGCTCCTACGAGTTGCTCGCCGCCGCCTCGGATGCAGGCGGGCTGCCCTTCGGAACGCGTGTGCAGGTAAGAGCCGAGCCGGGTGTGTACGCCCGCGTGACGTTGAGCCTCGACTCCGGCATTCGCTAACCTGCTTTCGAGTCACACACAATCGCCGAGTGGTGGATAGTGGTTGCTATGTAGCCATTTACCACCACACGGCCCGAACGCAGGGGGCGGCCGGTGAAGCTCGGGCAACTGTTAGGCGTTCACGAGTTCGAAGCCTTGACGCGAGACAAGCTCTCCGCCGACGTCCACGCGTACGTTGCCGATGGGGCCGGGGACGAGGTCACCGCGGCGGACAACTTGGCCGCCTTTTCTCGCTACCGGCTTCGCCCCCGAGTCCTCGTCGACGTTTCAGAGATCGACCCCTCGGCCGAGCTCCTGGGCCGGCGAGTGGCGTTGCCCGTGGGGCTGGCGCCCACCGGATGGCAGCGGTTCGTGCATGCCGACGGCGAAATTGCGACCGCACGGGCGGCAGGGCGTTGCGGAGCGCCCCTTTGTCTCTCCACCGCCTCGAACTTCTCTCTCGAGGACGTCGCTGCGGCCCACGAGGGGGCGGGCGGTGGTTTGCGCTGGTTTCAGCTCTATGTCAACCGGGACCGCGGACTGGCGGAGAACGTTCTGCAGAGGTCCAAAGAGCACGGCTACGAGGCGGTCGTGGTCACGGCCGATCTCCCCGTCTTAGGCTATCGGGAGTCACAGTTTCGTCATGAGATGACCCCGAGCGAGAATGTCGCCCCCGCCAACTACGAGGCGTACGCTCGGGACCACTCTCGCTCGCCGCTCGACTACCTGGTGGAGGGCTTCACCGATCCGAGTTTGACGTGGGACGACTTGCCCTGGATCGCAGAGGTCTCGCAGCTCCCCGTGGTCGTAAAGGGAATAATGACCGCAGAGGATGCCCGAGTTTCCGTCGAGCACGGCGTTTCCGGCATCGTGGTCTCGAACCACGGCGGCCGTCAACTCGATCGGACCTCGGCGGCGATCGACGTGCTCGAGGAAGTCGTGACGGCCGTCGAGGGCCGGGCCGAGGTCTATCTCGACGGGGGAGTGCGGCGGGGCGTCGATGTCCTCACCGCACTGGCTCTGGGCGCGCGGGCGGTGTTCGTCGGACGCCCCTACTTATGGGGGCTTGCTGTCGCCGGCGAAGCCGGTGTGGTCCGGGTGTTCGAAATTCTCCGAGACGAGGTCCTCAACGCCATGGCCCTTCTGGGCGTGACGAGACTGGATCAAATCGATCGCACCTACGTATGCCGGGCCGGCTGAACCTACGAGGTGCTTTCCGCGTCGTCGTGGGCGCGCGTGCGTTTGAGCGCCACCAACAGCAGTAGCAGTCCCACAAATACCACCGGGAACGGCCACCACTGCTGCGGGCGCAAGTGCGAGAAATCGAGGTCGACCACCGATAGGCTGATGCCCGCGACAATGAAGGCGATCCCGAACGCCAGCGACCAGGGATCCATTCGGTGTCGCTCCATCACTCGGCTCCTTGCTCGCGCTTCTGGCCGGGCTTCGTGGCGGATTGAGATTGCTCCTTCTCGTTGTTCTCCTGATTCTTCTTTTTGCGCTTGGCTTCTGCCGCCGCGCGCAGGTCCTTCACGAGGCGGTGGCGGTTTACGGACACTGAGCCAACAGCCGCGTCCACCTCCAGAACCAATCGTCGCGTCAGATCGTCCCGTCCGAGGGAGTCATTCAATCTCAGCTCGAAACCTTGCTCCCTGCGCCCCCTGTATTCCGAGTACCCAGCCCCGATGCGCGCATTAATGTCGACGGCGACTCCTCGCGGGGCGGAGACGCGCAGCTGTCCGGCCACCATCTCCACGGGGACCGTGATGCTTTCGCCCTCGTTGAAGTCGAAATTCGTCATGTCCAGATACAGATCGCCGGCCAGGACCCGGTAGCCTGAGCGGAGCTCCGCGGGGCTCGACGGATATTCGTACTGGCCGCCGATCGAACCCCGAAGAGGGACCTCGATCACGCTCGTGAAGATGAGCGCAGGCATCAGAAGTATCCCCACGGGTATCAGCCAGCGGGCGCGGCCCCAGAATGCCCCTGCGATCAGGCCTGCACCGATCACCCCCACAGCCGCCCCCAGGAGCCCTCTGGCTCCCATCTCCACGAGGCCGAGGCTATCGAGCAGCGCGCCGCCTCCGACCGCCAGCAACATAGCCCCCACCACGATCCAGCCGAGGGGCGAGCGCTTTCGGCGAACGCGTGACGCCCTCAAGCGAGGTCGCAGCGGCAGCCGGGCCGTGGTGGTGCGCTTCGCGAGGTCCGTGCTGGGCGGCGACACTGGGGGCGAGGCCGATGGCGCGGCGGTTGAGCGTGGCGGCCGGTCGCCCCGCAACAACAGAAAACCGACGGCTACGAGCACCAAGGACCACAGCAACGAGGCGTCGAGGTAACCGGCCTGAACCAACGGCATCCAGACCGGCCCTGCGAGAACCAGCAATGCGACGGCGAACAGCGCCAGGGCGGCCAGTTTGCGGACGCCGATGTCCCGGGTGGCAACCACAACCGCCGACTCGTCTGATCCCTCCTCGGGTACAAAGAGCCAGCCGAGGACATAGAGGAGCACACCCGACCCCCCAAATAGGGTCAGTAGAACGAAGCCGATGCGAAAGAGGACGGGGTCGAGGCCAAAATGATCGGCCAGGCCGGAGGCCACTCCTCCCAGGATGCGCTCGGTGCGGCGTCGCTCCAGCCGGTAGACGGTCACCGGCTGAGGCTCGGCCGACCCGGGCTCGTCATCCCCACGAACTGCTCCCCCCACGGGGTCGTCAGTCATTAGCCCTGTCCTCTTGGCGTCACGGTCCCAGCATCGCCCGGTCTCCCAGCCGGGGCCATTGGGGATCACCCCCAATTACCCCTGATCGAAGTCACCCAAGCTGGGGGTCGACCCGTCTGGTCTAGGGGACTCTCGATGTGCCACCATTCGAGATGAACCGTCGCTCTGGAGGAGAAGCCAATCGCACGCGCCGCAGCCCCCTTTTTCAACGACATGGCCTCCCGTTTAAGCCTGAGGCGCAGTGCCTCGAACCGTGTCGTAGTCGGAGTTGCAGGGGGAGTGGGCGAGCGCACCGGAATCGAGCCGACGATCATTCGTGTTGCGCTCATCGTGCTGTGTCTCGCCTCAGGTCTGGGCTTCATCCTCTATGCGCTGGCGTGGGCTCTGAGCAGTGGGCCTTCGGCGGCTCCCCAAGCTCGCCTGCGAACGACGGACGGTCAGCTTCGCCAGGTGATTGCGGTGAGCTCGATCGTCGCCGGCATCTTGCTGGCGGCGCGCGCGGTAGGCCTGTGGGTGGGCGACGCGGTGGGATGGCCGCTGGCGCTGGCTGCGTTCGGAGCATCCGTCATCTGGGTACGGAGCGAACGTTCGGAGGCGCACGCTCAACTCGACCCGCTCGCAGCCGTCTTCGCCGTGCAGCCGGTCTTGCGTCTCGCAACCGGCGGCTTGTTCGTCTTATCCGGAATGTTGCTCGTCTTGCAAAGCGGCTACTCGGCCGGCCCCGCCGGCGCACTGCCCCTGGTAGTCGCCGTCCTCGGCCTGACCTTGATCTTCGGCCCGTGGCTCTACCGCCTCGCACAGCAGCTAGCGGACGAACGTCGTGAGCGTATCCGCACCGAGGAACGCTCTGACATGGCCGCTCACCTCCATGACTCGGTGCTACAGACCCTCGCCCTAATCCAGCGAACGACGGATGCTTCGGAGATGGTCGGCCTCGCGCGCGTGCAGGAGCGCGAGTTGCGTGCGTGGCTGTTCGGTGCGCCGAGGCCCGACCTAGACCTCCTGAGCGCCGCGGTGGAGGCGATGGCAAGCAGAGTCGAGTCGCAGCACCGAATTGCGGTCGAGACCGTTGTGGTCGGTGACGCCGAGATCGACGAGTCCATTGCCACCCTCCTCGATGCGATGGCCGAGGCCACCCTCAACTCGGCCAAGCACTCGGGTGCGGAGTCGGTCTCGGCGTTCATCGAGGTCGAGGAGAGTACGGCGACTGCATACGTGCGCGACAAAGGCTGCGGATTCGATCCGCGTCTGGTGCCCGAACAGCGCGGCGGAATCGCCGAGTCGATCAGGTCGCGCATGGAGCGCCATGGGGGTCGGGCCGAGATCATCAGCGAGCCCGGGAAAGGTACCGAGGTGAAGCTGCAGATCGCACGTACGGATTGACTCCAATTTCGGTCTATCTCGTCGACGACCACCGCCTCTTCTTGTCCGGAGTACGCAGTGAGCTCGACGCTGCCTTCGACATCCTCGGCGAGGCCTACGATGTCGACGCGGCAGCAGAGGACATCGCGGCTCTCAAGCCAGACGTTGTGCTGGTGGACGTGCACATGCCCGGCGGTGGGGGCGAGCACATCATCAGGGAGACTCTGCGCCGCGCACCCACAACCCGCTTCCTTGCCCTCTCGGTCTCGGACGCCGCCGAGGATGTGATTGCAGTGATCCGTGCAGGCGCGCGCGGCTACGTCACTAAGACAATCTCGCCTGCCGATCTGGCTGCCGCCGTGCGGCGGGTCCACGAGGGCGACGCGGTCTTTTCGCCCCGTCTCGCCGGGTTCGTGCTGGACGCCTTCGCGCTTGTCGCCGAACCGGTCGACTCGGAGCTCGACCAGCTATCGCCGCGCGAGCGGGAAGTGATGCGGTTTATCGCACGTGGCTATTCCTACAAGGAGGTCGCCTCTCGTCTCCACATCTCCGTCAAGACGGTTGAGTCGCACGTCGGGGCGGTGCTGCGAAAGCTGCAGCTCTCGAGCCGCCACGAGCTGACGCGCTGGGCCGCCGACCGCCGCATCGTCTGATCACTGCCCCTCCGCTGCTAGCGTCTGAGGCATGACGGTTCGCACGCGCATCGCGCCGGCCCCCTCCGGCTACATTCACGTCGGAAACGCTCGCACCGCGCTCTACAGCTGGCTGTTCGCCCGCCAGCAGGGCGGCGTGTTCGTGTTGAGGGTCGAGGACACCGACGCGAAGCGCGCTACCCAGGAAGGTTTCGAGGGCGCGCTGGAGGACCTGCGCTGGCTGGGTCTCTCATGGGACGAGGGGCCGGGTCCAGGCGGCGAGTTCGGACCCTACCGGCAGAGCGAGCGGTTCGAGGGCTATCGCGCCGCGACCCTCTCCCTGATGGAGAGCGGCCACGCCTATCGCTGCTATTGCACCGCCGATGAGGTGGCCGCACGGCGCGCCCGGAAAGGGGGAGCCCAGGGTTACGACGGCCACTGCCGCAAGCTCTCCGAGCTCGAGCGCTCCGAGCTCCAGCGCTCGGGCCGGCCCTCAGCGGTGCGCTTCAAAGTGCCCGATGGCCGCACGATCTCCTTCGACGATGTCGTGCGAGGCCGCGTCGAGACAGGGACCGAGCAGATCGGGGACTTCGTCATCCAGCGCTCGGACGGTTCGCCGACCTATCTGCTGGCGGCCGGGCTCGACGACCTGCTCATGAACATCACGCACATCATTAGAGGAGAGGACCTCATCCCCGCCACCCCCCGTCAGATCCTGCTGCGCGAGGCGATGGGAGCCACCGACGTTCCGGTGTTTGCGCATCTGCCGCTGTTGGTCGACGAGCGCGGCCGGCCGTTGTCCAAGCGCTGGGGAGATGTCGCGGTGCGCTCCTACCGGGAGCGGGGTTTTCTCTCTCAGGCGATGGTCAACTATTTGGCGCTGCTGGGATGGTCCTACGACGACCGCACGAACATCTTCTCGCTCGAAGAGCTGGTCGACCGCTTCTCTCTGGAGCGCGTCGGCCGCAATCCGGCCGCCTTCGACGAGAACAAACTCGAGTGGCTGAATCTTCATTACATCAAGCAAACCGAACCCGGCGAGCTTGCCCGCGAGCTGATGCCGATTTGTGCGGCGGCCGGAATCGACGCAGAGGTGACCGTCCTCGAGGCGGTGGCGCCGTTGCTGGTCGAACGCCTGCGGCGCCTGGACGAGGCGCCTCCGATGGTGAGATTCCTGTTCCAGGAGGTCGCCCCGGATGAGAAAGCCCTCAAGGTGCTCGCTGGACAGGGCGACTATCTGAAGGCGGTGCTGGAGGCACTAGAGAACCTTCCCGAGTGGACCGCCCAAGCAATCGAGGACCGTTTGAGAGAGCTGGCGTCCGAGCGCACTCTCAAGCCCAAGCAGGCGTTCCAGCCCATCCGGGCGGCGGTCACGGGGACCCTCGTGTCTCCGCCCCTGTTCGAGTCGCTTGAGATCCTCGGCCGCGGCCGTACGCTCCAGCGAATCAATAGCCTGACAGCAGGCCAAGTAGGCTGATAGGTCTACCGGGAGTTCAACCCACGCTTGCAGGGAACTCCATCAGAGCTTGTCGGCTCGCGCCCCGCCACCGAGTGCTGATATCCTCTGAGCCGTCTGTGGGGCGTGGGGTAACCTGGCAGCCCGGCGGATTCTGGTTCCGTTAGTCCTGGTTCGAATCCAGGCGCCCCAGCGAAGAACGAGGTTGCGCCTCAGATCATGGCGGGACCAAGGCTTGGCCCGGTAGTCTAGTCTGGCTTAGGACGCCGCCCTCTCAAGGCGGAGATCACGGGTTCGAATCCCGTCCGGGCTACCAGATGGGTCGCTCCCTAGGCGGCTTCGCAACAACTCGGCAAACGGAGCAACTGACAAACCGAGCACTGACAAACAGGGAGTGGAGATGAATCCGACCGACGTGGTCGAGCGGCCTTACCTGCGTACGGATCTGGCCGATTTCCGAGCCGGGGACCGCATCAAGGTGCACGTCCGCGTGGTGGAGGGGGAGCGGGAACGGGTCCAGATCTTCGAGGGGATCGTCATCCGCCGCCGTGGCAGCAGGCTTTCAGAGACCTTCACGGTACGCAAGGTTTCGTTCGGAGTCGGGGTCGAGCGCACCTTCCCGGTGCACTCGCCGATGATCGCCAAGATTGACATCGCAGCCCACGGAGACGTGCGGCGAGCCAAGCTTTACTACCTCCGGCAGCGCGTGGGCAAGAAAGCCAAGGTCAAAGAGCGCCGACAGGCTTAAGTGCACCTCCCCGGGAACACGATGGCATTTGAGCGCCCCTGCATCCCCGCTCGCGGCGTTACAAGGCACGGCTCCGCCGAGGTCGGAATTGGGATTCTTATCTGCCGAGGTCGGAATTGGGCTTCAATCTGTCGCTCACGTACCTTCCAGGTACGCAGCGCTCCTCGCGCCCTTGGTGAACGGCTCCGCCGAGGTCGGAATTGGGATTCAATCGAGGCGCAGGGACGCTCTCGGTGCGCACCGTATTTCCGGTGCGGAGCACTAAGCTCTTAAACCACATGCGATCACGTACGGAGCCGCCTCGGAGCGCGCCGCCCCCCGGTCGGGGTCCGGATGCCCTCGACCCTCGCGACCAGCCTCCGGAGGGTGGCCGGAGTGTGATTGCCCAGATCCTCGAGCTGCCGCTATTGGTGCTGTTCGCGTTTCTGATCGCAGTGATCATCAAGACCTTTTTGGTCCAGGCTTTCTTCATCCCCTCCGGCTCGATGCTTCCGACGCTCAAGGTGGGCGACCGCGTCCTGGTCGAGAAGGTCGGCTACCGGCTGGGCGAGGTGGAACGTTCCCAGGTCATCGTCTTTGCTCGCCGCGCGGTCATTCCCGATCTTCCCGACCTCCCCTGGTACGAGGACGCTCGCAACTTCCTGCGTGAGTTGTTGGGGCTCCCGACTGGGAGCGAGAACGACTACATCAAGAGGGTAGTGGCCCTCGAGGGCGATGTCGTGCGCTACGCAGGAAAGCCGCGCCAGTTGTCCGTAAATGGAGAAGTCACCGTCGAGCCCTACATCAAAGGGAGCCGCGACAAGGCCAGCACTTCCATCACCTCGCAGAGCTGCCCGATCCGCATGAAGCGTTCCGGCAACGGTTGTCTGGTGCCCAAGGGCCACCTCTTTGTCATGGGTGACAACCGCTCGAATTCACAGGACTCCAGGTTTATCGGGCCCATCAAGACCTCCGACGTCGTCGGCAGGGCGTTCGTCGTGTTGTGGCCGCCATCCCATTTCGGCGGTCTCTAGAAAGCCCAACTGCCACATGTCGGCCGATGCCACGGGGATGTTGGAGCAGAGGCTGGAGGCAGCCGGTTTCGGCCTTGTGGCGGGCGCGGACGAAGTCGGACGAGGAGCGCTGGCCGGCCCCCTCGTGGCGGCTGCGGTGATACTCCCGGCAGGGGTGCGGATCGAGGGCGTGCGAGATTCCAAGCTCTGCACGCCGCGTGCGCGGACCGAGCTAGCCGAGCGCATCCGAGCCGAAGCGCTGGCCGTCTCCATCGTGCGGGTTTCGCCCGGGCGTATCGACCGTCGCGGGCTCCAGCGTTGCAACCTCGAGGCGCTGAGGCGCGCGCTGGCGGGACTCGATAAGACTCCCGACTACGCGCTCTTGGATTGCTTCCGGCTGAGGCGCCTGCCCTACCCCTCTCTGGGGGTCAAGAAGGCCGATGTCGTGTCCTGCTCGGTGGCTGCCGCCTCGATCGTCGCCAAGGTCTACAGGGACGCCGCCATGCGTCGCTATCACCGCCGCTTTCCCGGATATGGGTTTCGGACAAATGTGGGCTACGGGACCAGACAGCACTGGGCGGCGCTGAACCGCCTGGGGCCGTGCGAGATCCACCGGCGCTCGTTCTACGGGGTGACCGGATTCCGCCGAGAGGTTGTTCGGGAGCCTCCCGAAGCGCGAAACTGCTGGGGACCGGAAGACGTCGAGGCGAGGGGGAGTGATGAGCGTCGAGGACCTCGAGAAGTATGAGGCCGAGATGGAGCTCCAGCTCTACAAG
>Ga0136613_10002366_pt1 | contig 10098 bp, 7 predicted proteins | sample AntDrymUQ2722106_2_FD_106649 | JGI IMG/M metagenome (GOLD analysis project Ga0136613, IMG submission 106649) | Polar desert sand microbial communities from Dry Valleys, Antarctica - metaG UQ272 (21.06) | ecosystem: Environmental > Terrestrial > Soil > Desert | place: Antarctica: Dry Valley... | reverse complement strand
GGCGGTGGAGGCGGTGGAGGCGGTGGAGGCGGTGGAGGCGGTGGAGGCGGTGGAGGCGGTGGAGGCGGTGGAGGCGGTGGAGAAGCGGCTGACAGTTGATAGTTCCAGAGAGGAAGTGTGTTCGGCGCACGGTCTCCGCACTGAGTGCGACCGGGGTCTAGGCAGGTCAAAACGAAGAAGTTGAAGCCCGTCGAGATGCCGATCTCCGCGCCGCGGAAGAACCAGTAATCAAGCCCACGGGCGTCACAGCCCGCTTGCAACGACGCGACGAAGATCGGTTGGAACGATGTCCCGGTCCACCTGGCAACCGTGCGCACGTTCTGTACGCCGTCGTACACGAGCAGGTACTCAGCACCGAGTCCGCTCCCGGTTGACGGGTTCTGGTCGACATCGAGATCTACAAAAACCAGCTGGCCCGATGTTGCACATGCCTGGTTTGCGTAGAAGACACCGACGCCAACGATGCCGTTGGCGTCGTTTACGACAGCGGTTCCCTCGATGTCCGGGACGCCGAACTGCGCGTCTCCGACAGAGTCGGTGTACGTCGCGTCAGCAACCCTGGCGACAACCGACTGTCGAGTTGGACGAGCCGCGGTGACCGATGCCGCCACGTGCTTCGCCCCGCTATTCAAGTATGGAGCGACCGGAACAGTGTGGGCGGGCAGCGGTGCCACCAAACCAGCTCGTCGCGGGTGATGCTCCCCTGCTGCAGAGGGCGAATTGGATGCCACCAGAAAGGCCGCAGCCACGGCCGCAAGACTTGTAGTACGCAAACCGTGCGGAAGTCGACGCTTCACACGGGCTAGTCGCGAGCCGTTCATGAGTTTCTCATCGGAAGAGGGCGACCCGCATCGTATGCCCCATTCCGGGAACTGGGCCGACCCGCTCTAGGCTGGGTGTACAACGGGTGTACACCCTTGTCTCTGTTACCTGCTCCAGGTGTAGTTCGTTGCGGTCTCGGAATCGCTTGTTTGAGCCAAACGGCAGCTTTCTACAGCTCGCGTCAGCCCACGGTTCCGGACTTTTGGAGTGCCGACAGCGCACGGCGGTAGGAAGTGGCACCGTCGTCGATCAAGAAGGCCGTCGAGTCAGGCTGAGGCTTCGTGCTCGTTGGCCATCCGGCTGGCCTGTTCTGGATAATCACAAGACCCTTAGCGCGTCGTTAGGTCAGACCACGCTGGCCTGGGCCAGTGATGCTGGAATGTCACCCGACCGAAGGCCGGTCTCCGTCAGGCGTCAAATAGGCGTAGGGTTATCCAGCTTTACGCAAACGCGAACAGGAGGAGTCCGCAATGGCATTCGCACGCATGTTCAACAACCCGAACGTCACGAAAGATCAGTACGACGCCACGCGCGAGAAGTTGGGCGTCACCGAGGACAACATGCCCGATGGGGGCATCATCCATTTTGCCGGCGAAGGGCCGGACGGCTCGTGGCGCGTCGTCGAGGTATGGGAATCGGAAGAACACGCCCGCGCCTGGGATGGAAAGCTCGAGCCCGTCCTCTCAGCGCAAGGGATCACCCGACCTGCGCCGGAGACCTGGCAGGTGCACAACCTCCTCAAACGCTGAACCCAAGTCCTCAGCGGTCGGGCGCCTCGCCTGGGCCAGCGTTGCTCCTATGTCAAGTTGAGCTCGCTTTGAGGGTGTTGAAGACGGTGCGGGCGAGTTGTCGCTTCAGGCAGCGGAGCGCTTCGCGGCGGCTTTTTCCCTCAGCCTGTTTGCGCTCTAGGTAGGCGCGCGCGGGCGGATGCACACGCGCCTGGGTGATCGCGATCCGATGAAGAGCACAGTTGAGCTGGCGGTTGCCGCCGCGGTCGAGCCGGTGGCGCTGGTGTTTGCCCGAGCTCGCTTCGAGTGGGGCGACGCCGGCGTGACGAGCCAGCTGCGCGTCGGTGTCGAAGCGGTCGATCGGTCCGATCTCGCCGAGCAGCTTCGCGGCGCTCAAGGCACCGCAGCCGGGCAGGGCGAGCAGGCTTGGCGCCGTCTCGCTTGTCTGCGCACCGAGTTCGCGTTCGAGCTCGAGGATCGTGCGGGTGAGGCTGCGGCAGCGGCCGACGAGCTCGCGGCAGATCCGCACCTGCACCGTCTGGGGCTGTCGTGCGAGCCGACGGCCGATGCGGTCGAGCCAGACGGTCCGGTCGAGCGCACCCGGCGGGACCGCAAGCTGCGGGTCGAGGTCGTGCAGGTGCCAGCGCAGGCGTTGCTGGGCGCGCCGGCGCTCATCAACGAGGTCGTCGCGATGGTCGACGAGCAGCTTCAGCTCCCGCAGCCGATCCTCGCCAGGACGCGGAAAGTCGAGCCGCGGCTCCCGCAACGCGGCCCTGGCAACCGCGAGCGCATCGATCGGGTCGGACTTGCCGCGCATCCGGCCAGCCCGCCGCTGCGGCGCCATCAGCTTCGGCGGCACCCGCACCAACCGCTCACCCGCACCGAGCAGCTCGCGTTCGAGCGCCCGGGTCAGCTGGCGGCAGTCCTCCAGCGCCCACAACCGCTCCGACTCGAGCGGGTCGGCCCACGCCACCAACTCGCGGCCTGAGCCGGCCGTCAACTCCGCCAACGCCCGACCGGCCTCATCAACGGCGACCGCCGTCAACGACTGCTTGTGCACGTCGACACCAACAACGATCATTCAGACCGCCTCCTTCAACGCTGGGGGCGACCGGCGAGCGGACAGGCCTCAATCGGGGCGAAGCCACGCTCCTATCAGGTCACACTCGACGGTCTCGGGAAGGCGGCGGCGACACAACGCTGGCAAGTCAACCCTTCGGGGGCGACATCCGGGAATAGAGTCAGCCGCCGCCAACCCGAGTCTGCACCGTCACACGCCACCACAACCAGACGATGACATTGAGTGCGGGAATGTCCCCCGAGACTACGGTCGCACCGGGACGCGCAGCATCACCTGTCTTCGCCTGTGCCCAGGTGTCGCTGGAGGAACGAAAGGGTTGCGGCGATCAGAGCTCGTGAGCGTTCCGACTCATCGAAGATGTCGAACCCGTGTGGCCCGTGCGGATGGTTCAAGAAGTCGAGATGAAGGTTCTGTCGGAGAGCTTCGGCGACGAACCTGTCGATCGAGTCATTCAGATCGGGATCGTCCCTCCCTGCCCGTGCGACGAGAAGCGGTGGGAGATCGCGCCCGGCGCAGAGATGGTGGATAGGCGAAAACTCCGCCAAGACGTCGGCGTCCACCGGCCACGACATCCCCCTCAGATCCATTGGCCCGTAGAAGGCGACAGCACAGCGGAGCGTGGCTTGACGATCGAACGCCACTCGAAGCGCGTAGGGAACACCCATCGAGAACGCGACGAGCGCCAGACACAACGGATCGAGGCCGAACTGTTCGCCGTTCGTCTCGATGTGTTGGAGGACGCACTCGATGTCGTCGACCACGTCGGGCATAAGGGTCCCCCCGTGTGCAGAGCGATGGTTGAACGTGACAGCAGCGAGCCCCGTGGCCGCGATTAGCTCTCCCCACGACCGATACTGCCCCCAATCCTTCAGGTCTTTGACTGCCTCGGGATCGCGAAGGTCTCCATGCACCAACACCGCTGTCGGCAGGAGTGTTTTCGCTCCGGCGGGACGGTAGATGTCCAGGGTTAGCGCCGGGGTCGAGTCCCGATACGGGAGATCCGCGACTCGCTCAGTCGCGGAATCGCGCCGAATCGGGTAGACCACCCTTTTCTCCAACATCTCGTTCATTCGCGTCATTCTTAACCAGCGACGAGACTTCTGCTTGTGCGAGCGTCCTGTCGCCGGAGCACGGATTCGTATGGACTTTTTTGTCCACCCTGAGTAGATGCGCGAGACCGGAGGCTCGAAAGTCCTCCTTAACCGGCTCCGGCAGCCCCTCGTCCTCACCGAGAACGACGCCGAGCACGAGCGCACGTCGTACCCCGCCCGAGCCGCGGTCGACTGCTCGCTCGATTCGATCGCGCAGGTGATCACCAGCGCCCGCGACGCCACCGCGACTGCCGACCTGTTGCCATGACCCGGCCCGGGCGACCACATGGATCCCCTGGCGGGCCAGCCAGGCGCGCTCGTCGAAGCCGCCGTTTTCGGCGCGCCGCGGCTCGGCCACGCGCACGACCGTCTCCAGGACGGCGCCGCGCGGAGGCGAGCGACCGAGCGGAAGCACGAGCAGCACTCGTTCTCTCAGCGGCTTTCCGCGAAACGCTCGCGCTTCGGACGGCACACGGATTGCCCACGGGGTCTGGCGTGCGGGTCCGGTGACAACGAGCCGGGACGACCCAGACTCACCGACCTTCGCCAAAAGCACGCTCCGGCTCATTGCTTCAAGCCGTATCGCGCCCCACCAGAGCCCCGTCAGAGCCAGCACCACTCCGATCGCGGCCACCCGCGCCGCTCCACCCAAACAGTAGACGCCGGTCAGAGCGGCGAGCACGAGCAGAACGAGAACAGAACCTCTCAGCGTCATCCAGTTCGAGACCGCAAGGCCGGCGCAGGCCGAGCCCGCGAGCATTGCCGGCCAGTGGAGCTCGACGACTCGCCTCACGGGGTCACGAGGTCGCGCAGTTGCTCGACGCGCGTCGGTCCGATGCCGGGGACGGCGTCCAGATCGTCCACCGATCTGAACGGCCCGTGCTCGGTCCGGTAGTCGAGAATCTTCTGCGCGGTAACCGGCCCCACCCCGGGGAGCTCGTCGAGCTCTTCGGCCGTCGCAGTCGCCAAGCTCGGTTTCAATCCGCCCCCGGCCGCCGCAACGCCCAGATCGGCCTCGGCCTCTGGCCGAGTCGCGCCGGTCGCACGAGCCCGCCTCGGCACGAGCACCTGTATCCCGTCCACCAACGGTGCGGCAAGGTTGAGAGCTGCGAGCTCGGCACGATGCGTCGCTCCTCCCGCCCGCTCGACCGCGTCTGCGACGCGCGCACCCTCTCGTAGTCGATAGAGCCCAGGACGACGAACCGCCCCCACAACGTGCACCACGAGCTGCACTCGCCCCGCGTGAGAGGCGATCGAGTCAGGCGTCGCCGTGGGCTCGAGCGGAGCGACGATCTCGGGTGCGCTCGAGGTGCCGGTCCGCGCAAGACGCGGCCCCACGAGGACGAGCAGTGCGAGGAGCACGCTTACGAGAACGAGCGCGGTCGACCGCGAGACCGAGACGGAAGGCACGCCGTCATCGTCGCCGGGACCGGGTCACGGGTGGGACACGACTTCGGCAAAGATGTGCGCCAAACGTGCTCTGGTGGACCGGAGTGCGAGCGACGTCAGATCACGAAATTGACGAGCTTTCCGGGCACCACGACCGTGCGTGCCTCTTGGCCGCCGTTCAGATACTGCTGCACGCGCTCGGAGCCACGCGCGAGGGCGACGAGCTCGTCCTCGCCCAGGTCAGGTGCGACGTGAAGCCGGTCGCGGATCTTCCCGTTCACCTGGACGACGACCTCGACTGTGTCGACCACGAGCAACGCCGAATCGGCCACGGGCCAGGGCGCCCCCCACAGCCGCTCCCGGCCGAGAAGCTCCCACAGCTCCTCGGCGACGTGCGGCGCATACGGCTGAATGAGCGACACCGCGGTCTCCGCGGCGAAGCGCGAGTCACGCCCGCCGCGGTCTCGGGATAGCTCGTTCACGAGCTCCATGACCGCAGCGATCGCGGTGTTGAAGGCGAACCGGCGCCCGATGTCGTCCGTGACCTTGGCGATCGTCGCGTGCGCCTTGCGCGCGAGCTCGCCGCCCTCGGGATCGCCGGCCGGCGCGCGCTCCGCGACCTCCCCGACGACGCTCCAGAGCCTGCGGACGAACCGCGTCATGCCTTCGACGCTAGCCTCGGTCCACTCCATGTCCTGGTCGGCCGGGCCGAGGAACAGGATGTTCAAACGACAGGCGTCGGCGCCGTAGCGCTCGACGAAGACATCCGGACCGACGATGTTCCCGGCACGCTTCGACATCTTGGTTTTGCCGAGCGTGACCCAGCCGTTCGAATAGAACCGCGCGAACGGCTCCCGGAAACCGACCATTCCGATGTCGTTCAGGACCTTGACCCAGAAGCGGGCGTAGATCATGTGCATCGTGGCGTGATCGACGCCACCGATGTAGAGATCCACGGGGTTCCAATAGTCGACCGCGACGCGATCGAATGGCGCCGAATCGTTGCGTGGGTCGCAGTAGCGCAGGAAGTACCAGGAGGAGTCGACGAACGTGTCCATCGTCTCGGTCTCGCGCTGCGCGGGGCCGCCGCACGTGGGACAGGGCACGTTCACCCAGTCCTCGGCCTGGGCGAGCGGCGGGCGGCCCTTCGGCTTGTAGTCCTCGACATCGGGGAGGAGAACGGGCAGGTCGTCCTCAGGCACCTGGACCATCCCGCACGCGTCGCAGTGGACGATCGGGATGGGGCAGCCCCAGTACCGCTGCCTCGAGAAGCCCCAGTCACGCAGGCGGTAGTTGACGGCAAACCGGCCGCGGCCCTCGGCCGAGAGCCTCTCGACGATCTTCCGACCCCCCTCGGCCGCCGGCAGCCCGTCGAACTCCGCCGAGTTGACGAGCACCTCGCCCTCCGTGTGTGCGACGTAGACCGCGCCTTCGTCGGGGTCGACGTTGGCTGGCCGCACGACGTGCCGGACCGGCAGATCGAACGCAGCAGCGAACTCGAAGTCGCGCTGGTCGTGAGCCGGAACGGCCATGATCGCCCCCGTTCCGTAGTCCGTCAGGACGTAGTCCGCGACGTAGACAGGCAGCCGCTCGCCGTTCACCGGGTTGACCGCATGCAGCCCCGTGAAGACACCGGTCTTCTCGGCGGCGGCGGCGCGCTCCGCGGTCTTCTTCGCCGCGGCGCGTCGGACGTACTCGCGCACCTCCGTCGATTCGATTCCCGCGACCAGCTCGTGCTCGGGTGCGAGGACGAAGAAGGTGGCGCCGTACAGCGTGTCCGGACGCGTCGTGAACACCGCGACGTCCTCGTCCAGCTCCTCGAGCCGAAACAGGATCTCGGCGCCCTCCGATCGACCGATCCAGTTTCGCTGGCGCGCCTTGATCGACTCGGGCCAGTCCACCGTGTCGAGGTCGTCGAGCAGCGCCTGCGCGTAGTCCGTGATCCGGAAGAACCACTGCTCCATGGAGCGCGACTCGACCTCGGCACCGCAACGCTCGCAGCGGCCGTCGTGCACCTGCTCGTTCGCAAGCACCGTCTGGTCGTTCGGGCACCACTTGACCGGCGCCCCTTTCCTGTAGGCGAGCCCGCGCTCGTAGAACTTCAGGAACTGCCACTGCTGCCAGCGGTAGTACTCCGGCTCGTGCGTCGAAAGCTCGCGCGTCCAGTCGTACGCCCACCCGCTCCGGCGCATCGACGCCTTGATGTCGTGGATGTTGCGCTCGACGATCTCGCGCGGGTGGCCGCCCTCCTTGAGGGCCGCGTTCTCCGCCGGCAGACCGAACGAGTCGAATCCCTGCGGGTGCAGGACCTGCATGCCGTTGCGGGAGCGGAAGCGCGTGACGACGTCGCCGATCGTGTAGACGAGCATGTGCCCCATGTGCAGCGTCCCCGACGGATATGGCAGCTGCTCGAGAACGTAGGACTTCGGGTGCACGGGGTCGTTCGAAACCTCGAACGCGTGCTCATCGCGCCAGACAAGCTGCCACCTCTCCTCGATCGTCTTCGCGTCGTACTGCTGCATCGCCTTCTCGATTCGTCTCGTGAAACAAAAAGAGCCTCTCGTGCGAGAGGCTCCAGGGGAACGCCCGCGGCTCTCGCCGCGCCCGCTCCCTGCCTACGTAAGAAGCTGCACCATGCGGAGAAAAGGGTAACAGGCAGAATCGGCCGATGCTCGATCTCTTCCCTGACTCCGCCCGAGTCGAGCACGGCGAGGTGACCCTAGGCCGGATCGGTGCGAGCACCCTGGCGAAGCGCTACGGAACGCCTCTCGTCGTGTACTGCGAGGACACCCTCAGACAGCAGGCCCGCGCGCTCCGAACTGCCGCAGGCGATGACGGACAGGTCTTCTACGGCACGAAGGCCTTTCCGAATGTCGCGCTGCTCCGCCTCTTTCGCGAAGAGGGGATCGGGGCCGACGTCGCCGCGGCCGGCGAGCTCGCGTTCGCGCGTGCCGCCGGGCTTTCGGGTGCGGAGCTCGTCGTGCACGGAAACAACAAGGATGAGCCACTTCTCGCCGGTGCCGCGGCCGAGCGCGCGTCCGTGGCACTCGACGCGCCGGACGAGGCCGCGCTCGTATCCGCTGCGGGCATCGATCGAGTTCTCGTGCGGGTCACGCTCGGCGTCGACGCGGACACCCACGAAGCGATCAGGACCGGGCATCACGGCTCCAAGTTCGGCCTTCCACCGGACCAGGCACAGATCGTCGTGGCTGACGCTCTCGCTCGCGGGCTCGACGTGCTCGGCCTGCACGTCCATGTCGGCTCGCAGCTTCCGGACTTCACCGCCCAGGCCGAGACGATTCACCGCCTTGCCGCATTCGCCGCAGCGTGTCGCGAATCGCTCGGATGGGAAGCTCGGGTCGCGAACCTCGGTGGAGGCTTCGGAGTCAAGCATCACCCTGACGATGACGTTCCCGACCCAGCCGAGCTTGCCGGGTCGGCCGCGGTGGCGGCACGTGCCGCCTTCAACGCTGTGGGATTGCCCACGCCGTCGGTCTGGCTCGAGCCCGGTCGCTCCCTCGTCGGTCGCGCCGGTGTCACGCTCTATCGAGTCGGCTCCGTGAAACGTCTCGAGCAGCGGAGCTGGGTCGCCGTCGACGGCGGGATGTCGGACAACCCACGACCCCAGCTGTACGGCGCCCGCTACACCGCCGTCAGCGCTTTCCGGGCCGACGAGGTGCCCGACGAGCTCGTCAGCGTGGCCGGCATGCACTGCGAGTCCGGGGACGTCCTCATCGACGACGTCTCGCTCCCCTCGCCACGACGTGACGACTTGCTGGCGGTCCCGGCGACCGGCGCCTACACGCTGGCGATGAGCTCGAACTACAACGGTGTCACACGCCCCGCCGCGGTGCTGGTACGAGACGGAGACGCGGAGCTGATCCGCCGCCGCGAGACGATCGACGATCTTCTCGCGCTCGAGGTCTAGGAAGCCCTTGCGCCGGCCAGTCCGGGCCGCACCAGACGCGGTGGAGCTACCAGGCCTGCTTCCCTGACCGGTGGATTCAGCGGCTCGGCGAGCGGGGGTGCGCCGAACGAGGCGCGCATGCGCTCTTCCGACGGCTCGTCGTAGAGCGTCGTTCGCTGCCGCGGCCTCCTGCCCGCCGACCGGATCAGCTCCTCCATGCGCTCGGGTGGCAGCTCCTGCCCGTGCTCGGAGCCGGCCGAGCGGGAGATCGACTCGTTCATCAGCGTTCCTCCGAGATCGTTGACTCCTGCTCTGAGCGCCTCGCGCGTCCCCTCGGGGCCGAGCTTGACCCACGACGCCTGGATGCTCGTGATCCACGGGTGCAGCGCCAGCCGGCCAACGGCGTGCACGAGCAACGTCTCGCGGAACGTCGGGCCGCGACGAGCCATGCCCTTGGCGTACATCGGCGCCTCCATCGGCACGAACGGCAGCGGCACGAACTCGGTGAAGCCGCCCGAGCGTTCTTGCTGCTCGCGCGCGCGCAGCAGGTGGCGCGCCCAGCTCCTGGGCGTGTCCGCGTGGCCGAACATGAGCGTCACGTTCGAGCGGAGCCCGACCCTGTGCGCAGCGTCATGCACCCTGAGCCACTGCGCGGTGGTGACCTTGTCGGGGCAGATGATCCGCCGCACCTCGTCGTCGAGGACTTCCGCTGCAGTCCCGGGCAGCGAGCCGAGACCCAGGTCGCGCAGGTGCGCGAGGTACTCCTCGAGCCCGAGACCGAGCGTCGCCGCGCCCTGCCAGACCTCGAGCGCCGAGAACGCGTGCACGTGGATCCCCGGCACGGCAGCTTTGAGCGCGCGCACGACATCCGCGTAGTAGTGACCGGTGAACGCCGGGTGGATCCCACCCTGGAGGCACACCTCGGTCGCGCCGCGCTCCCACGCCTCGCGCGTTCGGCGGACGATCTCGTCCTGCGGGACGAGGTACGGCGCACCGCGCAGGTTTCGCGCGAGCTTCCCCTTCGAGAAGGCGCAGAAGCCGCAGCGGAAGTAGCAGACGTTCGTGTACTGGATGTTCCGC
>Ga0136613_10002362_pt1 | contig 10110 bp, 8 predicted proteins | sample AntDrymUQ2722106_2_FD_106649 | JGI IMG/M metagenome (GOLD analysis project Ga0136613, IMG submission 106649) | Polar desert sand microbial communities from Dry Valleys, Antarctica - metaG UQ272 (21.06) | ecosystem: Environmental > Terrestrial > Soil > Desert | place: Antarctica: Dry Valley... | reverse complement strand
GTTCGCGGTCCGCGCCTGCTCGGAGACCGCGATCGTCGGGCCATCGGGCGCGGGCAAGTCGACGCTGTTCGCGCTAATCGAGCGCTTCTACGACGTCGAGGCCGGACGCGTCCTGCTCCGCGGTGTCGACGTGGCCGATATCCGCGTCGACGCACTGCGAGCGCGGGTCGGGTTCGTCGAGCAGAGCGCGCCCGTGCTGGCCGGCACGATCCGCGAGAACCTTCTCTACGCCGCTCCCGATGCCAGCTCGCAGGCGGTCTCGCGCGTCGTCGAGCTCGTCAACCTCGCTCCGACCCTCGCGCGCTGCCCGGACGGGCTCGACACCGCCGTCGGGGACGCCGGGGTAACCCTGTCGGGCGGGGAGAGACAGCGGATCGCGATAGGCCGTGCGCTGTTGATGGCGCCGCAGGTCCTGCTCATGGACGAGCCCACGTCACAGCTTGACGCGGCTAACGAGCGGCTGTTGCGGTCGACCATGGACCGCGTCGCCGAGAAGACGACGATCCTCGTCATCGCGCATCGGCTGTCGACGGTCCGCGCTGCCGATCAGATCGTTTTGCTCGACGAGGGAGCGGTCCGCAGCGTCGGCAGCCATGAGGAGCTGGTGGACGGCGACCCGATGTACCGCGACCTGGCCGCGACGCAGTTGCTCAGCCCACCGGCGAGCCCCGATGCGGTGCAGGGCGCCTACTCCTGACCCAGTACGGAGCGCAGCGCGCCCGCCACGCGCTGTACCTCCGATTCGCGCAGGCCGGGAAAGAACGGCAGCGCGAGCGAGCGCCTGGCGACGTCCTCGCAGACCGGAAACTCGCCCTCGCGGTGACCGAAGGTCTCGCGGTAATACGTCATGAGGTGGATCGACGGCAGGTACGGCTTGGACTGCACGCCGTGGGCGCGCAGCGCGCGAACGGTCTCGTCGCGCTCGATTCCGCGCGGCAGCTGCACGACGAACACGAACCAGCCGCGTGACGCTCCGTCCGCGTCCTCGCAGGGCAGCTCGAGGCCCTCGATGCCGGCCAGCGCCTCGCGGTACAGCCCCGCGGCCGCAGCGCGGCCGGCGAGCAGCTCGTCGAGGCGCTCGAGCTGGATCAGCCCGATCGCGCTGGCGATGTCGCTGAGGCGGTAGTTGAAGCCGAGCCGGTCGTGATCGAGCCAGCCCATGTCGGGAGCACGGCCCTGGTTTCGCTCGGAGTCCATGCGCTTCTTGACGGTGGCCTCGGCCGTCGTGACCATGCCCCCCTCGCCGGTCGTCAGCTGTTTGTTGGCGTAGAAGCCGAAGACCGCCGGGTGGCCACGCCCGCCGACGGGCGTGCCGTCGCCGTGGACGGCGCCGAGCGCCTCACACGCGTCTTCGACGATCGGCAGGCCGAGGCGCTCGAAGGCCGGCAGGTCAGCCGGGTAGCCGAAGATGTGCACGGGCAGAACGGCGCGCGTGCGCTCGGTGACGGCCGCCGCCGCGGCGTCGGGGTCGAGATTCAGCGTGCGCCGGTCGATGTCGGCGAAGATCGGCCGCGCGCGCTCGAAGATCGCGGCGTTGGCGCTGGCGACAAACGAGAACGGCGACGTGATGACCTCGTCGCCATCGCTGACGCCGACCGCCCGCAGCGCAAGGTGCAGGCCGGCGGTGCCGCTCGAGACCGCACTGGCATGAGCGATGCCCAGCCGCGCCGCGAACGCCTGCTCGAAGGCCGGGACGCGCGGGCCGAGCGACAGCTGCCCAGAGCGCAGCACCTCGGCCACGGCCTGCTCCTCGGCCGCGCCGAGCACGGGGCGCGCGAGCGGGATCTCGTCGGCGTCGACGCTCCCAGGCGTCCGCCCGCCAGTCATCTCTAGAGCGTCGATTCCTTCGCACCGCCGCGGACCCGGCTGGGCTGCTCGGCATACTCGAGCGAGTCGACGAGTGCGGCCCACGAGGCCCCGATGAGGTTCGTCGAGACGCCGATGGAGCCCCAGGTCTGCGCGCCGTCGGTCGCCTCGATGAGGACCCTGATCGACGCGCCCGAGCCCTTGGTCTCGTCGAGGATGCGCACCTTGAAGTTCGACAGCCAGACATCGCCGAGATGTGGGTGGGCCTGCATGATCGCGGCGCGCAGCGCGCCATCGAGGGCGTTGACGGGACCGTTGCCCTCGGCCGTGCGCACGTAGCGCTCGTCACCGACCCAGATCTTGATCGTCGCCTCGGTCTCGACGCCGCCGTCGGCGCGCTGCTCGACGATCACGCGCCAGGACTCCAGCGTGAACAGCGGCTCGTACCCGCCGCTCTCCTTGCGCAGCAGCAGCTCGAACGAGCCGTCGGCGGCCTCAAACTGGTAGCCGTCGTGCTCGAGCGCCTTCATTCGCTCGAGCACGCGCGCGGTGGCCTCGTCGTCGAGCTCGAGTCCGGCGCGCTCGGCCTTGTCGGCGACCGTGCCCTTCCCCGACAGCTCGGAGATGAGCAGCGCGCGGTGGTTGCCGACGAGCTCGGGGTCGATGTGCTCGAACGTGGTCGCATCGGCGCGGATGCCGGCGGCGTGCAGACCGGCCTTGTGCGCGAAGGCGTTCTTGCCCACGTACGGTTGCGCGGCGTCGGGCTGGCGGTTGAGCAGCTCGTCGGCAAAATGGGAGGTCTCGCTCAGATGGCGCAGCTGCTCGTCGGAGATGACGCGCTGGCCGAGCTTGAGCTGGAGGTTGGCGATGATCGTGATCAGGTTGGCGTTGCCGGTGCGCTCGCCGATGCCGTTGATCGTGCCCTGTACGTGCGTGGCTCCGGCCTGCACCGCCATCAGGCTGTTGGCGACCGCGCAGCCGCCGTCGTTGTGGCAGTGGATCCCGAGCGGGACGTCCGGCAGCGCGCGGGCGACGTCGGCGACGGCGAGCGCGATCTGGCTTGGCAGCGACGGGCCGTTCGTGTCGCACAGCACGACGCGCTCGGCGCCCCCGTCGGCGGCGGCGCGCAGGCAGTGCAGCGCGTACTCACGGTCGGCGCGCAGGCCGTCGAAGAGGTGCTCGGCATCGAAGATCACGCGCTTGCCTGCGGCTACGAGGAAGGCGACCGAGTCGGCGATCATCGCGAGGTTCTCCTCGCGCGAGACGCGCACGACCTTGTCGACGTGCAGCGTCCACGACTTGCCGACGAGCGTGCAGACGGGCGCGAAGCAGTCGGCGAGCACGCGCAGCCCGGCATCCTGCGAGGCCTCGATGCCGCGCCGGCGCGTCATCCCGAAGGCGGCGATCGTCGCGTTGACGAGCGGCTCGTGCTCGAGCAGCGCGAACAGCTCGGCCTCCTTGGGGTTCGAAGCCGGGAAGCCGGCTTCGATCAGGCACACGCCGAGGTCGTCGAGGCGGTGGACGAGGCGGACCTTCTCCTCCGCGGTGAGCGACAGCCCGCCGCCGCCCATCCCGTCACGAAGCGTGGCGTCGTAAAGCTCGATCTGTGTCATTCGCGGAGCGCCCTACGCGACCTTTGCCTCATGGCGCGCCGGCACGGGGTCGAGCCAATCGCGGTAGCGCTCGGTGCGCCCGTGCAGGGCGTCCTCGAAGGCGCTCTGCACCGCGCGCGTGACCTCGCCGGGCGTGCCGTCGCCGATCGTGTGGTCGTCGACTTCGCGGACCGGGACCAGCTCGGCCGCGGTGCCGGTCATGTACACCTCGTCGGCCATGTACAGCTCCGCGCGCGCGATGTTGCGCTCGATGACCTCGAAGCCCAGATCCGTCGCGATCTGGATCGCCGACTTGCGCGTGATGCCGTCGAGGATCGAGGCGGCCGGCGGCGGCGTGACGATGCGTCCCTCCCAGACGACGAAGACGTTCTCCCCCGAGCCCTCGCAGACGTTGCCGTGATCGTCGAGCATGATCGCCTCCTCGTAGCCGGCCTTGATCGACTCGATCTTCGCGAGGACGCTGTTGAGGTACTGCCCCGATGCCTTCGACGCCGGAATCAGGGACTGCGGGCTGATGCGCCGCCAGCTCGAGACCTTCGTGCGGATGCCGTTCTTCTTGCCCTCGTCGCCGAGGTAGGCCCCCCACTCCCAGACGGCGATCGTGACGTCGACGGGCGCCTCGAGCGGGTTGAGGCCCATCTGGCCGTAGCCGCGGAACATGATCGGCCGGATGTAGCAGGACCTCAGGCCGTTGCGGCCGATGAGCTCGAGCGTCGCCGCGCGCAGCGCATCGACGGTGTAGGGCATCGGCATGTAGTACAGCTCGGCCGAGCGGCTGAGGCGCGTGAGGTGCTCGCGGTGGCGGAAGACTGCCGGGCCGATCTCGGTGTCGTAGCAGCGAACGCCCTCGAATACGCCGGTGCCGTAGTGCAAGCCGTGCGTGAGCACGTGAACCTTCGCGTCCGCCCACGGAACGAACTCGCCGTTCATCCAAATGAGTTCCGAAGGGTTCACCGCAAGCTCCTTTGGATGAAATCAGCCATCCAGATTGTCGAGAACGGCCCGGGTGGCCTCGGCCGTTGTGGCGTTGCCGCCCAGGTCCCGGGTGCGAAGGCCGCCGTTGCACGCGCGGTCCACGGCCGATTCTACGGCGGTAGCCTCCGTTTCCCAACCCAATCCGTGGCGCAGCATCATCGCGACCGTCAGGAACATCGCGAGCGGGTTGGCCGATCGGGTGCCGGCGATGTCCGGTGCCGAGCCGTGGACGGGCTCGAACAGGCCCGGATCGCCGGCCGCGCCCAGCGATGCGCTGGGCAGCATTCCGATCGAGCCGGTGATCATGGCGGCCTCGTCGCTGAGGATGTCTCCGAAGAGATTCTCGGTGACGATGACGTCGAAGTCCGCCGGTCGCGCGATGAGCGCCATCGCGGCGTTGTCGACGAGCACGTCGGTCAGCTCGATGTCGTTGTACTTCGCCCTGTGGACGATGTGGACGACCTCGCGCCACTGGCGCGAGGTCTCCAGCACGTTGGCCTTGTCGACGCTCGCGACGCGCTTGCGGCGCGTGCGGGCGGCGTCGAAGGCGACGCGTGCGATGCGGTCGACCTCGTCGACGCTGTACTCGCACAGATCGCTGGCGCTGCGATCGGTACGCGTCTTCTCACCGAAGTAGATCCCTCCCGTCAGCTCGCGCACCACGAGCAGGTCGGTGCCCTCGATGCGCTCGCGCTTGAGCGGGCTGGCGTCGTAGAGCGCCGGCAGCGGACGGACGGGGCGCAGGTTCGCGAACAGTCCCAGACCCTTGCGCAGGCCGAGCAGCCCCTGCTCCGGGCGTGGCTTGCCGGGATCGGTCGTATCCCACCTCGGCCCGCCGACGGCGGCGAGCAGGACGGCGTCAGCCTGCTTGCAGGCTGCGAGCGTGTCCTCGCTGAGCGCGCTGCCGTGGACGTCGATCGCGGCGCCGCCGAAGAGATGCTCCTCGAAGCTGAAGTCCTCGCTGATCGTGCGCAGCAGCTCGATCGCCGGGGCCATGATCTCCGGACCGATCCCGTCGCCGGGCAGGGTGACGATGGTGGGCATGGCTCGCAGGCTATGCCAGGCGAAGCTCCGTCAACGGCGCGGCGGCGCGGCTGGCGACGATGTTCAGCCGCATGTAGTCCAGGGACGGCGGCCATCCGGGGGACTGCGCCCCCCCACGCCCGCCGCTTCGCGTCGGTCTAACCCCCACGATGGCTGACGGGACCCAGGCGCTCGCGATCGCGCTCGTAGGCGGCGATCGCCGCCTCTTCCTGAAGCGTCGAAGCGATCTCGTCGAGGCCGTTGAGCAGCCGGTGCTTCGTACCGGGGTCGATCTCGAAGGCGACGGCGCGGCCGTCGAAGCGCACCTCCTGAGCCTCGAGGTCGATCTCGGCCGGCTGGCCGCGATCCATGTCCATGATCGCCCGCACGTCGTCCTCGCCGATCGCGATCGGCAGCAGCCCGATCTTCGTGCAGTTTGACTTGAAGATATCCCCGAAGGAGGGCGCGACGATCGCCTTGAAGCCGTAGTCCTCCAGGCCCCACGGCGCGTGCTCGCGGCTCGAGCCGCAGCCGAAGTTGCGTCCGGCGACGAGGATCGGGTTGCGCGGCAGGTCCCAGCCGGGCTGCTTGGCCCAGTCGTAGAAGAGAAACTCGCCGAAGCCGCTGCGCTCGACGCGCTTGAGGAACTGCTTGGGCATGATCTGATCGGTGTCGACGTCCGCGCGGTCGAGCACCGAGACAGGGCCATTGATGACGTTGATCGGTTGCATGGTTACCTCCGCGGGGCCTCCGGCCCCGCGTCTTGAGTTGACCGACGGCCTCCAGCCGTCGTTGGCCGGGTGAGCAAGCTCACCCTCCCCAGCTCCTTACGTCGACGAAGCGGCCCTCGATCGCGGCTGCGGCGGCCATCTCGGGCGAAACGAGGTGCGTGCGGCCGCCACGACCCTGGCGCCCCTCGAAGTTACGGTTGGACGTCGATGCGCAGCGCTCGCCGGGCGCGAGCGTGTCGGGGTTCATGCCCAGGCACATCGAGCAGCCCGCTCCGCGCCAGTCGAAGCCGGCCGTGCGGAAGATCTCGTCCAAGCCCTCGCGCTCCGCCTGCGCCTTGACCTGCGCCGAGCCGGGGACGACCATCGCCTGCACGCTCGAGGCGACCCTGCGGCCCTTGACGACCTGTGCCGCGACGCGCAGATCGCCGATGCGGCTGTTCGTGCAAGAGCCGATGAAGACGCGGTCCAGCGCGATCTCCTGGATCGGCGTGCCGGCATCGAGGCCCATGTAGGTCAGCGCGCGTTCGTGGCCCTCGGTCGTCGGCTCGGGCACCGCGTCGGCGACGCCGGCGACCATGTCCGGCGCCGTGCCCCAGGTGACCTGCGGGCTGATCTGGGCGGCGTCGACCGTGACCTCCCGGTCGTAGGCGGCGCCGTCGTCGCTGCGCAGGGCGCGCCATTCGTCGGGGATCTCGATGTCGGCATGCTCGCCCACCCATGCGAACGTCGTCTGGTCGGGGGCCACCATGCCGGAGCGGCCGCCGGCCTCGATCGTCATGTTGCAGACCGTCATGCGCCCCTCCATCGACAGCGCCTCGATCGCGGCGCCCGCGTACTCGACGACATGGCCGGCGGCGCCGTCGACACCGATCTGCCCGATCGTGGCGAGGATCAGGTCCTTGGCGGTGACGCCGAAGCCGAGCGCGCCCTGGTAGGCGATCCGCATCGAGCGCGGCTTGGGAGCCACGAGGCACTGCGTGGCGAGCACGTGCTCGACCTCGCTCGTGCCGATCCCGAATGCCAGTGCCCCGAACGCGCCGTGCGTCGCGGTGTGACTGTCGCCGCACACGATCGTCATGCCCGGCTGCGTGACGCCGAGCTCGGGCCCGATGACATGAACGATGCCCTGCCTGTCGGAGCCCAGCGAGTAGACGGGAATGCCGAACTCCTCGCAGTTGCGTTCAAGCGTCTGCACCTGCACGCGGCTGAGCTGGTCGGCGATCAGGGCGGCGGTCGGCGTGCCATCGGTCGGCACGTTGTGATCGGCGGTCGCCAGCGTGCGGTCGGGGCGGCGGACCGTGCGGCCCGCCAGGCGGAGCCCGTCGAAGGCCTGCGGGCTCGTGACCTCGTGGACGAGGTGCAGGTCGATCCACAGCAGGTCGGGCGCGACCTCGTGGGCGGACCAGATCTTCTCAAACAGCGTGGTGGGGGCATTCATGCGCTGCGCTCCTTGATGTCTAGCTACGGCGTAGTCCGGCGCATACGACGGCGAGCAGAACCGCCTCGTCGCAGCCGGGGTTCTCGAAGTGGTGGGGCAGGTCGGCGTCGAACGTGACGCAGTCCCCCGCGCCGAGCTCGTGGCGCTCGCCGTCGATCATCAGCGCGACGGAGCCCTCGTGGACGAGCGCGGTCTCGCGGCTGCCCGGCTCGTGCATCGGCGGATCGCCTGGGCCACCGGTCAGGGCACCCGGCGCGAGCACGTGACGCGAGAGCTCGGCGCGCTGGCCGGGCAGCGGCGGCGTCAAGATCTCGGCGCGGTGGCCGGAGCCGGGGTTGCTCGTCCCCGCGCGGCGCTCGGCCGCGCGCACGATCGCGACCGTGCCGCCCTCGTCGAGGCGCAGCAACTGAGACAGGCGCAGCTCGAGGCCTGCCGCGATGCGGGCGGCGACTGCGAGCGTCGGGCTTGTCTCCCCGCGCTCGACCTGGCTGAGCATCGGCGCGCTGACACCGCTGCGCTGGGCGAGATCTCGCAGGCTGAGCGCCATCGCGTCGCGCAGAGCGCGGATACGAGGGCCGATCGGCACGAGCTCGACGGTCGCCATACGCGTGTACGTTATCGCATACGCTTGTCCTGGGTCGGCCTGACGGCGGTCGAGGACCAGTTTGCGAGCGGACGACGAGTTGGACTCGATGCTGAGCTCGTGGCGCCGGAGCTGACGCCTGCTACGTGCCCGGCTAGTGCTTCGAGCGGGTGCCGCCGCGGAACGCATCGGCGGTGCCCTCGGGACTACGAGCGCGCCAGTCGCCTTCGTGCGGTGTGACGGTGTCCATCCAGACGATCCCGCGCAGGCGGCGCATCTTCGGTGCCGTGCGGAACATGTCGCGCACCCAGGCCGCCTTGCTGCCACCCTCGCCGGATGAGCCGACCTCCGCGATCCAGATCGGCTGGGGTCCGAGCCGGGACAGCCGGCGATAGGACGCGGAGAACGTCTTGCGGAAGCCGCGCCAGCCGCCGAAGTTGGGGAAGCTCGAGCCCCAGTTGTAGCCGTCGAGACCGAGGACATCGACGTAGCGGCGGCCCGGGTAGTAGCGCTCGAAACGATTCTCGCGCGTCATCGGCCAGTCCTCGTTGACCGGCGAGAAGACCCAGCGCACATTGCGCGCGCGCTCGCGCTCGAAGATCTTGTGCATGTGGCGCCACGCCGCGCGGAAGAGCGCCGGCGAGTTGCCGTTCACGGTCCCGCCCCAGGGGTACCAGTCGCCGTTCATCTCGTGCATCGGGCGAACGTAGACCGTCGAGCGCAGCCTCCGTAACGACCGCGCCCACGAGGAGATGTAGCCGTCGAAGGCGCCGCCAGCGATCCGCTTGAGCGAGAACTGCGGTTGGTCCTTTCCACCGCCTGGAACCCACGGCTCCCAGGTCACGAGTGGCCGCCGGCGCGAGCGCAGCACGGCGTTGAAGACGTGCGGCTGAACCGCCCTCACCCATGGTGCGCCACCCCAGTTCTGAAACCACGACACGATGCCGATGCGCCGCCCGAGGTCGCGCTGCAGGCTGTCGATCTGGTCGGTGTTGCCGGCGAAGGGATCGCCCGGTGTGTGGACGCCGAAGGAGAGCCCGCGAGCGGACGCGTCGGCGGGCGCCGCAAGCAGGCCAAGTGTCAGGGCGAGGGCGATGGCGGCAAGTGTCTTGTGCACGGTCTCAGAACGTGTTTGATATGGGTCATTGAGGGGTTGCTGGCTGCCAGGGGCGGCGGCCTGGTCCGGGGGCCAGCCGTCGGGTCATGACGCCGATCATGGCCCACTTGATCATCGCCTCGCTGTGTTCTGGCAGGCGTTCGTAGTCGCGGTCCAGGCGCCGGCAGCGAGTGATCCATGACAGCGTGCGTTCGACGACCCAGCGGCGCGGGAGAACCTCGAAGCCGTGCTGGCCTTCCTTCTTTTTGACGATCTCAAGGACGATCTGTGTCACGGCCTTGACCCAGTCCACGAGCTTGCCGGCGTAGCCGCCGTCGGCCCACACCACGCGCACACCGGGATGCATGACGGCCATCGCCTCGAGCACCGGGCGAGCGCCGTCGCGGTCCTGGACGCTGGCCGTGGTGACCATCACCAGCAGCAGCATCCCGACCGTGTCGACGACCACGTGGCGCTTGCGGCCGTTGACTTTCTTGCCCGCGTCATAGCCGCGGCTTGAGCTTGAGACCGTGTCGGCGCCCTTGACTGACTGCGCGTCGATGATCGCCGCCGTGGGCTGCTCGTCGCGGCCCTCGGCGTCGCGCACCGCGTCGCGCAGCGCGTCGTGCAGACGGTCCAGCGACCCGTCGGCACGCCAGCGCCTGAAGTGCCAGTACACCGTCCCCCACGGCGGGAACTCCTTGGGCAACTGACGCCACGAACAGCCCGTGCGCACCAGGTACAAGATCGCGTTGACGATCTCTCGCCGCGGGTGCGCCTCCGGGCATCCGCCGCCCTTGGTCGCCGACAACAGCGGATCGACCAGCGCCCACTGCGCATCAATC
>Ga0136613_10002356_pt1 | contig 10119 bp, 5 predicted proteins | sample AntDrymUQ2722106_2_FD_106649 | JGI IMG/M metagenome (GOLD analysis project Ga0136613, IMG submission 106649) | Polar desert sand microbial communities from Dry Valleys, Antarctica - metaG UQ272 (21.06) | ecosystem: Environmental > Terrestrial > Soil > Desert | place: Antarctica: Dry Valley... | reverse complement strand
GCCGCGTGAGCGAGGGTCGGGGCCGCGAATACGGCGGGCAAGTTTCGACCGGCCGTGCCCGTTGTATAGGTGAGTGATGCCCTCACAACTTCGAACCGTCTGCCTTCTGGTGCTCGTGCTGAGCGCCACGGCGCTCTCAGCTGGGCGGGCGGAAGCCGCCGCACAGCTCCACGCGACGCCGCAGAACGCCTTTGCGCCTTTGGCATCGGGGACGGGGTGATCGGCCACGACGAGTTCATCGAGGACAAGGTCGCGCTCTACCGCAAGTACCGGCTCGGTTACGCCTGGTGGGAGTACCGCTCGAGCGCCCCGTTCTCCGCGGTGGCAAGTGACGGCGGGTGGAAGTCGTTCGTCGACCGCCTCGTCCCGGATCGCACTCCGCCCGACACGACCCTGAGCGCGGCCCCGGAGGAGGACGCGGCGGTGAGCTCACGCTCGGCGAGCTTCGCGTTCGAGGCCGACGAGCCCGCCGCCACCTTCGAGTGCCGCATCGACGCGGCCCCGTTCGCGCCCTGCGACTCGCCGGCGACGCTGTCGGACCTCTCCGAGGGGTGCACGTCTTCGAGGTGCGCGCGGTCGACGCGTGGGGCAACGCCGACCCGACGCCGGTGCGCCGGCGCTGGGCGGTCGACCTCACGGCGCCGCAGACGGCGATCGACGCGGGGCCGAGCGGCCTGACCGCGGGTCGCTCGGCAACGTTCGACTTCTCCTCGGACGAGCCCGATGCCGCCTTCGAGTGCAGCCTCGACGACGCCGCCTTCGAGGCGTGCGGCTCGCCTCACGAGCTCCGCGAGGTGGCGGAGGGCGATCAGACCCTCGCGGTACGAGCCGTCGACCGCGCCGGCAACGCAGACCCCACGCCCGAGCGCAGGAGCTGGACCGTCGACGCCACGGCTCCCGACACCACGATCACCTCCGCGCCGAATCCGGCGACCCGCAGCTCCCAGGCCGGCTTCGCCTTCTCCTCCGACGACCCGGCTGCGTCCTTCCGGTGCCGCGTCGACGCCGGCGAGCTCGAGCCCTGCGCATCCCCTCGGGTGCTCGCCGACGTCTCCGAGGGGGAGCACGTCTTCGAGGTGGTCGCCGTCGATCCCGCCGGAAACGCCGATCCCTCTCCCGCCCGGCATCGCTGGACCGTCGACACGACGCCTCCGAAGACCACGATCACCTCCGCGCCCGCCGCGCTGGTCAAGACCAACTCCGCCTCGTTCGGCTTCTCTGCGAACGAGCCGCAGGCCACCTTCAAGTGCCGCCGCGACGCGGGCGCGTGGAGCGCGTGCACATCGCCGAAGCGCTACGCGTCGCTGACGGAGGGCCCGCACACCTTCGAGGTCCGTGCGACCGACGCGGCCGGAAACGTCGAAACCGCTCCACCGCAGCGGACCTGGACCATCGACCTCACGCCGCCCAGCATCGAGCTCTCGGCGCCCTCCTCGGGAACCACCTACACCCGCGACCAGACCGTGGCGGTCGCCGCCACGGCCGCCGACCCGAACGGCGTGACCAAGGTCGACTTCTACGACAACGGAAGCCTCGTCCGCAGCGACACCACGAGTCCTTTCGGACTGAGCTGGACCGTCAACAGCTCCCGGGCCGGAACGCACCGATGGACGGCGAAGGCCTCCGACGGGGCGCGCAACTCAGCGAGCTCCGGAGAGTCCAAGGTAGAGGTGAACGTCGTCGCGGCCAGCCGTGAGACCGAGCCGGTGACCAACGACGGGGACGCGGCCGACGACCCGGCGATCTGGGTCGACCGGGACGATCCCGGTCGCAGCACCGTCATCGCCACCGACAAGTTCGGCGGCCTCGCCGTCCACGACCTCTCCGGGCGCCGCCTGCACTTCTACGCCGACAGCCGGCCGAACAACGTCGACGTGCGCAACGACGTCCTCCTCGGCGGAGAGCGGGTCGATCTCGTCGTGACGAGCGATCGCGCCAACAGCAGCCTGCGCGTGTACAAGGTCGACCCGGTCACGCGAGGGCTCGAGCACGTGTCGGCCCGAACCCTCTTCGCCGGCGACCGGCTCTACGGCCTCTGCATGTACAAGAGCCGGACGAATGCGGATCAGTACGTCTTCACGACCGACGACCTGGGGCTCGTACGCCAATGGCAGCTCGTCGCCGATGGCGACCGGGTCGATGCCCGTGAGGTGCGCAGCTTCCGCGTGCCGACCGAGCCCGTCGAAGACTCCCAGGACCAGCTGACCGAGGGCTGCGTCGCCGACGACGAGACGGGCGCGTTCTACGTTGCCGAGGAGGACGTGGGCATCTGGCGCTACGGAGCAGAGCCCGGGGCGGGCGAGGAACGCACCCGCGTGGACTCGACCGGGCAGGGCGGCCACCTCACCGCCGACGTGGAGGGCCTCGCGCTCTACCGCGCCGCCGACGGCCGCGGCTACCTGCTGGCCTCGAGCCAGGGCGACAACAGCTTCAGCGTATACGAGCGGGGAGCCGGCAACGCGTTCGTCACGCGGTTCGGGATCGGTGCGGCCGAGGTCGACCAGGTCGGTGCGACCGACGGCATCGACGTGACGAATATGGCGCTCGGGGACGCCTTTCCGAACGGGCTGTTCATCGCCCACGACGGCTACAACCCGATCTCGCCGAGCGCTCACCGGCAGAACTTCAAGCTCGTGCCGTGGGAGCGGGTGGCGCGCTCGATGAGCCGACCGCTGACGGTCGACCCCGGCTGGGACCCGCGCCGCGGGGATTGACAGAAACCACGCCTCCACACGTTGCTTGTGACAGAGAACCGAGATCCCACGGCACCCGGCCGTGAGACGACGCCCGCCAACGCAGACGGAGAGCCCATGTCTCGATTGACCACACTCAGCCGCATTCGCCGCGGCGACCCACCTCGTCCCGCCGCTGCGAGCGGCCAGCGATCCGGCCTTCCGTCGAGGCGCCGGGGGCTGGCCGTCGCCGCTCTCTCGTCCGTCCTCGTGGCCCGGAGGTTCTGACACGCTGATCGGCCGCGGCGGTCAGGACGGCCTCCACGGCAACGACGGCGCCGACGTGATCGACAGCGTCGACGGTGCACCGGACGCGGTGTTCTGCGGCGCCGGCCAGGACTCGGTCGCGAGCGACGCGGTCGAGCTCCTGCGCCTCAGCTGCGAAACCCGCAGCTGAGCCCAGAGGGGCGAGCGGCGGGCCGGCGCATGAGCTCCCTCGGGAAGCTCCGGCTCGCCGCCCACGCCGCTCTTGCGGTGGTGGCGGTGGCGGCATCGCCCGAGACGGCCGGAGCGTCGACCACGAGCGGCGCGACGCCCACCATCCGCCTCTCGCCCTACTCGGGGCCGTCCACGAGCACGGTCAGGATCGCCGGCGACGGCTTCGGAGCTCGCGAGCGGGTCGAGATCGGCCTGGACGGCGAGAAGATCGGGACGACCGGCACTCTCTCGAGCGGGTCGCTCTCTCCGGTCGCCGTCCGTATCCCGGCGGGCACCCAGCCCGGTCAGAAACAGGTGTCGGCCGAGGGCGAAGAGAGCGGCCGGGTGGCGCGGCGGGCGTTCGTCGTCCGGACCGACTGGTCGCAGATGGGCTTCAACGCCCGCCGGACCTCGTTCAACCCGTTCGAGGACACGATCGGCCGAGCAAACGCCGGCGACCTCAGCAGCGCGTGGACCCGGCACGACTGCCTCATAAGCTGGTCGTACTCGGGCGGCGCGGCGCCCACTGTGGCGCGCGGCCTGGTCTGGGTAGGAGCGATCGACGACATCTGCGCCTTCGACGCGCGCAGCGGCGCCCTCCGCCACAAGATCGAGACGCCGTGGGGGGCGGCGTCGAGCTACTCGTCCCCGGTGGCCGCGACCGTCGCCGGATCGCACCGGCTGTTCGTCGGCGCGCCGAGCGGGCTGCACGCCTACTCGGCCCCGACCGGACAGCTGCTCTGGCAGCTTCCGACCGACGGCTACGCCGATGCCTCACCGGCGATCGAGGGCGGAGTGGTCTACGTCGGCTCCGAGGGTGGGATCGTGTACGCCGTCGACGCTCAATCGGGGCAGGTGCGGTGGAAGCGCGAGACCGGGGGACCGGTCGAGTCGGCGGTGGCGGTGCGCCGTGGGAAGGCCTACCTCGCGTCCGACGGACGCCTCCAGGCCTTCGACACGGACGACGGCGATCGCGTCTTCTCGAAGGACATCGACGGCTCGTTGTGGAACGGCTCGTCGCCGGTCGCCGTGTGGAGTGCGTCGCGCTCCAACGGCCTCGTGTACGTCGCCAACGGGCGCTCGGACGGTCACACGCTGCATGCGCTCGACGCCGATACCGGCGAGAGGGCATGGGCGAGGTCCTTTTCCCGGACGAATCGCCGACCGGCGACTCCAAGGTCGCGGTCGCGAACGGCGTCGTCTACTACCAGACCGATCGCCGACTGCACGCGCTGAGCGGCGCGACGGGCAGTGCGCGCCGGCGTTGGAGCGCTCCGGTGAGCGGCGTGAAGAACGCCGCCCCCACGGTGGCCAACGGGGTCGTCTACGCGGGTCGCCAGGCTTTCGACGCCGCGACCGGCCGGGGCGTCTATGGGGGACGGAAGGTGGGAGCTCTCCGGCCGTCGTAGCGGACGGGCGGGTGTACGCCTCGGGCGTCAACAACGAGTTGACGGCTTTTCGCGCGGCCGATCGTTGACGGGGGCGGCCGGCATCCGCCCTTCGACGAGGCGGGTGAAAGGAAACCGCGACGGGAGCCGTTCGTTGGGATGGTCGCCGCGAGCCGCCACGCCCCCGGCGGCCCACCACGATGAGCCTGCTCGAGCGAGCTCCCCGCTGGGAGTCCGAGGACTCCACGGACCCGCGGCATCCAGCACCGGAGTTTCCTCCAAGACAGAGGCGCCGCCGCCTCTGGCTCGCCGTTGTGGCCGCGGTCATCGTGCTCTCCGCGGTCTGGGTCGCGCTCCGGCCCGGTCCGCCGAGCCCCGCGCCCACCACCACCTTCTACGTCGACATCACCAACGGAACCGATCGCGCCAGCGGCGAGGCTCCGGGCTCGGCCTGGCGGTCGCTGGCCCGGGCGACCGCGGGCCTCGAGCCCGGGGACCGGCTCCTCCTGCGCCGAGGCGGGCGCTGGCTCGAGCCGCTGCGGGTGAGCCGGAGCGGCACCGAAGACAGGCCAATCGTGATCGGCGCCTACGGTCGGGGCGCGCGGCCGGAGGTGCGCGGGCCCGAGAGCTGCGTCGACCTCGGAGGGTCTTTTTTCACGGTTCGCGACCTCGAGCTCGGCCCGTGCGTATGGGCGGGAGTGCGGATATCCGGCAGCTCGAACCGCGTCGCCGGCAACGTGATCATGGGCAACGCCGCGGGGATCGTCGTGCGCCGCGGGGCGATCGCCAACTCCCTGGTTGGCAACCAGCTCATGCGCAACAACCGCATGTCGGTGCTGACCAAGAGGCCGAGCAACGACGACTCGGGCGCCTTTGGGATCCTGCTGCAGGGGGACCGAACGGAGGTGGCCCACAACACGATCTCTGGCTCCGATGCCTTCTCCTTCGACTACCGCCGGGACGGCTCGGCGATCGAGGTGTTCGGCGCCCGCGGAAGCCGGATCCACCGCAACGTCGCGCTCGAGAACAACACGTTCTCAGAGCTCGGGGACCGGCGCTCGGCCGACAACGTTTACTCGTTCAACCTCGTCAGGTCGTCGCTTCCCGGTGGCCACGGGCTGACGACGCGCGGCGCGGAGTCGCGATACGGGCCCGTGCGCGGGACGCGCCTCGAGCACACGACGATCCAGCTGACGGGCGAGCAGAGCGAGGGCTTCGTCTGCCACGGCGGCTGCAATCAGGGCCTGCTTCGCATGCGCAACAACATCGTCCAGGCCGTCCAGAAGGTCGGCTTCGCCGACGGCTCGTTCGACGAGGACCACAACCTGTACTGGGGTGGCGAGCGACGCTTCCAAGCCGGTCCGCACAGCCGGGTGGCCGAGCCGCGCTTCGTCGACGCCTTGGCTGGTGATCTTCGCCTCGGGCTCGGAAGCCCGGCTGTGGACATGGGCGCTCCGCTCGGGCCGCGCGCCGACCTCGACGGGCGGCGGCCTCCGCTGGATGGCGACGGGGACGGAGCGGCGCGTCCGGACGCCGGAGCGTTCGAGCGCCGCTCGACGCGGTGAGCGGCGAGTGCCGGTCCGTCGGGCTGATGCCGGTCGCCCGCGATCCCCGCCGTGTCGATGCGTTGGCTATCGATCGCAGCGTAGTCGCCCGGTCTGCGGAGGGAGCAACGGCCTCATCCCGAGCGTCGAGACTCGCGACGTGTTCCGGCTCCTCCGTCAGATCGAACGGTCGTCCGAGGGTCGTAGTGCCCTAGGACCCGTCGGCCACCGCGAGGAAGTCTCCCGGCAGGCCTAGCCGACGGCAAAGTGGCGCGGGAACGCCCGGCGGATCGCCACCACGGCGCTGGCGCCAGAGCTCTCGCGGCGGGAGCCCGGATCGACGATCGCCCGCCAGAGGCTCCCCAACGCCGCCGCGGGGCTCTCCGAAGCCCCGTCCTCGCCGTCGGGGTCGGGCTGGCCGTTGTGGCGGGCCATGAGCGCACGGGCGCACGCGACGCACGAGCACTCTGGGATCGTCACTCCCGTATGGGTGCACGTTTCGATGCAGCGGTGTGCCATGCCGTTTCTCCTTGTCCCGGCCGCCCCGCCGAGGAAGCGTTGACAGCGCGGCCGGATCGATCGTTCTGGTCACCCAACGTCTGAGAACCCGCTCGACTTGCGCACGCCCCTGAAACCTTGCGCCTCGCTCGGGTGCGAGCGTCGACGCGGACACGCTTGAAACGGCCGCAGGCGCGTCCGTACGCGTTCGCGGAAGAAGCGCTCTCACCCACACGTTGCTACGAGAAGGCAACCGACCTCCGCCTCGAGGAGCAATCGTGATACGTGCCGCAACCACCACTCCGTCCGGGCCGCGCTTCGCGGCGCCGCCTCCTCTAGGGCGCACCCGGCGTCTGCTCTTCGCGGCCGCTCTAACGGCAGTGCTCCTCGCGGTGCTCACCGCGGGTCCGGCCTCGGCCGCCACCGTCGGCTTCCAGGGACCGAGCTACAGCGGTGCCTCCAGCGAGCCCACCGGCTCGAAGCCCCAGAGCAAGCTGTGGGTCACCCCCGACCGGATCTGGTGGGCGAACATGTGGAACAGCCTCACCGGCCGCTACGAGATCCACCGCCTCGATCGCTCAACCCGCAAGTGGGTCCCGACGGGCACGGCGACCGACGCGCGGGGCAATTCCAAGGCCGACGCGATGTGGGACGGCCAGCATCTCTACCTCGCGACCGCCGGCCCCTCGGCAAGCGCGAGCGGCGACAGCGCGCGCCTGCTGCGCTACACCTACGACCCCGCCAGCCGCACCTACGCCCTCGACCCGGGCTTCCCCCACACCCTCACGGCCGGCGGCATGCTCGCAGTGGTCATGGAGAAGGACACCACGGGCCGCCTGTGGATCACCTACACGCGCGCCGGCAAGGTCTACGTCTCCCACAGCACGACGAGCGACACGACATGGACGGCTCCCTACGTCCTGCCGGTCGCCGGCGCGGCCAACCTCTTGGGCGAGGACATCTCGGCCGTCGTGTCCTTCAACGGCAAGATCGGCGTGATGTGGAGCAACCAGGTAGACGGCGCGATGTACTTCGCCTCGCACCTCGACGGTCAGCCCGACGGCGCGTGGACGGCTGGGGCGGCGATCAAGGAACCCGAGATCGCCGACGACCACATCAACCTCAAGTCGCTTCAGGCCGACGAACGCGGCCAGGTCTACGCGGCGACGAAGACGTCCCTGAACACCGCCACGGCTCCGCTGACCCTCCTGCTCGTGCTCGACAAAAACGGCAACTGGCAGCGGCACACCTTTGGCCGCGTGCAGGACGATCACACCCGTCCCATGGTCACGATCGACCGCGGCAACGACACGGTCTACGTGATGGCCTCCTCACCGTGCTGCGGCGGAGGGAAGGTCTATTACAAGAAGAGCAGCCTTCGCAACATCTCGTTCTCCAGCGGGCTCGGCACGCTGTTCATGGAGGACGGAACGGGAGCGAAGGTCAACAACGTCTCGGGGACCAAGCAGGAGGTCACCGCAGACACCGACATCGTCGCGCTCGCCGGCGTCGAGAGCAGGAAGCTCTACTGGCACAACGAGCTCGATCTGGCGTCAGCCACGCCCGACCTCTCTCAGCCGGAGACCACGATCGACTCGGGCCCCGAGGGCACCGTCGAGACCCCGTCGGCGTCCTTCGCATTCTCCGCGAACGAGCCGGGCGTAAGCTTCGAGTGCAGCCTCGATGGTGCGACCTTCGGCTCGTGCTCGTCGCCCAAGGCCTACGCCGACCTGCCGAACGGAACCCACACCTTCGCGGTGCGGGCGATCGACGGGTCCGGCAACGTCGACACGACCCCCGCCACTCGCACGTGGACGGTCAACGCCGTCGTGGCCGCGACGATGAGCGTTCCCGCGGCCGCCGACGCATACGTGGCGGAGCGCAAGCCGGATCTCAACTTCGGGACGGGGCTGCGCCTCAGCAACGACTACGGCTCGGGGAACGACAAGCACAGCTACCTGCGCTTCGACGTGAGCGGGGTCTCGCGGCCGATCGTGAGCGCGAAGGTGCGGGCCTACGTCGCCAACGGCTCGGTCAACGCTCCGGCGATCCACCCGACGGCCGCGAGCTGGAACGAGACGGGCCTGACCTGGGCCAGCCGCCCTCTCGCCGCGGGCCCGGCCGCCGACGACAAGGGCGCGGTGACGACGGGCAGCTACGTCGAGTACGACGTCACGCCGCTCGTGACCGGCAACGGCGCGCACGGCTTCGTGACCCTGCCCGGGTCCACCGACGGCTTCGACCTGGCCTCGCGTGAGGATGCCAACGCGGCGAGGCGCCCGACGCTCGAGCTCAAGCTCGGCGGGTAGCGGACCTAGAGCTTCTCCTCAGCCTCCACGGGACGCTCCGCGCCGAGCTCGTCGTCCCAGGCGAGCAACGCCGCGACGGGCTGTCGGGAGGGCTCCACCTCGATCGCGACCAAAGTCTGCGGGATGGCGTCGCCGCGCATGAGCTCGGACCAGGTCCCCGTGTTGAGGTAGGTGGCGTCGGCGGGAGGCGTCCCGAGCCTGCTGCGCTCGGCCGCGTGCGTGTGGCCGAAGACGTAGAACGGGACCTGGTCGCCGTGGTCGCGCAGGATGCGGTCGATGGCGGCGCCGGCCCGGGGCATGAAGCCCGGCGGAGGAGGCTCGGCGGGGTGGGTGCGCGGGCGCGGCGCACCTCCGGCCACGGCCATGCCGAGCAGGCGGCGGACGGTGCCCGCGAGCGCCGCGGTGACCAGCCGCTCCAGCTCGGCGACGGAGGCGGGCGCGAGACCGGTCGCTCCCGCGGGAGCGCCGGGCCGATGGCTCTCGCCGCTCGCCGCGCGTGCCCCGGGCGCCGCCCGCCGCGCTCGCCGGGCGTGGCGAGCGAGGGCGCGCGCAAAGGCCAGGTGCGCCCGCCACGTCACGATCGCCGCTCCGGGACGCGCGCGCAGCACGGCGATCAGGGCCGAGACGTTGGGGTCGAGCCGCTCGGCGGCGGGATCCGCGGCTTCGAGGACGCGGGTGATGTACTCACCCAGCTGCGATCCGAGCGGCGCCTCGAGCGCCGTCTCGTCGGGTAGCTCGGAGGTCTGGAGGAGCTGCGGGGCCGCGTTGATGTCGTGGTGCTGGTGGCCGTGCTCCGCGTAGAGCACTCCGGGGACGTGGAGGATCCACGGGTGGAACTCGATGCGTGCGCCGCTCGCCGACTCGGAGTCCTCGACCAGCTCGCGCAGTCGCCGCTGCACGGCGGGGCGGGCGAGCTCGAGATCGTGGTTGCCCGGCACGATGTCTATCGGCACGCCGGCGCTCAGCAGAGCGCGGACGGCGTCGAGCACCTCACGGTGACCGGCCGCGATCCGGTCGAGCTTGGCCAGCGCCGCGCTCGTGGAGGTGTCGAGCCGCCGGCGGTCCTCGCCCGCGCGGCCGAGCTCGACGCGTGCGAAGTCGAACAGGTCGCCGAGGATTACGAGCCGCCACGGCCGGCCGCGCCCGGCCTGAGCGGCTGTGCGCGCGCCCAGGAAGCGGGCAAAGGCGCCGTCGCGAGCGAAGTCCTCGGTGCGGGCCGGACGGCCGGTCG
>Ga0136613_10002354_pt1 | contig 10122 bp, 6 predicted proteins | sample AntDrymUQ2722106_2_FD_106649 | JGI IMG/M metagenome (GOLD analysis project Ga0136613, IMG submission 106649) | Polar desert sand microbial communities from Dry Valleys, Antarctica - metaG UQ272 (21.06) | ecosystem: Environmental > Terrestrial > Soil > Desert | place: Antarctica: Dry Valley... | reverse complement strand
TCGGTTTGAACCGGTTTGAAATCGACCCGAGTATTTCCGGTCAACGACTTAGCCCGTCGGCGCGTCTAACCGTCGGCAGACAAATCAACCGGAATCTTTTGATTACTTATTCGACCAACCTTTCGGAAGACCAAAACCAGATTTTAGCTCTCGAATACCGCGTTTCCAACCGGCTCTCCTTTGTCGCGCAGTATGAACAGCGTTCCCTGAGTAACGTCACCAGAAACAGTAATAATTTTAGCTTTGAAGTTCGTTTGCGAAAAAGATTTTAAGAGAATGGAAAATGAAAAACGGAAAATGGAAAACGGAAAACGGAAAATGGAAAATTCAGGAATTGTCATTCTCCGTTTTCTGTTGCGCCTAATTTACGGTGCGCCCTCATTCCGTTCTTCATTTTCCAATTTCCAATTTCCATTTTCCGTTTTCTGCGTCTTACTGCTCACTGCTCACTGCTCACTGCTCACTGTTTCGGCTCAAAACAAATATGAAAACCGTCAAATTTCCAACGTCAATATCGTTTTCGAAGGTAATGACCGCGACATTTCCGCTTCTCAACAGTTTGAACTGATTGCGCGAGACGCGCTCGGTACAACATATTCCACCGTCAAAGTGCGCGATGCGATACAGGCTCTTTATAATTCGGAAAAAATCGTCTCCGCCAGCGTCGGCGTTACCGAAGTCGGGGAAAACAACTTGGATTTACGCATCACTATCAAGCGCAAGGTGCGAGCCGAAAAAATTAACATCCTTATCGGCGATACGACCGGAAAATCCGTTACCGAACAAGAACTGCTCTTGAGAATAAATCTTCTTAATCCGGGAACCGCCATTACCGAGCAGACACTTCGCAACAATGCGGATTTGATTTTGGATTATCTGCGTGAACGCGGTTATTACAAGGCGGAAGTTTCCTTCTCTACCCGACCGATTAAAAGCGAAACGCAAGTCGCCGTCACATTTCTGGTAACGCTGAAAGCACAGGCGACGGTTGAAAGTTTTAACATCAACATCGCGGGTTTTGACAAGACGAAAATTCCCAAAAAACTCGAACTTAAAGCGGGCGAATTTTTTTCGCGCCGCGCTTTAACGGAGGATTTGGAAAAGATTCGCACCGCGCTGCGCGAGGAAAAGTTTATCGCTCCCGAACTCGACGAGCCGCGCGTTGTTTACGACAGCGAAAAAAACACCGTTAAGATTGACTTAAACGGCAAGGTCGGCGCAATCGTCAACATCACAATCGAGGCGGGGAAAACCAAAAAACTCGGCGACAAAACGCAGACCAAACTTTTGACTATCAAACGCGAAGGCTCGCTCGATTTTGCGGCAATTATCGAAGGCTCGCGCCGGCTAAGAAATTATTATCAGGAACAAGGCTACTTTTTTGCCGAGGTTCGAGCGATTTGTTCGGTAACGCCCGAATTTAAGGAAGACGAAGCCAGCGTGACAACTAATGAAACGGACGTTTTGTGTTCGGCTCTGAGCGGTGCTGAATTGAATGACCGCGTTGTTGACGTGAAATATGAGGCAGACCTCAGCCGTCGTTTGCGGCTTGTCGATATTCGCCTCGAAGGGACAAACCAATTTGCAATTGACGAAGTCAAAAGTGTTTTGAAATCGCAGGAAAAAAGTCTGCTCGGCATCATTCCTTTTTTGGGCTATGGACGCGGTTATACGAGTAACGAAACTTTGGAACAAGACCGCCTGACGGTTAAATCTCTGCTGCGCGAACTCGGTTATCGCAAAAACGAAGTGACGGTCAGGCAAGGCGTTTCGCCAAACGGCGAAGATTTAATTATTACATTTCTCGTAACTGAAGGTATTCCGACGCGCATCGCCGGCGTCGAAGTTGCGGGCAATAAAAACATTTCAACCCCGACTTTGGAAGCAAAGCTGCCGAACCTGGTCGGAAAAAACTTTTCGCGGGCGCGAGCGCGCAACGGCGTCAAAGAAATTTCTCAGTTTTACTCGCAGGAAGGCTATTACGATGCGAAGGTGAACTATTCACTTGTCGAACTGCCCGACGTTGAAAACGCTGCCGAAGACCAGGTAAAAGTTGTCTATAACATCGAAAACGAAGGCAAGAAAGTTTTCATCAACCGCATTTTAATCAACGGCAACGAAGCGACCAAATCGGATGCGATTTTAAGAGCCGTCAATCTGCGTGTTGACGATGTTCTGCGCGCGACCGATATTTTTACCAGCGAGCAAAATCTTTATGCGACTGATGCCTTTAATCTCGTCGAAATCAAGCCCGAACCGGCAGGCGAAAAAGCCGACGGCAGCGGTCGTCTGACCGATATTATCATCAACGTCGAAGAGAAAAAACCCATACTCGCCACTTACGGCGGCGGTTTTTCAACCGACATCGGCGTCAACGGATTTTTCGACATTCGTCACTTCAATTTGTTCGGCAAACTCCAGCAAGGCGGCGCACGGGTTCGGGCGAGTCGTCTGCAACAGCTCGTGCAGCTCGATTATATCAATCCGCGATTTATGCCCGACGGTAAAAATCGGTTCGCGCCTTTGACCGTTACGGCAGCATACCAGCGAGATTCGACCGTGACGCGCTTTTTCCGTACTTCCTTTGACCGCGGAACTTTCGGCATCGTCCAGAGAGTTGACGAAGAGGGAAATCCGATTGACGAGTTCGGACGTGAAACCGGCAGCCCGACGATAAACCGGCTGACCGTTTCGGCGGAAACCAGCCGCACCATCAGCACGAAAAATCGCAGCATCTTATTTTTTCGCTACCGTTTTGAAGATGTTCGGTTATTTAAAATCAACAGTCTTTTGATTCGTGATTTGCTGCTGCCTGACGCGCGGGTGCGAACTTCCGGCTTTGGCGCAAATTTCGTGTTCGACACCAGACGAAACTGCAATATCAAAAACACCATTCTCGATATTATCGCCAAAGGCGACGCGGGCGACCCGTGCCGTTATAATCCGGGCGACCCGACGCGCGGAACTTATATCACGGCTGAATATAATGTTTCAGTTCCGGCTCTGGGCGCAAATATCGGGTTTCAAAAATTCCAAGGTTCATACAATACTTTTTACACATTTCCGCGTCTTAAAAACACGACGCTCGCCGGACGCGCTATTCTCGGACTTGCAAATGTTTTTTCCAGAGGACAAAGGTTTTCGACAACTCAATTTCCCGATTTGGACGGAATTCTGCCGATTAGCGAAAGATTTTTTGCAGGCGGTTCGACGACTTTGAGAGGTTTTGAATTTGAGCAAGCCGGACCGCGCGTCGCTATTATTCCGCAGGGAGTTTTTCGCAACCAGCAACGCGAAATCGTTACTATCAATCCTTTTACCGTTCCGTTCGGCGGCAACGCCCTGGCGATTGTCAATTTAGAAGCCAGAATTCCTCTGACGGATTCCATCCGCGCCGTGCCGTTCTATGACGGCGGCAATGTCTTTCGGCGCGTCGGCGATATTTTCCGTCCGCCGCAAGTTGACCCGAATGATGTCTTTCGCAGTAATCTACGCGCCGTCTTTACGCACACCGTCGGTTTCGGTCTGCGCCTTAAAACGCCAATCGGCGGTGAATTTGGTGTTGATTACGGATATTTGCTCAATCCGCCGCAGTTTTTGATTCCGCAGGTCAACGCACCGAACACCGTTTTTCGGGTGCGTCAAGGTCAACTGCATTTCCGCTTTGCACAGGCATTTTAGGTGGTCCGTTTTTAGTTGACGGCTGAGGAAATAATGTGGCTTTCGTCCAGTTCCACGATTAAATTGTTTTCGGTTAATTCCTCCGGTAGTGCGGCTGCCGCTTTGGTTTCCACCGGCATTTGATATTCTCTGGTAGCTTTTATTTTTTGTTTATGTGAATCCTTGGCTGCATACATCGCTTTATCGGCGGTAATAACGATTTGGTCGAGCGTCTTGCCGTGATTCGGATAGCACGCCGCGCCGAGACTGACACCGACCGACGCAAATCTGCCGTCTCCAACCGGCAGCGAAAAATTACTAACGGCTTTCTGCATTCTTTGGCATAATTCCTGAATATCCTGGTCAGTTGTTCCGGGAGCGATAACGACAAATTCGTCGCCCGCGTAGCGTGCCAGAAAATCATAATCGCGCAGCTCGTGGCGCATAACTCTTGAAACTTCTTTTAACATTCGGTCGCCGACTTTGTGTCCGAAAGTGTCGTTGACCGCTTTGAATCCGTCGAGGTCGAGCATCAAAAGCTGGAAGCTGCTTCCGGTACGGCTGGCGCGTCCCGCTTCTTTCTCAAACTGTGCCTGCAAACTTCTGGCATTCGGAAGTCCGGTCATCGGGTCGGTCAGTGCGCGTGATTCCGATTCGGCGTGCTGCAAAGATACGGAGATTGCGTCCGAAGCAATGCGCGAAATGGTTTCGAGCAGTCGCATATGTTCTTCTTCGTAATTTTCGAGCTCGCACGAGTAAAGTGAAACCGCGCCGAGTAACGTTTCTTCGACAAACAAGGGCAGAGAAGCCATCGCCGAGTATTCTTCGATCAATTCAATCTGATGAAAGGAAAAATCCAGTCCCGGTTCAATGTTATAAACCGACTGTCTCTTTTTCAAAACATATCCGGTCGCGCCTTCGCCCGCTTTGACGCGCTTGTTTTTCAACATCGCGCTGTTTTTTCCCGCCGCGTATGCCGTTTTCGCATATTCGCCTGTTTTGTCTCCAAGATAAACGACGCAGGTATCGAATGGAACGAGTTCGCCGATTTTATCGACAAATAAAGAAAGCGTTTCTTCTAAATTTAAAGAGGCACTGAAAACTCTCGCCAGTTCATAAAGCGTAAATACTTCACGATTGGCACGTTTGATTTGCTCGACATAAGTTTGGTCGGAGTTTCTCTCAGACGTAGAAATGTGAACATCATTTTCGCTGTCACCATATGTGTAGGAAAGTCCCTGTTCTTCGATTTCCGTTTCAAATTTCCGTAAATTTCGCAAAAACACATCAACAATTTTCGGGTCAAACTGTGCTCCCGAACCGTTCAAGACAAAACGCCGCGCCTCGTCGCGCGGAACTGCTCCGCGATATGGACGCGCTCCGCGCAATGTGTCATATGCATCGGCAACTGACAGGATACGCGCCGTCAACGGAATGGCATCGCCTTTCAATTTTTCGGGATAACCGCTTCCGTCCCACATTTCGTGGTGATATTTGACGGTCGGAACAACCGGGTATGAAAAATTCACTCGTTCGAGAATTGACGCGCCGACTGCTGCGTGAATTTTGATTTTCTCCATTTCCGCAGGCGTGAGTCTTCCCGGTTTGTTCAAAATATGGTCGGGAACGGCTAATTTTCCGATGTCGTGAAGCAGTGCGCCCGTGTTCAGAGCTTTTAGTTGGTCATCCGACAAGCCCAAATTTTTACCTATTCCGACAGCATAAATCTGCGTCCGGCGGACGTGACCGATGCCAACCTGGTCGCGGGCATCAATCGCCGTCGCCAGGGCTTCGACAGTTGCCAGATGAACGCGGCTGGCTTCGGTTAATTCTTTGGTTTTCGCCGCCAATCTGGCAACGTAGATTTTATTCGCCAGATGCCCGATAACCGCCAGCGGCAAAAGAACCAGACCGAAATACAGACCGAATTTCAGAAATATGAAATGCAAAGCAAACGCGGCGACGGCTCCAAACAAATAATTGAGCGGCGACCAGCTAAAGTTTTCTCTTAAAATTTCCGAAATTGAAGATTCGTCAGGAGAGAATTCACCTTCGAGTCTGAAAAAAATCGAAGACAGCAATGATGACAAAACATAGTGCGTCAGAGCCATCAAAGTTACGGCAAGGGTCAGCCATCCGATTGCAATCGGTTGGTCGGCTGCCGCAAAATCCGCAAAATCCGTAGAATACATTAAGGTCAGATAAAATATACTTCCCGCCGCCAAAGTAGAGATAACATTGACATAAACGGCAAACAGCCACTGCATTTTATCCTTCGGAGCAAATTTATAATTGGCAAAGTAAACAACGGCGGCAAGTAAAACACCGCCCGGAACGCCAAGCCAGATTGTTGCCCAAAAAATAGTCAGTTCCTTAGCTGTAAATTTAATTTCGGTGCGCGGAATTGTGAATTGATGTTGAGTAACCAGTACGGAAATGATAAGCGCGACAAAAAACACTGCAAACTGCCGCATTGAGAAGTACGAACTGCCGAAGACGGCGATGCCGAGAGCCAAAAGGCTCAAACACAACATCGAACACCAAAAAATTTTGGTCGGCAGTTTGTATTTAGAAAGGTTGAACAATTTCATTTTTGTCTCTATCAGAAATTCCTGCTTGAATCTCAAATTCGTCTGGTTTGTCAGGTTAAAAATCGAACTAGTGAGTTTCCTTAACTTTAACCCGCAAATCGAGTCATTGAGGTTAATTCAAATTTGGTGCCAAAACTCAATGAATGAGATACTTATATAAATGTTAAGAAATAAATTTATCCGAAAATTCGGTGACGAAATATCATTCAAATTGACCGTTCAAATTGAATGAATTTTGTCAAAATGAATTGTTCTTAAGATACAATAAAATTTTCGAGGCAACAGAAAAGCATTTTTTATGTTTCATAATATAGGCGGACTTTGGGAACGGGAGAGATAAAAAATAAAATTGGCGGCAAGCGAAAGAATTTTTTTTAATAATTTCAGCAAATATTTTGCTTGGAGATTTTAATTAGGGAAAAGAGGCAGCTTAATTTATTCAGGTGAAATCTTTCGTTTTTAGTGCGGTAAGAATTTGAGATAACCGCCGACTATTAATTCTAAACCGAATAAAAGCGAAAAAGCAATAGATTTTTTGAAACGCTATGAAAGCAGTCAATGAAAAGTCGAGAGTTAAGAGACGAGAATCGAGAAAGATATTTTTTCCGTTTCAGAGTTTGTGTTCGGCTCTTTTGTGTTCTTGCGGGCTGATTTTACTTTTTGGTCTCGCCGTTTTCGCTCAAGATTCCGACGATGTAATTCGCGTAAATACAGAGCTGATTTCGTTTGAGGTTGCCGTTACGGATAAAAACGGTAATCCCGTGCGCGGACTCGATGCCAAAGATTTCAAGATTTTTGAAGACGGCGTTGAGCGTCCGATTGAGTTTTTTGAACCGATCAAAAAAGCCGGTGACGGTCGTCCGCTTTCGATAGTTTTCGCCCTCGATGTTTCGGGAAGCGTCACGCTCAACGAATTAACAGAGCTTCGCGGAGTGCTGCAAAACTTTGTCCGGCGGCTTGCCGATTATAATTCGTATTTTGCCGTGATGACCTTTGGAATGGAGGTTAAAACTTTACAATCTTTTACTAATCGCCCCGAAAAACTCGAAAAAACATTTGATAAGCTCCTGCGCGAACAGGAGGGACTTTCGACGCATGCTTACGATGCGGTTGACGATGCGGTTCGGCTTTTGAAGAAGAAATCACCCGCGTCGGTTAATCGAAAACTTCCGAAACGCGCCGTCGTTTTAATCACGGATGGCTTTCCGGTCGGCGATACGATTTCGCCGCGCACCGCAATTGAGCGGGCAAACGATGCAGAAACTACCGTTTATTCGATTCTTCTGCCTTCATTCTCACGTCTCCAAAAAGATAAAAAACCGCTTCCTACCCCGCTCGAAGCCAGTGGTTTGCTTGAAAAAACCGGCGGGCGAGCGTTTTATGCGACGGAGAAGAGTTTCGAGCCGCTTTTTAAGGCGTTAGCTGAAGAAATTACTGCTTCTTACGCGATTGCATTTTACCCGAAAACGGAAAATCGCCAGGACGGAAAATTTCATCTGGTTCGGATTGAAACTCCGAAGGATTTTCAAATCAAACAAAACCGCGCCGGATATGAAATTAAGTGAAAATGGAAAATGGATAATTAAAAACAATGAACGGCTTCCGGGTTAAGTTCTTAATTATCCGTTATTCATTTTCCATTTTCCATTTTCACTTATTAATACTCAAATTCGTCGCCTTCGTCCGCGTCTGAATCATCGCTGTCGGCGTGAATATCCAACTCAATCGGGTCGAGTCCGACGATTTCCAAATCCGTGCCGCATTCATCACAGGAAACAATGTCGCCTTGTTCGGAATCGGCATCTACAAAAACATCTTCGCTGCATTCGGGACAAGCTGTCGTTGGCATTTGATTTTCTCCAGATAATTTTTATGAATTTACTGCACTCACTTAAAAATCAAGTGAAAATATGTGTATGATTGTCAATCTAACTTTTTTGACATCCGTTTGGCAAGAGTGTTTTGCAAAAAAATTCTGACGTTCAAAAATGAGCTGAATTGCCGTTTGAAACCTTCCAAATATTGATTATTGATTATGAAATTTCCACTTGTCCCGGCTCAAAACAAAGAATTCGATGTTGTCGGCTTCGGCACAAACGCCGTTGATTATTTGATTCAAGTTCCTGAATATCCGCCGTTTAATTCAAAAATCGAGCTTTCCGATTATACTCGGCTGGCAGGCGGAGAAGTGGCGACGACGATGGTCGGAATCTCGCGTCTTGGACTAAAGACCGCTTACGTCGGGCGTTTCGGTTCGGACAGAGAAGGGGATTTCGGGTTGCAGACTTTGCTTGACGAAAAGGTTGATGTAAAGTTCGCCGAAAAAATTTCGGGCGCGAAAACCCAAATCGCCTTTATCGTGATTGACGAGCGCAGCGGCGAACGCACGGTTATTTGGCATAGAGATAAATTGCTGGCTTACGATGAGAAGGACACGCCCGTGAAAACCGCCGCGCTCGGAAAGGTTTTGCATTTTACGCCGCACGACACACCGGCTTGCCTGCAAATGGTGCGCCGGGCGAAAGCTGGAAACACGATTGTTTCCGTTGACATCGATAATGTTTTTGACGGTATAAACGAGCTTTTGCCGCAGGTTGACGTTTTGATTTCTTCGGCTGAATTTCCCGAAAAAATTGTCGGAATCAAAGATAAAAAAGAATCATTGCGTGAAATAAAAGCGCGATTCGGCTGCGCGGTTGTCGGAATGACTTTGGGTGAAAAAGGTTCGCTCTTGCTGTGCGAGAACGAATTCGTCGAGACAAAAGGCTTTCGAGTTCCGAACGGCTGCAAAGACACGACGGGCGCGGGCGATGCGTTTCGCGTCGGATTTTTATACGGCTTGTTGACGAATGCGAGCATCAAGACCGCCGCGCGAATGGCAAATGCCGTTGCTGCTCTCAAATGCCGCGAACTCGGAGCCAGAACGGCTTTGCCGACCGATTCGGAATTGCTGGAATTTTTGAGCAACTAGCTTGTTAATCTCAAAAAAAAATATCTGGACAATTTTCACATCCTGCGGCTAAAATAAGTCTAGCCGCTCTAAACGGTTTTCTGCCCATCAAAATTTCTAACCAGCAAATTCTCTTAAAGTGCCGCCGTTATTAGCTCAACTCTAAAGAAATGAATTCGATAACAGATTTAATAATCCAATTTGCAGGAAATGTATAAAGCCAAGCAGCGAAACAAATATCCGGCAGAAACAAACGAGATGAACAAAATTTATTTCCCGTTGTCAGCGAATCAGTTATATAAAGTCAAACGGAGTTCTCTTGAGAAATACTCGAATTATTTTTCTTTAGACTTCACTCAAAATAATTATCTCAGCACGACTTTTCGCGTCGTCGAGAAACTTTTCGATGTCACTTCCGACTTTTTGTTCGACCAAAGTTTGATTGATTCGCGTGCGCTGCTCGTCAAGCGTCGGTGCAAGTAATCCCGGACTTTTTCGGCGAAACTCAGGCACGAAAACCTCGCGATAGTATTTCGCTTCATCTTCGAGCGTAATAACGGCAAACGAGCGAAAACGAAAGTCCACATATTTATCTATTGCCACTCTTTGCGCCATCATCCGCTGAAAATTGTCGTCCTTGATTGAATCAAAACCGACAATCCGCAGACGTTTTTCAAACTCGGCAGTCGAGGGAAACGAAGCCAGAACGCGCTTGATTTCATCGTCTGTTTCCCCTTGAGTCGGAGTGCGCGGAACTCTCTCGGCTTCGAGCGCAAACAAACGCTGGTTTATAAGAAGCTGCAAGGCGCGGTTGAGGTCTTCCGAAGTCGGCGGGAGAAGCGACACTCTCGGCTGCAAAGCAAGTTGCCAAAGCAAATCCGAATATGTAATCAGTTCGGGAATCCCGATGCCGTCGCCGAC
>Ga0136613_10002353_pt1 | contig 10123 bp, 10 predicted proteins | sample AntDrymUQ2722106_2_FD_106649 | JGI IMG/M metagenome (GOLD analysis project Ga0136613, IMG submission 106649) | Polar desert sand microbial communities from Dry Valleys, Antarctica - metaG UQ272 (21.06) | ecosystem: Environmental > Terrestrial > Soil > Desert | place: Antarctica: Dry Valley... | reverse complement strand
CGACCGCGTAGTCGGCAAGGAGCATCGTGGCCTTCACGCACGGGAGCCAATCACATCGAGTACTAGCATGAAGGCGTGTCCTCGAGGATCCGCGTCGGCCCTGCTCGCTTTCCTTCACGCGAGTCACCCGAGGAGGCGCTGAACATCCTTCTCGAGCGCGGCTACACGGCGTGCGAGATCGACTTCGAGAGCGGCTTCTGGATGGATTACCCGTTCGCCGACCGACTCGGCGAGCTCGCCCTCGAGCACGACATCGCGCTGTCGGTGCACGCGCCGCTCTTCGGATTCATGGGCCATCTGGAGGCCAGCGGGCGCAAGTTCACCTCTGCGGTCGGAGCTCTCGACCGAAGCGCGGGCATCGCTGCGGCCTGCGGGGCCGAGCTCGTGGTCTTCCACCCGGGATTCTTGCTCGGCCGGAGCCGTGAAGACGCGCTCGATGCGGTGGTCGAGCAGCTGGGGACGCTTCGCGAACGTCTCGAAGGCAAGGATCGCGCGGTGACATTCGGCGTCGAGGTCATGGGGCGCGTGCGCGATCTCGGTTCCCTCGACGACGTCGTCGAGATCTCGCGCCGGGCGACCTGGGTGCGGCCGGTGCTCGACTTCGCACACATGCACGCCACTAGCGACGGGGCGTTCGTCGACAAGAGTCCGTTCGCGAGCGCTCTTGCCACCGCGGACGGGGCCCTGGCTCCGGGAGCACCCTTTCACATTCACTTCTCCGACATCGCTTTCGCGAATCGGAACGAGACGAAGCATCTCCCGTATGGAGACGGCACGCTGCGGGCCGACCCTCTCCGTGACGCCCTCGACGGATTCGAGCGTCCGGCCACGGTGATCTCCGAGTCGCCTGACGAGCGGTCGAGTCAGGCGATCCGGGCGGTGCTCGAGGGTGCCGGCAAGAGCTCGGCCAGACGCGCTTCGTAGACACTCGCGTCGCCGTTTCGGCCAGGGACCTGCTGAAGCCGCACCATTCGCTCAAGCGGCTCGAGCTCGAACACCTTGAAGTCTCCTTCACGCGCGAGCTCGAGCGCTGAGTCGAGAAGCTCCTCCGCTTCCGGGCCGCGTCCCTGCGCCGACCGGACCGCGGCGAGCGCCGTGGCGGCCGCGACCTGAGCGCTCGTATCTCGAACGCCCGCGTTCGAGCGAGCGTCGATGGCAAGGCGCTCCGCCTCGTCGACCTTTCCGAGATCGGCCAGCGTCTCGGCGAGCGCCGCCTGCTGATCGGGGAGCACGCCGAGGTCGCCTCGGGTCTCCGTGATCCGGACCGCTTCCCGCATGAGCTTTTCAGCGCGCTTCAAGTCTCCCTTCAAGCGAGCGATCCAGCCCAGTTTCGCCAGGGCGGCGGAGACCGCAGGCTCGACACCGAGCTCTGCTGAGCTCGCACGCACCTCTTCGAAGAGCGTCTCAGCCGCGTCGAGCTCTCCCTTCAGGGTCAAGAACCAACCGTAGGAGAGGGTCGCGCCGACGCGCGCACGGACGCTCCCGCTCTCGCCGGCGAGCTCGAGTGCGCGGGTGAGCAGCAGCTCAGCCTCGTCGAGCTCGAGTCGGAGGATGTGCGTCTGGGCGAGCGCCTGCGCCGCGAGCGTCTGGAGATCCTTGCGGCCGGCATCGAGCGCGATCACGTACGCCCGCTCCATATAGCGAACGGTGTCCTCCATCTCGCCGAGCCAGCCGGCGCTCGTCGCCCGGACGGTGAGCGCGTCGAAATGGGCGACCGGGTCGTCCTTTCCTTCCAGCAGCTCGAGTGCCTCGTCGACGATGGACTTCGACTTCGTGCAGTCGCCGTGGCGCTTGAGCATGGCCTCACCGAGCGCCGTCAGCGCGAGCGCCTCGATCACCGGCTCGTCGCGCTCGCGCGCAAGCTCCCGCACTTTGGTCATCTCCACATCCACAGCCCCCCAGTCCTGCAACCGCCAGGCAGCGCGCGCGGCGACGTAGCGTGCCCCGAGGGTCGGTCGAAGCTCGACCGCGCGCAGACCGAGCCTGCGGGCGGTTGGGTAGGCCTCACGCGCGATCGCGCGCTTGGCGGCCTTCACCAACGCGTCACCGGTTTCCTGCGCGAGATCCTCGGGGGGCGCGCCCTCGAGCTCGGTCAGGAACTCGACCGCCTGATCGAGGTGATACGCGCGAATCTCGAGGAGCTCTTCTCCCGTCCGGTCGGCGAGCCACTCGGCAAAGCGCGCGTGGTACTGGGCACGGGAGAGCTTTGCTAGCCCTGAGTATGCGACCTCGCGAATCAGGAGATGCTTGAACCGATACGCGGGTTCGCCCGAGATCGACGAGCGCGGCTCCCGCAGCACGAACTCCCGCAGCTGAAGGTCGTCGAGCAGCGCGTCGATGTCCTCCACGTCCGGCGACAGATGTTCGAGCGCGCCTTTCCAGAACACCCGCCCGACCACGGAAGCCCGCTGGAGAAGGACCTTGCCGGCCGGCGGCAGATGATCGATGCGCGCGGCGATCAACGCTTGCAACGTGTCCGGGATACGCCCCGGCGCGCCGCTTGCGGAGCCGCTCTCGACAAGCATGCGGATCGTCTCCTCGACGAACAGCGGGTTGCCCTCCGCGCGCTCCAGCACTTCCCTCGATGGAATGGCAAGGGCCTCGCCGGACTCCCCGGCGAGCTGAGCCAGGAGCTTCTGGACGAGGAGCTCGCTCTCTTCCTCCGACAGAGGCTCGAGCTCGATCGCGGTCGCACGCACCCGTCCGCCGCTCCAACCTGCTCGCTGTTCGAGCAGCTCGGGCCGCGCGAGGCAGATGATGAGCAGCGGCGCGCGCACCCAATCGGCGAGATGCTCGATCAACTCCAGCAGGGGCTCCTCGGCCCAGTGGATGTCCTCGAAGAAGAGAACGAGCGGCTGCACTTCTGCGAGCGTCACCACGAGCTCGCGGGCGGCCCACGCGATCTCCTGCGAGCTCCGTTCGCCTTCGAGCGCCTCGAGCATGCCGGATGCCAGACCGAGCACGTCCGCGACGGCTTCCTCCTCGCAGCACTCACGCAGCTTCGCGAACGCCTCCTCGAGCGGGTCGTCGTCGGAGATCCCGGCCGCAGCTTTGATCATCTCGGCCAGAGGCCAGTAAGTGACCCCCTCGCCGTAGGGGAGACAGCGTCCGGACAGGACGCTCGCGCGCTCGAGCCCATCGATGAATTCCCTGGCGAGACGGCTCTTGCCGACTCCCGGCTCGCCGAAGATGGTGAAGAGATGCGCGCGTCGGTCGCGAACGGTTCGCGCGAAGGTGTTCTCGAGGAGCTCGAGCTCCGCCTCGCGTCCGACGAGCGGCGCGCGCGGGCCCATCGGCCTCCCGGGGCCGTCTATCGCGTCCACTAGACGCCAGGCCCTGAGCGCCGATCCCATCCCTTTCAGCTCGAGGGGGCCTGCATCCTCGACCACGAGGCTCGCCGCGGCGAGACGGTACGCGGTCGGCCCGATCAGGATCTCCCCCGGCCGTGCGACCTGCTGGAGGCGCGCCGCCAGGTTCACGGCCTCGCCGGTTGCGAAGGTGGAATCGGAGTCTTCGACGACGAGCTCCCCGGCCTCGATGCCGATCCTCGCCTCGAGCCCGAGCTCTCCGACGGCCTGGCGCATCGAGACCGCCGCGCGGGCGGCTCGCTGAGCGTCGTCCTCGTGCGCTTGCGGAACGCCGAAAGCTGCCAGCACGGCGTCGCCCGCGAACTTCTCCACGATCCCTCCGTGCAGCGTGACGCAGTGCGAGACCTTCTCGAAGAACTGGTTCACGCGTCGCCGGACGATCTCGGGATCCGAGCCGGTAACGAGGCCCGAGGAGTCGACCAGATCCACGAACAGCACCGTGGCGAGCTTGCGTTCCATTCTCGAAGTGTAGAAACGCAGCCGGGGGCGATGGTCATCCCGCGCGCGACTCCCGCCCTCATTAGCATCAACCCGTGCTCGTTCCTGCTGTCTTCAAGGCCTACGACATCCGGGGGCTCTATGAAGCCGAGCTGGACGAAGACGGCGCATACCGCGTCGGACGTGCATACGTGGAGCACTTCGAGCCCCGAGCGATCACGGTCGGACGGGACATGCGGCTGTCCTCGCCCACGATGGCGGCGGCATTCATCGAAGGCGCGGCGGACGGCGGCGCGGACGTCCTCGACATCGGCCTCGTCGGAACGGAGATGGTGTACTTCGCAGTCGTCGAGCTCGGTCTCGATGGCGGGGCCTGCATCACTGCGTCGCACAACCCCAAGGAGTACACGGGGATGAAGATCGTACGGCGGGGAGCGCTGCCAGTCGGCGGCGACTCTGGGCTGGCGGAGATCCGTGCCCGGGGACTCGAGGAGTTCGGCACGGTGCAGAAGCGCGGCGAGGTGCGACAGGAGGACATCTGGCCGGGCTTCGTGGAGAAGGTGCTGTCCTTCGTCGATATGGACGCGATCCGCCCGTTGCGGGTCGTCGTCGACGCCGCCAACGGCATGGCCGGCGCGATGCTCCCGCCCGTGCTCGAGCGGCTTCCGCAACTCGAAGTCGTACGCTGCTTCTTCGAGCCGGACGGGACGTTCCCGAACCACGAGCCGAACCCCCTGCTGCCCGAGAACCGCGCGTTCATCATCGCGCGGACCCAGGAGGAGAGCGCCGATCTCGGGGTCGCGTACGACGGGGACGCCGACCGCTGCTTCTTCGTCGACGACACCGGCGAGTTCGTCCCGGGCGACTTCGTAACCGCGCTGCTCGCCGAGAGCGTGCTCGAGCGGGAGCCCGGCGCGAAGGTGATCTACGACGTGCGCGCGAGCCGAGCCGTCCCGGAGACCATCGAGCGGGCAGGAGGCGTCCCGCTCGTCAATCGTGTCGGCCACGCGTTCATCAAACAGCGCATGCGAAAGGAAGGCGCGGCCTTCGGCGGCGAGGTCTCGGCGCACTACTACTTCCGCGACTTCTCCCAAGCCGACTCCGGCGTCGTCCCCTTCCTGCTCATGGTCGACCTGCTCTCGCGCAGGGGAAAGAAGCTCTCGGAGCTCCTCGCGCCCTTTCGTGAGCGCTTCTTCCTTACAGGCGAGATCAACACCCCTGTTGCGGACGTTCCCTTGAAGCTCCAGGAGCTGAAGGAGCGCTACGCCTGCGAAGGCGGCCGCATCTCGCATCTCGACGGGCTCTCGGTTGACTTCGACGACTGGCACTTCAACGTGCGGCCCTCGAACACCGAGCCGCTGCTCCGGTTGAACCTGGAAGCGTTGTCCCAAAGCGTGATGGAGGAAAGGCGCGAGGAGGTTCTCGCGCTGATCCGTGGCTAACGCAGGCGATCGAGCCGAGCTCGGCGCGGTGACCAGCCACAGACCGCCGTTCAAGTTCTCGGCGCTGGCCCGCGTCTGGTTCTCGGACACGGATGCGCAGGGGATCGTCTATTACGGCAGGTACCTCCCCTACTTCGACCATGCGCGAACCGAGTACCACCGCCATCTCTCGAATGCGCCGTTCTCGCAGGCAGGCGGCGACTTGGTCATGCGGGCGCTGAAGGTCGAGTACCACGCGCCCGCGCGTTTCGACGACCTGATCGAAGCGTTCGTCCGCGTCAGCCGCATCGGGACGACGAGCATGACCTACCAGTGCGCCGCTTATCTGCTCCCCGACCAGGTGCTGATGGTGACCGCCGAGCTTACGGTCGTCCTCGTCGACCTCGCCGAACGGAGACCGGTGCCGATTCCCGACGCAATTCGCGAAGCGGTCAAGGCGTTCGAAGGCGACGACCTCGCAACGTGACCCCTCGGCCCCTCGCGGCGCTCGATCAGGTATTGGAATGGGAAGCCGAGCCGGACGACGTGTTGCGCGCCGCGGCTTCTGCGCTGGTCGAGGAATCGGAGATCGTCTGGGCCGGAATCTCGTTCCTCGAGCAAGGCGATCTCGTGCTCGGCCCGGCCGCGGGCGAGCCCGACGAGAAGCGACGGCAATGTGTCCAGATCACGTACCAAGGAGAGCCGGTGGGCGAGCTTTCCGTAGACGGCGAGACCGATCGAGAGCTTCTCGAGCGGGTCGCGGCTCTCCTCTCGACCCATGCGCTCGTCGGATGGGATACAGGCGGAGAGCGTTGGGAGCCGTGACGCTGGAGTAGGGAGAGGAATGCCGCGCGCTCACCCTTGAGGCGAGCGCGCGGCCCCCTTCCCTCTCCCCACTTCTCTCTTTAGTCACGCATCCGGGGTATGCAATCCCTGGAACGAGGTACCCACCGTTGATCAGGACCGTGGGCCCGATAAGAACGGAGACTCGCCGTGGAGGCGGAATCCGCTACCAAAGCGCCGGTGCGGCCCGAACGGGCCGAGACGAAGCTCGGCGTTGACGAGACCCGTGATGCGCGCCTCGAGATCCTGCTCGATCATGTTGGCCCGTTCTCTCGTGACGCGGTCTGCAGCGACGGCTGCATCGAGCTCCTTCTTCGCCGCGTTCACCATTGCCCGGATGAAATCGTCGACGGACTTGCCTTCTGCCTTTGCGATGGCCGACAGCGTCTTTCCGTCATGGAGCTGAATCGCGAAGCTCGTCTCGGGTCAGTCCGAGATAGGACGCTGCGGCATCCATTCCGGCGAGATGACCCAAGTGCCCAGGCCTTCGATCGCGCCCGAGGCCGTGGAAACGGCCGAAGCCGCCGAAGAGGAACGGCGTGTCTCCGGACTCGATCCGGTTCTGGAGCTCCGCGCCCTGTTTGTCGGTGAGCCTGCCGGCCTCGACAGCCTCTCGGACGCGGTTCTTCAACCCTTCTTCGAGCGCCTCCTCGAGCGCGCTCGGCTCGACGCCAAGCTCGGCCGCAGCGTCTTCGATGACCGCTTGGCTCTCGTCGTCGATCCGAGCACGCGCGACCCGGCGATCGCGGCCGACGCGCCGAGAACAACCGCTAGCAGGAGCGCCAGAGCGGCACCGGCGACGAGTGTGACTTTCTTGTTCTTGTCCATGTGGACAATGACACCAGGTCGACCTAAGACGGAGCTAAGCGGCTCCTAAGAAATCCCGACTTTCGCGGTGCGGCGGAGACGCAGCGTCATCCTCGTTCCCCCTCCATCCGCCTGCTCGGCGACGACCTCGCCGCCGTGCGTCTCGGCGACCTGGCGGACGATGGCGAGCCCGAGGCCGGAGCCGGGCATGCCACGAGCGGACCTGGCGCGATAGAAGCGATCGAAGACATACGGGAGATCCTCGTTGGCGATCCCCGGCCCGTGATCGCGAACCGAAACCTGCCCATCCCGGACGTCGACCTCGATCTCCGTGCCCGGCGGGCTCCACTTTGCGGCGTTGTCGATGAGGTTGCCGATCGCGCGATCGATCGTCGCGGGCACGCCCTGCACGATGGACTCCTCCAGCCTCGCCTTGACGGCGACGCTGGGCTGGTTCCGCTGCGTCCGCTCGATCGCATCCGCCGCGACGAGATCCAAGCGTACGTCCTCGGGCGCAACAGTCCGCTGCTCCGCGCGCGCCAGCTCGATGAGCCCTGCGATGAGCGTCGTCATCTCGCCGAGCTGCTCCACCACGTCCGAGAGAAGCCTGCCTCGCTCCTCCGCCGGCAGGGCGCGATCCCCGGCCAGCACCTCGATGTTCGTACGGAGGCTCGTGAGTGGTGTCCGCAGCTCGTGCGAGGCGTCGGCCACGAGCTGCCGCTGAGCGCGATTCGACTCCTCCAGCCCGGCAAGCATCGTGTTGAAGCTCGTGGCCAGTCGGCTGAGCTCGTCCCGCCCGCCAAGCTCGATGCGCTCGGAAAGATCGCCGGTCTCGGTGACGCGCTCGGCGGCCTCCGTGAGCCGGCGGACAGGTGCCAGCGCGGCGCGGGAGACGACGAGCCCTAACGCGGCGGCGATTCCTATTCCGGAGAGCGCGACTACCAGGAGAAAGAGCCGGATGCGAGAGAGCGCCGCATCCATCTCGGTCAACGGGCGCGCGATCTGGACGGCGTACCCGGGTTCGTACGCGACGGACAGCACCCGGACGTGTGTCCCTGCGACGTCCGTCTCCGAGATGACCGAATCTCCTCGCATGCCCGCGCTTGTCAGTGCGAGCACGTCGTCCGAGACGGGTAGCTCGACATCGTCGTAGAGCTGACGCAACGTATCCCCGTTCGATTTCACGACCTGGACCAGGGTGTTCGGCTCACCGAAGCCTGGTCGAATCCCGAGGAAAGACTCTCCATTCCGCAGGGGGATCTCGGAAAGCGGGATCCGGAAAATCTCCTGCGCACGCTCCTCGAGCGTGTCGTCGATCTCGGCCCGCAACTGACCGCTCACGACGAAGAACACGACCACCGATGCGAGCACGACCGCCAGCGCGACTGCGGCGGCGGCGCCGATTGCGACTCGTGCCCGGAAGCTCATCGGTCGCGGAGGGCGTATCCGACGCCACGAACGGTGTGGATGAGGCGAGACCGCCCGCTCTGCTCCGTCTTCCTTCGCAGGTAGCCGATGTACACGTCGAGGGAGTTCGAGGTCGGGCCGAAGTCGTACCCCCACACACGCTCGAAGATAACCGAGCGAGTAAGCACCTGGCGAGGATTGCGGAGGAAGAGCTCGAGAAGCGCGAACTCGGTTCTGGTGAGATCGATCAAGTCGCCCGCTCGCTGCACCTCGCGCGTGCCGCGGTCGAGGGCGAGATCGGCAAAGCGCAGGGTATCCGCCGCGTTTTCGCCATTCCCCAGCCGTCTCAAGAGGGCGCGCAGGCGAGCGAGCAGCTCCGCGAGCGCGAACGGCTTCGACAGGTAGTCGTCGGCGCCCGCGTCCAGCCCGGCGACACGGCTATCGATCTCCGCGCGGGCGGTCAACATCAGCACCGGAATCTCGTTTCCGGCGCGCCGGAGGCGTCGACACACCTCCAGCCCGTCGGCGCCGGGCATGAGGATGTCGAGGATGACGGCGTCGGGCTGCGGCTCGAGCTCGAGCCGCCGAAGCGCCTGCTCGCCATCCTCGGCGAGCTCGACCCCGTAGCCCTCGAGCTCGAGCGCCCGTCGCAGCGAGTCACGCACTGCTCGCTCGTCGTCGACGACCAGGATCTCCATCGAGCGCATTGTGCGCACTGGTCTCGGGGCGCGGAGCGGGTCTTACCGACTTCTTATGTACCCACTGCCGGGAAATCGCCTCGTTCCATGCGGGCTGCGCCAGAGCCGCGAGGCGCCATGGTGGGACCCATCAGCGGGCGGCGGACATCTACGAAGAAGGCAGCAAGGAGTCGCGGTCGAGGTGGCTGATAGCGCGCAGGATGCTCTGATCCAGCACCTCCGTGATCAAGGCGCGCTCAATGGAGATCGTCCGTCTGGCTCCGCCGCTAGCAGCTGGCGCAGCAGCCCTCGCCACGCCAACTGCTACGGCCCTCCTTTACAGCAACGGCCGCGATCACAAGCGCCGCTGCCGGGTCGAGCCACCAAAGGCCAAACAGCGTGTTGCCGAGCAAACCCACCAGAACGGCAAGAGCAAGGTAGGCGCAAAGAAGGTTCTGCGTCCCTTCGCCGCGCGTGGCTACTGAGCCGAGCTTGTCCGCAAGCCGCCGCTTCGCGATCCCAAGGAACGGCATCCCGATGGCGCTAGAGGTGACGAGGGCGATGCCGATCCAACTCGTCTGAGGATGCTCGCCCGCAACGAGTTGACTGACTGCCTCATAGCCGACGTACGGGGCAAGGAGGAAGAACTGGATCGCGACCAGCTTCTGCGCTCGCTCCTCGGCTGCGTGCGAGAGGAGCCGAGAGCCGGTGAATCGCCAGATGATGATCAGGCTCGCAAACCCTTCAATCGCGGAGTCGATCCCAAACCCGATGAGCGCGATGGAGCCTGCGAGCACGCCTGCAGTGATCGCCACCACACCTTCGGTCGCCATCCACGCGAGCGAGACCCATGAGAGCAGGCGCACCCGACGAGCGGCGCGAAGCCACTCCGCGCTCGGACGCGCCGAATCGACGCGGCGCTCTAGAGCTACCTCGGTCGATGCCGCCACGCTCGGAACGGTAGCGGCAGGTCACCACCGGATCGCGAACATGCTTTGACCTGTCGGCCAGCCTTCGTGTAAGGCGAGACCCACGAGTGCCGCCACAGCGACGAGGGCAGGCTCGGGGATCGTGACTCGCCGCTGGAGCAGCAGGCCGAGCGCGACGATGCCGATTAGTACCGAGAGTGCACCGGAGACCGTCTGGCGGGCGATCACGATTG
>Ga0136613_10002350_pt1 | contig 10123 bp, 8 predicted proteins | sample AntDrymUQ2722106_2_FD_106649 | JGI IMG/M metagenome (GOLD analysis project Ga0136613, IMG submission 106649) | Polar desert sand microbial communities from Dry Valleys, Antarctica - metaG UQ272 (21.06) | ecosystem: Environmental > Terrestrial > Soil > Desert | place: Antarctica: Dry Valley... | reverse complement strand
GATGAAGGTGACGGCGCGGATGGACGACGACTATCTCTCGTTGAAGAAGCTCATGCGTTCCCTCGACCTTCACACCGTCTGTGAGGAGGCCGGATGCCCCAACATTTATGAGTGCTGGGGGTCCGGGACGGCAACGTTGATGATCCTCGGCGACAAATGCACCCGGGCGTGTGGGTTCTGCAACGTCACCACCGGCAAACCCACCGAGTTCGACGAGCTCGAGCCGTTCCGTGCCGCCCAGGCGATCAAGAGCATGGGACTTGCGCATGCAGTCATCACTTCGGTGAATCGTGACGACTTGGCCGATGGGGGAGCGGGGATCTTTGCGGTTACGATTCGAGAGACCCGTCGCCTCCTCCCCACTTGCGAGATCGAAGTCTTGATCCCTGACCTCAAAGGAGATCTCGACGCGTTAGGGACAATCCTCGACGCGGCGCCGGAGGTGCTCAATCACAACACCGAGACCGTGCTCCGGCTTCAGCGGGAGATTCGGACCTCGGCGAATTACGGACGCTCTCTCGCCCTGCTTGCGCGCGCCAAGGCCGCAGGACTACTGGTCAAGTCGGGGCTCATCGTCGGCATGGGGGAGACCAAAGAGGAAGTGATCGGCGCGCTCGCCGATCTCCGTGCGATCGGGGTCGACATCGTGACCATTGGCCAGTACTTGCGGCCAACGCCTCGGCACCGACCGATCGATCGCTATGTACATCCTGCGGAGTTTCTCGAATATCGGTCCTTCGGGGAATCGATTGGGATTCCCCACGTGGAATCCGGCCCATTGGTCCGCTCGTCGTATCACGCCAAGGCCGCTAAGGCTGGAGTTCCGGCGGCGGCTGGTAGTGCTTGAGGACCAACCGGTAGAACGCCTGCTCTTCGATGAGCTGCCAGTTCTCGTCGAACCATGCCTCGGCCAAAAGCGAAGGGGCTTCGTCGCGGGGGGCGCGCGAGGCCACCAGCCACACCCCCTCCGGCTGGGCAGTCTGCACCACCGGTTCGGGGTCCGAGACGCCTGAGACCGGCAGCCTTCCGCCGTAGTAGTTGTAGGCGTCGGCCGACCACGGGAGGTCTCCGACCCAGGCCATGTCAGCATGCTCAGAGCGGGCGTTGATGGCGGCGGTGACCGATCGCCAATCCTCTTTCTCGATGACAAACAGGTTGATCGCGGTCGCGACCACTGATGCGGAAACGAGGGCGGCCGTCGCCGGCCTCGCTTGACGCGGGACCCGATTGACGATGAGCCAACTGGTGGTGAGCAACAGCAGCGGCCAGCCAATCACCATGATCTTTTCGATTGAGTACGCCCGCGGAACCGGGATCAACAGGATCAGCGCCGCAAAGCCCACCAGAGCAAGCCACGGCCAGACGGGTCGGGCCAATAGACGGGCCATTACCCAGGAGACCGCGACCGAAAGGGCGAAGGTGACCAGAGCGACCGCCAAGCCACTGCCAAAACCGGGCATGGCGAACAGGTACCGGTACCAGTCGGCGTCATAGGTCGTCAGAGTCGACATCGCGTCTTCGAGCGAGGCGCCGTAAATAGCGAAGAACAGCGCGAGCGGGACCACGCTGACGACGCCAAATTGTCGGACTCGACGTCGATCCCGGTTCCACCAGTAGACGGCATAGGCGCCCCCGATCCCCGTCCAACCGATGAGCACGATGTAATCGACGAAAAGCCCCAGGGAGAGGGCGAGCGCGGAAAGGGCTCCGCTCCACGGCGTCGTGTGCATCAGCGGGTAGAACGCCAGCAAGACGAAGAAGGCGGCCAGGGCGGCGTGTCGCGCGTCCTGGGCGTACCAGACATCGAGCGGAGACACGACCGCAAGGACGCCCGCCCCGATCCCAACAGCCGGCCCGAACAGGCGCGCTCCGATGAGGTAGATGAGAGCGGCGCCGGCCGCTGACGCCAGCGCCGACGGAAGCCGCAGAGCCGTTTCGGAAGCGCTCAACCGGGTGACGGCGTGAATCAAGAGGTAGTAGCCGGGCGGATGGGTGTCCTGAACGTCGAGAATCTCGGAAACCGACTCTTGGGCAAAAGCGAAGGTGGCGCCCTCATCGCCCCAGAGGCTTTTCGACCCGATTCCGACCACCCGGATGGACAGAGCGGCAGCGAAAACAAGCAAAGCGACAACGATCGGACGAAGGTGCGCAGAGGTGACACGTGAAGACAAGGTCTTGGTATGGATACATAAGTATCGGTTACTTCAGGCGCGATTGAACCGACGCATCACTGGGGCGACCGGGCGACCAACCACGTGTTCTTCCCAGCCGTCCTCAAGGGCGCGGGCGTAGACGACTAGCGCTTCGTCGACGATCTCGATCGTGCGGTCGACCAGCTCGTCGGTGTGCGAGTAGTTATCGAATAGAGAAGGAGCCAGCAAGCCCCGTTTGACGGTCTCTTGCAGGAAGAGGGTTCGAAAAGGCTGCGAAGGATTGCCGTCCTGGTCCTTGGTGCCATAGAGAAGGCCGCAGCCGCGCCCGAAGACGGTGAACTGGTCCTCGACCCCGCGCGCTTTGGCCACCGTTCGTAGACCTGCAGCCAAGCGATCACCTTGCTTCGCCAGGGTTTCGATGACCGGGTTCTCTGCGTAAAAGCCCATAGTCGCGATGGCCGCAGCCAACGACGGAGTCTCGGCCGCGTTTGTGTAGGAGAGCAAGAAAATGCGCTCCTTGGCATGGTCGAGCCCGCCCCGTTCCATGTATTCCCGCTTGCCGGCGAGCGCCGCGACCGAGAAGCCGTTGGCCATTCCCTTGCCCCACGTCGAAAGGTCGGGCACCACCCCGTGCAGCGAATGGGCACCGGCCGTCGACCAGCGGAAACCGGTGACGATCTCGTCAAAGACCAGGAGCGCGCCGTGCTGGTCACACGCCCGACGCACCGACTCGAGAAACCCCGGTTGGGGTGGCTCGACCTTCTCCACCTCCATGACCACGGCCGCGATCTGGTCGGGAAACTCGGCGAACAATTGCTCGAGGGTGCTGACGTCGTTGTACCGGAACTTGAGCGTCATTGCCCTCGTGCTTGCCGGGATGCCGGCATCGAGCGTGGTCGAGCCCATGAACCAGTCGTCCACGGAGAAAAACGGATGGTCGACGCAGATCGCCACCAGGTCGCGCCCGGTGATCGCGCGGGCGAGTCGGACTGCACCCGAGTCTGCGTCGGACCCGTTCTTGGCGAACTTGACCATGTCCATCGTGGGCACAGCCTGCAAGAAGGCTTCGGCAGCTTCGAGCTCGATGGCCGCCGGCCGGACGAAGTTGGTTCCCTGGCGCAGTGACTTTTCCACTGCCTCGATCACTGGCCAGAAGGTGTGCCCGAGGGTGACGCTGCGCAATCCTGAACCGAATTCGATATACCGATTGCCATCGACGTCCACGACTTCCGCCCCATCGCCATGGCTTATAACCGGGGCGTCGAACTCGGGCCATTGATCGTCGCCTTTGGCGTAGGTGTGGGCCGCTCCGGGGATCAGGGCGCGCAACCGCTCCCGCATTGCGCCTGATTTCGACGTGTCTCGCACCCCCGGGGAGCCTAGGCCACCTAGGCCCTCAGTTCTCGCGCATCAAATGCAAGCCCCTGGCCTGCATTTGATGCGCGAGAATCTGGGGGATGTCGAATCTCAAGGTTGTCCTTTTTTGCGGGGGTCTCGGGCTGCGGATGAGGGACTACTCGGAGAAGATCCCAAAACCGATGGGTCTGATCGGACCGCGGCCGATCCTGTGGCACCTGATGAAGTACTACGCCCACTTCGGGCACAGCGAGTTCATCATTTGCCTCGGCCACGGCGCCGAGATGGTCAAGCAGTACTTCCTCAACTACGACGAGACCATCTCCAACGATTTTGTCCTCGACCGGCGCTCCCGCGACGTGATGCTCCTTTCGTCCGACATCGACGAGTGGAAGATGACATTTCTCGACACAGGAGTGAAAGCCTCGGTCGGTGAACGCCTGGTGGCAGTTCAGGAGCACCTGTCGGGGGAGGACGTTTTCCTCGCCAACTACAGCGACGGTCTGACCGACCTCCACCTGCCGACCTACATCGACTACGCGGTCAACAGCGGATGCACCGCGACGTTTCTGGCAGTTCACTCCTCCAACACGATGCACGTGTCTCAAATCGAAGATGACGGCAAGGTCAATTCCATTTATCCGCTCACCGATTCGGGGCTCTGGATCAACGGCGGGTTCTTCGTGCTCAAGAGAGAAATCTTCGACTTCATCGGCCCGGGCGAGGATCTCGTTGAAGAGCCTTTTTATCGACTGATCCTCGACCGCCAGCTCGGCGCCTACAAGCACCGCGGCTTCTGGGCGGCGATGGACACCTTCAAGGAACGTCAGGCGCTCGAGGACCTGTATGTCAAGGGCACCGCCCCTTGGGAAGTGTGGAAGACAGCGACCACCGACCGCGCATGATCGCTGCCAGCCTGCCGTCCTCCCCGTTGCGGGTGCTCTGCCTCGGCGCCCACGCCGACGACATCGAGATCGGGTGCTGGGGCTTGGTAAAAAGTCTTATCGGCGAAGCTCGGATTGCGGAGATGCGTTTTGTGATCTTTAGCGCTACGGGCGATCGGGCCCGTGAGGCTGAGGCCAGCGCCGCCCAATTGTCAGACGACGTTTCCGTTGAGATCCACGCGTTTCGGGAGGGCTACTTCCCCTACGAGCCGGGTGTCAAGGAGACGGCCGACAAGCTTGGTCCATCGGCGCCTGACCTCGTCCTCACCCCTTGGTGGTATGACGCTCATCAGGATCACCGCCTCGTCGGGGAGATCGCTGCGCAGACGTTTCGCTCGAGCCTCATCCTCGGCTATGAGATCCCCAAATACGACGGCGATCTGGGACGACCGACGGTGTACGCGCCGTTGACATCGGAGATGGCCGATCAGAAGCTCGATCATTTGCTGTCGGCCTTTCCCTCGCAGGCAAGCCGTTCGTGGTATCGACGCGAAGTTTTCTCTGGTCTACTCCACCTGCGGGGGATCGAATGCCAGGCCGAAAGCGGGATGGCGGAAGCCTTTCATGCCCAGAAGATCAGGTTGGGTTGGGGATCCGAGTGATCTTCCAATCGATCGAGGTCGACGGAATGGCGATCGCAGGCGCGGCCCTGATCATCGACGAGCCGGTGGAGGACCATCGCGGCTATTTCACCCGGCTGTGGTCGGACAACGAGGCCGCCAACGAAGGATTTGAGCACGACTTCAACCAATTGAACTTGGCCTTCAACCACCGGCGCGGAACCTTGCGAGGAATGCATTTCCAAACGAAGCCGGACGCCGAGACCAAGCTGGTGCGGGTGGTGGCCGGCGAGGTGTGGGACGTGATTCTCGATCTGCGATCGGCTTCGCCGACTTTTCTCGCCTGGTGGGGCGTCGAGCTGGCGGCAAGCAACCACTTGGCGTTGCTGCTTCCGGCCGGTTGCGCACACGGCTACCAGACCCTCGCCGACGAAACCCAGGTGATGTACCAAACCACGCATCGGTACGTCCCCGAGGCCGCCACTGGTGTTCGACACGACGACCCCGCCTTCGCGATCCGCTGGCCCCTGGCGGTCGGCGAAATATCGAGCGCCGACGCCGGTTGGGCGTACTGGCAAGAGGACGACCCGCGGGCCTTCGCAGGAGTCGCTTGATGGTTCCCGATAGCTTGGCGCCGCTCGATACCGCTTTGGCTGCCCGAGCCGGTGATCCGATCGGGATCGCGGTGGCAGGCGCCGGTTGGCTGGGCAAACGGGTTGCAGTGCAAGTCGATCACATCACCGGCCTCAAGTTGCGGGTGGTAGCCAATCGCAGTGTTGAGCGGGCGGCCGAGCAACTGCGCGCCGACGGTTTCGACGCCGTGATCACCAACGATCTCAACGAACTTGGGCGGATCAACGACCGGGACCAAGTGGCGGTGGTGGCGGACCCGCACCTCGCGGCCCAGGCGACGCGGGTGGACGCCGTCATCGAGACGACGGGCGACTTCGACTTCGGCACACGCACCGCCACCGCAGCGATCGAGGCCGGAAAGCATGTCGTGATCGGAGCCGAGCTCGATGCGACGATCGGCCCTGAGCTCAAGCGACGCGCCGATGAGCAGGGAGTCGTCGCCACCGGGATGGACGGCGACGAGCCGGCGGTGAACATGAACCTCCTGCGCCTCGTGAGGACGATGGGCTTACAACCCGTGATGGCCGGCAACATCAAGGGCTTTCTCAACCACTATCGCGATCCCGAAACTCAGATTGCTTTCGCTGCCACCTGGGGCCAGAACCCGCGCTTCATGGCTTCCTTCGCCGACGGGACCAAGCTCGCTTCGGAATGCGCGATCCTCGGCAACGCCACCGGCTTTGGGATCTGGCAGCGGGGGATGCGGGGTTTTGAGATTCCGGCGATCGGCGACCTCCCCGCCCGGCTCGACGCATCCGAGCTGCTGGCTGCTCCCAAGGTCGACTATGCGTTGGGAGCGGCGCCGGGTGCCGGTGGTTTCGTGGTCGCCCACGAAGGAGACGAGGAGCGATCCAAGTCGCTGCACTACTTGAAGATGGGCGAGGGGCCGCTCCATGTCTTCACTCGCCCTTTCCATCTTCCGCACCTCGAGGTTCCGTTGTCAGCGGCTCGGGCTGTCCTGTGGCACGACGCTGCCATCACCGCGCTCGGCGCTCCAGTCCTCGAGGTCATTGCCCTCGCCAAACGAACCTTGGAGCCGGGCGAAGTGCTGGATGGGGTTGGTGGGTTTGCCTGGTATGGACTGGTGGAGACCGCCGCCACCGCGGCGAGCGAAGGCTTGTTGCCGATGGGCCTCGCCGAGGGAGCAACCGTCACCCGGCGACTAGCTCCAGATACCCCGATCCGCTACGACGACGTCGAGGTCGCTGACTCGTCTGTGGCGAACGTGCGACGGGCCCAAGACAACCGCGCCTTCCCCGAACCTTAGGTTTACGTGGTGGTATAGCCACCAAAATCGCCTAAAGAATGACTGGTACTGACTCACAGTGACCAGAACTCGCCTTTGAAGCCCAGCTCGCGCGCTTGGGCTTCGATCTCTGGCGCATAGGTGGGGTTGCTGATGAGGACAACCTCCGGCCAATTGTTGCCGAGCGATTCCGGGGCCACTATCTCCTGGACAGTGCGAGGAAGGAAGAGTCCCTGGCGACCGGGGTTCACGTCGATGACCTTTACCAAGGAGTCGCCGGGATCACAGAGGTTGAGCAGAGTGATCGCTCGCGCCCCTGCGCCCCAAATCGCCATCGTTTGATCCGAATCTCGCAGGCGCGCGAAACGTCCCTGCCAATCGCGCACGGTCTCATTGACCGATTCGACGAATCGCAGCAGGGTTGACTCGACCGCCTGCGCTTCCGAGGGTGGCGGAAAGGTCGGATTCGTCTCGTCGGTCGCTACGTCGATGCCCAAATACTCGTCGTTCCAACAATGCTCGAGTCTGAGCACGCGATACCCGCATTTCTGGAGCAGAAAGGCGAGGGCAGGTTGAGTGAACCAGGACTTGTGCTCGTAGACGACGTTCCAGATCAATCGAGAGCCAAAGGTGTATACCCCGTCGGGAACCTCGATGTAGGCAACGCTCTTCCCGTTCATCGCGCGGCGCATCAGCTGGGGAAGAAGGGCCGGATCACCCAGGATGTCGATGACGTGGCGACATACAAATAGGTCTGCCGAAAGGTCGGTGTAGCGATCCTGGTAGTAGTCCCGGTACCCGACCAGATCTGGGGTCTCTCCCCCGGGAGGAGGTGCGTAGCTCGGGTCGAAGCCGATTCCGCGGTTGTCGCCGATTTGGACGAGCTTACGTAGAAACTGGCCCTTGCCACAGCCCACGTCGATGACCGTCTTCCGACGAACGTCGTATCCCTCGATGAGACGTTTCGCCAATTCTTCGGTGAACGCGCGGAACCTTGCCGAATGCTCGAGAGAAAACTCGTAGCCAACGAAATCGACCTTGGCGGGATCATGGACGGAGTTCCAGATGTAGGTGCAGTTTCGGCAGAAGACGAGTTGGATGTCTCCGACCGGGGAGTGGAGCGCCTCGTCCTTCGTTGGCCAGATCTTTCCATCCTGAGTAGGAACGCCGTTCATCTCGAAGAACTCCCAAATTGAGCTCCCACCACAGAGCGGACACGTCATCGATCAGACATGCAGAAACCTGGCGACTTGTTCACGGGTGATGTCTTCATTCTTGTGATGAGCCCGATACCAATCGACCACTAACGCGAGCGTGGATTCAAGTTCAAGCCGGGGCCGCCAATCGAGCTTCGACCTGGCCTTGGTCGAATCGATGTCAAGGGTCGAGGCTTCGTGAGGGAGCTGGGTTGGGCCGACCTGCCACGTGGAGCCATCGCCCCAAAGCTTTGCCAAACGTTCAGTGACACCGGCAACAGTCACCGTTCGATCGACATCGGGCCCGAAGTTCCAGGCGCCGGCAAATTGCTCCGGATCATCGGCCAGCCGTTCGGCCAAGGCCAGATAGCCATTGAGTGCGTCGAGTACGTGCTGCCACGGCCGCACCGATTCGGGATGGCGGAGCTCGGCGGGCCTCCCGCCGGCAAAGGCGGCGATCACCTCGGGGACCAATTGGTGGGGGGTCCAATCACCGCCACCGAGCACGTTGCCGGCGCGGGCGGTGGCTACTCCAACTCCTTGGTCGGCGAGAAAGGATTCGCGATAGCTGGCCGTTACCAGCTCCGCGGCGGCTTTGCTCGCCGAGTAGGGGTCGTGCCCACCGAGCGCGTCCTCCTCGACGAAACGTCGACCCGAGTCGGGGTTGTCGTAAACCTTGTCGGTCGTGACGCTGACCATCGCTCGCACCGAATCAACTCCGCGAACCGCCTGCAATACGTTGGCGGTTCCGACCGCGTTCGTATGGAAGGTCTCGACCGGCTCGGCATAACCGGTCGCTACCACGGATTGAGCCGCAAGATGGAGCACGACTTCGGGTCGAAAGGAGGCGACCAGGTCGACGAGCGGTTGAAGCTGGCGAATGTCCGCCTCGATCGAGCGAAGCTCGTGTCCAACCTGGGCGAACTCAAAGAGGCTCGGATTGGTCGGCGGCGCCAACGCGACGCCCGCCAGCTCCGCCCCCAGCGCTCGCAACAGCAGTGTCAACCAACCCCCCTTGAACCCGGTGTGTCCGGTAATCAGCACGCGCCGCCCGCGCCAGTAATTCATACGCGAACCCAGGGTTCGCAGGGATACACAGTGTCCCTACCACCCACAGAACGGCTCAGCTCCTGATCCAGAGGGAGAGCCTGGTTGGTTGTAGAACGCGACTGACGATGTCGCGTATGTCAGTGGTCACGTGTTCGATGTTCACCTGGTCGCGCAATCGATCCGAGATCTGACTCATAACGAGCTCGGAGTTGTAGCGACCCCGATTGAAGATGCGGTCTACCACCAGCAGCACCCGGAGCCGGATCGGATTGAAAAGGGCGGCCACCGCCAGGGTGGACGCGGCGACAGCGAGGTCGCTTTGGACGGGAAGGAGCTGCTGGAGGAGGAAGATGGCTGCGAAGTAAAACCCAGCCAGAACCGCGATCAAGAGTCCGTACGCAACAGTTCGAGAAAGTATTCGACCGATCTCGTAGAGGCGATACCGAGTGACGGCTATCGCGACTGCCACTGGGACTGCGGTGATCGCCGCGGTCTCGACGACCGCGTCCCAGATTCCAGGTGCGTCCCAAAAGATGGTTGGAACAAAGAGAAACCCGGCGAACATCACCCACGTCACTTGCTGCCGCTCCACTCCCCGCGATCGGACAAACCGAACAACTACCGCGACCGCTCCGGCGACGAGGCCGAGCAGCAGCGTAATGACGAGGACTCCGTCGACGAGCACCTGGTAGATGAGCGCGGGCGTGGTATCGGGAGCGAGCAGTGCGCCTGGTCTGAGCACCGGGACGGTCCCCGAGACACCGCCTCCGAACCAGCCGACAACGAGCAGACTGAGAAAGCTCCAGCCGATGACGCGCGCCACCCAATTCCACCTTGGACTGGGAAGGCGGCCGTCGGGGAAAAGGAGGAGGATGAAGCCCAGAGCGACGACGCCGGCGGCCCACAGCAGATCGCCTGACACTCCCAACCATCGCACTATCTGAAAAGCGGTTCCACTTCCGGTGAGATAGCCGTCAGGGCCGGG
>Ga0136613_10002349_pt1 | contig 10125 bp, 8 predicted proteins | sample AntDrymUQ2722106_2_FD_106649 | JGI IMG/M metagenome (GOLD analysis project Ga0136613, IMG submission 106649) | Polar desert sand microbial communities from Dry Valleys, Antarctica - metaG UQ272 (21.06) | ecosystem: Environmental > Terrestrial > Soil > Desert | place: Antarctica: Dry Valley... | reverse complement strand
GAGCGAAGGTCGACCGGCGGCAAGGTCGTGATCCACGGAACGCCCCAGGTCGGGACGGTGCAGTCGGGACGTCCGAGTGCCTGGCCGACGGTGACGAAGTGCGTGTGCTCATCGGGTTGCAAATCGCTGCCCTCGGTCTCGTGCCATAGCTGGTTGAACGCCGGATCGAGGTCGAGGTACGCCCGCAGCCGCGGCCCGCCGACGAGCCGGTCGTCGCGCAGCATTCCGGAGACGTTCAGGAGCAGGTCGGCGCCGGCCGCCGCGCGCGCGAGCCGCGCGTAGGCGACGCCCACCGTCTCCGTCGTGCCGCTGACAAGCAGTGCTGCGTCGTCGCCCAGCGCGAACCGCTCGACCACTCCCGGAAGTACGCCTCGGTGCGCGCCTCGATCCGCTCGACGGGCTCTACGAGCTTGACGTCGTGGCCGAGCGAGCGCAGGCCGAGCGCGGACTGGTCGGCCGCGTCGCCCGCGTGGATGTCGAGCGCGATCTCGAAGCTGTGCGGCGAGCGACGCGGCAGCTCGATGATCCGGCGCCACTGGTGGTGCTTGCCCGGGAACGTCACGTCGCCGTGGCTGAGCGCGCCGAGCGGGCTGCGCCAGGTGGCGATCGTCGTGAAGCGGTCGGTCGTGCTCGTCGCGAGCATCGGCCAGTCTTCGAGCGTTACCGGCGGCGGCAGCGGGTGCCAATCGAGGCCGCCGGTCGGGATCGAACGCGAGCGTCGCCGATGTTCTCGCCGACCGTGAAGAAGTGCTCGTGGCCGTCGAGCTGAGTGCCGAGGGCGCCTGCGGCGTGCCAGATTTGCGTGAAGCCCGGGTCGACGTCGATGTACGCGCGGCGCCGTGGCGCCGAGCGCAGCGGCTCGAGCGTCAGGTGCCCGCTGACGTTGACGAGCAGTTCGGCGTCGCGTGCGCGGTCGAGCAGCTCGTCGAGCGCGAGCCCCGCGCCGTCGCCGTCCGTGCAGATCGGGCCGGCGTCGCAGTCCGGCGCGAGCTCGGAGACGACCGCCTCGAAGTAGCGGCGGTTCAGCGAGCGCTCAAACGGCGCCGGGCGACCCGCATCGTCGACGCACGCGGCGGCGGCAATCTGCTCGACGAAGCAGACGTCAACCCGAGCCGGCGCAGACCGCGCACCCAGCTCATCCGCACCCACGCCTCGCCGCCGCTCAGCGGCTTGTTCGCCAGGGCACCGCTGACCAGGATCGTCGCCACGCAGTCGAGAAGGGTACGTAGCGGCAGCGGCGCCGTGCGCCGCTACTTGAACGCCTCGACAAACAGGCTCTCGCGCTCGCGATTGTCGAGCTCGACGATCTCTGGGTGTGCGCTCGCCGTGTCGCGGAACGCGCATCGCACGACCCGCCGGAAGCCGGCGCGGTAGAGCAGCTCCTCGATGAAGTCGAACGTGTACAGCGAGCGCGAGTAGCCGTACCAGGTCATCTGCACGACCAGCTTGCCGCCGAGGCTGCGCACGTCGTCGTCGGGGACCAGAAAGTAGCCGACTTCGCGGTCGAGGTAGGCGCGGATCGCCCGATCGAGGTCGGGCAGACTCAGGCGCAGGACGCCGCCGACCTCGAGGACGCGGTAGAGCTCGCGCAGCGCCGGCTCGATGTCCGGGTGCGGCAGCTCGGGCAGCGCATGGATGCTGACAACGTAGTCAATGCTGGCGTCGTCGAACGGCAGGGCGTCCTGGAGGTCGCAGGCGATGTCGACCCCCGACGCCGCCTTGATGTCGGAGTTCAGCCAGCCGGGCACGGGCTCCGAGCCGCAGCCCCAGTTCAGCCGTCGCACGCCCCCAGGCGGCACCGTGCCCGCGGTCGCCGCTTGGTCGGTCACGATCAACCGACCCCGAGCTCGTCGATAAGTCGCGCGAGCACTCGCTCGGCTGCGAGGTGCTCCTCGGCGATCGCGCGCGCAGCGCGGGCGTGCCGCTCAGGCTCGATGAAGACACGCTCGACGGCCGACGCAGCCTGCTCGAGCGTCGCAAACGGCAGCAGCCCGTCGCCGCACGGCAGCACGCCGTCGAAACCGGTGTCCTGCGCGAGCACCGGCTTCCCGCTGGCCAGGTAGCAGGCGCTGCGATCGCTGAACCAGCCGCTGCGCGTGTCGACGTACATGTTCTTTGCCACCATCACCTCGGCCCTCGAGGCCTGGATGAAATCACGGTAGGCGTCCGGGTCGCCGGCGACGGCGCGCGGGTCGACGAGCGTCCAGCCGTGCTCCGCGAGGCTAGCCAGGTCGCGCTGCTCTGTGGGGTCGATGTCGAGCGCGACCTCGAACGTCGCATTGGTGAGCCGTGCCAGCGGCAGGAACCTGCGGAACTCGTGCACACGCAGGCCGTACGTCCGGCCCTCGTACTCGATCGGCCCGAACGGGCCGCGCCAGCTCGCGACGGTCGTGAACGCCGCGCCGCCAGATGCGAACGGCCACTGCTCGAGCGCGACCGGCGGCAGCGTCGGGATCCACGCGAGGCCGCAGTCGGGCACCCCGCAGCCCGGGCGGCCGACGTTCGTCCCGACGCTCACGAAGCAGTCGTGGCCCGCGAAAGCGTCGTACAGGTCCAGCGCGCGCCACATCTGGCCGAACCCGGGATCGATGTCGAGGAAGACGCGCAGCGCCGCGCGCGCGAGCAGATCCTCGTCGTCGAGGTAGCCCATCACGTTGAGCAGCAGCCGCGACGCGCCGAGGCGCCGCTCGAGCTCCCGTCGTGTCATCCCGATCGGCTCGCGGCCGGGGACCAGTACCGCCCAGTCGCCGCCCAGATCGAAGCGGTCCATCGCCGCGGCGAGGTAGGCGACGTTGACCGAGTCCTCGGCGGCACATGGCTCGCCGCCGGTGTCGCGGCACATCTCCGGCTCAAGGCGGTCGATCACCATGACGTCCCAGCCGAGCGTGCGGAAGCCGAGCACGTACTGGAGCGCCATCCAGGTGTGTCCGCCGACGTGCGGCCGCTGCGCCAGCGCCGCGGCGATCGCGACGGCGCCGCTCACGCCGGTCGGGACGCGCCGCGCTCCGTCAGCGCCTCGATCGCCGCGCCGTGTAGCCGGCTGTGCAGCCAGCGGTTGTAGCGATCGTTGGCCTCGCGCTCCGGGACCGGGTACGACAGCCCCTCGAGGTGGTGGAGCTCGACCTGCGGCAGGTACCAGCTCTCGCGGCCGGCCGCGGCCAGCTCCAAGCACAGGTCGGAGTCCTCGTAGCCGCCCTGGACGTAGAGCCAGCGCCGGTTCTCGGTGGAGCAGTAGAGCTGTGCGTCGACCAGCATGCACGCGCCGCTGACCGCGGGCACGGGCCGGGCGACGTTGGCGGCCGGCAGCGTGCGGTGCAGGCCCTTGAAGACGTGTCGCTGCGTCCACTCGGTCGCGCCCTCGGCGCGCTCGAAGCACAGGCCGGCGTGCTGGATCGCATCGTCCTCGTACACCAGCTTCGGCGCGAGCGCACCTATGCGGGGGGTCGCGGCTTGGAAGCGGATCAGCGGCTCGATCCAGCCGCGCCGTAGGGGCAGCACATCGGAATCGACGAACAGCAGCAGCGGGGCGCGCGCCGCGGCGGCGCCCGCGGCGCGCGCCAGCTCGCAACCGGCGTTCTCGCTCAGCGTAAGCAGCCGGAACGGTAGCTCGTAGAGGCGCGCGAGCTCGCGCGCGAGGTCGCTCGCCAGCTCGTGCTGGTCGGGCGAGTCGAGCACGTAGATGAGCTCGCAGCGGCGCAGCGTCGGGTCGTCGGCGAACTGGACGAGCTGGTGCTCGAGCAGGTCGACGCGGCGGTACAGCGGTACGATGATCGACAGCTCCGGGTCCCGCGGCGGGTCGCCGTGGCTCTCGCTCGCGACGGCCTCGACGCGGTCGCGGCGCGCCGCCTGGAGGCGGCTGAGCGCGGGCCGAAGTTGCGTTTCGGCGAGGGCGTCGACGTCGTGCGTGGCGAGCGTCATGTCGGCGACGATCGCGCGCGTCGCGGTCTGGGGGTCGGTCGTGGTCAGCTCGACGGCGGTCTCGACGCCGCGCCCGGTCCCGTCGAGAAGCTCGAAGACCCAGTCGCCGCCGATGCGGATGGGCGCGGCCGTCTCGTAGTGACAGACGAATCCGGAGCGATCGCTCGGCCGCTCGCCGTCCGGGATGTCGAAGCGCTCGGCCACGTCGGAGCGAGCGTGGCGGAAGGCGCGCTCGAGTAGCTCGACCCGCTCGCCCGCGGGCGACACTGCCGTCAGTCGCTCGACGGCCGCGGCGGAGTCCCAGAGCCAGCCCTTGACGTAGAACGCGTGGTCATCGACGCGGTGCAGGCGCTCGACGGCGACGACGCGCTCGGCGCGCTCGTCGACGACCGCGAGCGGCAGCCGCTCGCGCAGAGCCTCGCTCATCCGGTGGAGGCCGTCGACGAGCGACCGCGACCAGCCGTGCTCGGCCGCCAGCGAAGCGCCGAAAGCGAGGAGCGCGCTGCGCGCGGTCGGATTCCATGACGCGAGCTGCTCGCGCAGCAGCGTCCGCAGGTCGGTGAGCGCTTCGTCGAGCTCGGAGGCGGCGGCGACGAGGCGCTCGTCGCCGGCGTCGAACTCGAGCACCGCGCCGGCATCGTCGAGGGCGTCGGCCGCGAGGCGCGCGGCGAGCACGCAGTCCGCGGACCGACCGGCGGCGGCCGGCTTGGAAGGGCGCGCGAGCGCGCGCGCGGCAACCCTGCTCGGCGCCGAAGCCCGCGACATGTCGCCGGCGGACCGACCCCGGGACCCGCAGGCGAGCAGCAGGACGTCGTCCGCGAGCCACGCCGCCCGCAGCAGCGAGCGCGAGCCCAACTCGTCGCCGGCCGCGTCCGCTCCCGTAGGCCGCTCGAGCGACATCCGCATCACGCCGCCAGCTCTGCCCGGCGCTGCTCGATCAGCCGCTCGTAAGCGTTGGCGAGCACGGTGACGTGCTCGTCGAGCGAGTGAACCGGCGGGATGCCGGCGCGCAGGTGCTCCCAGAGGCCGGGCGTCTCGACGGCGCGCCGGATCGTCGCGGCCAGGCTGCGCGCGTCGCCGCTACGAAAGTGGAGGCCGTTCCGCTCGTGCGCGACCTTCTCCGCCATCCCGCCGATGTCGCTGCAGATGACCGGCCGCCCGTGCGCGAACGCCTCCTGGATCACGAGCGGCGAGTTCTCCCACCAGGTCGACGGCACGACGACCCAGTCGACCGCCGCCATCAGCTCGTCGAGCTGCTTGGGCCCGTAGGCGCCTAGCGAGCTCACGTGGTCGCCGGCCTGTGCGAGCAGCTGGCCGACACGGTCGCGGAATCCGTGCTCCTGGAGGTCGAGGTTGGCGCCGTGGACACGCAGCTGCGGCCGCGTGAGGCGTGCCTCGGCACCGTCACCGCGGTCCCGAGCCGCGGCGGGCGAGGCGTCGCCGGCGAGTTCGGCCATCGCCGCGAGCAGCACGTCGATGCCCTTGTACGGGTTGAGCTGGCCGAAGAACCCCAGCCGGTCGTGGGGCGGCGAGCGCTCGGGAGCGGGCCCGCCGACCGGCGCGCGGCGCCCGTACTCCTCGAGCAGGATGCGCTCGCGCGGCAGCCCCCACTCGACGAAGCGCTCGAGCAGCATCGCGCTCGGCGCGACGAACAGATCGACGAGCCCGAGCTGGGCCTGGATGAAGCGCTTGCGCAGCAGGAACGTCGGCGGCGAGAACTCCGGGAAGCATTCGCTGCAGCGGCGCGGTGACTCCTCGGCGCACAGTTCGCCGTCCATGGTCCGCACCATCTGGCCCTTGTTGTGGCAGATCGGCAGGAACTCGTGCAGCGTGTAGACGATCGGCACGCCCGGGAGGGTCCGCCGCGTCTCGCGGATCGCGTCGTAGCCGATGAAGAGCGTGTGCTGGAAGTGGACGACGTCGGGCTCGAGCGCGAGCAGGAACTCGCGCAGGTGGCGCGTGTAGAGCTCCTTGCTGTGGCGCATCGTGCCGTAGAGCCAGTCGAAGTCATAGCCGTCGGCGTAGAGGAAGTACTCCGCATCGGCGCCGTCCACGGGACTCACATAGGCCCCCTCGTGGGTACGTCCGGAGCGCGAGAGCGGGGGACCGCTTTTGGCGAGGAACGTCGGCTCCCATACGGGCTGCGACCGCATCGCGAGGTGCAGCTCGTGGGCGTAGGTCTCCGCCCCGCCAGCGCGCACCCTCGGGTGGTTGTGGCAGACGTAGAGGACCTTGCGCGCCACGTCAGCCCTCGGCGCCGAGCTCGAAGACCTGCACCAGCCGCTGGCGGCAGAGCGGCCGCGCGAAACGGGCGAGCTCGCGCCGCAGGCCGCCGTCGAGCCGGTCGCACGGCCGGTCGGGATCGATCAGCACGACGTAGCGCGCTCCCTGGGAGCGTGCCGCGACGGCCCGCTCGACGACCTCGGCGATCGGCCCCTCGGAGTCGGAGCAGGCGTCGGCCGGCCCGAGCACCCAGTGCGGCCGCTCCCCGACGTCGACCGCTGCGGCGGCCGCCCCGACCAGGACCACTCCGCTGCTATCGGGCAGCAGCGCTTCGATCAGTGCGGCGACCTGAGGCGCGGCACCGGCGGCCGCGAGCTGCTCGTCGGTCCGCGGCTCGCGATTAGCCTCCGCCGCGAGCGCATAGATCCGGCCGGTCGCGGGGTAGTCGGCGACCAGGCGGCAGTCGCGCTCGAGCTGCAGGCGCAGCTCGTCGTAGTGGTCGAGCCACCAGAGACCCGTCGCCGGGATCACGAGGTACTCGGCCCCGCGGGCGCGCAGCTCCGTCAGGTGCGCCGCCGCGTCGGCTCCGTCCGCCGGGTGGTAGCCGGCGTAGAGACCGGTCTTCGACTGCGGGAAGTGGCCCGCCTCGCGCCCGTCGAAGCGCAGCAGGGCCGCGTCGCCGCGGCTGATCACGAGCACACGCGCGCCCACCGGCACGCTCTCGCGGACGCGCGCGCGGACGCGCTCGACGAGCGCGTGATAGTCGCCGTGCGCAGGCCGCTTCGCCGCCGTCGGGGCCGCGGGCCCGCGCGCTGCGCTCATCGGGCCAGCTCTTCGCTCTCGGCGGGAGCGAGCTCGCCGTCGCCGGGCGGGGCGAGCGCGAAAAGCGCGCAGCACTCGTCGCGCAGGACGGGGGTGTGCAGGTGCTCGAGCTCGCGCCCGAGCTCGGTGTAGAACTCGAGCCACCAGAAGGCCGGTCGCGGAAAGAGGATGTGCGAAGCGCCGAGCGAGCGCAGCTCGTTGAGCCGGCGGATCGCGTCGGCGCTGTCGGCCGGGTGGTGGCCCGCGTAGAGGCCATTCGGCATTCGCGGGAAATGCCAGCCGCGGATGCCCTCGAGCTCGAGCAACTGCTCGTCGCCGCTGCTGACGACGAGCACGGTCGAGTCGCGCGGGACCGTCTCGACCACACGCTCGCGGACGCGCTCGATGAGCCTCGCGTAGGCGTCGTCCCTGCGCCGCGAGTAGGGCACCCACGGCTCACCCCACTTCCGCTCGAAGCGCTCGCGGTTGCGCCCGATGATGCGCCCGTACTCGCCGCTTCCGTAGAGTTTGCCGAAGGACGCCTCGCCGAAGTGGTGCACGAGCACGTCTTCCGCGCACAGCAGCTCGTATCCGGCGCGCCGTGCACGCATCGAGTAGTCGTCGTCCTCGAGCGTGCCGACGCCGTAGGTCGCATCGAGCGGACCCAGCCGCTCGTGGACGTCGCGCCGCATTGCGACGCAGAACATCGTCAGCGTCTCTATCGCGAAGCTCTCGCCGCGGCGCGCGGCGGCGCGGCGGCGCGCCTCGCGCAGGAAGTCGCCCCACGTCTCGTACTGCGTCGGCACCTGGGCCTCGTTGCCGGTCCGGTTCGTGACTGGTCCGACGAGGCCGACCGCCGGGCCGTCAAGTCGGGCCAGCAGCGCGCCGAGCCAGCCGGGCGCGACCATCGCGTCGCTGTTGAGCAGCACCAGCGCATCGCCGGTTGCGACCGCCAAGCCCTGGTTGCAGGCCGCTGGGAAGCCGGCGTTGGTGCTGTTGGCGATCACCCACACGCGCTCGTCGCGCTCGGCTAACTGGACGAGGTACTCGCGACTGCCGTCGGTCGAGCCGTTGTCGACGACGATCAGCTCGAAGCGGCGGTCGTCAGTGTTCGCGAGCACCGTCTCGAGGCAGAGCCGCGTGAAGACCAGGCTCTCATAGGAGACGACGACGATCGATGCCAGCTCGCCGATCGCGACCGAGGGCGCCGGTTGCGCGGCCGCCGGGGTGGCGAGCACGGTCTCGACCGTCGCCCCTGGAAGCTCGACCGGCCGCCGCGAGGTCGGCGTCAGCGACATGTCGAACGGGAACGGCCTCCGCGGCGCCGCCGCCGTCTTCGAACGCAGCCCGGACGGCATCCCGAGGTGATCGAGCATCGCGCCGATGACGACCTCGGGCGCGAACAGCTCGCGGGCGATGTCGCGCGCCGCCACCCGATGGCGCTGCGGCTCGCGGTCGATGCGCTCGACCGCGTCGACCACCTCATCCAACGAGTCGAAGCCGAACAGCCCCTCGCCCACCGGCAGCACGCAGCCGAAGCCCGTGTCCTGGGTGATCACGGGTCGGCCGGCTGCCAGGTAGGTCGCGCTGCGATCGCTGAACCAGCCGGTTCGAAGGCGCACGTTCTGGTCCTTGGCGACGGTGAACTCCCCGTATGAGCCCGCGATGTAGTCGCGATAACGGTGCAGGTCGGTCGAGAAGTCGAGCGCCTCCTCGACCCGCCACCCGCGCCGCTCGAGCAGCTCGCGGTCCTCGGCCTCGTACGAGCTCAGTCCGAGCTCGAAGCGCGGCCCGAGCCGGGCCGGGAGGTCGAGAAACTTCTCAAACTCGTGGTGCTTGCTCCAGGTGTAGGTCTCACCCCCGATCGAGACATCACGCCAGTGCTGGCGCCAGTTGCCGATCGTCGTGAAGCGGTCGTGGGCCGGCTCGGGCGCTGCGTCCCAGAGCTCCGGGACGATCGGCTGGCGCGTCGGCTCGAAGTTGAAGCGATCGGAGACGGGCAGCGCGCAATCCGGCGCGCCATAGTTCTCGGCGAACGTGAAGAACGCGCAGTGCGGCTCGAGAAACTCGATCGTCGCCTCGAGCCCGTCTGCGAGCTCGATCTGCGGCTGCACGGGGTCGGTCTCGACATATACGAGCCGGTCGGTCGCCGACAGCTCGGGGAGCGGTGCCGTGCCGCCGTGGAGGTTGATCAGCAGCGCTGCCGAGCCGTACAGGCGCTCGAGCTCGCGCTCGCTGAGCCCAAAGCACCGGTCGTCCTCGTAGACCGCGCGAAACGCCCACCGGTCGCCGAGCCCGAAGCGACGCATCAGCGAGGCGATGAACGATGCCGCGTGCGCCGCGCCGTCGTCGTCCTCCCGGACCATCAGCATTGAGGGCGTGCGGCCGTGCGTCTCGACGTAGTACGCGTCGTAGCCGAGCCGCTCGAAGCCGAGCAGGTAGTGAAGCGTCTGCCAGACGACCCCCGCGACCGGCATCTTGGTCATCATGCCGAGCACGACGACCGCACCGCGCCCGTCAGCGTTCACCGGCCGCCCCCGCGGATGGACAGGCTGACCAGATGAACTCCCCGCGCACGCACGGTCTCGTCGAACCGGGCCACCGCTGCTCGTTGAGTGTCTCCGTGACCATAGACTGAGGGCCGCTTACGGCGCCCTGGGTACGCCTGTGCTCGGCCGTCGACAGCCGTTTCTAGCGCTCGACTTGCTGCACCTTCGGCGGCCGCCGCATCACACGCCGCTCCCGGTCCTTCGTCACGCTGCCACCGAGCTTAGACAGACCCGTCCAACCGGTCAAGCTCGACCGCCCCGTTTCGCCGCTCGCGCCGGTGGCGCGGGCGGCGACTCCGGTTCGCGGTCCGACGTGCCCCGGCGGTGGAACGCGGGCCGCGGGCTCCGGCCTCTCGGTCGGGCTCGTCGTGGACCCCTCCCGACGCGGGTGCTCGACCGCGAAGCGGCGTCGGCTAGGTTCTATCCCGTGGTCGAGACGCAGATCAGGCGCCTCAACTGGGGCTGCGGCGCGGAAGGCGAGCCCGGATGGATCAATACCGATATTAAGGACGGCCCCGGGATCGACCTCCCGGCGGACATCCTCAAAGGCCTCCCGCTCGACGACGACAGCATCGAGTACGTAGTGAGCATCCACGCCCTCCCCGAGATCCACTATGACCTGCAGGTGCCCGTG
>Ga0136613_10002347_pt1 | contig 10130 bp, 10 predicted proteins | sample AntDrymUQ2722106_2_FD_106649 | JGI IMG/M metagenome (GOLD analysis project Ga0136613, IMG submission 106649) | Polar desert sand microbial communities from Dry Valleys, Antarctica - metaG UQ272 (21.06) | ecosystem: Environmental > Terrestrial > Soil > Desert | place: Antarctica: Dry Valley... | reverse complement strand
TCGTAGCCCAGCGCCTCGTCCTCCTCGTCGCCCGCGCTGCGCGCGGCGGTGTACAGCTCGCCCATGTTGCCCGACAGCAGCGAGAGGTCGGCGCTGAGGCGGTTGGCTCCCGTGCGCAGCGAGTCGACGAGCGCGCTGAGCTCTGAGTCCATGGCATCGACGCGCTGCAGCATCAGCGCGGTCGCCTCGCGGACCTGGCCGACGTGCTCCTGCGAGCGGGCGACGGCCTCGTCGCGAATGCGCTGGGCCTCGCGCGCGGCGTCGTGCTCGACCTGCGCGGCGTTCTCGCGAGCCTCGCGCTCGATCGCAGCGGCACTCGTCTCCGCCGCCTCGACGATCGCCTGCACCTGCACGCTGGCGATCGTCGCCAGCGACGCGCTGGCGAGTGACTCGGAGCTCGCGGCCGGTGCCGAACTGGCGGCACGCTGCAGCGTCTCGAACTCGCGTGCGACGTTCGTGAGGTGCGCATCGACGCTCGCCGGCTCGTAGCCGCGGCGGCCGATGGGGAAGTCTCTCTTCTCGATGGACTGTCGGTCGAGGGCCAACGGGACCTCCGTGGGTTCTTCGCGGGCGAAGCGGCCAGCCTAGCGCGGCGCGCGGATTCGAGAGACCTCGCTCAAGAGGGGAGGCACACGCGCACCCCCTCGCGCACGACGAGGCCGTCGCGTTCGAGTGCCGCCAGCGCGCGTTCCAGGCGCGCCGGCTCGATCGCGGCCGGCAGGCCTTCCCCGGCCGCCAGCGCGGCGATCACGCGGCCACGGACCCAGCGGTCGGAGTCCTCGAAGCGCTCACCCGCCCCGCGCGGGCCGCGTGGCGCCGTCACGACGCGCCCGCGCGACGCACACCACGGGGCCGCCGGACAGCCGGCACAGATCGGGGTACGCGCCGTGCAGATGATCGCGCCGAGCTCCATCGCGGCCTGGTTCCAATCGGCGGGGCGGCGCGGCGCCAGCAGCGCCTGCGGCTCGATCCCCAGCCGCGATGCGACCCGGCGAACGTTCGTATCGACGGCCGCGACCGGCACGCCGAAGGCGAACGACGCCACCGCGGCCGCCGTGTAGGGACCGACGCCCGGGAGCGCGCGCAGGCCCGCCACGTCGCGCGGCCAGCCGTCGCGGGCGACGATCGCAGCCGCCTCGCGCAGGCGCAGCGCGCGGCGGTTGTAGCCGAGTCCGACCCACGCCCCCAGCACCTCCGCCGGCCGCGCTGCCGCCAATGCGCCGGGCGTCGGCCAGCGCACCAGCCAGCGCTCGTAGGGGGCGACGACGCGCGCGATCTGCGTCTGCTGGGACATGACCTCGGAGACGAGGATCGCGTAGGGATCGCGCGTGCGCCGCCACGGCAGGTCGCGGCGATGGGCGTCGTACCAGTCGAGAACCGCGGCGTGGAGCTGGGCGTGGCTCAGGGCGCGAGCGTAGCGATCCCTGCGATTGCTGTATATCTCCATCGGCGTGTTGTATAACTACAACATGGGCCGCGAGCCGAAGCACGTGCAGCCGCCGATTCACAACCGCCTTCAGGTCCTGCGGGCGGAGCGCGGGCTCTCGCGCCAGCAGCTCTCCGACGCGGTCGGCGTCAACTACCAGACGATCGGCTATCTCGAGCGCGGCGACTACAGCCCGAGCCTCGACCTCGCCTTTCGCCTCGCCGAGTTCTTCGACCTTCCGATCGAGGCGATCTTCGCCCGCACGCCGTTTGCCCCGATGTCGCGAGCGACATCCACCCCGCTGTGAGAGGAGCGTCCGTGAGCGTCCACACCGACGACATACGAGCCGGCCGAGGTGACATGGCGAGACGCCGTGACCCCGACGAGCCGGGCGAGCCGGCGGCGCTGGACGGCGTGTTACGCGCTGCTGCTCTTGCTGCTCGCGGCGAGCATCGTCGACGACCGCTTCGCCGTCGGGGGCGCCGACGACGAACGCATGCCGCTGATCCTGATCGTGGCGGTGCCCGTCGTCTTCGGCATGCTGCGCCGCGGCACCCGCCGCCTCACCGCGCTCGACCATCCGGACCTCGACGAGCGCGACATCGAGGCCCGCGACAGCGCCTACCGGATCGCGTTCCCGCTGCTCGTGCTCGTGATGATCGCCGCTCTCGCACTGCTGGCGCTCAGCCTTCCGCAGGCGGTGCCCGGCCCGCGGCACGGCTGGTTCCTCGAATCGCAGGCGCTGATCGGCATCGGGTTGTGGATCGCGCTGTGGGCCGTGTACCTGCCGACCGGCGCGCTCGCCTGGCGCGAGCCCGATGCGCTCGAATCCGAGACGCAGCATGGCGGCCTGCCCGAGCCGCTGCGCGACGCGCTGCTCGGTCTCGCCCTGGCGGGCGCGATCGCGCTCAGCCTGCTGGCGGAGTCGAATACCGGATTCCTGCCCTTCGTCGCCGCGCTGACGCTGCTCGGCGCGCTCGCCCGGCGCGCCGCCGGACAGCCGATGATGTCGCGCCAGCGCAAGTGGCGGTTGGCGATCGGGATCGTGATGATCCTGGTGCTGCTCGCGATCGGGTTGGCGGCCGGCGCCGGTGGCGAGAACGGCGACGGCGAGCGCGAGACGAGCGGCAAGAGCTCTGGCCAGGTCCAGCCGGGCGGCTGAGCCGCTCGCGGTCTACGCGGGCGCCTCGTTGGCCTGGGCGGTGTTCAGCTCGCGGCGCAGGTCGCGGATCTCGTCGCGCACCCGCGCGGCGTACTCGAAGCGCAGCTCCTCGGCCGCGGCGAGCATCTCCTCCTCGAGCTCGACGAGCGTCTGCTCGAGCTCGGACAGCGTCATCGCCTCGGTCGACGCACGCTTGCGCTTGCGCTTGCCCTTGCCGGGAAGCTTGGACTCCGACTGCAGGAACTCGGCGATGTCCGAGATGCCCTTGACGATCGTCGCGGCGGTGATGCCGTGCTGCTCGTTGTATGCGACCTGGATCGCGCGGCGGCGATCGGTCTCACCCAGCGCAGCGCGCATCGCGTCGGTCTCCTTGTCGGCGTACATCAGGACCTTGCCCTCGATGTTGCGCGCCGCGCGGCCGATCGTCTGGATCAGCGAGGTCTCCCCGCGCAGGAAGCCCTCCTTGTCGGCGTCGAGGATCGCGACGAGCGAGACCTCGGGCAGGTCCAGGCCCTCGCGCAGGAGGTTGACGCCGACGAGCACGTCGTACTCCCCCAGGCGCAGGTCGCGGATGATCTGGATGCGCTCGAGCGTGTCGATCTCCGAATGCAGGTAGCGGACCTTGAAGCCCATCTCGAGCAGGTAGTCGGTCAGGTCCTCGCTCATCTTCTTGGTCAGCGTCGTGACGAGCGTGCGCTCGCCACGATCGACGACGACGCGGATCTCGTTCATCAGGTCGTCGATCTGGTTGCGCGTCTCGCGCACCTCGACGGCGGGGTCGACGATGCCCGTCGGGCGCACGATCTGCTCGACGACGCGGCCGGAGTGCGCCTTCTCGTACTTGCCCGGCGTCGCCGACACGAACACGAGCGTCGGCGTGATCGACAGGAACTCGTCGAACTTCTGCGGGCGGTTGTCGAGCGCCGACGGCAGCCGAAAGCCGTAGTCGACGAGCGTCTGCTTGCGCGAGCGGTCGCCCTCGTACATGCCCCCGATCTGCGGCACCGTCTGGTGGGACTCGTCGAGGAAGGTGACGAAGTCCTCGGGGAAGTAGTCGATCAGGCAGTAGGGCCGCGCGCCCGGCTGGCGGCCGTCGAGGATCCGCGAGTAGTTCTCGATGCCGTTGCAGAAGCCCATCTCGCGCAGCATCTCCATGTCGTACTGGGTGCGCTGGCGCAGGCGGTGGGACTCCAGCAGCTTGCCCTCGGCCTCGAGCTCGGCCGTGCGCTCGTTGAGCTCGCGCGCGATCTCGAGCACGGCCGCCTCGATCGAGCCGTCCTTGACGTTGTAGTGCGTGGCCGGCCAGACGGCGACGTGCTCGAGGTCGTCGGCGATCAGCTCGCCGGTCAGCGGGTCGAAGTGCTGCAGGCGCTCGACCTCGTCGCCGAACAGCGTGGCGCGAAACGCCGTCTCCTCGTATGCCGGAAAGACCTCGAGCGTCTCGCCGCGCACGCGAAACGTGCCGCGGCCGAGCGCCGTGTCGTTGCGCGTGTACTGGATGCTGACGAGCTTTCGCAGCAGCGCGTCGCGGTCGATGACGTCGCCCTTGCGCAGCACCTGCATGTTCATCTCGTAGGTCTCGGGCGAGCCGAGGCCGAAGATCGCGCTGACGGAGGCCACGATGATCACGTCTCTTCTGGCGAACAGGGCAGCGGTCGCGGCGTGCCTCAGCCGGTCGACCTCCTCGTTGATCGCCGAGTCCTTCTCGATGTAGAGGTCCCTGCTCGGGACGTAGGCCTCGGGCTGGTAGTAGTCGTAGTAGGAGACGAAGTACTCGACGGCGTTGTCCGGAAAGAACGTGCGGAACTCGTTGCACAGCTGCGCGGCGAGCGTCTTGTTGTGCGCGAGCACGAGCGTCGGGCGCTGCAGCTCCTGGATGACGCCCGCCATCGTCATCGTCTTGCCGGTTCCGGTGGCGCCCAGCAGCGTCGTATAGCGATCGCCGTCTCGGACCGTCTCGGCGATCTCGCGGATCGCGTTCGGCTGGTCGGCCGCGGGCGTGAAGATGTCGTCGAGCTTGAACGGCGGCACGGCGATCCACCATAGCGGCGGTCGCGGCCAGTGTTTGACCTAGTTGCGGAGTGAATCAGCGGCCGATGTCGCCTGTGCAGTGCTCAGAGCAGCAACTTCGCCATGACACCGCTCGGAAGAGGTCGTTCGGCGTGCTGACGGGGGCGAGCTTGCGGCCGGTGTCGCCTCTGCAGCGGTATGAGCGCCAACTTCGCCACGGCCGCCCGCATCGCGGGAGGCCAGCACGGCCGGGTGGCGTGGCACGAGCTGATTGCCGCGGGCATCGACCGGCACACGATCCAGCGCTGGCTCGAGGACGGCCGCCTGCACCGCGTCCACGACGGCGTGTACGCGGTCGGACATCCGGGGCGCTCGGCGCTCGCCGACTACATGGCGGCCGTGCTCGCCTGCGGCCCGGGCGCGGCACTGAGCCACCGGGCGGCGGCGCACGCGTTGCGGTTGCGCCCGGGCGCGCCACCGCCACCCGAGGTCACCGTTCCGACGACGGCGGGCCGCAGGCGACCGGGGATCGTCGTACACCGCGTCCGGTCGCTTCACGTGCTGGACGTGTCGACCCTCGATGCCATCCGGATCACCACGGTCCCGCGCGTGCTGCTCGACCTCGCTCCGAGCCTTTCCGTCGCAGAGCTCAGCCGCGCCTGCCACGAGGGCTGGGTTCACCATCGCTCGACGCCGCGTCACGTCGAGGCGTGCATCGCGCGCAACCCGACGAAGAAGGGCATCGCGAAGCTGCGACGCGCGCTCGGCGCGGACGTGACGCTCAGCGCCCTCGAGGATGCATTCCTCGCGCTGCTGGAGAAGCACGGTCTTCCGGCTCCACGCACGAACGTCGACCGCCACGGCGACAAGGTCGACTGCCACTGGCCCGAGCTGGGCCTCACGGTCGAGCTCTTGAGCTACCGCTTTCATGCCTCGCGAGTCTCGTTCGAGGCAGACGTGGCCCGCCGGCGCCGCTCAGACCACCTCGCCTTCCCTACGGCGACGTGCTCGAGCGCAGCGCGCAGACGGTCGCCGAGCTCACCGAGGCGATGGGTTGACCGCCCTCACCGCGAAATACCGTCGGAGCCCACGGGCTGGCACGGGGCTGTTCATGCCTCCAGCAGGTCCGGCAGCAGCGCCATGTCGTCGAACGGCTCGCCGCCGGCGGCGACGAGGCCCGAGGCATCGCCGTGGCGGGTGAACGCCAGCGCGCGCATGCCGGCGGCGACGGCCGCCTGCACGCCGGGCAGGCTGTCCTCGACGACGGCCGTGCTCGCCGGGTGAAAGCCCATGCGCGCGGCGGCATGCAGGAACAGGTCGGGCGCCGGCTTGCCGTTGGCGACCTCGCTCGCGCTGAAGATGCGCCCGGCGAAGCGCTCCCACAGCCCGGTACTGCGCAGCGTCACCGCCATCTTGTGATGCGGGCCGCTCGAGGCGACGCACGACGGCAGCGTGATGCGGTCAAGCGCGTCGATCACGCCCGGGACCGGCTCGAGCCCGCGCGCGAAGGCGGCCTCGACCTCGGCGTAGTAGCGCTCCTCCACGTCGAACGGCAGCGGCCCGCCGTGGCGCGCGGCGGCGATCGCGAGCACGGAAGCCATCGCGCGCCCGCGGAAGTCGCGCATGCAGTCCTCATAGGTCGTCGGGACCCCGGCCTCGGTCAGCAGCCCGGCGAGCACGCGGTTGGACGTCGGCTCGGTGTCGACGAGCACGCCGTCGCAGTCGAAGATCACCGCTCGCACCACGGCGACGAGGCTACCGCCGCCGCCCGCGGGTCAGGCGCCGGCGTCCGCCGCCGCCAGCAGCGCCTCGATCTCGGTCAGGTGGCCGCGAACGCCGGCCGCCATCGCGTCGAGGATCGCGCGCGCAGCCTCGATTCCGCCGCTGGCGTTCGTCAGCTGCGTCTTGATCCGGCGCACGTCCTCCATCGCGCCGAGCGCGCGCTCGACCTCGCAGCGGACCGCAACCGGGTCGATCGACTCGGCCTCGCCGCGGCTCATCAACACGCGTGCGCGAGCGAGCGCGTAGGCGACCTCGAGCGCCAGCCGCGCGTCCTCGCCGGCGTCGTATACGACGAACATCTTGTCGCCGTTGAACTCGCGCAGCGGCCGCGTGCGAGCCGGCAGCTTGTCCTCAGAGGGCACAACGAAGATCGCAAAGTCCGCGCCGCGCGTCTCGAGCGCCTCGTCGAGCTCGGCCAGCGCCCGGTTGCGCGAGAGCTGGGAGTTCTTGGCCTCGAAGACGATCCGCCCGCGCGCCGGGCCGGCACAGGCGTCGATCGCGACGACGATGTCGCCCTTGCGCCCGCCCTCGCCCCGCACGTCGCCGACGGCCTCGCAGTCGTCGCCCTGCGCGGACGCGATCGCATCGATCGCGAGCGCGACCGCCTCCTCGTAGCTGCGCCCCTTCGCGGTGCCCTTCTCGGCGACTGCGGCGAGCTCGGCGAGCTTCTGCTTCTCGGAGCGCAGCTCGGAGATCTCGAGCTTCATCGCCTCGAGCTTCTCGCCCATCGTGCGCAGGTGCTCGGCCTGCTGGCCGGCGATCTGGCGCGTCGCGGCGAGATGCGCGTTCTGGAAGCCGGCGAGCGGGTTGGCGTCGCCGTCGGACGAGAACTGCCTGCGCAGGTCCTCGCGCATCCGCACCGCGACCTCGTCGAGCACCGTGCGCATACGGTGCTGCACGGCGACCGACGACTCGTCGCCGAAGTGGCGGGCGAGGGCCTTGGTGACGTGCCCGTGCTCGGGTCCGAAGGCCTCGTCGACCTTCTCGTCGAGGCGCTCGGCGACGCGCCGGGCGCGCTCGACGAACGACGCGTCGAGCTCGCGTGCGGTCTTCTCGAACTCCGCCCGGACGAACTCGGCGTTGGCGCCGGTCAGCTCGCGATCGAGCACGCGCGCGCCGATCTCGATCGCCTCGATCACGAAGCGCGCCGGGTCGTCGCGCTCGCCGGCGAGCCGCACCACCGTCTCGTCCTCGACGACGAGCTGATCGATCGCCAACCGTCCGTTGTGGACGTAGACCTGCGTGATCGGGAGACGGATGGCAGCTTCCATGGCAACGGCCCACCGTAAACCCCGGTCCCGACGGAACGGCCTCAGCCGTGCTCAGCCTCCGCGGCTGTCCCACCAGTCGAACAGGTCCTCGCGCTGGTGCGCCAGCGGGTTGGCGGTCGGCTTGCGCTCGCGCAGGATCTCGAGCGCCTGCTCCGGCTCGACGCCTTCGAGCAGCGTGACGATCGCGGCCACGACGGTCGCCGAGCGCTGCCACCCCGCGCGGCAGTGCACGTACACGCGCTCTCCGACCGTCAGCCAGGCGAGGACGGTCTGCGCGGCGTCCTCGATCTGCTCGGACTGCAGGCTGCCGTAGTCGACGAGCTCCACGCGGCGCTCCTTGATGCCCGCCGCGGCGAGCGCCGCGACGCACGCGGCGCGCGCGCCCGGGTCGTACTCGAGGTCCTGGACGAGGTTGAAGATCCGCGTGACGCCGGCGGCCGCCAGCTCGGCGACGTCCGCGGCGTCCTGGGGATACGCGCCCATGACGAGGTCCTCGCCGACCTCCGCAAAACCGAAATGCTCGAACCACTCGGACACCGGCTGGACCCTACGCGGTGGGCGCGCCGGCGGCCGAGGCAAAGGCCCCGACCGCACGGGCCAGGCGCGACGCCGCTCTAGGCTCAACGTCATGCAGCCGTTCGCGATCGCGCTCGAGGATGCCGGGGGCACCGCCGCCCCGCGCGAGCGCAGCGCGCAGCTGCGAGCCCTGCTGCGCGACGAGCTCGCCCGCTCCGAGCGCGAGCTCGCGCTGGCGCGCTCGGGTCGCGAGCAGCCGGTGACGGTCGTCTTCGCCGCCAGCGGCGACGCGCTGATCGCGGTCCTGCCGGTCGCAGCGGCGCTGCGCGCCGATCCCGACGCGGTCGGCGAGCGCGCGTGGCTCGTCGTCGCCGCCGCGATCGGCGCGCTCGTCGAGATCGCCCAGCCGCCGGCGCCGCGCGGCCCCGGCGACCTGCTGCTGCAGGCAGGGGCGCTGGAGGGCCACCTCGCGCTGCGCCTGCCGACCGCCGCCGCGGAGGACGCCGAGCTCGCGGCCGTGGCCTTCGACGAACAGGTCGCGGACGTCGCGCGCCTGCGCGCGCGAGCGCTGGCGCTGCCGGGCGACGTCGTCGGCGACGCCGGCGACTGGCGCGCGCCGATCGCCCAGTCGCTGCGCTGCGCGGAGACGATCGCGCGCCTGGGCGGACGCCCCGCGGACCCGGCCTCGCTGGCCGAGCACGAGGACGCGGTGCTCGCGCTGCTGGACTCGCACGACGCCGCCGCCGCGCGCCCGCACGACGACCCGCACCCCGCGCGGCGGATCGCGCGCCGGATCCTGCAGCGCCTCAACGGCATGGGCAAATGGGGCGGCTACCACACCGACTACCGCCACCTCGCGCGCGGCTTCGCCGGCAACGAGCGCGCGCTCGCCGACGAGGTCGGCGAGGCGCTGCTGCAAGCCGGTCTGCTGGTCGAGAAGCCGAGCGTCGGCCAGCGCCACGTGTTCCTCAACCCGCGCCGGGCAGCCGACATCCACGGCTTGATCGACGAGGGCGCCCTGCCTGCGGACCTGCGCCTGCCCTGACCGCCGCAGCGCATGCCGGTGCCGCGGGCGGGACCCATTAGCCTTCGGAGCGCATGCCGGCGCGAACCGACAGCCTCGATCTCGGGCGCCTGCGCCTGACCGCCGGCGAGGGCCGGCGCATGGAGCTCGAGGTCACGCTCGACGCCCTGCGCTTCGCGGGCGAGGCCTACGAGATCGAGCCGGCGATCGTGGCGGCCGTGCTCGACATCTCCTGCATGACGCACAGCGGCTACGCGCTGCGGCTGCGCTTCGCGGCCTCGCTGCGAGGGCCGTGCATGCGCTGCCTGGAGCCCGCGCAGCCACAGGCCGCCGTCGACTCGCGCGAGGTCGACCAGCCCGGCGGCGGCGAGGAGCTGTCGAGCCCTTACGTCGCCGACGAGGTGCTCGACGTCCACGCCTGGGCGCGCGACGCGCTCGTGCTCGCGCTGCCCGCACAGCTGTTATGCAGGGAGGACTGCGCGGGCCTGTGCGCGATCTGCGGCGCGGACCTCAACAGCGCCGGGCCGGAGCACGCGCACGAGCGCGAGCCGGACCCGCGCTGGGCGAAGCTGTCGGAGCTGAAGCTCAAGTAGCGGGCCGGGCGGCGGTCTAGCGGACTTCGGCCGGCTCGTCCTTGCCCTGCAGGCGCTCGCGGCCGCGCTGGACGGCGGCGATGAACTTCGACAGGTTGACCTCGAGCGTGTTGAGGATCTCGTCGGCGTAGTCCTCGGCGCCGAGACGGATCTCGCGCTCGCGAGCGCGTGCGTCCTCGACGATGTCCTCGGCGGCGCGCTCGGCCTGCTTGGTGACCTCTTCCTGGCCGACGAGCTGGTCCTGGCGCTCGCGCGCCTCCTTGACGACCCGCTCGGACTCGCGCTTGGCCTCGGCGAGCATCTCCTGGCGCTCCTTGACGATCCAGCGCGCCTGCTTGATCTCCTC
>Ga0136613_10002345_pt1 | contig 10139 bp, 8 predicted proteins | sample AntDrymUQ2722106_2_FD_106649 | JGI IMG/M metagenome (GOLD analysis project Ga0136613, IMG submission 106649) | Polar desert sand microbial communities from Dry Valleys, Antarctica - metaG UQ272 (21.06) | ecosystem: Environmental > Terrestrial > Soil > Desert | place: Antarctica: Dry Valley... | reverse complement strand
GCGCTGGTGCGCCGCCGGGATGGTCGAGGCCGGCAAGCAGTTCCGCCGCGTCAACGGCCACCTGCACCTACGATCCCTACGCGACACCCTGGAACGCGTCACCCAACCCGTCAGTGCCACCGCCCATACTGAAACCGTCACCGCAGCCTGATGATCACCGGGCCGCCACCGAAGTTCCACGAACCTCGGGACATCCTCCGGTGGCGCACGCCGCGGCGTTGGCCGCCCACGACCACCGGGGCCTGCTGGCGGCCTCGGAGCAGTTCGAGGTCATCGGTGACCTGCTGTCCGCCGTCGACGCGGCAGCCCACTGCGGACACGGTGGTGTCGGGGTTGGTGGCCAGGGCGCGGTAGAGGTGGTGGGCCAGGTTGGTGGCGAGGGTGTCACTGATCGGGGCCTGCATGGCCAGCACCCGATCCGCACCCCGCCGAATCAGCGCCGCTGCCAACCCCTCCACCCCCACCGAGCCATCGCCGCCGGCGCCCGAGCAGCTCGACAGCACCACCAGCGGCGGCGGGTACGGCCCGACCCGCAACGCCGCGACCAACCGGTCGGTGTCCACCGGCTGCGGGCGGCCGTCCTCATCAGCCAGCTCGATCCCCGTGGCCGAGCCGTGCGCAGACAGATGCAGCACGTGGTATTGATCCCGCGCCAGGGCGGCGCCGATCTCGGTCAGCGACGCCACCTCCAGGATCCGCACCTGCGCCCGCACCCCACCCCCCACCCGCGCCGCCGCCGGCGGCGCCGGGATCGCGGCTGAGATCAGGGCCGGTAAGGGCACCGAGGTGAGGGTCGAGGTCGGTGACCGCGTCGAGCAGGGCCTGCATTTCCGCTTCGACATCCAGCGGCACGTTGTCGGTGGTGGTTTCGTCGGGTGCGGCGACCGCGGCGAGGATCTTCAACGGCCCCGCCAGCCCCGGCGTCGCCGCCCGCTCCACCCCCGTCAGCCGGCGGGTGAACCGCACCCCCGCCAGCGTCGCGGCCAGGCGACCGTCGGGAGTGTGCAGCAGCTCGACCGGGATCCCGACCAACTCATCCGGTAGCCACACCACGACGTCGATGGTGGTCCCGAACGGGGAACGGTCGATCAGCTCCAGCACCCGCCGCGTCGTCACCTCATCGAACAACGTGGTCCACAACACCTGCCCGATCCTGCGCTGACGCTCCAGCGCATCAGCCCGGCCCAGGCCGTCCCAGCAGTAGCGCAGCTCACCCGGCGGCGCGGCGACCCGCTCACCCAGCACCGTGCCCGCCAACTCGACCGCTGTGGCCCAGCGCCCGTCGGGCTGCACCCCGATCCGCATCACCAGCCGGTGTACCGCCGTCCCCGCCGTCCCTGCCGGGTTTGCCGGGTGCGAGGCCGGGGCCGGGCCGGACGGGGTGTGCTCGCGAGATCCCAACACGTGGCGGGCGCCCAGGGGTGGTTCGGTCTCCGCGGGCTGGGCCAGTAACAACCGCAGCAGCTCCTCGCCGCCGGCGGTGTCGAACCCGCTGACCCGGTACACCGTGCATGAGGACGGGGCCAAGAAGTCCGGCACATCCTCCACCCGGCCACCGGGCAACACCACCGGCACGAACCGCTGCAACGCCGACTGGTCACGGTAGAAGGCATCCCGGATCAACCGCGCCTCCCACTGCACCCCCCGCCCCTGCTCCGGCCCAGCACGTCCCTCCGCGCGAACCTTGTAAGCCGGCGAAGCGATGATCAGGACGTGATCGGCCTCCCGGATCTGCTCGGCCATCCACAACGGCCAGTCCTGCCGCTGCTGCGCCGCGACCCGATCCAACCGCGCATCAACACCACACGAACGCAGCCACACCCACAGATCCCGCACCGCCTCCCCGTGCGCGGGCATCTGTGGTTCGTGAGCGTAGGAGATGAACACCCGCACTGGGCTCACCTCGTCGGCGGCGGGCTCGGCGCCGCTGGTCTCGCCGACACCCCCAACCCTACACCCCTTGCCCACGACGGCTCAAACCCGACAACCCGGCCGGGCACCCGAACCTACTGTCGCGGCCACCATGCCCGACGCTGCAGCAGCGCAGCACACCGATGTCAGGGGCGGCGTGGAGGACTTGTCCGTATCGATCATGGGGCGGCACCTCACGGGGATGGTGTACGCGTTCGGGTACGCTTTTGGGATGCAGCTACCTGAGGTGCTGTCGTTTCGGGAGTTCCGGGCGGGCCTGGCGGCGACGTTGGCGCGGGTGCAGGAACCGGGGAGCGGCCCGGTGTTCGTGGGTGCCCATCGCAAGCCGGAGGCGGTCGTCAAGTCGGTGACTCAGTACCAGCAGCTCACCGAGGCCGCCCAGCGGCGCGACGCGGTGGCCGAGGCGTTGGCCTCGGTGCGGGCCGAGGGCGTGGAGCCCAGCGCTGAGGGCCGGGCGCTGCTGGACGCCATCGCCGCCGGCACCACCACCGAACAACGGGCCATCGCCCAGCTCCGCCGCCGCTACCAGCGGTGAGCTGGGAGCCCTACCTGGACCTGGACACCGGCGTTCTCCGCAACCGGCTCGCCATCACCGACCGCGACGAGCTCGCCCCCGCCGAGGCCGACTTCAGCGCGATCCGGATCGCCGAGCTGCACCGCCACCCCCTACCCGGGCGCTACGACCTGGCTCATCTTCAAGCCTTCCACCGGCACATCTTCGCCGAGGTCTACGACTGGGCTGGTGAGCTCCGCACGGTGTTCCTGGGCAAGGGGCACCTGTTCTGTCTCCCGCAGCATCTGCTCACCGCCGCCGCGGAGGTGTTCGACAGGCTCGCCCGCGCCGATCACCTGCGCGGTCTGGCCCGGGCAGGGTTCCTCGACGCACTGACCGAGCTGCTGGCCGACATCGACGCGCTGCACCCGTTCCGGGAGGGCAACGGGCGCGCCCAGCGCACGTTCCTTGCCCAACTCGCCCGCGACGCCGGACATCCCCTGCGCTGGTCCGGGCTGGACCCCGTGACCAACATCGAGGCCTCCCGGGCCGCCCACAGCGGCGACAACACCGTGCTCCACGCGATGCTCGACGAACTCGTGGACCGCACACCAGATGGCCCGGATGCCGGCCAGGTCCCGATGCCGATGCCGCGCCCACCCACCGATGACGAGCAGCCGTAGCGCCGCTGCCGCCGCTGTGGGCGGGGGAGGAGCCGGGACAGGTACTCGGCGACGGTGGCGGTGTGAAATATCGGCGGTTCTTGCAGCTCAGAGGCTTAGGTCAAGTGCCATAGCGGGTTATCACCAGGTTTGGACCGTGGCGGTGGGCGACGCTCAGGTGCCCCGTGTTCGAAGGTGATCACGTCTTGGTGAGGTGTTCCTTGACGTAGTAACTGGTGTGGTGGTAGTCGGCGATAGTGTGCTGGTCGTGGTTCGAGCCTCCCGCACTCGCTCCCTCAGCAGGTGAACGTCGGCAGGAACGCGCCGTAGTGGCGGCCCTCGGGGTCGTAGGTGAAGCCCAGATAGTTCGCGTAGAAGGTGAAGTGCCGGGCGAACCCGTCGTGGACGTGCATCAGCGGGCGCGGGCCGGTGTCGTACTCCGAATAGGTGCCGATTGGCCCAGCGAAGACAATGCGGTCGGCAGCCACCGCCAGATGGTGGGAGTAGCTGTCCATCGTCCGCAGGCAGAAGTAGCGGCGCAGGTCGCCAAAGGTGAGTTCCACGCGCTTCGGGTCGGGCACCGCGAGGCCGAGCGTCGTTGTCAGCTCGCCGATGTGGTCGGCGCGGAAGTTGGTGAACACGAGCTTCGTCGAGTCGGCCAGACCCGAGCGCCGGTAGTCGCGGTGCTGCTCGAGCTTGTGCAGGATCTCGTGGATGGTCCGAGGGAACGCGCATCCCCAGCTCCAGCCAATGCCGGCGGTGTGGAATGCCGCCCGGAACTCGGCAAGCTCCGCGGTGGTCATCGTCGGGGGCGTAAAGTCCTTGGCCGGCCGTGGGTCGAAGTCGTCGGGATCGCGGGCCGCCCCGACCGAGGTCCGTGTGGGTGGCCCACCGACGCTGAGCGGCGGCCCGGTCACGATCCCGTCGTCGAAGCTGTTGATCAGGATCGGCCCGCCGTGCCACGCATGGCTGAAGAAGCTCAGCTCCCGCAGCGTCCCAGGGTCGTCGCGACCGATGGTCTGGACGGCGGCGTACACGTCCGTGACAGACATCAGCCCGCGTATGCCGTCACGCAGCTCGTAGTGGACGTCGGTCCCCGAGCCGAGGCGGTTGTAGTGCGTCGGCGCCACCGGGGTGAACGGCGTGACGGCGGCGACCTTCTCGGTCTTCTTGCCCCCTGGATAGGTCACCGCGCGGGTGACCACGGATCCGGTTCTGACGTCGAAGACCTGGAAGGTCAGGTCCTCCTTCGCGGTGTTGGTGGCCACCAGCCGCTTGACCCGGTTGTCCGCGAAGATCCGGAAATTGACTCCATTGCGCTCGTAGTCCACCCCGGCGATGATCACGAACCGTCTCATTTCCGGCTCAAGCCTCGACCCAGCTGCCGTTCTCCGCCTGCTTCCAGACAGGCAGGGAGCTGTCGGCGCGCAGCTTGACCAGCGTGGTTGGCACCAGCACCTCCCACGGCTCGCCCTGGGGCACCTCGTCGCCCGGCCGGTCCAGCCGCTCGGCGATCTCGTCGGCGATCGGTAGGTAGAGGGGGCTGGACACCGTCGGCAGGGGGCCGCCGTTCCACAGCTCACCGAAGCTCATGAAGTGGTCGATGGCGCCCTCGAAGCCTGGTCGCGCCGGCACGGAAACCCGGCAGTACCCGGCCTTGAGGAACTGATTGAACAACGGGTCGGGGTCCTCGTAGGCGAGCCGCTCGTCCCACTGGCCCTTTCGCCCCCAGAAGTAGGGGTAGGTGATCCAGGTCAGGTGCTCCCACTCCCAGGCTTGCTCGAAGAAGCGCACGTAACCGCCCTCGCCTGCGGCCTCGTGCACGTCCAGTTGAGGCAGCCCGTACGTGCCGGTGTCGATCGCGTCGAACAGGTCGAAGTGCTGATCCGTAAGGATGCTCAGACAATGCTTCTTCAGCTCGTCGCGCATCACCTCGAGGTTGGCGGCGGGGTTCTGCCCCTCGATCGCAACGCCTGCCTGAAGCTGCAACGACGCCAGCTTCTCCTCGTACTCCTGTAGCCGCACCTGGTAGGCGGTCGTGAGCTTCGCATGGGTCGCTGCCGCCCAGGTGGTCATGGCGTGGCTGGTCCGCTGGCACTTGACCTCGACCGCTACGGCGACATCGGAGAAGCGCCAGGTGTTGAGGGCGAACGGGACAGCGCCCCGCTCCTCGTCGAGCGCGGTCGTCCAGAGCTTGACGCCGCTGCCGAGCCGCTGGGTTCGCCGGCCGAGCACGATGTCCGCGCTGCCGGTGTCCTCCCAGGCGTTGGAGACCACACCCACGGTCCCCTGGATCGCGGCGTACCCAGCGGGCACGGCGAGCTGGGCGGAGTGGTTGTAGTCCGTCTTCTCATCGCCATTGCCTGCGCTGTAGCCGTCCGCGACAGTCGTATACACGTCCGGCGGGGGGGTCACGTCGGTGGCACCGTAGACGCGCACCCAGTAGCCGTAGTTGCTCTCGGTGACCTGGCTCGGCTGCAGGGTGAACTCAGGTGGCTTGGTGAGCGAGCTCTCGCCGGCGTGCGCGGACTGCATCACCTGGATCAGCATCGCGGCGGGCTCGGGCACCATGAAATCGAACATGGTGCGCAGGCCGTAGTTGAACATCTGGGCCTGGTAGACCTTGTTCACCCACTGGTAGACGCCGGAGACGTGCCCGGCGCCGGCCACGTTGTCGAGGGTGTGCTCGTTGCGCTCGACCACCTCGTTCGTGACCCGCAGAGACGAACGCTCCAGAACTCGCTCTGTGATCTTGCGCGCACTGCGCTCGGTGACGTCCTGGGAGAACGACGCGGCCGACCGGGTCGCCTCCTCCTTCGAACGTGCGATCGACCCCTCGGCGGAGGCCGAGAACTCCACAAACGGCCCGTACTTGCCGGAGACCGTCAGGCCAGCCTTGAGAGAGGCATCCTCCTTGATGGTGGTGCTGGTCTCGCGCGTCAGCTCGAAACGTGAGGTCGACTCCAGCTCGCGCTCTTCCGAGGTCGTCACCTCGGTCTCGGTGAAGGTGATCTGCTCGGTCTCGCGGCGGCTGGAGTGCTCGCGCACCTTCCGTTCGCCCTTGAGAACGTTCTCGATATGGGCAACGTCCGCGGCCTGATAGCCGATGAGCTGCTGTTTGACGATCAGGAGGTCGGCCATTCCGGCCGGAGCGACGTCGCCGCGTGTATGCGGGATCCGCGCGTCGGGCACGATGTGCGGCAGCAGCGGGGCGAGCCCGCCGTCGAAGAGGATGTCGGTCCAGGCGGTGACCTCGGGCGTGTGGATGGTTAGCAGCGAGGAGCCGACGCGCTTTACCGAGGTACGCCGGGCGCCGGCGAAGTAGCCGTCGATCTGCCCGGCCAAGCTCTCGGTCTCGCTCCGCAGCCGGGCGACTACGCGGTCCAAAGGGCTGGCAGTGGGGTCGAGCCCACGCTCGCCGAGCAGCGAGGTGGTCGTCTCGGAGAGCCGCTGGGCGGCACCCGGGGCCACCCGGAAGCCGATCTCGGCGATCGTCGGGGGGTCGAAGGCCGGCCGGCCGGCCAGCAGCGCGGGATACGCGGTGAGGGTCACCCGGGCCAGCTCCGACGCGCCCCCGACGGCGGCCGGGCCCGCGTCGTGCGCGTCCCGCTCGCTCTCGACGCGCCGCAGCGTCAGCTGGGACAGCTGGGAACCGAACGCCCGCTGCTCCTGCAGCGCGGCGACTGGCCGCAGCTCCTCGGGCAGTTCGATGGCCTCGTGTGCCTCGACCGCGGTGGCGGCGAGATCGTCTCCGTGCAGCTGTGTCAGTTCGTCGACGGCAACGCGCAGGCCACGGTATGTAGTCAGCAGCTCGGCAACATGCTCTTGCCGTTCGCGCTCGGCCTCCTCACGCTGCTCGCGCTCGGCCTTCTCGCGGGCGGAGCTGCTGAGCACGGAGGCCAGGCTGGTCTTCGTGGGGAGCTGCAGCGAGCGGATCCGGTGCCGGTGCAGTGCCACGGCGTCCGCGGGGAATCCCGGGTCGTCGGCGACCTTGACGACGAGCTCGAGATCCCGCAGCTGGGCGGCGAGGGTATGGACAGGACGGCTGTGCTCCTCCTGCACGTACTTGATCGCGACGATGCTATCCCGCAGCCCGTGGAGTACCGCGGCGTACGCCTGGTCGGCCACCACATCGGCAGGTAGCGCGCCGAACGCCGCCGCGACCGCGCCCGCGACCGCGTCGTGTCCGATGCCGCCTTCGGCCTCGAGCGCGTTCAAGCGGTCGCCGAAGTCTGCCAGTGCTGCGGCTAACTCATGCGCGGAGGGATCGCCCACGAACCCGTCGGACGCGACGAAGGCGCGCGACACTGCGACGGCGCCTCCGCGGCGGTCGTCGCTTTCGAGTGCGGCCGCCAGGCTGCCCTGGTACGGCGTGGCTTGCGCCAGCTCGATGCTGGGGTGTTCGGGGTCCTGCTCGACCGGAGGACGGACGAGGGCTAGGCGGAACAGCGGCTCCATCGGGGCTCACCTCGCCCCGGAAGCGATGGTCGTACGGCTGGTGTCGGATGCGTTCCGCATGTCGCGCTCCTCGGTTGAAGTCCTCCCTCGCGAGGGAGGGCAGCGCCGACGGCGCTGATACATGGGGTCACCGTAGTACTCGCCGAAATCGGGCGGATATCGGTAGGCAGGCGTTGTCTCGCGACCTGGGTGGGGTACGGCGGGTGTGGCTGACCAGCGATGACCCTGCCGTAGTCACCTACGTCGGTCAGGTGTTCTTGCACCACGGTGCGTCGGGGTCGGCGAGGGTGTCGAGCAGGAGCTGACACCAGGTGACGGCGGCGTTGACGGCCAGGTGTGCGTGTCGAGGGCGGAGGCCGATGCGTGCGGCTGCTGCGCCGTGTCCGGTCCCGTAGCCACGGTTGCGCAGTTCGCCCAGTCCGATGGTGATGGTGGTGACCGCGCCGAGGATCTTCTTGACCGCGTCGCTGCCGTCGGGGCCGGGTGCGGTCGCTGAGGGGTGCAGGCCGAGTGCTTCCTGGGCGGCTCGGGCCAGAGCAGGAAGATCGTCTTTCTCGTTGACGGTGTGACCTCGTTCGATGAGCACGACCTTGGCGGTGCTTTCGACCAGTTCCTTGGCGCTGCCGATGGCCAACGCGGGATCGTCGATGATCGCGCGCTGGATGCGGTCGAGCTGTTCCTGGATGGCCGAGGGGTCGGTGAGGGTGGCCAGGGACCGCAGCGGCCTCAACGGGCCGCGGTCGACGGGCGGGGTGATCAGGCCTGTGCCGGGGTGGTCAACTGAACAGCCGTCCCTGCGCAGGGAGTGGTAGAAGCGCTCAAGGTAGGGGCTGTCCGGCCAGCCGATCAGCAACCGCTCGAACACTCGGCAGGCGCGGGCGACGTGGCCGGGGTCGGTCCAGTCGACGGATTCGAGATGTTCCTGGGTGGTGGTACGTCGGACGCTGGTGTCGCCGTATTCGGAGTCCGGATTGGGGGCGAAGCCTTCGTCCTGGAACGCCGAGCTGATGGCGCCAACGGTGCTGTCGGTCATCAGGCCGCGGAACAGGCCGCGGGTGCTCGTGCTGATCAGGTCCCTCACGGGCCGACCGCCCGTCGCCTGCGTGCGGGCGCTGCGGGTGCTGCAGCGGCGAAGTCGGCGTGCGCCTGCTCGACTGCGTTCGGATGTGCTTCGCGCCGGGCGTGTTCGGCTAGCGCCCGGTAGATGCTGGCCACGCTCGGGTTATGTCCCTTGCGTTTGCCGGTGGGGATGATCAGGTCTGGGCGGATGTCCTCGATCGACTCCCCGGTCGCGCGGCGGCGCAGCACGGTGTGCAGCATGTCATCGGTGATCACCGGTGGGCGGCCGCCGTGGTGTCCCTGGCGGGCGGCGGCGTTGAGTCCTTCCAGGGTGGCCTCGCGGATGTTCTCGCGTTCGGTCTCGGCCATCGCGGCGAAGAACGCGAACAGCACCCGCCCTGTCCCGGTCGGGTCGTAGATCCCGGTCAGCGGCCCGGCGAGCATCTCCAAGGCTATGCCGTGGGCGGTGAGGTGATCGACGAGCGCGGTGAGCTCGGCGGAGTCGCGGCCCAGGCGTTTCATCTCGTAGACGGTGAGGATGACCCGGCAGTGCGGGGCGTAGGCCTTGATCTGCCGGCACGCCGCCAGGGCGGCCTCGAACTGCGGGCGGACCCGCATCCGGGTGGAGACCTTCTCGGCGAACACCTTCTCCCGCGGAATGCCGCGGGCGGCCAGCGCGTCGAGTTGGGACTGGAGTTCTTGGGTCAGGTGCGAGCAGCGGGCGTACCCGACCCGGATGTCGGCGGTCGGGCCGTCGGTCGGGAGCGGCGCGGGCGGCGGGATGCCCGGGCGCCAGGGCTGGCCGGGGCCGCGGTCGGCCGGGGTGGGCACCCGCAGCAGCTTGGCCAGCCGGGCGACCTTGGTGAACCGGCCGGTGTGGTAGGTCCCCGCGACCGCGCCGGCGCGGGAGCGGCACGGCGAGCCGGGCTGGACCCTGCAGCGCGGGCACGGGTGCCGCTCGACCTCGTCGGCATCGGAGCGCGCACCGGACCCCGCGCCGGCCGTGGCGCTGGGGGCGGCGTCGGGCGTGGTGGTGGGCGTCGGCTCGCTACTCACGCCGGAATCGTCTCACAAACATCTCGCAGAACAGGTTCGACACCCATCTTTAGTGAGAACGAGTTCTGAGAAGGAATCCGGGGTTCGGCAGCCGGTGTGAGGTCTTCATGGTCGGGCTTCGCAGAATGGACCGTTTGCGAGAAGCAAACCGGGTGCGGCTGACCGTTGCCCAGCGGCCAACGTGTCGATGTGTTGGGCGGGGGTCCTCAGTGCCTCCGTGGTCGGGTCACGCCGGATCGAGACGATGCCGACCGTCGCGCAGTCACTGTGCTTGCCCCGGACGTAGGCGTGCGAACCGGGGTCGTCCCCGACGATCACGGTGCCCAGGCCGGGGACCACGCCCCGCTCGCGCAGCGCCGCCACCCGCACCCGCAGATCGGCGAAGATCTCGTCGCGGGCCAGCTTCCCGTCCAGCACCGTGGCGCTCACCCGGGCATCCTCGCACCTGGCGGTCAGACCCTGCGACGTGCGGGCAGGGC
>Ga0136613_10002343_pt1 | contig 10144 bp, 10 predicted proteins | sample AntDrymUQ2722106_2_FD_106649 | JGI IMG/M metagenome (GOLD analysis project Ga0136613, IMG submission 106649) | Polar desert sand microbial communities from Dry Valleys, Antarctica - metaG UQ272 (21.06) | ecosystem: Environmental > Terrestrial > Soil > Desert | place: Antarctica: Dry Valley... | reverse complement strand
TGCAGTTCACCAACTACCGGTGACGCGTGCTACGGCTGGTCGTAGATGGCGTGGGTGCCGATCCGTCGCCAGACCAGCACCGGTGCGCCGTCGGGTCCGGCCTCGAGGTGGAATGTCGCCCGGCCGTCCGGGCCGGCGAAGCTCCAGGTGAGCGAGTAGATCGCGGTCCCAGTCAGGCGATGAACGCGCAGCCGGGTGGGCCAGGGTGGGCTACCGGTGAACGCGCCGCCCTCGATTGCCGGCAGGAAGTGCTCCCGCAGGGTCTTCAGGAACGCCTGTTGGTGGTCTCGCGGCAGGCGCCTGAAGTCCCGGGCGAATGACGACGACGTCGTGTACCTCACCCCTGGTCGGCGAGTTGCTCAAGGTGCTCGAGCAACTCGCTGCCGGAGGCGAAGTCTGAACGGCGGCCGGCGGCGAGGTCCGCATCTGCTTCGTGCTCCTTCTCCTGCCACTCCGGTGTCCAGAACCAGGCCTGGTCGATGCGAACTGCCAGGTGCGGCACCAGAACGATCTCACCGTCACGCACGACTATCTCGACCTGCGCGCCCGGCTTGTCCAGCCCGAACTGCCGCCGCAGCTGGGCGGGGATCGTCACCGTTCCGTTCTTGGGCTGTACAACGGCGAAACCGAAGTGGTTTTCCATAGAAGCAGGATACCAGGATTCCTGCCTTCGGTTTGGCGCGCTTGAAGTCCCCGCGCGGACCACACAACACGGCTGCGAGACTGACGTGCACCTACCCCGAGGGGGCGAGATGACCCTGCCGACCCAACCACGCAGCGGCGCGCGGCGCGCGATCCCGTTGATCATCGCCGCCGTGCTGGGTCTGGTGCTCATCCTCGTGGTTCGCGCCTGCGTCAGCGGCGGCAGCGGTGGTGGCGGCGACGAGCCCGGCAACGCCCCAGCGCGCGCCGACCGCCCGGACTGCACGCCGGTCAACATCACGGCGTCGTCGGAGAAGGCCGCCCTGCTCTCGGGTATCGCGGACCGCTACAACTCCGACAACCGGCAGGTCAACGGCAAGTGCGTGGACGTGCGGGTGACCAGCATGGCCTCCGGCGGGGCGGCGGAAGCCCTGGCCAGGGACTGGGACGAGGCCGCCAACGGCATGCGGCCCGACGTGTGGACGCCGGCCAGCCGCTCGTGGGGAGTGATCCTGCGTCAGCGGCTGGGTGCCACCGACCGCCCCGACCTCGTCCCCGACGACCAGCCGTCCATCGCCCAGACCCCGCTCGTGATCGCCATGCCCAAGCCGATGGCCGAAGCGCTGGGCTGGCCGAACAAGGAGCTCGGCTGGAGCGACCTCGCCGCTCTGACCCGCGATCCGGCCGGGTGGGGCGCGTTCGGGCACCCGGAGTGGGGCGCGTTCAAGCTCGGCAAGACCAACCCGACGTTGTCGACGTCCGGCCTGCACGCCACCGTCGCCAGCTACTTCGCCGCGACCGGTCGCAGCAGCGACCTGTCCAGCGCCGACGTCGCCGACCCGAAGGTCACCGAGTTCGTCCGGGGTATCGAGAGCGGCGTCGTGCACTACGGCGACACGACGCTGACGTTCCTGCAGAACCTCTACGACGCGGCCCAGCGTGGCCGTGGCCTCACCTACATCAGCGCGGCCACCGTCGAGGAGAAGTCGGTCTGGGACTACAACCAGGGCAACCCGAGCGGCGACCCCAAGACCCTCGGCAAGAACCCGAAGCCGCAGGTACCGCTGGTGGCGATCTACCCGAAGGACGGCACGCTGATCTCGGACAACCCGTACTTCGTGCTCAAGGCGCCGTGGGTGGATAACGCCAAGCGCGCCGGTGCGAAGGACTTCCTGGACTACGTCCGGGAACCGGAGCGGCAGGAACGGTTCCAGCAGGCGGCGTTCCGCACGTTCGAGGGCAAGGCCGGCTCGCTGATCACACTGGACAACGGCATGCGCCCGGACGTCAAGATCGCCGTGCTCGACCCACCCGGACCGGTCGTGCTCGACCAGGTCGCCCAGTCCTGGACCAACCTGCGCAAGCGCGCCAACCTCCTGTTCGTGCTGGACGTCTCCGGCTCGATGGAGGAACCGGTTCCGTCGGCGGGGCGGTCCCGGCTGGAGCTGGCCAAGGAGGCCAGTGTCAACGCGCTGAAGCTGCTTGCACCAGACGACACGTTGAGCCTGTGGACGTTCAGCACGCCGCTGGCCGGGCAGAGCGACCCGTTCCGCAAGCTGATCCCGCCCGGGCCGGTGGCCGCGGTCGGCGCGCCGCTGCAACGCGCCATCGCCGGGCTGCAACCCGGCGGTGGCACCGCCCTGTACGCGACCACCCGAGCGGCCGTGGACTCGGTGCGGGCAAGCTTCGACCCCAACCGGATCAACGCCGTCGTGCTGCTCACCGACGGCAAGAACGAGTACCCGGCGGACAACAACATCGACTCCCTGGTGAGCTCCCTGCGCACCGAGGACACCTCGATGCAGGTCCGGGTGTTCTCCATCGCCTACGGCGAGCAGGCGGACCTCGAGGTGCTCAACACGATCTCCAAGGCGACCACGGCGGCAGCGTATGACGCAGGCAACGCCGCCACCATCAACAAGGTGCTGGTCAACGTCATCTCCAACTTCTAGGCGGCACTAGGGTCTGTCCGGTGGGACTGCGCGAAAGCCTTGCCGACCCGTGGGCCGGACTGATCGCCGCGGTCGCCGGTGGGCTGACCTGGGCGGTCATCCCGGCGACCGGCGGGCTCGCGATACCGCTCGGCCTGGGCGTCGCGGCCGCCGTCTACGGCGTGAAGGTGGCCGCCAGCACGTTGCTCTCCCGCGGCGAGGACGCTCCCAGCACTCCGGAGCTGACTCCCCCGCCGCGCGGCACCGCGGCCTACGGGTGGCTGGACCGCACCGAACGAGCCTCACGCACCCTTCGCGACCTGGTGGCCTCCGCCACGGACGGCGCAACCCGCGAGCGGCTGAACACCGTGTCGGAGCAGGCGTCGATGACGCTGAACGGGATGCGCAGGCTGGCAAGCCGGGCGACCGCCGTCGAGCGGGCCATGGCCCGCATCCCGGCATCCGATCTCGCCGACGACCGCGGCCGCCTCGCCGCCGCCGTCGACTCGGCCGGCACCGACGAACTGCAGGCCGAGCACCAGAACGCGCTGGACAGCGTCCAGCAGCAGCTCGCGGTCTACCGGCGGCTGTCCGCGGCGCGGGACAGCCTGCTGGCGCGCATGCAGTCCACCACGCTCGGGCTGGAGGGCCTCAACGCGCGGGCGGTCGAGCTGCTTGCTATGTCCAGCTCCGAGGGTGGGCACGCCGACGCCAGGCTGCTCGACGAGCTGTCCGACGAGCTGGAGGCGATGCGGGTGGGCCAGGTCGAGGTCGAGGAGCTCACCAGGCGCACGCTGGCGCCGGGCGAGGGATCACCACCGGGGGCACCGAGAGGAGCCGTGTGATGGACGTACCGCAGCTGTACCGGCGAGCTAGCAACACCTTCGGCGCGTACGTGCGGGCCGTCGGCGCCGACCAGTGGCAGGCGCCGACGCCGTGCGCCGACTGGGACGTGCGGACCCTGGTCAACCACATCGTCAACGAGGAGCTCTGGGTGCCCGAGCTGCTGGGCGGGAAGACCGTGGACGAGGTCGGCGATCGGTTCGACGGCGACCTGCTCGGCAATGACCCGGTCGCCGCCTGGGAGTCGGCGGCAGCCCGGGCATTGCAGGAGGTGGAGGCCGACGGCGCCATGGAGCGGACGACTCACCTGTCCTTCGGCGACTTCCCCGGCTCGGAGTACACGCTGCAGATCTTCGCCGACCATCTCGTACACGGCTGGGACCTCGCCGTCGGCATCGGCGCCGACACCAAGCTCGACCCCGAGCTGGTGCAGGCCGCCACCGCCTGGTTCGAGCCGGTGGAGCCGGCGTACCGGGAGATGGGCGCGATCGGCGAGCGGCCGCCCATCCCGGCCGACGCCGACCCGCAGACCACGCTGCTCGCCATGTTCGGGCGCCGCCAGTAGCGGTTCAACGCGCCGCCGTCTGCTCGTAGTGCACGTCGCTGGGTCCGAGCACCTGCCCGCAGCGGGTGCAACGCAGCTCCTGCTCGATCTCCCCGGCCGGGGTGCGGTCGTCGCGCTCGACCGGACGGGCAGCCCGTCCGCTACCTTGCCGAGCCACCGTCGCGGGTCGACACCGTCGGTGCGGCCGTGCGACACGGCGACGATCTATACGTCAGCACCTGACCGGCGACGCGATCCTGCAGCTTCGCCTGAACAGCTGAAGTGCATCAGCGGCGATAGCCGGCCATCTGCTCGAGGCGCTGGATGCGGTCGGCCATCGGCGGGTGGGTGGAGAACATCCGCGACAGCCCCTCGCCCGGCCGGAACGGGTTGGCGATCATCAGGTGTGCCTGCGCGGTGAGCTGTGGGTCCGCCGGAAGCGGCGCCAGCTGCGTGCCGCGGTCCAGCTTGCGCAGCGCCGAGGCGAGCGCGAGTGGGTCGCCGGACAGGCCCGCGCCGCTGGCGTCGGCCTGATACTCCCGCGAACGGCTGACGGCCATCTGCACGATGCCGGCCGCGATCGGCCCGAGTATGGCGATCATGATCAGCGCAAGCGGGTTCGGCCGGTCCTCGTCGCCGCCGCCGAAGATCGAGGCGAACATCGCCATATTGGCCAGGAAGCTGACCATGCCGGCCAGCGCGCCGGCGACGCAGCTGATCAGGATGTCGCGGTTGTAGACGTGGGACAGCTCATGGCCGAGCACTGCGCGCAGCTCGCGCTCGCTGAGCATGTCGAGGATTCCGGTGGTCGCACACACCGCGGCGTGCCGCGGGCTGCGGCCGGTGGCAAAGGCGTTCGGGGCGGCCGTCGGGCTGACGTAGAGCCTCGGCATGGGCTGGTGCGCGGAGGTGGCCAGCTCCCGCACCATCCGGTACATCGCCGGCTGCTCGGCCTCGGTGACCGGCCGAGCATGCATGGCCCGCAGCGCGATCTTGTCCGAGTTGAAGTAGGCGTAAGCGTTCATGGCGAGCGCCACGACGACCGCGATGATCAATCCGGTTTGGCCGAAGAACGACCCCACCAGCACAACGAGTGCACTCATGCCGCCGAGCAGCAGAGCGGTCTTCAATCCGTTCACATGTGACATAACGAGTGGCGTGGTGTCGGTGTTCCGGCAGGTACCTGTGCGACGGGCAGGATGTGCGCCATGACGACCTCCGAGTCCCGCGCTGGGTACACCGCCGAGATCCGTGTCGAACGCATCGGCAGCGTCGCCGTGCTCACGGTGTCCAACCCGGCGCGGCGTAATGCGCTGACCAGGAGCTTGGCGGTGGAACTTGCGGCGGCGGTGCAACGCTGCGAGGCCGACGACGGCATCGGGGCGCTGGTGGTGACCGGCGAGCCACCGGCGTTCTGTGCGGGCGGGGACCCCGCCGAGATCGCCAGCGGTGGCGAGCCTGCTCTGCGGGAGGTCTACGCGGGGTTCCTGGCGGTGGCCCAGTGCGCGCTGCCGACGGTGGCTGCCGTGAACGGGGTCGCGGTGGGCGCGGGGCTGAACCTGGCGCTGGCGTGCGACGTCCGGCTGGCCGGCCCGGAGGCCCGGTTCGACGCGCGCTTCCTGCAGCTCGGGCTGCACCCCGGTGGCGGGTATACCTGGATGGCCCAGCGGGCGCTGGGCCCGCAGGGTGCGGCGGCGCTGACGTTGTTCGGCGAGGTGCTCGACGCGGCTGAGGCGGAGCGCAGCGGCCTGGTGTGGCGGCAGGCTGCGGACGTGGTGCCTGCCGCCGTCGAGCTGGCTGCGCGGGCCGCGGCGGCGCCTCGCGAGCTGGCATTGACGACCAAGCGAACGCTCTCGCTGGCTGCGGGCGAGGCGACGCACGCCGAGATCATCGAGGTGGAGCTGCGGGAGCAGATCGCGTCGCTGACCACACCCGAGTTCGCCGCGCGGCTTGCGGAGCTGCGCCGGCGGTGAGTCCTCAGCGGCGCCGTTGGCTCCACGGGGTGAAGCCGGCGCGCTCGGCGTCCTCGGTGGTGCGGAACCACACATCGGCCCGGGTTCGGATGTAGAACGGCGAGTCCGGCGTGTGGAAACGCCGCGACCCTTCGTTGCCCTTGATCGTGTACTCCTCCGACGGCGGTGAGCCGTTCGGTCCTGGCGGCGCCGAGTTGGGGTAGGCGTTCGCCGGTTGGGGCGCGACGGTCGGAGCGCCGACCTGTGGCTGGGCGACCGCGTCAGCGAGCGCGAGGGGCGGGGCCTGGTTCCAGCCCTGCGCCGACATGGCCGGGTCGGTGGCCAGCCCGGTCGGTGGGGTCGGCGCCTCGGCTTCTTGCCCGGGCGGGGTCACGGGCGCTGGCGGCGGGCTCGGCGCGGCCGGTTGTGGTGCTGCCGCTTGAGGTGCGGCCGTTGGCGGTGCCGGCTGCGGGGTGACAGCGGCCGGTTGAGGTGCGGCCGTTGGTGGTGCCGGCTGCGGGGTGACAGCGGCCGTTTGAGGTGGTGGAAGCGGAGGCGGTGGAGCCGCCTGAGGCGCGACAGGCTCAGGCGTGGCCGGCTGGGATGGCGGCGGATCAGGGGGCGGCGGGGGGTCGGCGGGGGGCACCTCCGCTGCGGGCTGCGGCGCGGTGGCCGGCGGTGCGGCTGGCGGTTCCGAAGTGATGGGCGGCACCGCGACCGGTGGCGGCAGCTGCGGTGATGCGGCTTGTGGTGCGGGCGGTACCTGGTTGGACGGTGTTGCCGCGCTGGCTGCTGCAGCCGCTGGCGGCGTCGCAGCATCTGGTGGCGCAGCGGGCGGGCCCACAGCGGACGGCGGCACAGCGGCAGGGGCCACGGCCGGCGTGGCCAGGGCAGGCAGGGCGGCAGCCTGAGGCGCCACGCTCACCGCTGCAGCCACTGGCGGTGCTGGAGCAGGCGGGGCGGCGTCGGCCGGTGCGAATCCGGTCTGCGACGGCTCGGGTGGCAGCGCCGGGTCGAACAGCACATTCGACGCTGCCGGCGGCTCGGCGGGCGGCGGTTCGGGCGGCTCCGCCACGGCCGGCGCGGCCCACATCGCCAGGGTCTCCGGGCTCGGCGGTGCCAGCTTGCCCGGCACGGCTGAAGGCGCCCACTGCTCGGCCGGTGCCCCGTTATGCGCAGGCGCCGGCCGCGCCGTGGCGTCGTGCGGTACCGCCGCCGCCGCGGCCCCCGGAGTGGCGCCGACGCCGTTTCGCGGAGCCTCGATCGGCTCGCTCAACCCGCTCGGCTCCATGGAAGCCACTCGCGGGGCTGCCCAGACCGCCATCGGCTCTGGCGTGGCCGGGTGCTCGTGCGGGGATGTGGGCGGCGCAGCCGAGGCCGCCGCCGCCTCAGGTTGCGCCGTCGCGGGCACGGCGGGTTCGCCCGGCGCTGCGGCTCCGTTGGAGGCCGCCGCGGCCTGGTCCTGGACCGCCACCTCGGCAGGTGTGGCCATCGGCGGCGATGCCACCGGTGTCGCCGGCTGCTCCGGTTCCTCCCGCAACGCATGCCGACCGCGGCTCTCCTCCACGACGGCGGGCACAGGCGACTCAACGATCGACGCGGGTCCCGCGACTGCATGCCTGCCCGGGGCGTCGTCGGCCTCAGCCTGAGACTGCGGCGCGTCAGCGGGCAAGCCATGCGCCGGCGGAGCTGGGTCAGCAGCCGCCTGCTCAATCGGTCGGGGCGGTGCGCCAGCGGGGGGCGTCGGCTTCGCGGGAGGGGCGGGCTTGGCCATCGCTTGAGTGCCGTCCGGCTTGGCAGGCTCGTCGGCGCCCGACCTGCGGGGTACCAACACGTAGACCAGCAGCGATAAAACGAGGATGCCGACCAGCCCGACGAGGACCAGCAACCACACCGGTATGTCCCTCATCGTGAGCCTCCCCTGCAGGGTGGCCTGCTTCGGTGGTTCCTGGCGGTTGTTGCAGTTGCAAGTGGATACCACGGTGGCCCACTCACCCGAAAGCAGCAACCTGAACAGCTCACCGATTCGGGCCACCTGGCTGCGGTGAGCGGCATCACCGCTAGGCGGTACCGCCTACGGTGTTCATTGGCTGGTGGCAGCGAAGCTGGACGCCCGCGGTGTCGGGCTCGGCGTCGCGAGCTACGTCATCTGGGGACTGTTCCCGGCGTTCTGGCCACTGCTCGACCCGGCGGCGCCGGTGGGGGTGCTCGCCCACCGGATCGCCTGGACGCTCTTGCTGATGGCCGTCGTCGTCGCGCTGCTCGGCAACTGGTCCGAGCTGCGCACCCTCACCCGCCGAGGCTTGCTGATGATCGCCGCCGCCGCGGTACTGATCGCGCTGAACTGGGGCGCGTTCATCTACGCCGTCTCGCTGCGCCACGTCGTCGAGGTCGCCCTCGCGTACTACATCACGCCGCTGATCAGCGTGGTACTGGCCGTCACCGTCCTGCACGAGCAGCTGCGCCGCGCGCAGTGGGTAGCCCTCGCCGTCGCGACCACCGCCATCGTCGTACTGACGGTCGAGAACGGCCGGCTGCCGTGGATCGGGCTGATCCTCGCCGGCTCGTTCGGGACCTACGGGCTGCTCAGAAAGCAGATCTCCCTCAGCGCAAGCGCCAGCTTCACGGCCGAGGCGCTCGTCCTCGGCCCGCTGGCGATCGCCTACCTGGTGTGGCTGGAAGCAGCCGGCAACGGAACGCTCGGCGACTACGGAGCCGGGCACGTCCTGCTCCTGCTGGCCGCAGGACCCGTCACGGCCGTGCCGCTGCTGCTCTTCGGTGCTGCGGCGCGGCGCATCCCGCTGTCCACGATCGGCCTGCTGCTGTACCTGACGCCGACGCTGCAGTTCTTGTGGGGCGTCCTCGTGTTGCACGAACCGATGCCGCCCGCCCGCTGGATCGGCTTCGGGCTGGTCTCGCTCGCGCTGGCGATCTTCACTGCCGACCTTCTCCAGCACACCCGCCATCGCGCACCGGACGGGTCGGTGACGCCAGTGGAGCCCGGTCAGCCCGTGCGCTCGACGACGTAGTGGGTGAGGCTCGCGAGCGCGTCGCGCGCCGGACCGCCCGGAAGCTCCGCCAGCTGTGACCGGGCGTGCTCGCTGTAGCCCTGCAACGCCTGCCGCGCCCGCGCCAACCCGCCGCCCGCACGCAGCAGGCCAAGCGCCTCCGCCACCAGCGCGTTGTCGGTCAGCGGGCCGGCCAGCAGCTCACCCAGCCGCCCGGTCGACGGGCCGTCCTCGGCCAGCGCGTACAGCATCGGCAGCGTGCGGACGCCTTCCCGTAGGTCGGTGCCCGGTACCTTGCCCGACCGCTCCTCCGGCGAGTCGATGTCGATCACATCGTCGGAGACCTGAAACGCCATCCCGATCGTCTCGCCGAAGCTGCGCAACGCCGCCACCTGCTCGGGGCTGCAGCCGGAGAACATCGCCCCGTAGCGACCGGCGGTGGCGATCAGCGAACCGGTCTTCTCCGCGACGACAGTGAGGTAGTGCTCCACCGGGTCCTCGTCCGGGCGCAACGCCCTGGTCTCCCGCATCTGACCGGTGACCAGCTCGGCGAACGTGTTGGCGATGATCCTGACCGCGTCCGGGCCGAGGTCGGCTACCAGCCGCGACGCGTGCGCGAACAGGTAGTCGCCGGTGAGGATCGCGACCGTGTTGTCCCAGCGCGCGTTGGCGCTCTCCGCCCCGCGGCGCATCGTGGCGGAGTCCATCACGTCGTCGTGGTACAGCGTCGCGAGGTGGATGAGCTCGACGACCACGGCGGCCGTGACGACCTCGGGGGCGTCGGGGTCGGGGCCGAACTGGCCGGCCAGCAGCGTGAACAGCGGGCGGAACCGCTTGCCGCCGGCGTCGATGAGGTGCAGCGAGGTCTCGCTGACGAAGCGGTCGTCGCTGTGCACCTCGCGGTGCATCAGCTCCTCCACCCGACCCAGCCCGGCCTCGATGGTGGCCGCCAGCTTCGGGTCGGCCAGCTCGATGCCGAGCTGGTAGGACGTTTCGCTCACCGGATCAGCTTACGAACGTGCCCCCGGCGGCCCAATCCAAGGCCACCGCCGGCAGGATCCCCAAAAGCAGTGTCACGAGCACGCCGATCGTGATCGCCGCGGTGGTGAACGCGCCGGGCAGGACGACGGTCGGGCCGTCCGGCGCAGGCTCGCTGAAGTACATCAACACGATGACGCGCAGGTAGAAGAACGCCGCCACCGCGCTGGCCACCAGCGCGACGAC
>Ga0136613_10002337_pt1 | contig 10151 bp, 8 predicted proteins | sample AntDrymUQ2722106_2_FD_106649 | JGI IMG/M metagenome (GOLD analysis project Ga0136613, IMG submission 106649) | Polar desert sand microbial communities from Dry Valleys, Antarctica - metaG UQ272 (21.06) | ecosystem: Environmental > Terrestrial > Soil > Desert | place: Antarctica: Dry Valley... | reverse complement strand
CGCCGGGGGCGCTCACCAGAATCGCAGTCTCCACCGTCCGAACCCGGAGGACACTGATGCATCTCGGCGCCGTCGCGGGTCGGGCGCCCGACCGCCCGGCGATCGTCATGGGCGCGACGGGCGAGTCCGTCACGTTCCGCGAGCTCGACGAGCGGTCGAACCGCCTCGCGCACCTGCTGCGTTCGCGCGGCCTGGAGCACGGTGGCGGCATCGTGATCCTCGTCGAGAACCACCTCCGCTTCCTCGAGGCGTGCTGGGCGGCGCAACGGTCGGGCCTCTACTTCACGACCGTCAACACCCATCTCACCGCCGACGAGGCCGGCTACATCGTCGACGACTGTGACGCCACCGTGCTCGTGTCGAGCGCCCGGCTCGCGCCCGTCGCCACCGCGCTCGGAGAGCGGGCGCCGAAGCTGCACACCCGGCTCATGCTCGACACCGACGACGGTCGCGAGCTCCCCGAGGGGTGGGAGCCGTACGAACCGGCGATCGCCGACCAGCCGGCGACCCCGCTCGACGACGAGGCCGAGGGCGACTTCATGCTCTACTCGTCGGGCACGACGGGCCGCCCCAAGGGGATCCGCCGGCCGCTGCCGCTCACGCCGATGGGCGAGGGGCTCCCGGGAGCGACGCCGCTGCTCCGGGCCCTCGGCGGGTGCGACGGCGGCGTGTACCTGTCGCCCGCGCCGCTGTACCACTCGGCGCCGATGGCGTGGTCGATGGCCGCCCACCGGGTGGGGATGACGGCGGTGGTGATGGAGCGCTTCGACCCAGTCGACGCGCTCGCCCTCATCGAGCGTGAGCACGTCACCCACAGCCAGTGGGTCCCCACCATGTTCGTGCGCATGCTGAAGCTTCCCAAGGGGGAGCGCTCCGGGTTCGACCTGTCGAGTCACCAGGCGGCGATCCACGCCGCGGCACCGTGCCCGGTCGAGATGAAGCGCCAGATGATCGAGTGGTGGGGCCCGATCATCTCCGAGTACTACTCGGCGACGGAGGGGATGGGTGCGACGTTCATCGCGTCGGAGGAGTGGCTGGCGCACCCAGGATCGGTCGGCAAGGCGATAGTCGGGACACCCCACATCCTCGACGACGACGGCAGGGAGCTGCCGACCGGCGCGGTCGGGACGGTGTGGTTCGACGGTGGTCAGCCCTTCGAGTACCACGGCGACGCCGACAAGACCGCGGCGGCGCGTCGCGACGACGGGTACGCGACCGTCGGCGACGTCGGCTACCTCGACGACGAGGGCTACCTGTACCTGACCGACCGCAAGACGTTCATGATCATCAGCGGCGGCGTGAACATCTACCCGCAGGAGACCGAGAACCTCCTCGTCACCCACCCCAAGGTGATGGACGTCGCGGTGATCGGCGTTCCCCACGCCGAGCTCGGCGAGGAGGTGAAGGCGGTGGTCCAGCCGCTCGACTGGGGTGACGCCGGGCCCGACCTCGAGGCGGAGCTGATCGCGTTCTGCCAGGAGCGGATCTCGCGCCAGAAGTGCCCACGCTCGGTCGACTTCGAGCACGCCCTTCCCCGCCTCGACACCGGCAAGCTGTACAAGCGGACCCTGCGCGATCGGTACTGGAAGTAGTGGAAGTCGCCGTTCTGGCGTCGCTGAGGGACACATATTGGACGCGTGCGACGCCAAAACGGACTGGGATCAGAAGGGCGGGGATTCGATGAGGGTTGCCGTGCTCGGGGCGGGTTCGTGGGGGACGACGGTGGCGGCACTGGCCGCAGGGCGCAACACCACGACGCTGTGGGCGCGCGATCCCGACCTCGCGCGCGAGATCGACACCGACCACCTCAACCGCCGCTACCTCGCCGACTACCCCCTGCCCGACAGCCTGCGGGGGACGAGCGATCTGGCGGAAGCCGCCACCGACGCCGACGTGCTGGTGGTGGGGGTGCCGTCGCACGGCTTCCGGGCGGTCGTGACCGAGGTGCGTCCCCACGTCCGGCCGTGGGTCCCGGTGGTGAGCCTCACCAAGGGCCTCGAGCGCGGGACGCACCTGCGCATGACCGAGATCATCAAGGAGGTGCTGCCCGGCCGCCCGGCGGCTGCGCTCACCGGCCCCAACCTCGCCAAGGAGATCATGGCCGGCGGCGCAGCGGCCAGCGTGGTCGCAACCGAGGATCTCTCCGTCGCTGCCGCCCTCCAGAGCGTGCTGCGGCGCGGCGTGTTCCGGATCTACACCAACCACGACGTGATCGGCTGTGAGATCGGCGGCGCGCTGAAGAACGTGATTGCCATCGCCACCGGCATCGCTGAGGGTCTGAGCGTCGGCGACAACACGCGCGCTGCGGTCATCTCACGAGGGCTCGCCGAGGTCGCCCGCCTCGGCGTGGCGATGGGCGGCGAAGCCGCGACGTTCGCGGGACTGGCCGGGATGGGCGACCTCATCGCGACGTGCATCAGCAAGCAGAGCCGTAACCGTTACGTCGGCGAGCAGCTCGGCCTCGGCCGGTCGATCGAGGAGATCACCGGCGAGATGACGATGGTCGCCGAAGGGGTGAAGACGGCGTCAACGGTGATGGAGCTCGCCGAGCACCACGGCGTGCCCCTCCCGATCTGCGAGCAGGTCCACAAGGTCGTGACCGGGCGGATGCCGGCGGCCTCGGCCTATCGTGGCTTGCGGGTCCGCCCCGGCCACGAGGCCGACCCCGGCTGAGCTGGGTTCTCGACGTTTTGGCGTCGCACAGGGGTGATATGTGCCCTGTAGCGACGCCAAAAACAGGGAAGGGCTGAGGTCAGGCGCTGGGTTCGCTGCCGACCACCGAGACGAACGACACGCACTCGCCGGGCGAGCCACCGAGGTTGTGGGTGAGGGCGAGCTTGCGCCCCGCCTCGACCGACGCGATCGTGCGGTCGGGCGGCGCCTCGCCGCGAAGCTGCAACCAGCACTCGAAGAGCATCCGCAGGCCGCTCGCCCCGATGGGGTGCCCGAAGGCCTTGAGCCCGCCGTCGGGGTTCACGGGCAGCTCTCCGTCGAGGTCGAACGTGCCCGCGAGGGCCTCCTTCCACCCCGTTCCCCGCTCGGCGAACCCGAGGTCCTCGTAGAGCACGAGCTCGGTGGGCGTAAAGCAGTCGTGCACCTCGGCCATCGCCAGCTCGGCGCGCGGGTCCTCGACCCCCGCCTGGCCGTACGCGTCCTCGGCGGACCGCACCACCTCGGTGAACGTCGTGTAGTCGTACTCGGGGTCGACCGCACCCGTCGCCGGACCGGCGATGAACGACAGCCCCTTCAAGTAGATCGGCTTGTCGGTGTAGCGCAGCGCGTCCTCCGCACGCACCAGCACTGCGGCGGCCGACCCGTCGCTCACCCCCGAGCAGTCGAAGATCCCGAGCGGGCCCGCCATGAGCGGCGAGCACGCGATCGTGTCTTTCGGGACCTCACGGCGGAACTGGGCCCGGGGGTTGCGGGCACCGTTGTGGTGGTTCTTCCACGCGATGCGGGTCAGCACCTCCTTGAGCTCGTCGGCGCCGACGCCGTACTTCTTCGAGTAGGCGGGTGCCAGCAACGAGAACAGGGCGGGCGCGGTCAGCTCGGCGGCGGTGCCGTCGGACGGCGGCATCGTGCTCACCAGGCCGGAGTACCCGGAGTCCTTGAGCTTCTCGACACCGATCGCCATCGCCATGTCGACCGCGCCCGACGCGACCGCGTACGCGGCGTTGCGGACCGCCTCCGAGCCCGTCGCGCACATGTTCTCGAGCCGGGTGACGGGCTTGTAGTCGAGGCGCAGCGGGCGCGACAGCGTGAGCCCCGAAACCCCCGAGCCCATGGTGCCGAGCCAGTACGCGTCGACATCGTCCTTGGTGACGCCCGCCGACTCGAACGCGTCGATCGCCGCCTTCACCAGCAGCTCCTCGGCGCCGAGATGCCAGTGCTCGCCGAACGGCGTGCACCCCATCCCGACGATCGCCACCCGGTCCCGGATCCCTGTCGACGCCATGTCGCGGCTCCTCCCGCTCGACGGGCGCGCTATGCGCCAGTGCCCGCGTCCGCGCCCTCACGGGCCGGACGGGCCTTCCAGAAGTAGTTGTGGACACCCTGCACGGTGCTGATCTTGCGGAACGTCATCTCGACCCGGTCGCCGATGGCGACGCTGTCGGGGTCGACGTCGGTGAGCTGGCACCGGAAGCGGCCGCCCCCGTCGAAGTCGACGACCGCGGCGACGACGGGCGGGCTCAGGCTGAACGCGAGGCGATCGACGGTGAACGTCGCGATGGTCGCGGGCGTGTCGGCAAGACGCTCGTTGGCCATGCGCTCGACCGCGCCACACCGCAGGCACACCGGGCCGGGCGGCAGGTGACGGGTACCGCACTCCTCGCAGCGACTGGCGCTGAAGGCGAACTTCCACGCCTCGCGCCGGTACGACGGGGGTGCGGCCGGCGCCTGCGGGTCGGGGCGGCGAGGCGGCTCGCGCCGCAGCTCGTCGCGCCACGTGAGGAACGTCGGGTAGCGCACAAAGGCCGTGCCCGTGCTGATGGCCGCGGCGACGGTCTGCGGTTGGCGCGCCCGGAACGACGGCAGCTCCGAGGTGGCGCGCAGCACGAGCGCGCTGGCGCCGTCGCCGATCAGCACCGCGAGGATCGTGTCGCCGGGTTGCGCGCGGTCCAGCACATCGCCGAGCAGGATCCAGAGGTGCGCAGTGCCGGTGACGCCGATCTGCTCGGACAGGTCGCGTACAAGCGCCTCGGGAGCGGTGCCCACCGAACGGCTGACGGTGCGGGCGGAACGAGCATGCACGCCGGTCACGACGAGGTGATCGACCTCGGCCGCGGTGATCCCCGCGGCCTTCAGCGCATCGGCGACCGCTCGCTCGGCCAGAGGCACGTACGCATGCTCGCCGAAGCGCTCCTCCCACACGCGTGAGACCGGGTCGCCCGGGAGGCGCCACCGGTCGAGGATCTCGCCGGTGCCGTCGGCGCTCGCAACCAGCTCCGCGAGGACGGGCCCGTCGCCGAAGAGCAGCGCGGCCGCGCCGTCGCCGCCCGCGGCCTCGTCGACCCCGCCCGGCATGCCCCGCCGCATGTCCGACAGCACCACGAGCGTGGGACGATGAGCGTCCAGCGCCGCCCGTACCGCGGCGAGCCCGGAGCGGACCGAACCGGCCATGTCGGCGGCGAACACCGACGGATCGAACCCGAGGGCGGCGTGGATGACGGTGGCGTTGGCCTTGTCGAGGTAGGCGGGATCGGCGGTGGCGAAGAGCACCGAGGCCGGCTCGGCACCGTCGGGGGCAGCGCGCATGACCGCCCGTGCTGCCTCGACCCCCATCGTGGTGGTGTTCTCGTCGAACGATGCCACCGCCCGGGTTCCCTTGCCCCCACCGGACCCGAGAGTGGCGGTGATCTCGGCGCGATCGAGACGGCTCGACGGGATGTAGACGCCGTAGGCGACGATGCCGGCCATGCTGTGCTCCTCCGCGGCGTGAGGGATGCGCGACTCGGGAACGCGATACCGGCCGCAGGGTAGCGTCTCGCGCTGTGGCGCCCCCCGAGGGACCGACCCGGCGACAGCCCGCCGCCTCCTCCCGCTGGCCCGACCTCACTCACTGGCCCGATCTCGCCCGCCTCGCCGACCCCACGAGCTGGGCGGATCCGGCTCGCCTCGCCGACGTCGCCCGCCTCGCGGATCCGGCCCGCTGGGCGGAGCTCGCCGACCCCCGCACCTGGTCGCCGCGCCGGGTCGTCCTCGACATCGCCGGCCAGCTCGCCGATCGTCTGGCGGGGCACCCGATCACGCTCGCGGTGCGCGACGCCTCCGCCCGCGTCATCCTCGACTCGCTCCAGATCGTCGACGACGGGCAGGCGGCGTGGAGCCACCTCAGCCCCGACGTGCTCGAAGCGGTGCGCATCGAGCTGCGCGAGGTGCGCATCGAGCTGCGCGAGGTGCACCTCGAGCGCGGGCACGCGTTCAACCGCGTCTCGCTCGTGGCGCGCCGGGTGAGGGTGGAGCCGCGCCCCGGTCCCGAGCTGGTCACCGACGCTATCGACATCGTCGCCACGGCCAGCCGTGAGGAGATGGCGCGGCTGCTCGAAGCGAGCCGGCCCGGCCTGCGCGTCCGCCCGCTCGACCGGGGGCGGGTCGAGGTGCGTCTGCCCGGCCGGCGTACCAGCTTCGTGGCCGTCCCTCGCTTCGAACGAGGACGGGTGCAGGTCGACGTCGAAGCGGTCGCGCTCGGCGCGGTCGAGGTCCCGCTCCCGAAAGCCGCCCGCCGCCGGATCGCCGAGCGCCTCGACCTGCCGGCGCCGCGGCTCGCGCCTGGGCTCGAGCTCGTCGAGGCCGAGCAGCACGAGACGACGGTCACGCTGGGGCTGCGCCATCGCGGCATCCGGGAACCGATCCGGGTGGAGCACCTCGTCGGGCTGCTCCGCCGCGGCGTGTCCGAGCTCTCGCTCGTCCCCCGCGCCCACCGATGACCGACGCCTTCCTCACTGCCCTCCCGAAGGCGGAGCTGCACCTGCACATCGAGGGCACGCTCGAACCCGAGCTGATGTTCGAGCTCGCCGCCCGCAACCGGGTCGAGCTGCCCTACCCCGACGTCGACACGCTGCGCCGGGCTTACGTGTTCGACGACCTCCAGTCGTTCCTCGACCTGTACTACGCCGGGTGCCGGGTGCTGTTGACCGAGTGCGACTTCCACGACCTGACCTGGGCGTACCTGGAACGCGCCCGCGACCAGGGCGTGGTGCACGCAGAGATCTTCTTCGACCCGCAGACGCACACGGCGCGCGGGGTCGCGCTCGAAGCCGTGGTCGACGGGATCGCCGCGGCACTCGCCGATGGGTTACGCGACCTCGGGATCACGTCGCGGCTCATCCTGTGCTTCCTCCGCGACCGGAGCGCCGAGGCGGCGATGGCGACGCTCGACTCCGCACTGGCCCGCCGCCGCGACGCGATCACGGCCGTCGGTCTCGACTCCGCCGAGGTGGGCAATCCACCCGAGAAGTTCGCGGCGGTGTTCGACCGGGCGCGCGCCGAAGGCCTGCTCGCAGTGGCGCACGCCGGCGAGGAGGGCCCGGCCGAGTACATCGTCCAAGCGCTCGACCTCCTCAACGCCCGCCGGATCGACCACGGCGTGCGGTGCCTCGACGACGACCGGCTCGTCGAGCGGCTGGTCGCGGAGCGGGTGCCGCTCACGGTGTGCCCGCTGTCGAACGTGCGGTTGCGCGTGTTCCCCGACCTTGCGAGTCACAACCTGCGCGCGCTGATCGAGCGCGGGCTCGTCGTGACGATCAACTCCGACGACCCCGCGTACTTCGGCGGCTACGTCGCCGACAACTACGAGGAGACGGCGCGCGCCCTCGACGTCAGCCGAGCCCAGATGGTCGAGCTGGCGCGCAGCTCGTTTTGGGCGGCGTTCCTCGACGTCGCCGAGCGCGACCGGGCCCTCGCAGCCGTCGAGGCCTTCGCCAGCGCCGATTCGAGCCCGCGCACATCAGGCGCGTGACGGATCAGGCGCCCGACGGGCTCGAGTTGGCGGCGACATCGATGCCGTAGAGGCGCGCCGCGTTGTCGCACACGACCGCCTGCACCTCGGCCTCGTCGAGACCGGCGAAGATGCGCGCGACGACAGCCTGGCTCTCGGGGAACGTCCCCTCGGGGTGCGGGTAGTCCGAAGCCCACAGGAGCGGCTCGATCCCGGTGATCTCGCGGGTGAGGAGCGGCGCCCGGTCGGCGCCGAGCGTCACCGCGCACTGGCGCTTCACGTACTCGCTCGGCAACGCGTCGAGCCGGGGCGTCACCCACTGCTCGTGCTCCTCGTAGGCCTCGTCCATCCGCTCGCAGCAGTACGCCAGCCAGCCCGCGCCCGTCTCCACGAACACGAGGCGCAACGCCGGGAAGCGGGCGAGCACGCCCGACGCGGCGAAGTAGCACAGCGTGTCGGCGGAGCGCAGGCCGACCTTGGCGTAGTTGATCACCGCCCCACCCGGCCCCCGCTCCGACTGCGGCAGCGCCCCCGTGCCGGTGTGGAGCGACAGCGGCATCCCGGTGTCGGCGGCCGTCGCCCACAACCGGTCGTAGTCGGGCTGGTTGTAAGCCATGCCGTCGGGGGTCGAGGTCGGGATCATCGCGGTCTTGAAGCCGAGACCGGCGACGCGCCCCAGCTCGGCCGCGGCTGACGCGATGTCGCGCACCGGGACCAGCGCCGCCGGGACGAACACGTCGGGGCGGTGCAGGAACGTGTCGGCCAACCAGTCGTTGTAGACCTGCGCGCATGCGAGCTGCAGCTCGGGGTCGGGGATCATGTCGACGAACAGCCCGACCGTCGGGTAGATGACCTCGGCGATTACCCCGTCGCTCGCCATGTCGGCCAGGCGTCGCGTCGCGTCGGCGTCACCGGGCCGGACCCGCCCTGCCTGCGCGCCCGCGTCGGCGCTCTCCGGATCGTGGTCGTCGGCCCCGTCGCGCGCCGCTCGCGGCTCGACGCGGGCGAGGCGGCGGTCGCGCATGCCCTCGATCGCCATCACGTACCAACCGTCGGCGACGGTGATGCGCGGGCCCCGGTCACGAAGCGCTGCGGGCAAGTGCTCTTGCCACAGGCCCGCCGGTTCGGTGACGTGGTTGTCGGCGCTGATCAGGGGACGGGGCGTCATGACGCTGCTCCTTGCTCGTCTCCGGCCGACGCACGAACGGCGACCTCCGTGCCGCCGTCCCGCACGTCGCCGCGGATCGCGGTGCGCGTCCGGTCGAACCGCGTGGCCCGGGCGTTCCGGCTCGTGACCGTGATCCTCCCGCCGGAAGCCTCGGCGCGCCACTCCGCCGCGTCGAGGCGGGCGGGACCGCCGGGCGCGCGGGCGACCGCCACCGCCGGGCCGCACAGCACGACGTGGCACGGGGCAAGCCCGCACGCCACCAACCGCTCGTAGGCGCCGGCACGTGCCCCCACGAGCGGGACGGCACCGAAAACCTCGCGTGCGTCGAGGCCCAGCTCGTCGAGCCCGTCGAGGACGGCGTCGTCGACGCCCATGACCGCGCGGTACTCGAGCTGGCGGAGGAACATCGCCACCCGCGCTGCGTCCGACGTGGTTGCGTCGGCCGACGACACGCGCGCGCCGACGAGCACGGTGCCGAGCACGAACGGCCAGAACTGGCCCGCCTCCGACAGCCGCGAGCACCACAGCACCCGGTCGCCGGGCCCGATCCCGAGGTCGCGCAGGACAGTCGTCGCCGAGCCGATGTCGCGCTGCATCTCGTCGTGGGAGATCTCCCAAGCGACGCGCCCGGCGCCGTCGTCGTAGCTCCCGACCCCCCACAGCCCGGTCATCGCGCCGTCACCCGAGGGATCTTGTGGGGCGGGCCGAGGCGCAACAGCTCCGCCTCGGGAACCAGCTCCACGCGAGCCTCGAGGCCGACCGCTTCGTACACCGCGCTCACCACGTCGTCGCGGACACGATCCAGGCGAGCGGCGGCCACCACATTGCCGTGACCGACCCGCAGCGTGAGCTGGTCGACCTCGCGGGCCGGTCGCAGCACCTGGAACAGACCGAGCCCACCGGTGTCGACCGACTCCACCGCGTCCCACACGTCGGCCGGCAACACCGGGCGCCCGTCGACCACCACCTCGTCGGTCTTGCGCCCGAGGATCCAGACGCGAGCGTGGGTACGACCGCAGGTGCAGGGCTCCCGGGTGATGCGCACCAGGTCGTCGGAGCGGTAGCGCACGAGCGGTGCGATCGGGTTGACGAGCGACGTCGCCACCAGCTCGCAGCGCGACTCGACCGATATTCCGCCGTTGGGCATTCCCCCGTTGGGCGGGCCACCGTTGGGTCGCCCTCCGGTTGCGCCCTCTTCGATGGTGCGCCCGGTGTCGGGGTCGATCGCCTCCACGATTACCTCGTCTTCCCAGGTGTGCATGCCGTCGTGGGCGCGGCACTCGAAGCAGGCGCTGGCGTCGCCGACGTTGCCGTGCTCGAAGATGGTCACGCCCCACTCCGCCGCGAGGGCGCGGGTGCGGCGGCTGATGCGCTCTCCCGCCGACACCACCCCTGCGTACGAGGAGAGCGCCTCGGCCGGGGCGACACCGGCGCGGTCGGCCGCGGCGCCGAGGGCCGCGAACATCGTGCTCCCGAGGTTGTACAGGGCCGTCGGCCGATAGCGGCGCGACAGCACGAGGAGCCGCTCGAGCTCGTCGGGGTCGT
>Ga0136613_10002336_pt1 | contig 10151 bp, 7 predicted proteins | sample AntDrymUQ2722106_2_FD_106649 | JGI IMG/M metagenome (GOLD analysis project Ga0136613, IMG submission 106649) | Polar desert sand microbial communities from Dry Valleys, Antarctica - metaG UQ272 (21.06) | ecosystem: Environmental > Terrestrial > Soil > Desert | place: Antarctica: Dry Valley... | reverse complement strand
CCCGCCGGTCCGGGCGGTCCACCTCCAACACTGACACGCCCGCCTGGCGCAGATGCCGGGTGAGGCCAGCGCCGTAAGAGCTGGTGCCTTCCACCCCGACCCGCGACAGCTCACCGAACCCCCGCAGCCACACCACCAGGGCCGGCCCCGTAGCCCGCCGCGCGGCGGTTGGGGAGGTGAGCGAGTGCGGGTGTGGCATCGCGTGCGGGACGCGGACCGATAGGTGGCCGGTACCGTCGAGCGGCCCGCCCCGCAGTGCACCGGACGCCGAAGGACAATGCAGAACGTCTGACCTGCGTAGAAGCGATGCAGGCCGCAGGTCTGACACGGCCCGGGGATGCTTGGGGGTCAAGGCAGGTGAGAGCTGACAGGCGGCATGTCGCCGAGATGATGGAAGTTACACTTCGCCGTCATGGCCCGAACGCTCGCGAACGAGCAGGCGCAATTGCTGGCGGCATGGGGCGAAACTCGGCGACTGCTGGCGCAAGTGTCGCCATTGTCGTGTAGTCGGCTCATCTCCGGGGAGGCGCCTCGTGTGCAAACCGACAACTAGCTGTCAATCGCTAGCACTGGTAGGTGGTCCAGAATGAATGCGTCGAACTACATTGCGATTGTCGCTGCCGCCATCGCATTAGCAACTCTCTGGAAGAGCATTACTGAGTACATCAGGCAAGGCTCCACAAAACGCGCTGAACAGTTTATTGAGATGAGGAGTCGCTTGCGCGGGAACCCCCGCTTCGTCAATCTTTGCGAACTGTTAGAAACCGACAGCCCTGCACTCCGGACGGTACCCCTGCTCGACAAGGACAACTTTATTGGATTCTTTGAAGAACTGACCTTGCTGTGGAACTCTATGGTGTTCAACGACGAGATCGTCTACTACATGTTCGGATACTATGCGTTACGATGTCACAAGAGTGAAAATTTCTGGAGCGACCTCAATAGGAATCAGATACAATGGGCACATTTCAATGACTTCGTAAAGCGATTGGAGGATATTGAGAGTAGTTATAAGCCGTCGAGGAGGCGCTTCCATCTCTAGGTGGCAGGCGGGGGAGCAGCAGCCGGATGCCCGCCGCTTGTAACCAGATCACTGCGGGCGCCCGATACGCTCTGAGACGGGCAGGGACGAACGCGCTGCTCAGAAGCCATACAACGGCACAGGATGGGCAGCGGCCGAGCGATCGCATTCGCGTTCACACCGAAGGGCTCGCCCTCGCTGGGGAGGGCTATCGCCCCGGCACCGTCGCCCGCACTCGCCTGGCAGCCGCGAAGCAGCAGGACGCGGGTGTCGCCGTACTCGTTCCAAAACGAGCGCACCGGGCAGGTCATGTCGGGGCTGTCGTTCCGGGCGGTCGGGCTGACACCGGTGCAGTCGGCGAGGAAGCCCGTACGCGAGTCACGTCCGGTGCCTGACAACCAGTCAGCGGCGTGATGGGCGCCGCTGGGCAGGGGCGCCGGGGGCTGTGGCTGACCGACCATGGCGCGGCGTGTGAGGAGTGACGTTGCGTCGACTCGCCCGTCGCTACCAGCACCTGACCGGCGAGATCAAGTACGCCGACACCGAGCTGCACGACCTCGTCGCCACCGCCGCCCCAGGAATGACCACGCTCGTCCACGGTACGGCGGGAATAACCCTTTCCGAATTCGAGATCGAGGCCGCCATCGCGGAAATTGAGCGGTATGTGGCTCTCGCGCAAGATTTCCCGTAGGCAAGCACAGCCTCAGCCTGCCCGCCAGTGCCATCGCGGAGACCTGCCCGCTCGGCGAGGGCGTGTCATTCTTTCACAGCGTGGGTAGCCGACCTTGAACAGCGAGATCAAGGGGTGGCCACCGGAGGGATAGTGGCGGCGTCACAATGGGTTTGCTAAAATCGACGCATACCTTAGTTGATTTAGGTGTACCCGGAGGTTTAACGCAATAATGCGAGAATCTAAAAGTGAGACGACTGGCGACACTGGTGCGTTGGAGGTTGAAGCAAATTTCAGTCGAATTGGTTGGGGGCCGGTCCCAAACACTCGCCGTGACCTGGGAACGGATCTCTTTGTCCAGGCGCGTGATGCGCGAAGGTTTGACCTAGGACTATTCTTGGGCGTGCAGGTAAAGACTGGTGATTCATACTTCTCTAAGCCTGAAACTGCCGCAGATCGTGAACCGTCTGGATGGTGGTATTACGAGGAACATGTTGAGCACTTCGACGACTGGGTCACCCACGGTTTGCCACATCTTCTCGTGTTGCACGACCTGAAATCGCACATGTCCTACTGGGTGCATGTCGAGCCAAAGGAAGTAATCATCACAGGGGAAGGTGCGAAGATCCTTGTCCCGAGCGATCAGCGTATTGACGAGGATAACCTTGAAGCACTTGTCAAAGTCGCGGCTACACAACGAAAAAGGATCGATTATGAGGGAAGCGCATGGCGCGCGAGTGCCACTGCGGTACCTCCTGCTCGGCGATTGCGCCATGCACTCATTGCACCGCGCCTAATTGCTCCACATCGCAACGCAGGCTTCTCAAGGCCAGTGTCGCCCGAGGAGGCAATAGCTTTACTGGTGCAGTGCCGGGTTCGAGATGTTGAAGAGTTTAGCAGGAGGCATCGCAAAGTACCGGATATCGAAAAGGCTGCTTCTTCGCAGGATTGGCGTTGGAGGTTCTTTTCCGCATTGGCGGCAGCGGTGCTCAATGGGGACTTGACGAAGATTGACACCTGCCTCAGCGAGGCCAAGCAGCATAACCGTCGGGCAGCTGCCGCAGTGGCAAAGGCGTGTTGGTTAATAGAGGGTGAACAGTACGACGAAGTTATAGAGTTGCTAGGAAATTTCGGTGACCGCGCAGGCCCTATTGACCATGCTTGGATACTAGTTCAACTAGCTCGCGCGCAATCAGAGATTGGGCGCATCGATGAGGCTCGGAGCAACGCGGTAAGCGTGCTTCAAAGCCTCACTGGAAGTATTGAAGATGTTACTGCTTCGGCAATTCGTGCGGCCGCTTCTTCGCTGCTTTACTATACCGCTGATATCCGGAATGAGAACCTTGCTGATGCCGTTACTGCAGGCGATACAGCCGTTTCATGGTGGAGGACTCAATCTCTCTCTTGGGGACTATCGGTTGCGCTAGATCGGGTTTTTCAGAAGGAAATGCACGACACATCGAAACGATACGGATTCGATGAAGTAGCCCATAATAGAATTCTCTCGTCGGTGTTTACAAGTTCGTTCTCTGGTGAGCAAGGCGCCTGGATTAATGGAGTGCGATTGCTTTCGTACAACACTCTCGCTACTGGCCATGGAGGGGAGCACAAAACTGCCGAAGTGCTTGATGATCTACGCCGAACTGGAGCTCGGGCAGAGCTCTCGTTGGCAACGAAGTACCTCTGGAGTTGGGGGCCGGTTGTGGCGATCCAGTTGGCGCTACAGAACGTTGTTAATCGATTGTGGAACCACACATCAGCCAGCGCCACCCTTGCTCTAATTCAGCATGGCGGAGATGTAATTCAGGAAGATCAGGCTGATACGCTCTGTGCTCGCCTAATTACTATACTGGAAGACTCACAGCCATTTGTCGAGCGAGTAAACCCAACCTTTTCGGTCCCTGACTTTGTACTCGACGCTCTAGCGGGTGTTACCGAGGCGTGTGGTGACGCGCAGCACTTGGCATTGGCCCGGTTTGTGACGGATCTGCCTGATGTCCGAGATACTGCTATCGCTATGAGTGTTACACGAATAGTCAGAAGACTCCGATCACGGAGGATCGATGGTGAACTAGCCCAACAGCTTCTTGACGCGGCCTTGCGACAGAGCGATAAGGCACTTTCGGCGGCAATGCTAGGAGCCGCATCAGTAGCTAGCGATGCTGCAAAGCGGAGGCTCCTGGAACATGTTCGCCGGGGTGATTGGGACGCGTTGGACGCATTCGGGGATATCAGGCGTCTCACGTCTGACGACGCCCGACTGCTGGCTGCAAAAGATGCAGAACAGCTTCATAGAATTATGGCTGAGGCTGAGTCTGGAACATTTACTAAGTGGTTGCACGACTCGGCGCTTTCGATGGCCATCATCGGAGCGTGGTTCCCCCATACCATCGATTGGGAACTTCTCGCTGTGTTCTTACGGCATCCGCTAGTTTCAGGCGAGCAGAAGCGCTCATGCTGTATTGCGTTGGCTCACCATGCGACTCACCTTCCTGATGCCGTCAGGGGTCTCTTAGCCGAGCTAGCTCCAAGCATCAACGATTCGCCAATTGACGACTTCTTGGGCGAACCGCTAGGCGGAGCTGGAGTATACCTCAGTGCAGCTGTTGGTGCCCTTGATGAATCCGTGCTGTCGAAACGTGTCGCTGCATTACTAACATCATCGGCGGAGAGGCGGGCGGATGCCGCAATGATAGTCGGTCACATGAATAGGCCCGATCTCATTCCCACCTCCGCCGGATTGCTGGGAGACGGTGACCCACGAGTTCGGCTAGCAGCAGCTACTAGCATGGCGGTTCATATGACGAAGTCTGGAGATGATACACTGCCGCTAGCTGTTGAGTGCCTGCATCACATCATTCAAGGTCCCGGAACGGGACTGGCTTTACGGGTTGTCAACGCCTTTTACGGTGGAGAGCATGCTAGCTCGGAAGTCGCGAGGCAACTCCTCACCATATTGACTTCGCATACCTCAGCACTGGTACGTGTTCGTGCAGTTGAAGCATTGCAGTCCAGCAATCAGTAATAACTTGCCAATTGGTGGTCGAGGCACCTAAGGACCTGGCAGCAAAAGGAGTTTCTGGAATCTCGACGAGCACCGTGTTGGCCCCCGGCCGCCACCTCGGGCTGGGTACGAAGTCGGCCACAACGCGCCCGATCAGAGCTCCTTGCAGCGCGCCGAAGCGCCGCGATACCGTGGTTTGGCTGAAGCCTCCTAAAGTTGTGGTAGAGATTCTCGGAGTGAGTCGGTCTCGGTGTTCGAACGGCCGAAGAAGTAGTACCGCGAGGCTCATTCAGCAATCCGAAAGCCACGGCCATGCACGCTCTGTACGAGCCGCTGTGGAGCCGGCGAAGACGAGCATCGTATCGATAAGCTGAAGTACGTACTACCCGTAGTATGCGCGCTTCGTACTGCCGTTACCCCCCGCCCGTGCGGTACGCCGCCAACCGCTCATCCAGCTCGCAGACGGGGTTGGTGCGCTCCCACGGGCCAAGTGATCCGCGCAAGCTGTTGATGCGCTCCACAATGCGCCGTGAGCGGCCAACGGCTGTGTGTTGGGCAACATTTCCGATAAGGCTGGTAGCTTCAGCGATTTCTGCCTGCTGGATGCGCGCCTCCGCGCGGAACAGCTGCCGGAAGGCATTGTTGTGCACGTGTACCGGGTCAACCAGGGCCAGTGACTTGTCCAGCGCGCTCATCGCCGCTTCGGGTTGCTGGAGTTTGAGCCCACATTCTCCCACAGTACGCCAGTAGCAGGACTCGTCATAGAAGTACCACCAGGGGGAATGTGGCTCGTCTGGGTGCACCGCTTGCAGAGCGGCATATTCTTCATCAAGTTTCTCCCGGAATTTGTCCGGCTGGTTGTCGGCCGCGTAGGCTTTTACGGCGACCTCAGCGGCATAGGCCCGAGCCAGCGGACTGTGCGTTTGGGCGGCCCAGGTGGCGGCAGCCACGGCGTGGTCGATGCCGACGCGGGGTTTGCCCTGCCACGTGGCGAGCTGGCTCATGGCGCACAAGATGTAGGTCACCAGCTCGACGTTCTGGGCCTCGTGGGCGGCACTGCGGGCATCATCATAGTAGCGCTGGGCGCTCTGGTAGTCGCCTGTATTGAAGCACAGCCAGCCCAGGAGCTGGGTCAGCTCGGCGTAGACGGATATTGCCCGCTGCTGAAACGGAGCGGACGCTGCCTTGGCCAGCTGCTGTGCAACCTGTCGATGCCCCATGGTGCTGTGCAGCGTGAGCTGCGGACCAAGCACGTTATCTTGTCGGCGAAGATTGTTGACCATGCCCTCACAGTAGCGCAGGGTTGGTTCGTCAAAGTCCGAAGAGTTTTGTATTGCATGCGTCACATGATTTTGTTCGTCCGGATCGAGTACTTCAAACAATGAACCCGTAGCGGCAGCCGCGAACGCCGCACTCAGCCTGCAGATCAGCTCGCGACGGCTCACAAACGGATTGAGCCGCTGCATCCACACCACAATCACCTGCGTCAATTCGGTAAAACTAACTTCTTGTAGTTGCTGTACGAGCGGAGCGGCTCCCTGCACCAGAAGCTTGCTCCAATCGTCCTGAGCCGACGCTCCTGCTCCCCTATCAAGTGTACGCCCGTCAGAAAGTGCCAACCGTTCCTTGTCCACAGTCGGCTTGGTGGAGCCGGCCGTGTCCAGGTGGCGGAAGTTGGGCAGATCGGCGAGCAGATCGCTCACCGCGCATTCGTACAGCTCCGCCAGTTTGCTCAGGTTGTCGAAGGACGGGGCATGGCCGGTACTGCCCGGCCATGACTCCCAATACGAGAAGTTCTTAAAGGTCTTCAGTTCATCGGGCCAGCGTTTGTTCCACTCATCAGCCGCCCGGCGCTGGCTCCAGCTATGGGCGTAGCGGAACGCCGCCCGGGCGTTGAGCCGGTAGTCCTGCCTGAGCGCTTCGGCCACCTCGACCCAGGAAGAGCCCGAGGAGCGGAGTGAGCACACTAGCTGCTCGCGCTGCTGCTTCTGGCTGCGTGCTCCACCCATAGCGGCTTCCTTGGACGTTCCTACGGTCACACTCCCCGAGGTCGGCTGAGACCGCACCCCGGCAGAGGGGACGTTACCCGCTGCGCCGGGCCTGCCCAACCGTGCGCGGAAGTTCCCCACGGGGTCGGAATATCCAGGGCAAATGGTGATCTCAAAACTGATTATTGCTCGGGATGGGCTACTACCAGGGCGAGGGGCACTGTGCTTCCAAGGCCCCAGGGCCGGGAGGTACGAGGTCACCGGGAGTGCGGCAAGGGCACGGCGCCTGGCCGGTTCTCTTCACGTCGGTCCACCCCTGAACGTGAGGGAATGCTGCTAGTAGGCACCGGCTTCGGAAGCCGCGCTGTCCCTTGGTGATGCTCGCCCCGGTCCTGGGTGCCGCCCATTGGATGAGCACAGGCTTGGGGGCACCCCGTCTATGTCTGCAGCAGGTGAGCAGGCGTCACGGCCGTTTGTGTGGTTCCCGCTGGCTGGACAGCGGCATGCCATTGATCGGCGGGATCGGCATGTGCCGTTGGGGGAACCGATGCGATGTTTGTGTAGTGCTACGCCTCCACGGGGAGCCGAGGACAAACCGGAATGGCTGTGGCCGACCTGTGAGCGGTGTTGGGAGGAGGCTTGTCGGATTGTGGGGGTGGAGAGACGAGTGTGAACTTAGGAGCGAACTCCATGTCTCTTCATAATCCCCAAGAAGCGAATAGTTTTTTATAGACTGAAGGTCAAAAGCACGTCAGTCGGTATCTGTACATTTTTCATCAATTGATGCGCTGAAAGCTGGCCTGTTCCGCTATCATACAGTACTTGCGTTGAGTTCCATAGTGCTGCGCTTCGGCGGCGGTAGGGAGTGGTGAGTTACGTTGGAGGCAGAGACCCAAGAGTTACTCCGGTTGATGAGAAGCCGTCCTGAGACGGGGCGACATGTTCAAAAGACTAATCATATAGTGCCTATCTTTTGTGTTTAATTCGATGCGATACTCGTTCGAGGCGTAAACCTGCTTCAGAACTATCTGGCGGAACGTAGTCCCTTAACAATTCCCATAGGTCGTTGTTCCGATTGTCCTGAACGAGCTCGTTGAGTATATTTGTAGCCTTGGTCAATTCGTCTGCTTCCACATAGAATTCAATAACGACAAACTTGTACCAATAATCTCTACCTTTCTTTATAAGGCTAGTTAAGTGGTCTTCGACAAATTCCCGATGGTCCAGACGCCATAGCGGAAGTAGACCGACCAGTCTTGCGTCAAATTCCAAGTACTTGTCGTACTCATCCTTAAGTAGGCGCTCCGCAAGGTTCGGGTGTTCCGAGACAAGAATATCGAGGAGTTTAACGTAATCCGCATCAAAACTATAGGTAGTTTCATCTAATTTGGGGTCGTAGCGCTTGTTACCATGCCGTCGATCCCTATGGACCTTCATATAGAAGTCTACGTACTCCCGCATAGTCTCAGCATCTAAAGAGAGACCATACGTCACCAATTTGTGAAGTATTTGATACCAAGCAATGTCTTCAATTTTCCTTTGATATTGATGGTATTCCTTTTTGCAGAAGGCTAAGTAGTGTCTAAATAGTTGAGAAGCATTATTCTTAGTAGCCCAACTAAAGATGCGGAAGATTAGGTACTGCTCCTCCCCTTTGTATAGCATAATGTCTAATTCTTCACAATAAGACCCACTCAAATCTGCACCCTGAGGAAGTCCAGCAATCGGCGCTGCTAGATACTCAGCTACTGTTTGATGAATGAATGTGAGGTGAGAGCCTTGCCGAGTTATGAGTCCAGTGTCAACTAGAATGTTCTCGAGTTGGCGCTCCCACTGTTGGACATATGGAACCTTGCCTAGTTCCCGCACTACCCACTCATTCGCAATGATTACGAAGCTGCGGTCATCATCTTCATATTCGAAATATTTGCGCCATCGGTATGCAACATAGCTACATATATCTTGCCGCCGTTGATATAACTGCTCGGCGAAATCATCGCCGTCAGGCCCCACGTCCTCGAAAATTTCCCTTATGCGTCTTCTCGCTTTCACGCGTGCCTGGCGGTCAAACAAAAGAGATGTTACAAAGCTTTCATATATCTGAGGGATCGTGGCCGGGAGCCGAAGACTGTTCTTGCAGTAAGTGCTGAGTGCGAGCGTTGCAAGCAGTGGAATCTTGATAGCCTCACCAATGCCTAAATCGTTCGCTTTTTCAAGAAACCCTCCTGTCATAGTGTCCGAGATACCCGACTCATGCGCGGTCGGAATACTGATCCGGAGCCAGGAAGATGCGAACACGCCGAGCTGTTTCTCATCGAAGCCTGTTACTTCATAACGGCCGACATTTATAGAGTTGAGTGGATTGAGCGCACTGTCGTCAAGTCGGCGAGTGAGAAATACAAATCTAAATCTTCTGACATCTGCTTGATCAGTAAGATGGCCACTTAGCTGCCGTATCAACCGCGTACGATTACTCGTATCAACAATCTCATCAATGCCGTCGATAAAAACTATCCAGCCCTCAACTCCGGGACAATCCACAGAAAATATGGTTTCTTGTACCGTATGCATAAGGCTTACGCCCAGGCGACAATTTAAGGCTGATGCAATCGCATTGTGTAAAGAGCTGGAATGTGTGATCAACGGAGCCGGTACGTACACCGGGACCCAGACATTCTCTTCCACAACCCCACCGCTATCTAGTATCCGCATACTGGTACGTGCTACCGTCTGGACAGCTAAAGTGGACTTACCCGCACCCGCGTCGCCTATAATTAAAAGGTGGCGGTGGCGAACGAGAGCGAAATCCATAGAAGTTTTACCATCAGAAGACGTACCGTATGGCTTGAGTGAAAGTGGGACGTAAACATCTTTCAGTTCTGGTCTGGTGGAATCGTCCGGCCAGTATGGAAGGTTGCGGGCAGCAGCAATTTGGGCACGGAGTAAATCAAGGATGATGCCATCAACAGCGCCTTGAGCAGCTGTCTGCGGTTCATCAGACGTATATTTCTGAATAGACGGTACTTCATCACCGCTGGAGCCTGAGAAATCGGCAAGACCAAGCTTCGCCACAATAGACTGCGTCATCTCTTTGTCGTTGAGAATGTTGACGAGCGCCTCACGGAAGCTCGTAAGGCTGTCGTCCTCGTAGCTGCTCCCGCTATGATCTCTTCGTCTGTAGGGTGAGGCACTAACATGTGCGTAGTGCCAACTCGCAGCTATTTTAAGCCTCTCTACTCTTGAGCTCTTACGAGCTTTTCTTTTATTAGGAGGATTTTCTTCATACTCTTTTCGGTACTCAGTCACCAATCCCATCAGCGCTGCGGCCGACATTACTTCGCTAGCAGTGATATGTTTATCGTTATCCATATAGTCTGCCCATGCCTGGGACTCTACCACCCTCATCACTTTTTCCAACACCGAAGGGCGATTATCGCATGAGATTTTTGTGCCACCGATTGTTTCTGG
>Ga0136613_10002335_pt1 | contig 10152 bp, 10 predicted proteins | sample AntDrymUQ2722106_2_FD_106649 | JGI IMG/M metagenome (GOLD analysis project Ga0136613, IMG submission 106649) | Polar desert sand microbial communities from Dry Valleys, Antarctica - metaG UQ272 (21.06) | ecosystem: Environmental > Terrestrial > Soil > Desert | place: Antarctica: Dry Valley... | reverse complement strand
CGGGAGATTATCTCCTGCCGCCGCTGTCCGCGCCTCGTCGCCTGGCGCGAGGAGGTCGCCAGGGAGAAGAGGGCTGCTTTCGAGGATGAGGTCTACTGGGGGCGTCCCGTCCCTGGCTTCGGCGACCCTGAGGCTGGCATCGTGGTCTTCGGCCTCGCCCCCGCCGCCCATGGGGCGAATAGAACCGGACGCGACTTCACCGGCGACCGCTCCGGCGACTTTCTCTTCGCAGCGCTCCACCGCACGGGTTTTGCCAACAAACCGGTCTCACGGAGCAAGGACGACGGGCTACGACTCTCGGGACTCTGGATCTCGGCCGCCGTCCGATGCGCCCCGCCCCAGAACAAGCCAACCCCAGACGAACGCGACGCCTGCCTTCCTTACGCCGCCCGCGAACTGGAGGTGCTCGACGCGAAGGTCGTCGTCTGCCTCGGCGCTTTCGCCTGGGACGCCGCCCTGCGGATGCTGGGAATGAGGCCGAAGCCGAAGTTCGCCCACGGCGCCGAGTGTAGAGCCGGCCCGTTCGATCTCATCGGTTGCTACCACCCATCGCAGCAGAATACCTTCACCGGCGTCCTCACCCCCGAGATGCTCGACACCGTCCTGTTGCGGGCGAGGGCTCTGTCCAGGGGAACGAAGGAAGGCGACGGTTCCGTCAGATAGAATGGATGCTCGTGGGTTCCTTTGATACCGAAAGAGGTCGTGCGATGTTGCCGGCGGCGATGCTGCTACTCATCGTGCTGCTCTTGGTCGGGGCCTGCTCCGAGGAGAATACGGATCCCGACAAAGGAAACAAACCTCCCAAGGAGAAGACGGGGGTCACGGAAGAGACGACGTCCTCTCCGACTACCGCTCTCGAGACGACAGGGGGATCGTCGCCTCCGGAGATAACCCTCGGCGACGACCCAGGTGGGCCCGAAGTCGCGATCCGGCTTGAAGGGGATCCCAGGACGACGTTCTCCGGCCTCTGCTCGGTGGGAGAAGAGCAGATCGTACTGAGCGGTCGGGTACCCAAACGCTTCGATTTCGACTTGAAAGGACGGCAACTTTCGTGTCGCATCGAGAAACGGGACGAGAGCACCGGCGACCTAAAGGTCGTCCTGATCGCGGGCGAAACCACCAGATCCGTCCAGCAGACGAACTCGCCCGGTAGCATCATAAACGTCTCGTATAAAGAGTAGGTATCAGGCCTCATACCATGTCCGGGAGCACGCCATCGCCCACTGGCCTACTACCCCTGGATTCCCGCTTTCGCGGGAATGACGCGCGGGAGGGCGTCCCGTTCGTGCCCGCGGCCCGAACGCTGGTCCGTCCAAACGGACTCGGTGTCAGCCAGAACCTGATGCCTGTAGCCTGAAACCTTGAGACGAAGGGAGACACTTTGAACCGCGAAGAATCCTGGGAGCTTATGTGCGCTTGGACCGAGAGCGACTCCCTACGCAAGCACATGCTCGCCGTCGAGGCGGCCATGCGGGCCTATGCCTGCCGTTTTGGCGAGGACGAGGAGAAGTGGGGCATAACAGGCCTCCTGCACGACATGGACTACGAGAGACACCCGACGCCGGAGGAGCATCCTATGGTCGGTGTCAGGGAGCTTGAGAGCATGGGCTACCCCGACGACGTCCTCCACGCCATAAAGGGGCACGCCGACTACCTCGACGTGCCCCGCGACACCCTCATGGCCAAGACGCTCTACGCCGTCGACGAGCTCTCCGGCTTTATCGTGGCCTGCGCCCTCATGCGTCCCGAAGGCTTGGAGAACATGAAGGCCAGGAGCGTTCGCAAGAAGATGAAGCAGAAGTCCTTCGCTGCGGCCGTGAACAGGGACGACATCGTAAGGGGCGCCGATGAGCTCGACGTTGACCTCGACGAACACATAGAGTTCGTGGCCGAAGCTCTCAGGGAACGGTCGGACGAGCTCGGTTTCGCGTCGCGGGAGGCCTGAAGAGTCAAGGCACGCCCTTTGCTAGGATAGGCGGGCTGGAGAAGAGAGGAGCGGCGCTTTGGTCAGGGTGATGGTCGTCTTCGGGGGCCGCAGCGGGGAGCACGAGGTATCCCTGGCCTCCGCGCGGGCCATAACACGGGCGCTCGAGGGCAGCGGCCGTTACGAAGTCGTGCCCGTCGGCATAACCAGGGAGGGGCGTTGGATCTCCTCAGGAGAACCCATGCGCGAGCTGGAGTCCAAAAGCGGCTACCTGCCCGACGGGTCAGACCTGGAGGTCTCGGGGCCACCGGCCACGACAGCGGAGAAACTACCAGCTGGCCTCGCTTCCGTGGACGTAGTCTTCCCCGTACTGCACGGTCCATACGGCGAGGACGGCACCATACAGGGGATGCTCGAGCTCGCCGGCGTCCCCTACGTCGGAAGCGGGGTCCTTGGGAGCGCCGCTGCCATGGACAAGCCGACCATGAAGAAGATCTTCGCCCACCACGACCTCCCTCAGGTCAGGTGGGTCGCCATGACCAGCAAGCAGTGGGAGAAGAACAGGGAGGCCTGGATAGAGGAGGTCGAAAACTCCCTCGGATACCCATGCTTCGTGAAGCCCGCGAACCTCGGCTCGAGCGTCGGTATCGGCAAAGCCGAAAACGCAGCAGAGTTGGGTGATGCCATCGACACGGCTTCGAACTTCGACCGGCGCATCATCGTCGAGGAGGGCGTGGACGCCCGCGAGATCGAGGTCTCCGTCCTGGGCAACGAGGACCCCGAGGTCTCCGTCCCCGGTGAGATCGTTATCAAGAAGGACGGCTTCTACGATTACGAGGCGAAGTACGTCGAGGGCGGCATGGAGCTCATAGTCCCTGCCGCCCTCGAGGACGAGACTACTCAAGAGATAAGGCGCATCGCCAGCACTGCCTACGAGGCCATAGACGCGGCCGGCATGGCGCGCGTCGACTTCTTCCTCGAACGCGAAACGGACCGGCTGCTACTCAACGAGATCAACACCATCCCCGGCTTCACCCCGACGAGCGTCTACGCCGAACTGTGGGCTGCCAGCGGCATTCCCTACGAAGAGCTGCTCGACCGCCTCGTACAACTCGCCCTCGAACGCCACCAATAGGGCCGTTCGCGAACCGCCCCTACTGTGCTCTACCCGCCTTGCAGCCTGAGGCAGAGAATACTTTAATGGCTGAATGCTCTTTGCTTTGCTTCAAGAAACGACGGCCGACCTCGCCGATGATGCCAGGAAGGTCGCCGAAGGCGTGGCCGAAGAGCCCCTGGCCATCTTCGAGGGGCTAAGGGAGTTTCTGCAGGAACTCCATAAGTATGTCCTCGGCCCTGACTTCGTTGGCAACGTCCTTGCATCCGTACTCGTCGTCTTCCTCGGGGTCCTCGTCTTCCGCATCCTGACCCGTGGCGTGCCGCGGATTTTGCAGTGGCGGCGGAGCAACAGGGAATCGCTCCTTGACGAGGAGGCCGTGGCCCGCGTCAAGCGCCAGGACACCGCGATCACCTTGATGCGCAACGCGCTCCGTTACGTCGTCTTTATCATCGTGGTGCTCGTGATCCTTAGCATCTTCTTTCGTAACCCGCTGCCGGCCGCGGCGGGGACCACCATCATCGCCGCCATTATCGGTTTCGGGGCGCAGAGCTTTTTGCGCGACGTGATCGCCGGTTTCTCGATCGTCTTCGAGGGACAGTACAGCGTCGGAGACTTCGTCCTCATAAAGCCGCAGGACGCCTCTGGGGTCGTCGAAGAGCTGGGGCTCAGGATGACCAAGATCCGGTCCCTCTCAGGTGAGGTGATCTACATCCCCAACGGCACGATGCAGGGCGTCGTCAACTACATCTCGGGCCAGCAGCGGTTCAACGTGGAGGTGCAGGTCTCTGATGCGGAGGCAGCCTCGAGGGTAGAGAACGCGCTCGGCGAGGCTTCGGAACTTTACCTGAGTCCACCGCGCCTCGTCGAGCGAACCGAGACCGACGGACGCGTAAGGATGCGTGTCGTCGCCGGTGTCCTGCCCTCGATGGCCTGGCTCGTCGAGGAGAACCTGACGGGGCGTATAAAGGCAGCCGCCGGCGAGGACTCCCTGGCCGCGGAACCCCTGATCTACAAGGTGGACCAGGCGAACCTGCGGAGGATAAGATCCCTCCTCCCCCAGGAGGCCGAGAGGAACCTTCCCCGCCAGGCAGATAAGAAGCTTTAGGAAGGTTTCAGGCTACAGGACTCCTGGTCGCCACCTTCGTTCGTGTCCGAGACTTCCCCGAACGGCCACGAAAGGGCCTGGACTGCGATAGAAGATGCAGTCTACCTGAAGCCTAATTCCCCGGTTGCCAGTCGCTACGCAGGTGCCCGTTGGTCTGGGCCTTCTCGCGGGTCTGCCGCTCGCGCTCGAGCCTCTCGGCGGCCGCGCCAAGGAGCTCCTTGACCTTCTGCAGGCGTTCCAGCTCCGAGGTGAGCTCCAGGATCTGCTGTCTGACCTCGGGCTCGAACTCTACCCGGCCTGCGATCGCGAACGAGAGGTTCCTGTAGGGCGGCTCTATCTCGATCCCGACGGAACCTTCGGTGGCGGCCTCGACGACCCGCTCGAGCAGGGCTATACACTCCTCGGCCAGCGTGCCAACGTCCTCCTCGATTTCATCCTGGAAGTACTCGATCTCACCCACGTAGTAAGGTTTGCCCGTTAGTACGTTGTTCAGCTTGAAGCGCCGCGAACCTTCGACCAGGATCAGCATCCGCCCGTCCTCGTAGCGCTCGACGAGCTCGACGATCTTCGCCGTGCAGCCCACCTGCCGCGTCCCCGACTCATCGGCGAAGACCATCCCGAACTCGCCCTCCTGCTCCAGGCACTCGTTCACCATCTGCTTGTAGCGCTCCTCGAAGATGTGCAGCGGCAAAGGCGCGCCAGGCATCAATACGACGTTCAGCGGGAAAAGGGGTATGTCGGACAAGCTTGTACTCCTTCTGCTCTTTGACCGAATTCTATCTCACCTCGCATATGGCCTGCTCGGCGCCCCGCGGCATCGGGTTCTGCCGCTGGGCGGTGGGTGGGGTAAGCTAGTAGGAGAGAAGACCTAGTTCGGGGGTGGAAGGTGGGATCCGTGGCGGCGAGTCCATACGTCTCTGCCGACAACCTGGGATGACCGAAGACGGGATACACGCTGGCCGCGTCGCGCTCGTAACCGGCGCGGGACGGGGCATCGGGGCTGCGACGGCCCGCCTCCTCGCCAACGAGGGCGCGGCAGTCGCCCTCGCCGCCCGCACCGAGGAGGAGATAGTCTCCGTGGCGCGCGAGATCTCCTCCCGCGGTGGCACCGCCTTGCCCGTGTGGTTGGACGTGGCCGACGAAGGCTCCGTCTCAGCCTGTTTCGAGAGGGTGCGTGCCGAACTCGGCAACGTCACCATCCTCATAAACAACGCTGGCACACCAGGCGCCCCGCTCCCCGTCGCGGCGATGCGACCTGAAGGGTGGCGGCGCGCCTTCGAAGTCAACGTGACAGGGGCCTTCCTCTGCTCGAGGGAAGCGCTGCCGGACATGGTCTCCGCCAACTGGGGCCGCATAGTAAACGTCTCCAGCGCCGCCGCCAGGCACCCAGTCGCGGGGATGGCCGCCTACGGCGCCTCGAAGGCGGCCCTGGACCAACTCACCCGCGTTCTGGCCCTCGAAGGCGAACCTTACGGCATCGCCGTAACGGGCGTCTATCCTGGTGTCGTGGACACCAGGATGCAGGAGGAGTCGCGAGGTTTCGGCCAGGAGCTCATCGGCAAGCAACTCGACCGCATGTTCCAGGGCTACAGAGACTTCGGGATGCTCCGCCCGCCCCAGGAGCCAGCGGACCTCATAAGCTACCTCTGCACCCCCGCCGCATGGCGCCTCAGCGGTCACATCATCCGCCTCGAACAGCTCGAAGCAATAAAGGAGGAGTCTTGAGGACGAGTAAATGTCCTGGCGAAGATCCCAAGCCGCATCAGACGCCGCCCTCTGCTTCAGAGAGCAGGACCCTCTCCCCTGATTCCGCGGATCGCGCGAGGGCCACCATCCCGCGCACCGCCGCCAGTCCGTCGTCGACGTCGGCGCCAAGCGTGGGGACGCCGCGAAGTATCCTGTCGGCGAAGCCCTCCACCTGCAGTCTGAAGAAGTGGGCGTCCTCCCCCAGGGGTCGATGATATCGACCGTCTCTGGTAGAGAAACACTCCACGTCGCTTGACTTGAGGTACCAGGGATTGTATGTCTTGCCGATCACACTTCCGTACTCGCCGTAGATCTGGAATCCTTCGTGCCAGTCCATGCGCACGGCTATGGTTAGGTCGAAGTGTCCTACGCTGCCGTCGGCAAACTCAGCCTCGGCGAACCAGCAGCGGGCGCCGAATTTCTCCACGAGACGGGCGCGTAAGCTCACTATCTCCCCACCCAGAAAGCGGGCGGTGTCGAGGAGGTGGCTGCCGTGTGCGAGCATGTCGTAGCGGCGCCTGTCCGCCTTGGGATCGCCTTTTGGTCGCCTGGTCTCCCCGCTGGCTAGCGGGATAGGCTGCAGAGCATCGGTCATAGCGTAACGGTAGAGCGAGTCGCAATACCAGGCCTTGAGCGCGAGCATCTCCCCCATCTCCTCCCGGATAAAGCGGTGCGCGAAGGCGATGCCTGGGTCGAAGCGTTTCTCGGTGCCGACCTGGAGCACGAGCCCAGAAGCCAGAACCCTCTCGCGCAGGTCCTCGCACTCCTCCACACCCACCCCCATGGGTTTCTCCACGAGCACGTGCTTGCCGGCCTCGATGGCCACACTAGCAGCGGGCACGTGGAACTGATCCGCCACCCCGATGATGACCGCCTCGACGTTAGGGTCGGAGAGCATGGCTTCGTAGTCGGTGTACGTAACCCGCGGGGCGTGGAAGGCGGCCATCTTTTCGACCAGATCCTCCGCTACGTCGCAGATAGCGTACAGCTCGGCGTTGCGCGCTTTGCGGCAGGCCTCGAAGTGGGCGAACTGCGAGATTGGCCCGCAGCCGAGGACCCCTACCCTCAAGGGTGGTGGTTCCTTTCTCACACCTGCCCCAGCTACTCCTGCAAGCGCCGGTCGCAGTCGTCGAACCCGGCTTCCGATACCAATTCGGGCGGCAGTGAGACGGTACGCACGGGTGCTTCCAGCGCGCAGAGACGGTCGCGTGGCTCATCGTAATCCGAGAACGTGGACGTCGATCCATTAGTTCTTGTCATCAGATTCTCGATCTGTAAACATAGCCTCCCGAGAGCAGCCAGGCCAGTCCCGGCCAGGAGCGCGCAAATCGAACAGAGTATAGATCAATGGAGGCAGTTCCTCGATTTCTGCCCGGGCTTGCGGGTGCTCGCCACAAGCCGCATCCCGTTAGGCGTCTACGGCGAGCAAGAGTACGCGGTGCCACCGCTTGCCGTCCCCGACCCGAAGAGGTTGCCCACCCTCGAGACCCTCTCCCACTACGAGGCGGTCAGGCTCTTCATAGAGCGGGCGAAGGCCGCGAAGGCCGACTTGGCGCTCACCCACGAGAACGGCCCAGCTATCGCCCAGATCTGCGCCCGCCTCGACGGTCTCCCCCTCGCCATAGAGCTTGCCGCAGCCAGGGTCAAGCTGCTGCCGCCCAAAGCCATGCTAGGCAGGCTCGGACAACGCCTGATGCTTCTGACCGGCGGGGCGAAGAACCTCCCCGCGCGCCAGCGCACCCTCAGAGCCGCCATAGAGTGGAGCCACACACTGCTAGAAGAAGGTGAGAAGACGCTCTTTGCCAGGATGGCGGTCTTCTCCGGCGGCCGCACCCTCGAGGCAATAGAGGCGGTGTGCGACGCTGAGGGCGACCTGCCCTTGGACGCCTTCGAGGGCGTCTCCTCGCTGCTGGACAACAGTCTCATAAGGCAGGAGGAAGGGCCTGAGGGCGAGCCCCGCTTCGTGATGCTCGAGACCATCCACGAGTACGCCCGCGAGAGACTCGAAGAGAGTGGGGAGGCAGCAGAGATCGGGCGCGCGCACGCACAATACTTCCTGGCGCTTGCGGAGGAGGCCGAGCCCGAGTTGACGGGTGCGGATCAGGTGTCTTGGACGAACCGGCTGGAGGCCGAGCACGACAACCTCAGGGCAGCCCTCTCCTGGTCGCTCCAAGCCGGGGACGCGGAGTCGGCGCTGCGCATCGCGGGCGCCCTGTGGCGCTTCTGGGGCGTTCATGGCCACTTTAGCGAAGGCCGGCGCTGGCTGAGCACGAGTCTGTCCGCTGGAAGAGAGGCTGCTCCCGCAAGCGTCAGGGCCAGGGCGTTACTCGCCCTTGGGGATCTGGCGCGGAGGCAGGGCGACTACACACGAGCGGCGGAGGACCTCCAAGCGAGCCTTTCGCTCTACCGGGAGGCCAAAGACAGGAGGGGCGAAGCGTACGCTCTGTGCTTTCTAGGATGGATAGCTTTGGACCGGAGTGATCTCGTGCGAGCCGAGGGGTTGCTTGAGGAGAGTCTCGCCCTGAGCCGGGAGGCGGGTACGGCCAGGGACACAAGCGTCGTGCTCAACGCGCTGGCCACGCTGGAGGTCTATCGCGGCGATTACGCGCATGCTGCCGCTTTGCAGGAGGAGTGTTTGAGCCTGGCCAGGGAAGCCGGTGACGTTCGAAGCATCGCCAACTATAACGTCAACCTCGGGTGGACGGCGGCCATGACAGGCGAGTACGAGCGGGCGGAGGAGTACCTGCGGGAGGCTCAGGAGTTGTTCTGGGAGCTCGGGGACAGGAACATGGCCGCTCATTGTGATCGCCTCTTCGGGTTCGTGGCGCTTTCCCGGAACGATCTGGGCCGTGCTGAGGATCTCTGCGTGAAGGCCATACGAGAATTGCAGGAGCTGGCCGAGGCACCGGGCGTCGATTTCGCCCTGGACGTCCTTGCCGGCGTCGCCGCATCGAGGCGAGAGATCGGCAGGGCGGCGCGGCTGTGGGGCGCTGCGGCGGGGTCTCGCGAGGCCACCGGCGCTCCCTGGATACCAGAGGAGCGTTCGATGATCGAGCCGCACATAGACGCTGCGCGCGCCCGGCTGGATGAGGCTGTCTGGCACGAGGAGTGGGAGAAGGGGCGATCCATAACGCTGGACCAAGCCGTCGAGTATGCCCTCTCGGAAGAACAGGAGCTGGATGCTCCCACACTCGTTCCTGTGCCCGAGCAGCAGCCACACGACGAACCGACCGAAAGGCTCACCGCCCGCGAGCAAGAGGTGGCGCTCCTCGTGGCCCGAGGACTGACCAACCGCCAGGTAGCCGCCGAACTCTCTATCTCCGAGCACACGGCGGCTACCCATGTCAGAAGGATCTTCAAGAAGCTGGGATTGCGCTCCCGAGCAGAGCTCGCTACCTGGGTGAGCAGTAGCCGTCCTCCTCTGCCCTAGATCGACAGATACGTCCAGATTCTCGATAAATACTCAATCCTGAGTACGTTCTAAGGCCTTGCAGATAACGCCCAGCTAACGGTCGCCGTCCAAACTGTCCGTATGACGCTGGCAATGCCATCGTGCTCTGGGAGCGGCAAGTGGAGGATGTGGCACCCGAGGAGCCGGCCCCTGGGTTGGTGGAAGGGAGTGGAGGACGTGAGATCTTCATGAGGTCCGAAGAAGCTCAGATCGGCAAGCGGGTGAGGGTCAGAAAGGACCATCGCACGGCGAACTGGCAGGGCCGGGAAGGGACTATCGCCAAAAGATGGGGAAACCCATGCTACATCGCCCTCGATGTCTTATTCGACGACGGCAATTGGCAGCTGTTCTGGTACCACGAGTTGGAGGAGATCGATAGTAAAGATAGAGGCGCCCGACGTCGAATCGGGGCCGCCGCAGCGCCGTAGACACGAGAACTTTCCCAAGCACGCCGAAGCCGAAATGCTGACTGGCTTCTATTCGTCCTTGCTGATCCAGTACGTGAATCCGAGGAAGGATGAGTAGATCGTGACGATGAGAAAGAAGCCGGCGAAGAAACGGAAGATCCCGATCGCCGTAGGGTCGCCGGTGCTCCCTTCCTGCAGTAGCAGCGCCAGTTCCATCATCCCCCCTTGCCTTCTTCCATGATGGGCGTGGTCGGACAACCTTCCTTCACGACGCTCTGATCCAGCTTCACACACCCGTTGATGAGGTAGGCAGGGTTGTTATCTACCCTGCGTGCGGTCTCGCGTGTGTAGCCCATGGTCACCATGGTGAGCACGACGAAGAAGGCGCATGCCATCAGCGCG
>Ga0136613_10002334_pt1 | contig 10153 bp, 11 predicted proteins | sample AntDrymUQ2722106_2_FD_106649 | JGI IMG/M metagenome (GOLD analysis project Ga0136613, IMG submission 106649) | Polar desert sand microbial communities from Dry Valleys, Antarctica - metaG UQ272 (21.06) | ecosystem: Environmental > Terrestrial > Soil > Desert | place: Antarctica: Dry Valley... | reverse complement strand
CGCCGGGATTCGAGGTTTCGCCCTCCGGCCCCCGCAAGCGGCGGCCTGCGGTCGACGTCAGACCCGCTCACCAGCGCCTCCGGCGGCGCAGGCGCGCCGCGCGGCCCTGGCCGTGCGCGGCGCTCACGAAGGCCAGCGCCACGCCGGCTGCGGCCAGCAGGCCGGCGGACATGGCCGCCACCGTGGCCGGGACGACGTTCTCCTGCACCGGCGACTGCGCCTGCGCGGGCAGCCCGTAGCGCTCGGGCGGCTGGGTGAGCAGGAAGAACGCGCCCAGGCCGCCGGCCAACTCCTCGCCGGGCTCATCGCCCGCGCCGTAGAGGTAGGCGCCCGTCTCGCCGCGCTCGTGAAGCGTGGCCACACGCCGCTGGGCGATGTCCACGAGCTCCTCGTAGGGGCCGAACTGGATCGAGTCGGTGGGGCACGACTTCGCGCACGCGGGCTCCAGCCCGTCCTCCATGCGGTCGTAGCAGAGGGTGCACTTGGCCGCGCGGCCATCGGTGGGCGCGCGGTCGATCACGCCGAAGGGACAGGCGGGCACGCAGTAGCCACAGCCGTTGCAGACGTCCTGCTGGACGATCACGGTCTCGAACTCGGTGCGCACCAGCGCGCCGGTGGGGCACGCGTCCAGGCATCCGGCGTTGGTGCAGTGCTTGCACACGTCGGACATGAACAGCCAGCGGTTGTCGCCCAGGACGCCCGTGGATGCTGGCCCGCCCACCCCCGCGCCCGCCTCCGGGCCGCTGCCTTCTCCGTCCCCCTCGGCGGCCCACTGGACCAGATCGAGGTCGCCCGGGTGTCCGGATCCAGGCCCGCCCGCCGCCGGGTCCAGCATCTCCACGAAGCGCACGTGGCGCCACGTCGACGCGCCCAGCGAGCCCGTGTGGTCGTAGGACCCCGTCTCGAACTGCGCGCCGTCGGAGGGCAGGTCGTTCCACTGCTTGCAGGCCACCTCGCAGGCCTTGCAGCCGATGCAGGTCGTCGTGTCGGTGAAGAAGCCCATCCGCCGGGCGTCCACCTGATGGACGGCCAGCTCCGTTGGTGCGGCGGTCGTTGTGCTCACGTCGGCGGGGTCTCCTTGGGGTTCTCGGCCAGCACGTCGTCCTCGTCCACGGCGATGTGCTGGCCGGCGTGCACGCCGGCCAGCCGGGCGGTGGAGGCACCGGTGCGCCGGCCCGCCCGCACGTTGCAGGAGAACGCCTTGGACTCCTGGATGAACACGTTGGGGTCGCCCGACAGCACGCCGAGGTCGTTGGTGGTGTCCCCGCGCACCGGTCCCGAGTAGCCCCAGTGCCACGGCAGCGCCACCTGGTGCACCCGGCGGCGGTCCACGCGCAGCGGACGGATGCGGTCGGTCACCCGGGCGCGGGCCTCGATCTCGCCGCGCGCGGTCATCACGACCATCCAGCCGCCGTCGACGATCCCGCGATCGGTGGCCAGCACCGGGTCGATCTCCACGAACATCTCGGGCTGCAGCTCGGCCAGCCAGGGCAGCTTGCGGCTCATCCCGCCGGCTGTGTGGTGCTCGGTCAGGCGAAACGAGGTGGCCACGATCGGGTAGCGGGGGTCCTCGGTCTCGTGGTACGGATTGTCGGGCCGCCGCCAGCGCAGGGCCACCGGGTTGGTGTCCATGTTTGGGTACAAGAGGTTGGCCACCGGCGACTCGATGGGCTCGTAGTGGGCGGGCATCGGCCCGTCGGCCAGCCCGCTGGGAGCGAAGAGGGAGCCGCGGCCGTCCTGGTTGAGAATGAACGGCTCGCTGCCGGCGATCGCGTCCATGCCCAGCGCGCCGTCGGGCGCCTCGTAGTCCGGGCGCTTGTCCAGCGGGAAGTCGGGCACGTCGTAGCCCGTCCAGGCGCCTGCCTCCTCGTCCCACCAGACGAAGCGCTTGCGCTCCGACCACGGGTTGCCGTCGGGGTCCGCCGAGGCACGGTTGTAGAGGATGCGCCGGTTGGCCGGCCAGGCCCAGGCCCACTCGGGCGAGACCCAGCCCCCGGCCGGGTCGGCGATGTCGCCCGGCTCGCGCCGGCGGGCCTGGTTGACCCCGTCGGCGTAGATGCCCGAGTAGATCCAGCACCCGCAGGCGGTGGAGCCGTCGTCGGCCAGCGCCGCGAAGCCCGAGACGGGCTCGCCCGTGGCCACGACGTAGCCGTTGACCTCCTTGACCACGGCCTCGGCATCGGGCTCGGCACGCTCGCCGTGCTCGGGCAGATCCCAGGTCAGATTGAGGATCGGCCAGTCGCGCTCGCGGTCCGAGCCCGCGTAGTGTGCCCGCACCCGCTTGCCCAGGTGGTGCATGAACCACAGCTCCGAGCGGGCGTCGCCCGGCGGCTCGAGCGCCTTGTCGCGCCACTGCACCAGGCGTTGGGTGTTGGTGAACGTGCCCTCCTTCTCCACGTGGCTGGCGGCGGGCATGAGGAAGACCTCGGTCTGGATGTCCTGCGTGTTCAGCTCGCCCGACGTCACCTCGGGGGAGTCGCGCCAGAAGGTGGCGCTCTCGATCTCGGCCAGGTCGCGCACCACGAGCCACTTCAGGCTGGCCAGCGCTCGGCGCTGCAGGCCGGCGTGCTGGGAGCCCACGGCCGGGTTCTGGCCCATGAGGAACAGCCCGTCCAGGCCGCCGTCCAGCGCGCGCAGCATCGTTGCGAAGTGCGCGTGGTTGCCCGAGATCTTGGGCAGGTGGCCGAAGCCGAAGTCGTTGTCGGCGGTGGCCGCCTCGCCGAACCACGCCTTGAGCAGCGAGATCGAGTACTTGGGGTAGTTGACCCACCAGCCCTTGGGGTTGCCGGCCGCCGCGTTATAGGCCTCCAGCGACTGCAGGTCGTCCTCGGCAGCGGGCATGCGCAGGTAGCCGGGCAGCATGTCGAACAGCGTGGGGATGTCGGTCGAGCCCTGGATGGAGGCGTGGCCGCGCAGCGCCATGATGCCCCCGCCGGGGCGGCCGATGTTGCCCAGCAGGAGCTGCAACATCGCGGCGCTGCGGATCATCTGCACGCCGGCGGTGTGCTGCGTCCAGCCGACGGCGTAGACGAACGCGGCCGTGCGCTCGCGCCCCGAGTTGCGCGTCAGTGCGTCGGCAACGGCCGCGAAGTGCGCGGGGGTGATGCCGCACACCTCCTGCACCATGTCGGGCGTGTAGCGCGCGTAGTGGCGACGCAGCACCTGGAAGACGCACCGCGGGTGCTCGAGCGTGGGGTCGGGCGGCTCGCCGGTGTCGTAGGCCCACGACGACGGGTCGTACTGTCCCGTGTCGGGGTCGTAGCCCGAGAAGCGCCCGGCCAGATCCTCGGTGTCCTCGAAGTCCTCGCCGACGATGGTCGACGCGTTGGTGTAGGCGACCACGTAGTCGCGGAAGATGGCGTCATTCTCGATGACGTGGCGGATCAGGCCGCCGATGAAGGCGATGTCGGTGCCCGCGCGGATCGGCACGTGGAGGTCGGCCAGCGCGCTGGTGCGCGAGAAGCGGGGGTCGACGTGGATGATGGTGGCGCCGCGCTCCTTGGCCTTCATGACCCAGCGGAACCCGACCGGGTGGGCCTCGGCCATCGAGGAACCCTCGATGACGATGCAGTCGGCGTGCTGGAGGTCCTGCTGGAAGTCGGTGGCGCCTCCGCGCCCCAGCGTGGTGCCCAGACCGGGCACCGTGGAGGAGTGTCATATGCGGGCCTGGTTCTCGATCTGCACGGCGCCCATGGCCGTGAAGAGCTTCTTGATGAGGTAGTTCTCCTCGTTGTCCAGTGTCGCGCCGCCGAGGTGGGCGAAGCCCATCGTGCGGTCGACGCGCCGGCCGAGGCGGTCGGTGTCCTGCCAGCCGTCCTCGCGAGCGGCGATCACGCGCTGCGTGATCATCTCCATCGCCGTCTCGAGCTCGAGCTCCTCCCACTCGGTGCCGCCCGGGCGGCGGTAGCGGACCTTGCTCAGGCGTCCCGGCTGCTGCACGAGCTGGCGCGAGGCCGCCCCCTTGGGGCACAGCGTGCCCTGGTTGATGGGCGAGCGCGGGTTGCCCTCTATGTCCACCAGCTCGCCGTCGCGCGTGTAGACCACCTGGCCGCAGCCCACCGCGCAGTACGGGCAGATCGATTCGGTGACCTTCAGCCCGGCGGTGCGCGCGCCGGCGCTGCGGGTCGGGGGCGAAGCGGCGCTGGCCCCCATGCCCCAGTCCAGGGCGCGCCCGACGCCGGGCAGCCGCCGCAGGCGCTCGAAGGAGGCCGGGCGGGAGCCGGCGGCCTTCACCGGCGCACGAGCTCGATCTTCGGCTGCGCGCCCGGGTCTTCGGAGCGCTCGGCATGGGGCTCGTCGTCCGGCGGGGGGTCGGCGGGCGACCCGGTGGAGGGAGGCAGGGCGGCCTTCTCGGCGGCCTCCTCGACGCTGGCGTCGGCGACTGCGGGGGGGTCCTTCAAACCCACGAGGACTCGCGTGGTACCCCTCCCGCGTGGTCTCCAACCGGCCTGCGGGTACGGTGGTCACATGGAGGACACGCGGTGGGACCCGAGGAGCTCGAGCGGCTCGCGCACGAGCTCGAGCGGCTGACCTCCACCCGCGACGTCGGCGTGCTGCTGGACCGCTTGGAGGCGCTGGGCGGGGGCGTCGAGGCGGAGGTGGTCCGTGGGGCGCTGGGTCACCTGCCCGAGGAGCTGGTGGCGGGAGAGCTTCAGCGCGAGATCGGGCGGCGCCTGCGCCGGGGGCTGGAGTGAGCGACGCGTGCACCGCCGACGTGCTCGCCGCCCACGACGTCGTCCTGGTGCGCGCCGACAACCCCGGTCCCCTGACGCTCAGCGGGACCAACACGTGGATTGTCGGGCGCGACCCGTGCTGGGTGATCGATCCGGGCCCGGCGCTCGTGGAGCACCTCGACAGCGTCTTCGAGGAGGTCGGGTGCCGCGGCGGCGCCGGCGGCCTGGCGCTCACCCACCAGCACCACGACCACGCGGAGGGGGCTGCCGAGCTGGCGCGCCGGCTCGACGCGCCCGTCGTCGCGGTGGACGAGGGGAGGCGTGCGGGTCCTCTCCTCGCCGTGGCCACCCCCGGCCACTCGCCTGATCACCTTGCCTACGTCCTGGACGACGTGGTGTTCACGGGCGACAGCGTCCTGGGGGAGGGCAGCGTGTTCGTGGCGCCCGACCCGGGCGCTCTGCGTGGCTACCTCGCGGCGCTGGAGCGCCTGCGCGCGCTGGAGCCGTCCCTGCTGTGCCCAGGCCACGGCCCGGTCATCACCGACCCCGTGGCCCACCTGGCCGGCTACCTGGCCCATCGCCGCCGGCGCGATGAGGCGCTGCTCGAGGCGCTCGAGCGCGGCCTGCGTGGCATCGACGAGCTGCTGGACGCCGCCTGGGCCGACGCCCCTGCCGTCCTGCGGCCCGCCGCTGCGATCACCATGGCCGCCCACCTGGACAAGCTCGACGAGGAGGGGCGCCTGCCCGCGGGGGTCGAGCGCCCACGCTGGCCGCCACCCGGTATGACGCAGTCGTGACGCTCGCGCGCTAGTGCGCCGCCGGCCCGGTCAGGCGCTCGTGCGCGAGCGCCTTGGCCGCCACCAGCGGCGTTGTGCCAGCGGCATCGGCGTCGGCGAAGATCCGGCGCAGGGTCCGGCCGATCACGCGGAGGCGCTCACGGGCGCGGGCCGGCTCGTAGGTGCCGTCGAGCTCGACACTGATGTTGATGATGCCGCCGGCGTTGCAGACGAAGTCGGGCGCCCACAGCACGCGGCGGCCTGCGAGCACCTCGGCCACGCTCTCGTCGGCGAGCTGGTTGTTGGCCGCTCCGGCGATGACCCGGGCGCCCGCACGGGCGGCGGTCTCGTGGTCGAGCCCGCCTCCGAGGGCACACGGCGCGTAGACGTCGACCTCGGCCTCGAGCGCCTGGGCCGGCGTGACCCAGCGGGCGCCCAGCCTCTCGGCGACCGCGCGGCGGGCAGGGTCGATGTCGGCGGCCAGCAGGTCGGCGCCCGCCCGCGCGCAACCGGCGGCCAGCGCGGCGCCGACGGTGCCCAGACCGGCGATGGCAACCGTGCGCCCGGCCAGATCGCCGGTGCCGGTGGCGTGCTCCAGGCTCACCTCGATGGCCTCCTGCACGCCCAGGGCCGTCCACGGGCTCGGGTCGCCCGAGCCACCCCGCCGCACGTCCAGACCGCTGACGTGACGCGTGCGCCCGGCGATGGCCTGCATGTCCTCCTCGGCGGTGCCCACGTCCTCGGCGGTCACGTAGGCGCCGTCGAGGGCCTGCACGGTATCGCCGAAGTCCTCGAGCACCGCCGTACGCTGCGCGCCGGTGGGGGGAAGGCTTCCGGCCGGCAGCATGATCACGCCCTTGCCGCCGCCCATCGGCAGGTCCGCGGCCGCCGCCTTCAAGGTCATCGCGCCCGAGAGGCGCAGGACGTCGCGGACGGCGGCGCGCGTGTCGTCGTAGGGCCACATGCGACAGCCTCCCAGCGCCGGCCCGCGCACCGTCGAGTGCACCGCGACCATCGTGAAGAGCCCCGACCGCGCGCCGCGCCGGACCAGCAGCGTCTCGTGATCGAGGGAGGCCAGGTAACGCTCGATGGCGGCGATGCTACCCGCGGCCTGCTCGAGGAGCGCGCGCTACTCGGTGCCGCGAGGGGCGGCGCTCGGGCTAGCCGCCGGGGTCGTTGCCCGCGGCCTGGCCCTTGGCTCCCGAAGGCTCGTCGGCGGGCGGCTCGGCTTGGGCCGGGCCGTCGCCGGAGGGCCTGGTCCTGGGCTCGGTGGTGCGAAGCACGGTTTCGAGCAGGCCGTCTACGGCCCTCACGGGCACGTCCAGCAGGCGCTCGCCGCCGCGCTTGGTCTCCCGCACTGCGCCCTCTGCGCTCTCGTCCTGCCCGTCGCCCGAGGAGCCGCCCGACGAGCCGGCGCCAGAGCCGCCACCGCCCGGCGCCTGGGCAGGTTGCTGCTCAGGTGCCGTCGCGCCGTCGCCGTCGCCGTCGCCGTCGCCCTCGCCCTCGCCCTCGGACCCCTGCGCATCCTCGCGCCCGGCCTCCTCGCGCTCCTCGTCGGCCTCCGTCTTGCGCGCGACGCGAGCGTCGGTGTCGGGGCTCGGCGCGCCGCCCACGGGGGGAACGGCCGGGGGTGGGGTAGCGGCGCGCTCGGGGGCGGGGGCGGTCGGGGCGGCGATGCGCTCCTCGACCGCGGCCGCGCCGGCGGTGGCCACTGCGGCGGCGCCGAGCATGGCGGCGATCTTCGTGGTGGTGGCACCGACGGCGAGCGCGCTCGAGCCGGTGGCCACTGCGCCTCCGCCTCCGCCTCCGCCGGCGCCCGCGGCCAGCGCGCCCGAGCCTGCACCGCCGAGGCCCAGCACCTGGGCCAGGCCAGCCAGCAGCCCGGGGGAGGCGGGGCCCAGCGCGGCGATGGCGGTGGACGTGCCCTTGAGGGCTACGCGGTAGGCGCGGCAGCCGTTGCAGTCGCGCAGGTGGCGCCGGGCGCGCCCGCTCGAGCGCACGCCACGGTCGTGGCTGGAGGCCAGGTCGGCGCAGATCTCGTGGCAGTCGGCGTCGCGCGCCTCGCCCGTCTCGGCCAGGCCCATGCGCGCGCGGACCAGCAGGGACTTGACTGCCGGGATGGTGACGCCCAGCGCGGCGCCCAGCTCCGTGTAGGTCATGCCGTCCATCTCGCGCATGAGCAGCGCCGAGCGCTGCTGCTGGGGCAGTGCGCGGATGTCGGTGACCAGGCGGCGTAGATCCTCGCGCTGCTGGGCGGCCACCATGGGCTCGGGCGCGTCCGAGGGGGCTTCCTCGCTGGCCTCGACGGGAACGGGAGCGGGTCGGCGCATCTGGTCGATGCAGCGGTTGTGGGCCACCCGGTACAGCCAGGCACGCAGGGTGATCGGGCGCGCATCGGCGCGCAGCGCGTTGTAGGCGCGCAGGAACACGTCCTGCAGGGCGTCCTCGGCGTCCTGGGGGCTTCCGCCCAGCATCTGGCGGGTGTAGGCGAACAGGCGGGCCCTGTAGCGGTCGTGGATGACCTGGAAGGCGGCCTCCTGCCCCTGGCGGAAGGCGGCGACGAGTTGCTCGTCCGAACGCAGGCGCAGCAGAGTCGCCGCGACCCTGACGCGACTGGCTCCGGCTGTGGATGGCGCTGCGGAGGTCGACACGAACTACCTTTCCTTGGCACCGACTCTAACTTCGTCACGCGACAGAAGTTGCGAGGCGCCGTGCAGGACTACCCGGCGGGACGTATGCTCACCGGCCGTGAAGCTCCTCGTCCTCACCCCTGAGCCGCTGAGCGCCGACCTGCTGCGCCGCGAGCTGGGCGACGAGGTGCAAGACGCCGAGGTGCGCGTGGTCGCCCCCGCGCTGAACAGCTCCCCGATCGCCTTCTGGATGTCGGACTCCGACGAGGCTATCGCGGAGGCCCACGACGCCGCACAGGGCACGGGCGACGCGGCGCGCGAGGCCGGCGCCGACAGCACATCGACGACCACTGGGGAGAGCGAGCCGCTCGTCGCCCTCCAGGACGCGCTCGCCACCTTCCCCGCCGACCGTGTCGCGATCTTCGTGCACCCCGACGACGAGCAGCGCTATCGCGAGGACGACGTCTGCGCCTCGGCGCAGGAGCGTTTCGGCGTGACGGTCACCCGGCACGTGCTAGCCGGCTGACCCGCGCCGATGCTCATCCGGCGTCCTCGTAGCCGGTCTCGCCGGGCAGCAGGACACGCGCGGCCTCGCCCTCCATGACGATCCGCGGGGTGACCGGCCGCACCTCGTGACTGGCGGCATGGTCGATGAGGTCCTGCGCGGAGGCGAACGGCTTGAGCTGCTCGAGGTGCTTGATGGTGGGGAGCACCAGCGGCAGGTCGCCGGCGCCGTGGGCAGCCAGCGCGCCCGAGGGCGTGAACCAACCCATGTCTACGCACTCGTCGCCGTCCACCTGCGGCTGCGCCGTTTCGGGCAGCGCTGCGATGAAGAAGTGGGTGTCGTAGCGGATCTCGATCTCACGGGGCGTGATCCACCGGGAGAACTTGACCAGCGCTGCAGGGTCGATCCCGCCGACCGCCGCCTCCTCCTCCAGCTCACGTACGGCGGCGGCGCGGTGGCTCGCGTCGCCCTCGCCCTCGTGGGCGTCCACGGCCCCTCCGGGAAACACCCAGTACCCGCCCATGAACCTCGCCAGCGGCGTCCGCTGGACGAGCAGCAGCTCGAGCGCCTCGCTGCCCCCGCGCACCACGATCACCGACGCGGCCTGGCGCGGCACGGTCTCCTGGCCCGTGTTGAGCTCCTCTCCCGGGGGCGGACGGTCGAAGCGCACTATCGGCGGACAGTACCCGGCACCGCGGCTAGGGTCTGGGCCATGAGCACCGAGACTGAAGCCGCACAGCGCTGGATCTGCGAGTCATGCGGATTCATCTACGACCCCGAGGAAGGCGACGAAGACGGCGGCATCCCGCCGGGCACCGCCTTCAAGGAGATCCCCGACACCTGGTTCTGTCCTGTGTGCGGCGCACGCAAGCGGGACTTCGTGCCCTACGAGGACTGACCCGACCCGATCTGGGCGCGGCGCCCTCCTGATGACCCCGAGTCCTTAGGCTCACCGGCGTGCGGCGCCTGCCCGAACCGAAGCTCGAGCTGACGGTCTTCGTGGTGGGCACGGGGTCGCTGGGCGCCGAGATCGCCGTGGCCCGCCTGATGGCCCCCTACTTCGGGGACTCGACGCTCATCTGGGCCAACATCATCGGAGTCGTGCTGCTCGCTCTGTCGCTGGGCTACTGGCTCGGTGGCCGCCTGGCCGACCGCAACCCCACCTCGCAGGGCATGTACACGCTCGTGCTGGTCGCGGCGGCCCTGCTGGCCGCGATCCCCTTCGTCGCCGACCCCATCCTCGGGGTCGCGGTGGGGGCGCTGGACTCCGTCGAGGCCGGGGCCTTCGCCGGCTCGCTGTTCGGCGTGCTGGCCCTGATCGCGATGCCGGTTGTGCTGCTGGGCGCGATCGCCCCCTACGCCGTGCGCCTGGGGGTGGAGCGGGTGGAGGAGGCCGGCGGCGTGTCGGGGCGCCTCTACGCGCTGTCGACGATCGGCTCGCTGACGGGCAACTTCCTGTCCTCGCTGGTGCTCATCCCGTTCGTCGGCACCACCCGCGCCTTCCTCTTCTTCGCCTTCATCATCGCCCTGATCGGCGTGTGGGGCCTGGCCCGGGCGCGCTTCGCGCTG
>Ga0136613_10002333_pt1 | contig 10154 bp, 9 predicted proteins | sample AntDrymUQ2722106_2_FD_106649 | JGI IMG/M metagenome (GOLD analysis project Ga0136613, IMG submission 106649) | Polar desert sand microbial communities from Dry Valleys, Antarctica - metaG UQ272 (21.06) | ecosystem: Environmental > Terrestrial > Soil > Desert | place: Antarctica: Dry Valley... | reverse complement strand
GATTCCTCCGCGGCGTGCTCTTCGAGCAGCGCGTCTACGTCCGGGACCAGGAGTGGCACGACAAGCTGCGCATCGGTCTCCGCCTCGAGACGAAGGTCACGCACATCGACATCGACGCGAAGGTCGTGACCATGGAGCCGGGCGGGCAGGCTCCCTACGACCGCCTGCTTTTCGCGACCGGCGGGCGACCGAATCCGCTGCGGGTTCCGGGGTCGGACCAGGCGCAGCACATCGTCCGCAGGATCGGATCGAGCATCTCGCGATGCTGGCCGGTCACGCAGACGCGGGTCGTGACGTCCGAGCGGGCACGCAAGGCGCGGATCAAAGGCGCGAGCTTGATCGCCTCGGGCGCGTTCCGAGGACGAGGAGGGCGGCGTTCACCATGCCATCACTCCCGCGAGCGGCACGCGCTGGTCCCTGAACCACGTAACTTCGCGCTGAACGCCCTCAGGGAGGCGCCACCGCGCGGAGAAACCAAGATCGGTGCGAGCTCGCTCGGTCGCGCAGACGATCCTCGTCCGTTCAGCCTCACCCTGGCGCTGAGGGCGATGGACGACCTCGGACTCGGATCGGGTGATGCCGAGGATGAGTCGCGCTACCTCGAGCGTCGTCGTCCCGATTCCCGTGGCGACGTTATAGGTCCCGTTCGGATGGAGGCGGAGCGCTGCACAGGTCGCGTCCACGGCGTCATCGACGTACAGGTAGTCGTGTGCGTTCAGTCCATCACCGTCCACCAGGAGTGGTGCCCGGCCGAGGGCCGCGCGGATGAAGTTCGGTATCGCCCGGGGCACCGTCTCTCCCGGACCGTACACGGTGGCATACCGGAGAGTCGTCAATGAGAGTCCGCGTCGGTCCGCGACATCCCGGAGGGCTTCTTCGGCTGCGAGCTTTCCTACGGCGTAAGGCGTTCGGGGCCGTACCGGATCCGATTCGTGCACGGGCCTGCGATCCGGCGACCCGTACACGCTGACGGAGCTCGCGAAGACGACGTGCCGAAGGGTGTCGCCAGTGAGACCGAGCAAGTGGATGTTCGGGGTCACGTTCAGGTCCTGCTCTTCCTGCCGGCGCTCCGCGGAATCCCGTGACGTGGGCAGGGTGTATCCGAGGAGCACGAGCGCTTCGGCGGAATGGAGCACCTCGAGGGGCAGGCCGCCCTTCCACGAGTCGGTCCCCCAGGGGACGAACCGCACTCGGCCCTCGTGGACCAGACGCGCAGTCATGGCCGACTTCCCGAGGCTTGCGCCGACGAGCGTGACGTCTGCACCCGCCACCAGCAGCGCACAGAGCAGTCGCGAGCCGATGAAGCCGCCACCACCGGTGACGACAGTTCGCGTTCCCTTCACCGCGCGCTCCGGGTTACGGGTGCCATGGCGATTCGAGCAGCCAACAACCGGGGGGAGAACATGTGCATGGACAGGCAGCCTCCTGATGCTCGGTTAGCCTGTCGCGGCCAGCTCGGGCAGCCAGTTCACCGGCTCTTGCTCGGCGAGCAGGGCACGCGGGTCGGGAGCGTTCTGTCGGAGCCAGTCGACGTACCGGGAGATCCCCTCTTCGATAGAGACCGACGGCGAGAAGTGGAGCAGCCCACGTGCGAGCTGGATGTCCGCGAAGTGCCGGCGAACATCGCCCGGCCGCGCAGGGGCTTGCGCGATCCCGAGCCCGACACGCCCCACCGTGCGTAGGATGATCTCGGCGACGCGCTTGATGCTCACTTCCTCGCCGCACGCGATGTTGATAGGGCGACCGAGGAGCTCGTCGCATTCAGCGGCCCGGACAATGCCGAGCGCCGTGTCCGATACCCAGGTGAAATCACGCGTCTGTTCCCCGTCACCGAAAATCGTGGGCCGGACATCGCAGAGCGCTCTAATGACGAACCGCGGGATGACTTCCCCGCTCGAGCCCTCGTGATGCTCCCGCGGTCCGTACGCATTGAACGGGCGCACGATGATCACCGGGAGCCCGTGTGTCTTCGCGAAGGACAGCGCGTACATCTCGCCCGCGAGTTTGCTCGCCGCATACGGTGTCGTCGGTCGGAGCGGATGGCCTTCTTTCATCGGCGCCGAGATAGCCGAACCGTATACCTCGGACGACGACACGTACACGAACCGGCCGACGTTCGCCTCGCGCGCGGCCATGCAGGTGGTGAGCGTCCCAGTGGCGTTCACCTCATGCACGAACAGTGGGTCGTAGAGCGATACGCGCAGGCACTGCACGGCAAGGTGGAACACGGTGTCTGCTCCGCGGAGCAATCGCGACATTGCCCGTAGGTCGCGCACGTCGGCGCGCTCGACGAAGACATTTCGACTGTGCGCGTGCTGGCGGAGGTTCTCCTCGCGTCCAACGGAGAAGTCGTCAATCACGACGACCTCGTGGCCCTCTTCGGCGAGCCGATCGACGACGTGACTTCCGATGAAACCGGCGCCGCCGGTGACGACCATGCGACGCATCTAAGCGGCTCCACTCTTCGAGATGACTGCGGGGATCGTCCGCAGCAGGATCTCGATGTCGAGTCGCAGCGAGCGGCGGTCGACGTACGCGACGTCGAGCCGGAGCATCTCCTGGATGCTGAGCTTGGAGCGGCCGCTCACCTGCCACAGGCCTGTGATTCCTGGCTGCACCTCGAAGCGGCGCAACGCCCACGGCGCATATTCCTCGACCGAGTAGGGAACATCGGGTCGCGGTCCAACGAGGCTCATCTCCCCGCGCACAACGTTCCAAAGCTGGGGTAGCTCGTCGAGACTGCTTCGGCGAAGGAAGGAGCCGACTCGGGTCACTCGCTTATCCCCGCCAATCTTGTAGAGGCCTCGCGCGCACGGAGCCTCAGCTCGCAGCAGGCTCTGCACGTACTCCACGTGAACCTGGCTGTTGGCACCCGCTCGCATGGATCGGAACTTGAGTATTGGGAAGCGGCAGCCGTTCCTGCCGACGCGCTCCTGCCGGTATAGGATCGGGAAACCGGAGTCCACGACGATCGACACCGCGATGACGGCGAACACTGGCGCCAGCGCGACGATCGCGAGCAGCGCGAGCGCGAGATCGAGCAGCCGTTTGAGCGCGGGATACGTTGTCTCCGCGGAGCGGGCACCGGTGAAGGCGCTCTGTGTGCCCGCGGCCTCGGTCGTCAGCTCAAGTGTCGTGCTCATCACAAGGCGCGTCGCGGCCTGCTCCGGCGCGAACGTGCGGTCGATCTGAAGCTCCGCTGCCTCAGCGGCCACGTGGTTCTCCGCGCCGGCGTACCGGCTCGCTCAGGTAGTCGCCAGCCAGCAGGTCGAGCGGGCAGCGAACCGCTCCGACGAGCTTCAGCCGTCTCGCCGGGCTGCCGACGACGACGGTGCCCGGTGCGACATTCTTCGTCACGACGCTCCCCGCCCCGACAAGAGCGTGGGCACCGATCTCCACGATCGGGAGGACGGTCGCGTTGGCGCCGACCTGAGCTCCTTCGTGGATAACGGGACCGCGCGCGCAGAGCCGCGTGGCGCTGCCCGGATGCGGGTCGTCGAGCAGGAGGGCGCCCGACGCGATCTGCGCACCGCTCTCGATGGTCGTCTGCGATCCGATGTGGCAGTTGGCGCCCACGCTGACGTTGTCGCCGATGGTGCAGTCCACCTCGACGACCGAGTTGTGCCCGATCGTGAATCCGTTCCCGATGCGGTTCCCCTCGCGGATGACGACGTTGTGACCCGTCTGCAGGTCATCCCCGATCGTGCTGCCGGCGTAGACGACGGAGCCGCTCCTGACCACGGCGGCACCCCCGATGCTCAGAGCATCGGTACGTGGCGCACGCTCGGGGATGACACCGATCCGCGCATCCACGTCGATGAGCGCCGCACGGCCCAGCTGCACCGTCCGCGGGACATCCGTCTCACGTGCGGTCGGGCGCGCGCGCAGCGCGACCGGCGCCGTGTACTCGCCTGCGATCACGCGTTGCGCACGCACTCTCTCCGTGACCATCCCCCCCGGCTGTGTGCGTCTATGAACGCACGGTGGTGTCAAGAAAACGTGTGCTTTCCGCGGGATCCGTCCGGAGCTTCGGCGGCACCGGCACCTGGGGAAAGGCCGCTGACCGCCGCGATCTTGAGCCCTCCGGTCGCGCGTGAAGGGAGAGACCGCGTCGCGCTACATGTCGGTGGCGTCGGAGCGCGCGGCGGCGGCGTTCGCGGGCGCAGGCGCAGGTCCACGCTCCGCTCGCGTCCAGCGGCCGCGCCCCGCGCCGCCGGCCACGCGGGCAATGACGAAGAGCTTCCAGCCCAGGAACCGTGGCGCGAACAGCCCGGCGCGGGCGAGCTCGCCGGCGCCGATCCGCGAGAGCGCGATCCCGCGCGCGACGTAGGCGGCACAGCCGGCGAACGTGAGTGCGGAGGCCGCGAGGAAGGAAGGCATCGCGAACACCAGACCGGCGGCGGCGCCGGCGATCGAAGCGGCGACGGTGACGGAGAAGGGCGGGATGAGCGTGTCCATGCCCGCAATGACGCGCGACCGGTCTCGCTGCCGCACGCCGCGCGCGATCAGCGCGGCGCTCACCCCGAACAGGTCGAACTTCCCGCGCTCCCAGCGAACGGTCTGCCCGTAGGCGGGCCCCAGCTCCTCGGGCGCCGTTGCGGTAATGAGCGCCTCGCGCGCGAACGCGACGGAGATCCCCTGCTCGACGAGCCGCAGGTGGAGGGCACCATCCTCGACGACGGCCGCCTCGTCCCAGCTCAGCGTTTCGACGAGTGAGCGGCTGAAGCACATGCCGTTCCCGTGCAGGCCAGCCGAGGCGCCGAGAGCCTGGTAGGCGAGCGGCCGCAGATCGCACACGAGGTGGAAGGCCAGCTTTCGCAGGGTCGCCAGCGGGCGGTCCGACACCGGCTGGATGATGTCGAGCCCCTGCACGGCTTTGGCGCCCCCCGCCAAGGCGGAGGCGAACGCCCGGAGTGCGCCACGCGACACGTGGCTGTCGGCGTCCACGAACACGAAGGCCTGCGCGGCAGGATCCGATCGCAGCACGCGCGCGAGCAACCAGTTGAGTGCGGCGCCCTTCCCGGCGTGCCGCGGATCGGACCGCACGTGGACGACCGCGCCGTAGCGAGGCGGTACGTCGGCTGTCGCGTCCGTGCAGTTGTCCGCCACGACGTGCACCGCGACGAGATCGCGGGGATAGTCGACCTCGCGCAGGCTTTCGAGCACCACGGGCAGATCGCGTACCTCGTTGTGGGCCGGCACGAGCACGCAGATCCGAGGCAGCCGCGACTCCGCGACGGTCCCCCGCGGCCGGGTCGGACGCAAGCTCAGGGCGGCGAGCGCGGCGAGGTACAGGCCGGGAACGACGCCCACGCACACGAGGATGAGCGCCGCTATGCTCTTGAGGCCGGTCGCGAGGGCCCGGAGGGACGTTGGCTCGCCGCGATCTCGTCGTTCGATCGGCCCGGTCCGCACGGACTAATGAAAGCACATTGGCGACCGAGCGATCTGCCAACCCCGCGCACTCGGCTCCGACAGGTCCAGCGCGCCCTCAACTGATTCTCAACGATACCTACGCACAGTTGGCAGCAATCGGGCGTCGCGCGAACGCGCTGGACAGTGCGGGCGTCGGGATAGGTGGGGCTTTGGAACGGTACATACAGACGGCGAAGCGGCTGTGGCTTCTCGTGGCGCTCACCTTCGCACTTGTTGCCGTCCCCGGTCTCTTCGCCGCGTACACCGAGTACACGACGACCTTTCAATCGGACGCCACGGTCTGGGTCGAGCGCGCGGACGAGCAATACCAGACCGGACGGGCCGACGATCCAAACCTTTTCGGGAGGATATCGCCCGGCGCCGAGCAGGCGGAGATCTTCTCGCAGCTCGTCCAGACGAACAGCTTCATCATTGAGGTGATCGGCCAGACGTCGCTCCAGCCGGCATACGAGGCGGCCGAAGACAAGGACGGGTTCCGGGGCGAGGTGCGGAAGCGGCTTAGGGGCCAGGCGCTCGGCACCAACCTCGTGCGCCTGTCGTATCAGGCGCGCGAGCCGGGCATCGCTGCCGAGATGGTCACGGCCGCGCTCGTTGCGCGCGAGGGTCGCGTCAAGAACGCCCGGTTGGCCGCGACGACGACCGCGACCGCCTTCTACCAGAGAGAGTTCGAGATCGCCCAAAGACAGGCGCTCGTCGCCCAGACCGCGCTCGAGCAATTCAACAGATCGCGCCCTACGCCACTGCCCGAGAACGAAGTGTACCAGCAGAGCCAGCTGCGGCTAGCGGTGGACGTCGCGCAGGTGCGTCTGAACGATCTCCGCTCGCGGCTCGACCGCGGCGCCGTTTCGACGGCCCTGCTGGACATGGCCGAGAACGTGCAGTTTCAGGTCATCGACCGGCCCCAGGCTGACCCGTTCCCGACGGGTGGAACGCGCGGCGCGTCGCTCATCGCTACCGTCGCGCTCGTTGGCGCACTCGCCCTCGCGATCTGCCTGGTCGTGGTCGCGACGGTCCTCGACGACAGGATCCGCGATCTCGTCGGCCTAAGCCGATTTAGGGACGTGGAGGTCTTCGGCGTCGTCGAGAAGGCCACGGGTACAGCGCGAGACGCGACCGCGCAGACACTTTTCGACGCGCCCGACGGGCCGAGCGCGATACGTCGCCGCACCGCGTGAGCGAGCGCTCGTCCCCGACCAGCCTGTTCGACACCATCGCAGCACGTATCAACGCATCACCGGAGGCGCTGAGGTTGCTTGGGTTCACCGGAGCCGTGATCGGTGAGGGGGCCAGCACTGTCGCACTTGGCACGGCAGCCGCCCTCGGGGACGTGCAGTCGGGCCCGGTGCTGATCATCGATGCGAACTGGATCGATCACACCGTGACCGACGGTGCCGGCGCGCCGGACGCCCCCGGGCTGGCAGCCTGCCTCCGCGGGACGATTCAGGCCAAGGCGGCCGTGATCCCGACGGCCCACCGCAACGTGTCCCTGCTGCCCGCGGGCGTCGAGAACGATCGCCCCCCGCTCGGCGAGCTTCGGTCCGTGTTCGTTTCACTGGAGCGGGACTTCCGCTACGTGGTCGTCGACCTTCCCCCCGTGCTCACCTCCACAGCCCTCGTCATCTCGTGGAACGCGGTCCTCGCGCGGTTGTTCCTGGTGGTCCGCGCGGATTCGGGACGGGCGCGCCTCGTACGCAGCGCGCTCGCCGCTCTGGCGCCCGTCACGACGCCTGCTCTGATCCTCAACGCGGCGGATCCGCAGGCCGGACGGCTAGTGGCGCGCGCGTAACGCGGTGACCGTCCTGTTGGCGGTGGCAATGGCCATGCTGGCGGCCGTCGTCGGCATCAAGAGCGCCGGCACCACGAGCGCCGATGGCCGCGCGGGCGCGGGAACGCGCGCGACAGTCAAACGCGCGATCGCGGCGACGGTGCTCGGCGGCACGGCGCTCGAGGCCGCAGCACTGCTCAGTCGTTGATCGCGGCTCGGGTCACCTCAGGCGTGGCCGCGCCGGTTAACCTCCGCACGAGCCTGCGGGCGATTGCGCTGATCGGCATCGTCGTCGCCGTCGCGGCCGCTTACGGCGCCGCGATCGCCTGGACAGGAGGCCACCCGCTCTTCGCGATAGGGCCTTTCGGTGTCCTCCTGACGGCCGCGGTCTTCGCTCGTCCGATCGTGGGCGTATATGCCGCCGTCGCCGCCGCGCTCCTCTTCGAGCAATGGGGCATCGTAGGGCTTGATTCGATCACTGCGCAGACGCACTTCTTCGACAACATTTCGGGATTCACCGGCGTAGACCTGCGCGTCAGCGCGGCCGACATGCTGATCGCGCTGACGCTCGCCGCATGGCTCGCGAAGAGATCCGGATCCGCGGAACGTGAGTTCCGTGCAGGACCGCTGGGTTACGCGATCAGCGCCTATTTGTTCTGTTTCCTTGTCGGCGTGCTCATCGGCCTTGCTCGGGGTGGCGCTTGGGACCAGGCGGCCATGCTTGCCGAGCTGCGCGGCCCCGTGTACTTCGTCGCGCTCTACTTCCTCGCGACGAATCTGCTGCGAACTCGGCGTGACGTGATGCGAATGCTGGTGCTGATGCTCTCGCTTGTCGGCGCTAAGGCAATGCAGGCGATCTGGAACACCGCGGTCATCTCCGAGCGAGGCATCTGGCTGGAGGCCGTCACATCGCATGAGGACGTCCTATTCTTCAACGCTGCGATAGTGCTGGCAGTCGCATCAGCGTTGTTACTGGGTCGCTCGAGAACTACCTACTGGCTCACCGCATTGCTTCCGCCGATCGTCCTGGCCGAGCTGCTCACGCAGCGGCGTATCGCCTTCATCGCGCTTGCCGCCGCGCTTCTCGTCGTGTCGGTCTGCCTTGCCGCCGTACGTACGCGCCGGACACTCATGGTGATGGCGGCGGGGACAGTCGCGCTGGCGGCGTACTTCGCGGTCTTCTGGAATCAAGACAGAGGCATACTCGGGCAGCCCGTCCGCGCGGTGAAAGGGATCATCGCGGCCGAAGGAATCAGTGAGCGGGATCGCAGTTCGAACCTCTGGCGCGACATCGAGAACGCGAATATCGCCCACACGCTGCGCGAGGTTCCTCTGACGGGAGTCGGTCTCGGCCAGCAATACTTCTTTCAGCAGGAGCCACCGCCGCTGACTGGATTCACATACTGGCGCTACATGACCCACAACGCGGTAGCGTGGGTATGGTTGAAGGCAGGGCTGCTCGGCTTCGCGGTCTTGTGGTGGATCGTCGTCCAGACCGTGGCAGTCGGGGCTCGCCTCGTTCGCCAACTCGAGGCGCCAAGCGACAAGCTGATCGCGTGCCTACCCATCGCGCTCGTTGTGGGGCAGGTAGTGTACTCGTCGGTGGACCTCGGCCTGACGTACAGCCGCCCGATGATCGTTCTCGGCGTTTCCCTTGGCCTTCTCGCGCCGCTGACGTCGTGGGTGGTCGACCTGCCACGCGCGTTGTCTACCGTCGCGCCGGCGCGCTCGCATCTCATTCCGCGGCACGCCGCGACGCCGCCGCCGCCAGTTGCGGTACAGAGGTCTGCCGTCCCCTGACGGTCTGCAGGCTCGTCGACTCGGCTAGCGACCCGTGACCCCTGCACCGACAAGCGACCTGCAGGCTGCCATCACTCGTCGCGACGCTCCGGGTCCAGCGCGGTCGGGGCCCGGCCCGGTGGTCGGGACAGCGCCCGCCGCCGGTGAATCGATCCAGGAATCGAAGGCGAACGGGTCTCACTCGAGCCTGCGTCGGATTGGCCTCGTCCCGGTGCTGGTCGTCGACGAGATCGGCCTTCGTCAGCCAGTCGTATGCGCTCAAGGGGGCCAGTTCTCGACCTGATCTCGGCCGGTCCGCCGCGCAGCGCACGAGCTGTGCTAGCCGTAGGCGCGCGACCAGGATTCGGCGAAACTCAGCGGCGGCCGCCATCCGAGAATTTCCCGCGCGCGGCGATTGGAGTAGCGAAGCGGCTTGTGCCGTGCCTCGAAACGGCATGGCACAAGAATGTGCGGCAGTTTCGTACCGCCGCGAAGGAATGTGGCGTAGGCAAGGCGAACGAACGAAAAGGCCAAGGAATACGGCAACGGAATCCGCAGGCGTCGATCGCCCGTACCCCGGCGATACGCATTCAGGTAGGTCCATACTCGTTTCCCCTCGCCATCGACCACGTTGAACGTCTCGCCTCGCGCGCGCGGATCGGTCGCTGCGAGTACGAAGAGATCGGCGCAGTTCTCAACATATGTGATCGGTATGCGCGATAGCGGTCCGATGACTACGTGGAGGTTCCCGACGCCTAGGCCAAGGGCGGCAAGGTAGGTATGCCCTCGGCCCCAGATGAATCCCGGTCGCAGAACGGTCAGATCCCAGCCGTGCGCTTCAGCCATGCGGCGCGTGATACGCTCCTGCCACGATTTCGCGATTGCGTAACCGTCGCGCTCATAGATCTCGGGGACTGGCTCGATGGGCGAGCTTTCGTCCAGAGTGCCATCGATTGCGCTCCAGTCGTAAACCGAGAAGCTACTTGCCAGCACCAGCGTTCTGCAGGATGTGCGCGCCATCGCATCAAGGATCCGCTCGGTCCCGGAGACCGTGACGGCAAACATGAGGTCCTCTCTTGCCGACATTCCGGCTGCGAGGTGCACGAGGACGTCGATCCCATCGAACGCGCGCTCGAGTTCGCGCGTCGAGCGCAGGTCGGCCCGAAAGATCTCG
>Ga0136613_10002331_pt1 | contig 10161 bp, 8 predicted proteins | sample AntDrymUQ2722106_2_FD_106649 | JGI IMG/M metagenome (GOLD analysis project Ga0136613, IMG submission 106649) | Polar desert sand microbial communities from Dry Valleys, Antarctica - metaG UQ272 (21.06) | ecosystem: Environmental > Terrestrial > Soil > Desert | place: Antarctica: Dry Valley... | reverse complement strand
TCTCGTAGACACCCACTCTACGAAAAACCACAGAGATACGTCCACCAAACTGCGGAATGTGGGCGGGGATGATTCGCACGCACGGTTCTTAGGGGAGGACGGTGCAGAGATGCGCCGTCCTTACCCGGCGGTGCGCATCTAGATCACCTCTTTTAGCGGAGACTGGTGTCGAGCGTACCCTACCCTTTCCGCTCACAGATGGCCAAAGTCCAGCTTAAGGTGTCCCCTTACTTGCGGCTCAGGTGAACCACCCGTCGGCGTCCGGTTCGTGGCCGGTCGCCATGCGCGGCTGGTAGTGCTGGGCGAAGACCTGACCGACGAGTTCTCTCCGGCTGCGCACGCCGACCTTGTCGAAGATGGCCTTGAAGTGATCGCGCACGGTGTTGGACGTGATGTGCAGCTCCCCTGAGACTTCCGCAGTGGAGAGCCCGCGCAGGACGAGCCTCGTGATCTCGCCCTCGCGCTTCGTTAGGCCGTAAGCATCGACGATCAGGGGCGCTATCTCCGAAGGCCGCGCCTCCTCGAAGATGACGGCTATCCGCCCCTCGGCGGCCGCGGCCCGTAGCCTCGAAGCGTGGAGCACCAGCCACCGTCCTGAGGCGGTCCTGAGGCGCATCCTCGGCATCAGGTCGGGTGGCGTGTGGCCACTACGCTCCAGCGCCAGCAAACGGGCGGCAACGGCGTAGATTGCATTAGGCAGTTCAAGCGAGCTCGGCCAGTCGCTCTCTGCAATCTCTGCGAGCCACGCCTCAGCCGCGGGCGTGATTGCGGCCAGCGAGAGATCATTTCCGAGCAACAGCAACCCAGGTCCATCCGGCGGCGGAGACGCCACGCGCGCGTCGCCGATCAGAAGTGCGGTGCGCACACCCTCGGCCAGGTGCGGAGTGAGCGTCGCCAGGAAAGCCACCTCGGCAGGCGTGAAGTTGGGGCTAGATCGCTCGCGGTGCAGGCACATGAAGCCCCAACACTTGGAGCCCACAACCAGGGCCGCTCTCAACTCGCCCCCCAGCTCCATCGGCGCGAGTATCTCCTGGTAACGCGTACTGCGGACCAACTCACCCTTGGTCGCCACGCCTAGGCTGTCGACCGGCGAGCGTCCCCTCGCCAGGCTAGCAAACTTTACCGAATCGTCCTTCAGGAACTCGTTCTCGATGAATTGCGCCGTAGCGTGCGCTAGGACGTCGTCGACCACGGCGCTGGTGAAGAGCAACGTTGCAGGGTCGGCAGTAGCGAAGAACGAAGCGTCCACCGGGATCAGCTTCCGGAGACGCCTTACGGTCTCGACCCTGAACGTCCTCGAGTCCAGACCGTCATGGCAGAGGCGGACAATCTCTTGCCTGACGCGTTCCGCTGATCTGCCGCTATTCATGGTAGGGGTAGTATACAAGTAACCGACGTTCCAAAAAATCCCACAAATGTGGGATTCCTTTCGCGCATCACCTGCACTACCGTCCAGTCAATGAGGGTCAGGCGAGCGTAGAGGAGAGTTCGACATGTCGACGGAAGAGAACAAGGCGCTGGTACGCCGTTTCGTGGAGGAGTTCTGGAATGAGGCGAACGAGGTCACTGCTGACGAACTGATGGCGAGCGACGCGGCGATCCACATGCCCACGGGAGAGGTGGTTGACCCTGATGGGCTCAAGGGTTTCGCTGCTACTTGGCGCGGATCGTTCCCCGACTGGCATTCCACCTTCGAGGAGCTGATCGCAGAAGGAGACAGGGTGGCAGAGCGGTGGACCGGTCGAGGCACGCACCGAGGCGAGCTACAGGGCATCCCTCCCACAGGCAAGCGCGTAGAGGTCCCAGGCAGCGTCTTCTACCGCATAACCGAAGGAAAGATCGTGGAGTTCCGGGGCCAGTTGGACATGATGAGCCTGATGCAGCAACTGGGCGTGATCCCATTATTGCAGCAAGCCGAAGCTTGATCCGTGAGGCAGGAATCACTTCGGGGAGGAGAGAGTACAGATGCAAGAGCAAATTAGCGGCGCTGCGGGGCTCGTGACGCTTGAGGCAACGTACCCCCTCAGGTGGCAGGCAGCGGCCATCGGGGAGTACGAGGGGTCTTGGCCGATCAGGCACGCCGATCTGCTGACGGATCTTTCCGCACGGATCCTGGCGCTGACCGAGCGGCGAATATCCCCAGGGGAGATCTACACGGACGGGTACCTGGCAGTCGCGGGCGTGGACGGCGCGATGCTCCGACTCTATCACGGCGGAGATCTCGTCCTGGTGCGCGCGTGCGCCTACTGCGGTACGGGTCACTTCGAGAGCCCAGAGATAGGCAGCCTCTCAGATCTCGGGTACGCGCTGTCTGCTTGGAGGCCGCTGCACGAGGACTGCGAGGACTATTCGTCGGAAGACCTCCCAGACTTTTGAGTACGGTACCTCGTGAAACCTGCCAGTACTAAAAAGAGGCACCTGATGATGGCAGAAAGTAGCGTAATGGTCGCGCCGGCACCGCTAGGTGATGAAGCGGGCACTGGCCTGGCTTTTCTGCTGCCGGCGGTTGTGCGTATGCTACGAACGGTGAGCAGATATCCACGAATCATTCCCGGAATTGAGGTGCGCCCTGGTTTGCTTCAAGCGTTTGCGAAGGAGGTTCTGAAATCGCCTCTAAGAGAGCCACGGAACGAGTAGGCGTGCAGCAACCGGGGCGTAAAACGACGGTATTCGGCGTAAAAGCAACCTATGCATCTGTGGCGGATTTGGCTTATTCGTGGGCCTTTCACGGAGACGGCGGTAGACAACGGTGAACATCCTGCTGCCTTCACACGGCAGAGGTCGCTGGTTCGAGCCCAGCATCGCCCACTCTCAAGATGCTTCGTTTTGCAGGTAAAACGCGGAAAACAAGAGAAGGTCACGGACACGCTCCGGAGCCTTTGTGCGGCGACCGTGCAGCAACGCGGCTAGAGTAAGGGTAAAGCCTGTGTGGGAAGGAGGCGGAGAGGCCGTCTGGCCTATAGAGCAGTTCATGCGCTGGCTTCCTTTCTTCTCAGCGATTATCGGTAGGACCGCCCGGCTGGAGCTCATCGGGATCGAATCGTGCGCTGCTGAGTATTCTTGGACTGCTTGAGGCGTTAAGATGCCTATACGGAGGATAGACTTAGCACTTAACATACAAGCTCATAGAAAGGAGGAAAACTTGAGCGAGCTGTCGGAGATGAGGTGCACCGCCTGCAGGGGCGGCGAACCTACGCTAACCGACGCCGAAATGGCGGAGCTGCGCCCGCAGGTCCCCGAGTGGCGAGTAGTGCAGCGGGAAGGCATCAAACGCCTGGAGCGCGTGTTCAGGTTCCGTAACTTCGCCCAAGCGCTGGCTTTCACCAACAGAGTGAGCGAACAGGCCGAGGAGGAGGGGCACCACCCTGCGCTGTTGACCGAGTGGGGCAAGGTATCGGTCACCTGGTGGACACACAAGATCGGTGGTCTGCACCGAAACGACTTCATCATGGCGGCGAAAACGGATGAGCTCGCTGAATGACGTACGTGACTACGTCTCAATCGCGGGAGAGCTTCTACCTCTTCGCAGGCTCGAGGACACAATCGGCGGGTGATCTGCGAAAAGACGGCTCTCGCTCTCATCTTGAGGCTTTGTCGAGGTGGACAACGGCGCCAATCAGGTACAGGGACGTGACGTTCGAATCCACTCGGCTCCACTCTGGGAGAGCGTAGTTTGCACAAACGACATGGAGGTTGCACACCGGAGAATTTTCTGATCACATCTCCGGAAGGCCCATGATAACGTTTGGTGGGTTCTTGGTCGCCCGACGACCGCCCGAGTCGGCGCAGAGGCATGCGACCGTCACGGGCGCCGCCTGCCCCAAGCGCTTCACACAGTCTCAGACGTACGCTCACAACGGATTCGACCCGAAAGGAACCGCCGATGGAGCTTGGCCTCTACACCTTCGCCGACGTCGGCCCCGAGATCGACCCGGCACGACGGCTGCACAACCTCCTTGAGGAGATCGAGCTGGCGGATCAGGTCGGCCTCGACGTCTTCGGCGTCGGTGAGCACCATCGTCCCGACTACGCCGTCTCGTCGCCGGCCGTCGCGCTGGCGGCCGCCGCGGCCCGCACGAAGCACATTCGCCTGACGAGCGCTGTCACGGTTCTGGGCTCCGACGACCCCGTACGTGTCTTCCAAGCCTTCGCCACGCTCGATCTGCTCTCAGACGGGCGCGCGGAGATCATGGCCGGCCGCGGATCTTTCATCGAGTCGTTTCCGCTGTTCGGTTACGACTTGGACGATTACGACGAGCTGTTCTCCGAGAAGCTCGAGCTGCTGCTGAAGCTGCGCGAGTCCGAGCGCGTCACGTGGTCGGGCAGGCACCGCGCCGCTCGAGGACGTCGGAATCTACCCGCGCCCGCTCCAGGACCCTTTGCCGGTCTGGATCGCTGTCGGGGGAACACCGCAGTCGGTCGTGCGGGCCGCACCGCTCGGCCTGCCGCTCGCGATCGCGATCATCGGTGGTCAGCCCGAGCACTTCGCGCCGCTCGCCAGGCTCTACCGCGAGGCTGCAAGAAGGGCCGGCAATGACCCGACGCGGCTGCCGGTCAGCATCAACTCCCACACCTACGTGTCAGAGACGTCCCAGCAAGCGGGCGACGAGTACTACCCCACCTACGCCGCGATGATGAACCGGATCGGTCGCGAGCGCGGCTGGTCGCCGATGGGGCGCAACCAGTTCGAGACGGGCCGCTCGCCGCGCGGGGCACTCGTGGTCGGCAGCCCTGAGGAGGTCGTGGAGAAGATCCTCTACGAGCACGAGCTCTTCGGCCACCAGCGCTTTATGGCGCAGATCAGCGTCGGTACGATGCTGCACGAGAGAGTGATGCACGCCATCGAGCTGTTCGGCACAGAGGTAGCCCCCGCCGTCCGCAAGGAGATCGAGCGCCGATCCACCTCGAGCGCCGAAGGACCGGCCGCCATCTGACCCACCCGGGGATCACGCCAATGGCTAGCCAAGAGTGTGCAGCAACCGTGCAGCAACCCGAGTAAATCTCCTGAAAACTAGAGCAAAATGTTCGCGAAAGAAAATCGCTATTTGCAGGGATTTTGCAAGCTCCAGAAAGCTCTAGTAAACCATCACACTGACTTCACACGGCAGAGGTTGCTGGTTCGATAGGGCATCGCCCACTAATGGAGATATCCCTTACAATCAAGTAGAGTTACCCGTAGCTGTGTGTTTTGGGTTATCACGCCCGAATCAGGGCGTGCTCCAGGTAGGGAACCGTCATGGGTCCCTCTGGGAGTACTGCTACGGGGGTGGCCTCGCCGATTCGTTCTAGTTCTTCGGAGATCGTGACCGCTATATCCACGATAGGCTTGAGATGCACGCTAAGGACGTCGTCGGCGGGTATCTCGCTGTAGAGCCCAACCCTCGCCCTCTGCAGAATCAGGGCGAAGAGCTGCACCTGCCACTGGTCGAACATCGAAAACCCGGGTGAGTAGATAGTCTCGAGCATCTCTTGCGGCGAAGAGTGCTCGAGCAGCATCCTTCGAAAGTTGCCGTGGTTCGGGAAGCCATCGTTGCAGCGCGAGGCGGAGACGATGAGACCACCCTCGGAGACGATCTGATAGGCTGCCGACATGCCCTTTACGGCCTGGTAGAGGTTCTGGTCCAGAGGGTAGCCACCGTTGGTGGTGACGACGATAGGGTACTCCCTTTCACACGCTACCATCACCGACGCCTTGTTGGCCTCGCAGCCTCTTCCGTGGGCGGCCAAGACCTCGCCGCAGAAGTAGCCTGTGATCTCCTTGTTGCGGTTTATCGTGACGTTCACGAGGAAGTCTACCGGCAAGAGGGATCCGTTCGCGCGGATTTGGCTCTGCGTCGGGTTGTCTTCGAGAACCCCCCACGTGCTGCGCGCGTGTCCTATGACCGACGCCCGGTGATAGTGCATGATCGAATCTATGTCCGCCACTGCCGGGAAGACGCCTTTGTACCCGCCCGAGAACCCGGCCATGAAGTGCGGCTCGATGAAGCCGAGCACTATGCGCCTGTCGGCCTCGACGTACTCGCGGTTCATGTACACGTCGCGGCCCTCTGGAGATCTGCCGGCGAATGCTAGCGCGTTGGGGTCGTGGGCGTTGTGGTTTACGACGCGGTAGTTAGAGGCCACCTCCCGCCCGACCATCGCGACGAGTTCCTCTTCGGTGTTGGGCCGGTGGGAGCCTGTTCCATTGACGATAGTGACGTTCTCGGGAGGCACCTGCGAGAGTTCCTCGAAGAGCCAGGGCAGCAGGCGATCAGAGGGTAAGGGGCGGGTGATATCCGGAATCACGACGGCGACCCGGTCCTTGGTTCCAACGAGTTCTTTGAGCGGCGCGGAGCCGATGGGATGGCGCACCGCCTCGCGAAAGGCCGCCGCTTCGTTTGGCAACCCCTCATCATGCTTCGCCCTCAGCACGGTTACATCCGAGGACGGGATCTCCACACTCAGATCACCCTTGCCGTACTGTAATTGGGTGCGCACCGTCTGTAACCTCCTCTTGAGATCCCTAGCTGGAGTTTGCGAAGCCTCTCCGAACTCGCCGATTACCTTTGGGGACTGTACCCCTGCACATGCAAGCTAAACGCTTAGCATCACAGAGAGGATGCCTTGATGTCGTCTCGAAAATGCAAAACGAGCAGCACTCTGTGTCGATACACTCGGCATCTACCCCGCCCGCGATCGGCCGGACGACGCATACCAGGCAGTCCGAGCACTCACGCTAATCACTGTTCGTCACCACTTCGAAGGCGCTCCACGAGGTGCTCGGCGGCCCGGTAACAAAGGGCCCACATCGTCAGAGTGGGGTTGACCCCGGGACAGGTTGGAAAGACAGCTCCACCGAAGACGTACAGTCCGGGAGTGTCGTGGACGCGCAGATCGGGGTCCACAACCGAAGAGGAAGGGTCTTCGCCCATGCGGCATCCACCGAGGTCGTGGCTGCTGCAGACGCCACGAAAGCGCCGACCACGCCACGTTTTCACCGCACCCATCGCGTGAAGGATGTTTTCGGCCTCCTTTTCTATCCAGTCGGCAAGGCGCCTCTCGTTCTCTCGCAGGTCGCAGGTAATGCGCACGAGCGGGAGCCCAACCCCGCTACGGTCACGGTGTCGAGGGTCCAGGTCTAGGAAGTCGGTGTGATAGGACAACGACTCGGGCTGGAGCCGAACCGCGCAGACGTGCTGCCAGTCTCTAAGGTGATCCTTGTACCCCTTGCCCCAGGACGAGACGTCGGGCGGTAGACCCTCGCGGCTTATCTGTATCGGCAACTGCTGGTTTTCGATGTTGGGGGTGGCCCCGCCGACGAACCCGTGAGCCGCGGAGTCGAAGTCGGCGGCAATGAAGTCGTCCAGGCTCCACATCTGCGCCGCCGGGCCGGTGTGCTTGTTGAAGACCACATCCGGGAAGAAGCCGTAGACATCGGCCCACATCTTGGTCATGAAGTGCTTGCCGACCTGGCCCGCGTTGTTGCCCAAGCCACCTGGATGCCGCTGGTCCCCCGAAAGCAATAAGAGCCTTACGTTCTCGAAGGTGTAGCCACACAGGATCACCGTACGCGCCTCCTGCACTCGACGGCTTCCGTTGGCGTCAACGTACTCGACGCCGCTGGCATGCCCGCCTGAGTCGGTGAGGACGCGAACTACCCTGCAGTGCGTTCGCAGTTCGAGGTTGCCGGTCGCAAGCGCCTCGGGGACCGAAGTCAGGCCGGGGTGCCATCGCTCGTCGTTGAAAGGACCAAAACCCCCGCTCCAGGCGCAGTAGGTGGTCGCCGGATATCCGTTGTATGGCTCGCTGTTTACGGCGACCGGCGTCGGGTAGGGATGTAAACCTATATCCTTTGTGGCTTTGGAGAAGATCTCGCTCGTGCGGAAAGGTCTCAGGGGTGGCAGGGGGTAGGGTTTGCTGCGCCGGACGAACGGGTTGTCCTCGTTGCCCGCGACCCCGATCAGGTACTCGACCCTCGTGTAGTAGGGCTCCAGCTCCTCGTAAGAGACGGGCCAGTCGGTCAAAGTGTGCCCGTCCGGTAACGCTCCTTCTCCGAACCGCTCGCGTACGTGGGTGAGGTAGTTGAAGTGGTGGGAATGGCAACGCCTGAGCGCGCCGCCCCAGTGGATGACCGAGCCGCCCACGCCGTTCATCATGCGCCCCAACGAGAAGGTGGCCTCCCGGGTCGGTTCGCCCTCGTTGCGCCGCCAGCGGGGCGTCTCGCTCAAGAACTTGCGCCCCATCTCTCCCCTGCAATAGTAGGCGGACCCCAGCTCGTCAGGCAAGAAGTCGTGCTTGGTGCGCCACGGTCCGGCTTCCAAGCCCACCACGTGCAAGCCCGCGCGAGCCAGGACGGGAGCCACCACGCTGCCCATGGCCCCCATCCCCACCAGCACGATGTCCGCCACCCCGCTCGGGGGCTCGGCGCCCCTCTGAGGATCGTAGCCGGGGATGTCCACGGGTTCGCTCGGGGCACCATCGAGGGAGTAGCCCAGGTCGTCGAGTGACTGGATCGTGCCACCCTTGGTGACAGGTTCCTCGGAAAGGTTCTCCTCAGCGGAGTTTTCGAGCCAGATCCCCGGATGGCCCAGGAGCTTCCAGCCTAGCTTGTCACGGTTGCCGCCATGGGCAGGGTCGGCGAAGAGCCCCTCTTGCAGGTGGGCGCGCAACATTTCGAAGAAGTCGCGTTGAGGGGGGACCCGAAAGTTAGGGAGTACGCCCTGTTCCAAATCGGTTATCAAGGCGTCTTGCTTCTCGGCGGAGCATTCGGCGAAGGGCATGCCGCTGCGCCGACGGGCGGCGAGATCCAGCGCTGCCAGACCGAGCCGGTAGGCCTCGGCTTTATCCTGGTATGCGCCCGCCAGCGCCCGGTCCAGGTAGGTGAGGACGCCTATCTCTATCGCTCCAGGACTGTTCTCATTGGTCGGGAAGAGGCGTTCGAAGACTGCCGCCGCCGTCCGTGCCTCGTACGGGGTCAAAACCAATAGGGTTGGAGTTTGTCTCTCCATCTACCTCTTTAGGTCGTCAGATCGGCTAGGGATGGAGCTCTGCAGGTGTGTCGAAGCCATCGTTATGCACTGACGAGCGACTCGAGCGTCGAACCGGTCCCCTCCGTTGAGGAGCATGCCCCCCCAGCGCTTCCGAAGCGATCGCGTACAGTCCCTATGCCTGGCCCACCTGGGGCTTTTCTCGCCAAACTTAACCAGCAAGGTGTACGAGACTCGTGTGTACATTCGGCGGTAGTTCCATTTCAATGACTGCAGGGAACAAACGTCACGACCTCTCCTTACGAGTCAGGTAGGCCTGCGCCACTACCACGATGATGAGGAAGAAACCACTCACTACTTGCTGCGCATAAGACCCCAGGGTCCCTACCTGGTTGATCAGGTTCTGCAGTATGCTGAGTAGCAAGACCCCCGCGAGCGACCCACTCATCGAGCCTACTCCCCCGGTTAGCAACGTGCCTCCCACGACCACCGCCGAGATGGCATCCAGCTCCCACGCCAGGCCCGCGTTGGGGTCGCCGGCCGACAGCCTGGCGGCGAGGAGAGCGCCAGCGAAGCCTGCCAGCGCTCCACTCGTGGTGTAGGCGATCACCTTCGTCCGGTCCACGGGCAGCCCCATCAGACGCGCCGACTCTTCGCTCCCGCCGATGGCGAAGATAACCCGCCCGTAACCGGTGCGTGCGAGGACCAACCCACCCAACGCGAAGGCGACGATCACGAAGACGATGGGGACTGCGATTCCGAAGACTTGGCCCTGACCGAACCAGGCGAATAGCGAGCTTGTGTCTATGCCGATGGGCCTCTCATTGGCGAGCGCCAGCGCCAGGCCCCGGATACCGAGCAACCCTGCCAGAGTTACGATGAAGGGGGCCATCTTTGCTTTGGCGATCAGAAGCCCATTGCCGAAACCGATTAGCCCGCACACCAGAGGTGGCAAGATCAGGGCGAGCGGCCAGAAAACCTGCACGGTTTGTGCGGCGATTATGCCACCCAGACCCAGCATCGACCCGACCGACAGGTCGATGCCACCGCTTATGATGACGAAGGTCATCCCGACCACGATCAGGCCGAGGAAGGCCCCCTGGAGTACGATGTTCTCGAGGTTCTGTTCTGTGAGGAAATTGTCGAAGGCCAGGGCGGAGACGGCGACAACCAGTATTAGAACGACGACGGCCCC